>BFBZ01001974.1_pt1 | contig 12272 bp, 10 predicted proteins | sample 1888401 | NCBI WGS metagenome assembly BFBZ01 (sample SAMD00112614, study PRJDB3348) | symbiont metagenome | host: Chara braunii | reverse complement strand
GGCATGGCGCAAATCACCTCCATAAGGAAGTGAATCACAAACCCAAGATCAGCGGAATCCCTCGCGATTCAACCTGAGCGTCCGACGCTCTAGACCAAACCTTTGATCCGCCGCTGCCGGCCTGCGCGACCTGGTGGTCAGCTGTATTTTGCCAGCTTACAGTGCCCGTTGCGGGCACGGCGTTCCAACGGCGTCGCCACAGCGCGAGGCAGTTGGCTGAGGCCTGAAGCTCATCTGTTCGGACTGGCGCACCAGTTCCGAGAAGACCAGCGCGAAGCTTCCCAACATCAGAAAAACGATGATCAGACGTGTCACCGGCAATATATTGGCCTCGACTGGCTAGGCCCCACGCTACCCATCCACTGTCGGCTAACATGATCGATGCGGCTTTACGAGTGCTTAAGCTCTATCTTAACCATCACAGTCATCACATTCGCTAATGCAGTGACATGAAGCGCGAGCAGCAAGTCCATCATCCGCTGGCGTCCTTGCCCGTGAGGGGCAGCGCAGCGTCTCCCTTTGCAGACGTGCCTCGCTCATGTTAACCCGACGCTGGCGCGACCCAGGCAACCGGTCGCCATCCGGGAGCCATGAGCAAAGCCGTCAGCCGTTTCGCCTTCGTCTCGTCCGATACAGCCGACGCCAAGGCAGCGCGGGAAAGCCTGTCGGCACGCTACGGCGAGATATCCGTCGAGGAGGCGGGCGTCATCATCGCGTTGGGAGGCGACGGCTTTCTGTTGCAGACCTTGCGTGACACGATGGGCACGGACAAGAAGGTCTACGGCATGAACCGTGGCACCATCGGCTTCCTCATGAACGAGTACCGCAGCGGCGGCCTGGCGGAACGCATCGCGGCCGCTGTCGCCGAGACGATCCGTCCATTGGAGATGCTGGCGGTGACATCCGAGGGCGAAACGATCTCGGCGCTGGCGATCAACGAGGTCGCGCTTTGGCGCCAATCCTACCAGACCGCAAAGATCCGCATCACGGTGGACGAGCAAGTGCGGCTTGAGGAATTGAGCTGCGATGGCGTCATGATAGCGACGCCCGCGGGCTCCACGGCCTACAACCTTTCGGCGCACGGGCCGATCCTGCCGCTCGATGCACCACTGCTTGCGCTCACCCCGGTCAGTCCATTTCGCCCGCGTCGCTGGCGTGGCGCCCTGCTCTCCAACAAGGCGACCGTGCGCTTCGACATTCTGGAGCCGGAAAAGCGGCCGGTGAATGCCGCCGCGGACCACACTGAAGTCAAGGCGGTGACCTCTGTGACGGTGCGGGAATCGCCAACGGCGACGGCGACGTTGCTGTTCGACCCCAACCACTCGTGGAACGAGCGCATTCTCGCCGAGCAGTTCCGCTACTGAGCCGACGCAGCGATCGGCGGCGAGATTAAGCATTGCGATTAAGGTTACGACTTCACAATTGTGCCAATCCTGCCCGTTTCTGTTGACAAATCGCGGGCTTGCGCCTATTCGCAATACCGATCTTGCAGGCGCGTGGCGCTTGCCGCGACGGATGCCGTTGCGCTTCCCAGAACCAGCCAAAGACAACAACACTTGTCCTCAGACACCACGACCGCTCAAGAAGCGTTGACCTTCGCAGACCTCGGCCTGTCGCCGAAGGTTCTTTCCGCAGTCACCGATGCCGGCTACACCGAGCCGACGCCGATCCAGGCTGGCGCCATACCGCATGCGCTGCTCGGCAAGGATGTGCTTGGTATCGCGCAGACCGGAACAGGCAAGACGGCCTCGTTCGTGCTGCCGATGCTCACCCGGCTGGAAAAGGGCCGTGCCCGTGCACGCATGCCGCGCACGCTGATCCTCGAGCCGACGCGCGAGCTTGCCGCCCAGGTCGAGGAGAACTTCGTCAAATACGGCAAGAACCACAAGCTCAACATCGCCCTGCTGATCGGCGGCGTGTCCTTCGACGAGCAGGACAAGAAGCTGGAGCGCGGTGCCGACGTGCTGATCGCGACGCCCGGTCGCCTGCTTGACCACCGCGAACGCGGCAAGCTCTTGCTCAACGGCGTCGAGATCCTCGTCATCGACGAAGCCGACCGCATGCTCGACATGGGCTTCATTCCCGATATCGAGCGCATCTGCGAGATGATCCCGTTCACGAGGCAGACCTTGTTCTTCTCGGCGACGATGCCGCCGGAAATCACGAAGCTCACCGAGAAATTCCTGCACGCGCCCGTGCGCGTCGAGGTTTCGAAAGCGGCGTCCGCCGCCACCAACATTACACAACGGCTGGTCAAATCCGGTTCGAAGCCCTGGGACAAGCGCGAGACGCTGCGCAACCTGATCAGGGCGGAAGACGCGGAACTGAAAAATGCGATCATCTTCTGCAACCGCAAGATCGAAGTGTCGGAACTGTTCCGCTCGCTGTTGAAGTATGACTTCGACGCCGGCGCGCTGCATGGAGACATGGACCAGCGCGCGCGCATGCAGATGCTGGCCAATTTCCGCGACGGCAAGCTTCGCTACCTGGTTGCCTCGGACGTCGCGGCGCGCGGTCTCGACATCCCTGATGTCAGCCATGTCTTCAACTACGACGTGCCGATCCATGCCGAGGACTACGTCCACCGCATCGGCCGCACCGGCCGAGCCGGACGTTCGGGCAAGTCCTTCACCATCGCGACCAAGTCGGACACGAAATACATCGACGCCATCGAGCGGCTGATCGGCACCAAGATCGAGTGGCACGATGGCGACTTGTCGACGGTGGTGGCAAGCGAAGGCGAGGATGAAGCCCCGCGTCGTGGCAAAGGCGCGCCGCGTCGCGCCGGCCGCAAGGACGACAGCAAGGACAGGGGCGAACGCAAGCCGCGCGAACGCCACGCCAAGCGCAACGAGGACCAGGCGCCAGAGGCAGTACGCGACGAACAACCGGTCGTCGCCGAAGCCGCCGTCGCAGACGTCGGCGAGCGGCGCGCGCGCAAGGAATCGATCCGCTCCGAGAATACCGAACGAAAGGTTTTGTCGGATCGCAACGAACAACGCGCGCCGGAGCGGGGCGACACCAGGCCGCAGCGTGACAACAACCGCCCTGCCCGCCACCGTCAGGAAGACAATGACGCAACTGTTGGCTTCGGAGACGACATGCCGGCCTTCATGCGGATCGTTGCCAAGGTCTGAGCGCGGTCAGGTTTTCAGAAAGCCAAACGAAAACGGCCCCTTTCGGGGCCGTTTTGTATTGAATACCGTACGGCTCAGGTGAGCGGAGACAGCTGGATTTCGACGCGACGATTCTGAGCGCGACCTTCGGCGGTGGCATTGGACGCGACCGGACGGGTCTTGCCAAAACCGGTGACAGCGAAGCGGCGCTGATCGACGCCCTGGCCGGACAGATAGTTGGCGACCGCCAAGGCACGGCGCTGCGAAAGGTCGAAATTGTGCTGGTCGCCACCCGTCGAATCCGTATGGCCAAAAACGTCGACGGTGGTCTGGCGGAACTTCTTCAGAACCAGGGCAACGGAGTTCAGCGTCTGGTAGAAGCCCGGCTTCACCGCGTCCTGGTCGACATTGAAGGTGATGTCGGACGGCATGTTCAAGATGATCTGGTCGCCACTACGGGTGACGCTGACGCCGGTGCCCTGAAGCTGCCTGCGCAGTTCGGCCTCGTTCTGGTCCATGGTGGCACCGATGGCGCCGCCGGCGAGCGCGCCGATGCCCGCGCCAATCAGCGCATTGCGGCGATCATTGCCGCCGGCGAGCAGGCCGAGGCCCGCACCCGCAAGCGCGCCAAGGCCGGCGCCGGCAGCGGTGTTGGAAATCTTCTGATCTCCGGTGTACGGGTCGGTGGTGGTGCAAGCGCTCACAAGCACAGCCGTCGCCACAACGGCGAGCACAGTCTTTTTCATAGGATCGTCCCTCTCAAAACGCGGTCGCTTGCGACGCGCCAAATCAGCCCTTCCAATGCCTTGTACCATGAAATACGGCGAAAAACGGAACAGGAAAAGCAGCAGCCGCGGCTTTTCCCGACCGGAAATCCATTCGCGGCACGATCGACGTCAATCGGTCTGAAGTGGCTACCAGAGATTCTTGCCGTCGATGACGACCACTCCGATCTTGTCTGGATCGAAGTCGTCCAGAAGGCGCGTATTCACGCTGATCCTCGGGTTGTCGAAATCCGCCTCTCCTGTCGACCAGTCCTGCGTTTCGGTGAAGGTGCCGCAGCCGCACGTGGCGCAAAACCCGTGTCTCTCGGTTCTCGAACCCCATTGATAGAAGGAGACATTTGCACGCGGGCTTGTGAGCTTGAATTGCGACGGCATGTAGTAGGCCCATAAAGAGCCGCGCTTCGAGCAGAAGGAGCATGTGCATTGCGTGACGGCCTGCGGCGCCAGCAAAACCTCGAATGTGGTCGCCTTGCAGTGGCAACTTGCCTTGATGATCATGACAGGATTCCTGACAATTGCCCGCCGCTGGTGGCCAAGGGCAACGCTCCTGACAACTGCCTGTCAGCGAACTCCGTTCGCTCACCGCCTTCGCGCATGATCCAAAACCATGGGTTCATGCGCGATCTGGGCTTCCGTCAAAATTGGCGGATGCACCGCAAGCTGACGGCTCGCCTAATTAGAAGGAAGACGGCGGTACAAACAGGCAAATGGTCTTTCCGGCGTCGAGCCCAGCTTGATGGGCGCACCAGTGAAATTCGCCATCGGGCGAATTCTTGACCCGTTTGTCACTGTAGGCAACCACCTCTCCCGTATCCTTGATGACATAGCCGTCTGGGCGCTCGCTGATGGATGTCTGCGGCACCTCGTGGCAATCGTAGTTCGCACAGCAGGCGAATGGATAACTCCAGCCTTGCGGCATCGCGGCGGTCGGCTTGGCATCATGAGCGGAGGCAGTTGGCGTGAGCAGCGCGATCGCGCCGACAGCGAGGAGGAAGAACAGGCGTCGGCCAGCCGGTTGAACGGCTTTGGCCGGTCGAATTGTGGCAGCAGACATGGAACGTTCCTTTCAAACGAGTTTCAAGCGTTTCGCTTGCCCGTTCCCGGAACGTGTCTTCCCAGTGGCCAGATCGTCAGCTCGCAGATATGCCGCGCCCGGCCATAAATGCTTTTGCCCTCGCCCGCATGGTGAGCCGATTGATGAGTCGACGCAAGAGATTGCGGTCACCGCGCTCGCCGGTGAATGGGGCAGCCTATGTTGCGTGTTCTTCAAATTGAGGCAGATCGTCGGTGATTGTGAACCAAGATGCCTTGGAGCCGACGAAGATGTGCATGGTCGGCCGGATCGTCGGACCATCGACGAGCGTTCCCAAGGTGACGTGAGCGAAAGCACCATCGCGCACAACCGAATAGAGCAGCGATCCGCACAGCTTGCAGTGTGTATCGTGGTTGGCGCTTTCGTCGCCAAAGATCATGAGATCGCGGGCGCCGTTGGTGAGATTGAGCTTGTCGCGTTCAATGCCGGCGAATGGCTTGAAGGCCGAACCGGTCGAACGCCGGCAATTCGAACAATGGCAATTGGCGGCGTAGACGAACTCGTCAGTCACTGTGTATTGGACCGCGCCACACAGGCATTTGCCAGCAAGCTTGCGACCGGTTGTTGCTTGCAGCTTCGTCACCAGCTGATTCCCCTGAAGCTCGGCTTGAGAGGGTGCATCGGGGCTCGGCTCAAGCCAAGCCCCCGGGCTTGACAGTCCTTAGTCCAGATCAGCCACGGCTTCGCCAGCGCCTCCCTCGATGCGCTGCGACAACGAGGCTTCCATGAAGTCATCGAGGTCGCCGTCGAGGACGCTCGATGGGCTGGTGCTTTCGACGCCGGTGCGGAGATCCTTGACCAACTGATAGGGCTGCAAAACGTAGGACCGTATCTGGTGGCCCCAGCCGATGTCGCTCTTCGACGCCTCGGTGGCATTCGCCACCGCCTCGCGCTTCTTCAGCTCTTCCTCGTAGAGCCGAGAGCGCAGCATTTCCCACGCCTTGGCCTTGTTCTTGTGCTGCGAACGTTCAGCCTGGCAAGCGACCGCGATGCCGGTGGCAAGATGGGTGATGCGAACGGCCGAATCGGTGGTGTTGACGTGCTGGCCGCCGGAGCCGGACGAGCGGTAGGTATCGATGCGCACGTCGGATTCAGAGACGTCGATCTCTATCCTGTCGTCGACGACAGGATAGACCCAGATACTAGAGAATGACGTATGCCGGCGCGCATTGCTGTCATAGGGCGAAATGCGCACAAGACGATGAACGCCGGACTCGGTCTTCAGCCAGCCATAGGCATTGTGGCCCTTGATCAGCAGCGTGGCGGACTTGATGCCGGCTTCTTCGCCCTCATGCACTTCCAGTACCTCGACCTTGAAGCGACGGCGCTCGGCCCAGCGCGTGTACATGCGCAGCAGCATCGAGGCCCAATCCTGGCTCTCCGTGCCGCCGGCGCCGGCGTGGACTTCGAGATAGGTGTCGTTGGCGTCGGCCTCGCCCGACAGCAGCGTTTCGACCTGACGAGCCTTGGCCTCGCCCTGCATCGAGCGGATAGCCGCTTCGGCCTCGGCGACAACGCCTTGGTCGCCCTCTTCCTCGCCGAGCTCAATCAGGCCGATATTGTCTTCCAGTGCCTGGGTCAGCCCCTTGACAGCCGCGATGCCTTCCTCGAGGCCCTGCCGTTCGCGCATCAGTTTCTGCGCTTCCAGTGGTTCGTTCCAGAGGCTCGCATCCTCGGCACGGACATTGAGGTATTCAAGCCGCTTTATGGCCTGATCCCAGTCAAAGATGCCTCCTCAGCAGGGTTATCGCCTGCCTGATTTCGTCGACAATATTCTGCGTTTCCGCGCGCATGGGCTGCTGTTCTGTCCTGTTGGAGAATGATGCCTTGATTGGCGCGATACATAGGCATGGCACCGGCGCCTGTAAAGCGAAATGGGCCGGCTGGTGCCGGCCCATTGAAACGCATCTCAGGTCAATAAAGGCCGCCGCCGCCGTCCTGGATGGCCTGGTTGGCCTGGGGTGACAGCGCGCCGCCTGTCGCATTGGAGCCATCGGCGCCCATGCCGATCACCCAATAGCTGTCGGCAGGTCCGGTGCCCGGCTTGAAGGCCTCGATGATGGTGCCGGGATCGCCCGTGGTCGCACGCATGCCGGTCTTGTGGTTGATGGCGATCAGCTTCATGCCGTCGGGAACCTGGAAGTCGACATTGGGTGTGCCGTCCAGCGCCACGCGCATGAAGTCCTTGAAGATCGGCGCCGCAAGACCGCCACCGGTGGCGCCTTTGCCGAGGCCGCGCGGCGTATCATAGCCCATATAAAGGCCGACAACGAGATTCGGCGTATAGCCTATGAACCAGGCATCCTTCTCGTCGTTGGTCGTTCCGGTCTTGCCGGCAATATGACGGCCGAGTTCGCCGATGGTGGCGCCGGTACCGCGCTGCACGACACCTTCCATCATCGACGTGATCTGGTAGGCGGTCATCGGGTCGAGCACCTGCTCGGAATTGTCGACCAGTTCCGGCTCGGGCTGGTTATGCCATTCGGTCGCGTTGCAGCCTTCACAGCCGCGTTCGTCCTGCTTGAACACGGTCTTGCCGTAGCGGTCCTGGATACGATCGATCAGCGACGGTTTGATCGATTTGCCGCCATTGGCCATGATCGAATAGGCCGACACCATGCGCATCACGGTCGTCTCGCCGGAGCCCAGCGCCATCGGCAGATAAGGCGCCAGATGGTCATAGACGCCAAAACGCTCGGCATACTCGACGACCAGCTTCATGCCCATGTCGTTGGCGAGCCGTACCGTCATCAGGTTGCGCGACTTCTCGATACCGGACCGCAACGTCGCCGGACCAGCCACCGTGCCGTCATAGTTCTTCGGTGTCCAGGTGGTGTTGCCGCTCTGGATGGTGATCGGTCCGTCCATGATCACCGAAGCTGGCGTGTAGCCATTGTCGAGTGCGGCCGAATAGACAATCGGCTTGAACGATGAGCCGGGCTGACGCATGGCCTGGGTGGCGCGATTGAACTCCGACTGCGCATAGGAGAAGCCGCCGACCATCGCCAGCACACGACCGGTGTGCGGATCCATGGCGATCATGCCGCCTTCCACTTCCGGAACCTGGCGCAGGCTGTAGGCGCCATCCGCCCCGTCGTTCTTCTGAACGAAGATGACATCACCCGGCTTCAGGACTTCCGCCGGCGACTTGGCCTTGACGGTCTTGCCATCGACGACATGGCGCATGGCGAAACCCATGTCGTCCTTGCTGACGGTGCCTGTGACACGCTCCTTGACGATGTCGCCCGAAGCCTGCCGCGTCGGCTGAAGGCCGATGGACAGGCCGGTCGAAGAACTGTCCAACACCACGGCAAGCGACCATTCCGGCACGTCCTCCAGCCCCTTGACGTTGCCCAGCGGCACGCCCCAGTCGCCGGAAACATCGATCTTCGTCACTGGTCCACGATAACCACGCAGCGTGTCGTATTTTAGCAATCCGTTCTGCATCGACTTGCGGGCAATGATCTGGATCTTTGGATCAAGCGTCGTGCGGACTGAAAGTCCGCCTTCGTAAAGCGCATTCTCGCCATAGCGCGAAATGATCTGGCGGCGCACCTCCTCGGTGAAATACTCGCCGGCGAACAGATATGTGCCAGTGCGGCGCGGCGTAACGCCAAGCGGAGAGGCCTTGGCCTTCTCGCCTTCGTCATGCGTGACGTAGCCATTGGCGACCATCTGGTCGATGACCCAGTTGCGGCGTTCGAGCGCACGGTCGGCATGCTTGAAGGGGTTGTAGTTAGCGGGGCCTTTCGGCAGCGAGGCCAGATAGGCGGCCTCCGCGACGGTCAACTCATTCACCGACTTGTCGAAATAGGTGAGTGCGGCACCAGCGACGCCATAGGCGCCGAAACCGAAGAAGATTTCGTTGAGATAGAGTTCGAGAATGCGATCCTTCGAATAAGCCTGCTCGATGCGGAAGGCCAGGATCATCTCCTTGATCTTGCGCTCATAGGTCTGGTCCGACGACAGCAGGAAGTTCTTCGCCACCTGCTGGGTGATCGTGGAGGCGCCGACCTGCCGCCGGCCGGAGCCGAAATTCTGCAGGTTGACGATGACGGCGCGACCAAGACCGGTCACGTCGATACCGGGATGGTTATAGAAATTCTTGTCTTCGGCGGACATGAACGCTGCCTTGACGCGATCCGGAATGGCCTGGATCGGCAGATACAGGCGCCGCTCGCGCGCATATTCGGCCATAAGCGATCCATCCGAGGCGTGGATGCGCGTCGTCACCGGTGGCTCGTACTTGGCCAGAACCTCGTAGTCGGGCAGATCCTTCGACAGATGGCTGATATACAGCGCAAGGCCCGCCGCGACCAAAAGGGCCAGCGTCGTGCCGATGCCGAAGAAATAGCCAATAAGACGAATCATGCCCGCTCCAGTCCTTGGTTCGGGATTTTCCTAAACGAAGCCGCCTTTCGCGCAAGCTTTCCAGACGGTCCCAATCCGTAATGGAAAACCCATGTCGCGACCATGTGGACAAAATACGGCAATCGCCAATTTCGGCCCTGAATGCCAAAAATAAAAGCTCCAGGTGTTGTCGCCGTACAACGCTGCCTGAGGTTGTGGCAGCGCCAGGCATGTCACCCTCCAGCTCTGTTTTCGGCCTTCGCCGCAGCAAACAACGCGACGGCATTGGCTATACTCTGCGCCGCCTTGCCTCTCCAGTCGGCATCCAGCAATTGGGCCTCGTCCTTTGCGTTGGACAGGTATCCGAGCTCGACCAGGACCGAGGGAACGTCCGGCGCCTTAAGCACCCTGAAGCCCGCCGAACGCTGCGGGTTGTTGATGAGACCGACACTGGTCGACAGCTGGCCGACCAGGGTGTGAGCAAAGCTCATCGAAAAACTATGGGTCTCGCGACGGATCAGGTCGATCAGGATATCGGTCACTTCCTTGTTGTCGTCCTTGATCTCCATCCCGGCGAACTGATCCGACAGGTTCTCGCGATCGGCGAGCGCCTGTGCCTGCGGATCGGACGCCTTGTCGGACACGGTGTAAACGGTTGCGCCGCGGATACCCTTGACGCTGATGGTGTCGGCATGGATCGAAATCAGCAGGTCGGCCTCGTGCTGGCGGGCTATGCGAACGCGGTCGTCCAATCGAAGAAACTCGTCCGTCTCGCGCGTCATGAACACATTGTAGTTACCGGTCGCGGCCAGTTTGTCCCGCAACTCGGTGGCAAAGGCGAGCGTGACGTTCTTTTCGATCGTACCGTTGAGGCCTTCTGCACCGCCATCGACACCACCGTGGCCGGGATCGATGACGATGGTGAAACGGTGACCCGCAGTGGTCGTCGGCCCTTTGCCGACCCTCTCGCCCTTGTCGGCCGACACGGTCGAGCCGGTAGTCAATGTCTGGTTGGCCAGCGCTTCGTCGAACTCCCGTTCGGATGCCGCCGAGATTTCGATCGCCAGCCGATAGCCGCTGCCATCATCGTTCTTGAGCACATCGAGCTTGTCGACAGCGAACGGCCCCTTGCCGGTCAGGATCAACCGCGACACGCCTCCGCCCAGATCACCAAGGCGCACGGCCTTGACCAGGCCGCGCGCCTTCAGATCCTTGGCATCTAGAGCGAATTTCGTGTTCTGAAGATCGACCACCAGACGGTTCGGGCCGCGCAGCAGGAACCATTTCAGATCGGGCTCGCGGTCGAAATTCATGACGATGCGCATCTTGGTGGCATCGCCCGCCATCTTGTAGTCCGTCGCCTTCAACGAAGCGTCCGCAGCCTGGGCGACGCACGACAGCGCCATGCAAACGGAAATCACCAGCAGCGCGCAGGCAGCGCGGAAGAAGCGGCTTCCAACACGACGACCCTTGTCTGTGAAGTCTGCCAGTCCCATCTCTTTCCAGTCGCTCCCGGTTTGGCGTCAGGCGCCAGGCCCGTATTCGTCGAAGTGCCGGTTAGGCCGCGAACTCGATTAACGATTGGTATCCAGAGAAGGTTAACCAAGCCTTTTCATAGGCGATCAGAGCCTGGCTTCCGTAACGGAACTGCTTTTTGCCGGCATCGGAAATCGGGGTTGCCTTCCACCCCGCCAAATCATAAAAGCGATGGTGGATCACTGCAATCCTGGAACCGCTCTCCTCCGCAGCTTACTGCTACAGGTCAGATGAAAGGCGGCTCCTTTCGCTTCAAGCGAAAAGGCTTCAGGTGATCGCGATGAATTTCGCAAGCGTGCGCCCGTGGCGGGGGAATCGCTTGCGTGAGGAAAACGGCCGGGATCGTCCCGCGCCGGCTCTGTATGAGCAAACAAGCTGGTCCGGTTTTTCCCGGGCTTTGGTTCAAAAGGTTCTGCTGGTTACGATGGCTTCAAGCGCAATCATGGAAAGGTCCGCATCAAACCGCGCCATTATGGCAGCGGGCGGCACCGCCATGGCGCTCAAGCGGCGGCCGGCGGACATTCAATTATCCGGCACCCAGAATCAACCAGACCCACAGCAGCGGGCTTTGCCTCGCAAGCTGCGGCTGACGGCTGCCGGGGGGAAACGAAATAATGCCCAACAAAATGCTGATAGACGCCTCCCACCCGGAGGAAACACGAGTTGTCGTCGTTCGCGGTAACCGCATCGAAGAATTCGACTTTGAATCACAAGACAAGAAGCAGCTCAAAGGAAACATCTACCTCGCCCGCGTAACGCGCGTCGAACCGTCCCTCCAGGCAGCCTTTGTCGAATACGGCGGCAACCGTCACGGTTTCCTTGCCTTTAGCGAAATACATCCAGACTACTACCAGATCCCGGTCGCCGATCGTCAGGCTCTGCTGCGCGCTGAAGCGCAGGAAGCCGAAGACGAGGAAGACGAAGACGGCGACGGCGAAGATCGCCAGAGCCGCGATCGCGGCCGGCGCGGACGCCGCCGCGGCGGCAAGAGCCGTGAGCGCGGCGAGCACAAGCGCGATGCGAGCGCCGATTCAAATGAAAACGGCGAGCACAGCGACGCCGGCGAGGACGTCGTTTCCGAGGAAGCCGCTTCCAACGAGGCACACACTGCTTCCGACGATGCGAGCGCCGCGGAATCGACAGCGCATGGGGACGATGCCGCCGATCACGGCGAGACGGAGAAGTCCGGAGACGGAACCACGTCCATCGCGGCAGTTGTCGACGCGGATGTGATTTCCGAAGGCGCGCCACATGCGGAAGCAACCGGCGAGGCCGCTGCAACGGCAACGGACGAGGCTGGGTCCTCCGACAATGACCGCGGCATGCTGGAGGAGGTTCAGTCCTCGCATCCGGACGACCACGAGATCGAATCGGTCGGCGCCGAGGATGCGC
>BFBZ01000037.1_pt47 | contig 12278 bp, 11 predicted proteins | sample 1888401 | NCBI WGS metagenome assembly BFBZ01 (sample SAMD00112614, study PRJDB3348) | symbiont metagenome | host: Chara braunii | reverse complement strand
GACCCTGGCGAAACGATCGCCGCACCAGAAATCGGTGCCGACCCCGGACATCAGCCCGACTTCTATGAAGTATTTGATGATATCGATTTTGTTTTCGTAGTGCGCGGCGAGATACGCATAAAAATGATCGAAGCCGTCATAGGTCGACGGCGCCCATGGCGAGGGAAAATGATACGTCTCGCCCGTGCGCATATTGACCACCGGCTGGAAGCCGGCGGTCTGCTTCAGCCAGTCCGGGGTATTATTGACATTGGGAAACGCCAATATCCTTAGGCCACGCTGCTGACTGAGGCGCAGCATGTCGTCGAACTCCTGCATGTTCCACTGGTCGCGCTCGGGCTCAAGCTGCGCCCAGTTCATATAGATCTCGATATGGGTCATGCCCGGCAGAGTCTGATCGGTGATCACGCCGCGGTTATTCGGTCCGTGCGGGACAGCCGGAATATTGAGCGCGCCATTGATGAAGGGAATGTCCTCGACCGATCTCGGCAAATGATCGGGCAACGGCGCCGGCAAGGCGCCAGGCAATTCGCCCGCCCTCACCGGCGTGGGCTTGCCGGCGCAGATCAGCGACGCGGCGCCGAGCCCGGCTGTCAGTTTCAGGACATCGCGACGTTTCATCATCGTTCCTACCAGGCATTCAGCGTTATCAGTCGGCGATGATGATGGCATAACCGCGGCTGGCAGCCTGCCTGAGGCGCTCGCGCGCATCGGCTCCTTCGACCACCTGGTTCTGGCGCCCAAGACATTTTCGTTTTTCATGCGTCTCAGGGAATAACGGGTAAGCCGCGGAGGTCTTGGTCATCGACGGCTTCGCAGTCGTGGCCCGCTCGGCCAGGGAGTTCAGCTTCAGTTCACGGCCGGCTCCTCATCGTGGGACCGGTCCTGCGTCGTCATCGGAAAGGCATGGTTATGATCTTGCAATCCTGGGCCGCCCCTCTCTCCATCATGACGGTTTTATGGGGCGGCGTGGAGGTCGCGCGCCATCGGCCCGGGCTTTTCTGGGCGACAGCCGCCCTGCTGACGGCTGTCCTGGCGAGCTGGCCGGCCGATGCAGGCGTGTGGCTCGCCGGCGACGACCCCGTTGTTCAGACGCAGAAGCACAAGCAGACGCCAGCCGATTACATGGACCTGTTCAAGCCGCAGTCACCGTGGTCGCACGCGGCCCAGCGGGTCGCTGCATTCAAGATCTCCCACCAGTTTGCGCTGCGCGCCTCCGACCAGCAGCTTGCGACAGTGATCGGCGATCTGAGGCGGCGACATATCGCCCTGGCGATCGAGCTCGGCGTGCTCGAAGGCTCGTCCCGATGTGGAATGGGCGTCGAAGGATATGGCATGCCCGCGGCAGTCGAGACCGCCGCGATACGCATCAAGAAGGCCGGCGGCCAGCTGGACTATGTGGCCTTCGACGAACCGATCTGGCATGGCCACGAAGGCAAAGGACGCACCGGCGCCGGCGGGACATTCTGTTCCGACTCGATCGGCGAGCTCGCGGACCAGATCGTGCCCAAGATCGCCATCCTTCACCGATACTTTCCAAACGCCGTTTTCGGCGACATCGATCCCGTCAGCGGCCTCCATCCCGAGGTCGTTGGCGACCTCACGGCGTTTTTCGACCGGCTGAACCAGGTGAGTCCGGTCAAGCTGTCGTTCTTCCAGGCCGACATCGCCTGGCAGGCGCCCGGCTGGCGGCCTTATCTGGAGGCGCTGTCAGCAGGCCTGCGCCAACGAGGCATCAGCGTCGGCGTCATTTGCGATGGCGGCGGCTCTGCGGTGAAGGGCCAGCAGGCGCGCACGAACGAGGCATGGGTCCACACCGCCATTCAGCGCTGCCAGGATCTGGCCCGAGATCCCCAAATCAGGCCGGACAATTTCATCGTGCAAAGCTGGGAGCCACTGCCGACGCAGATGCTGCCCGAAAGCGACCCAGGCGCATTGACCTATGAGATCAACGCCGTTGCGGAGCTGTCTCGATGATCTCGCTCAACAAGCTTTGGCTAAGGGCCTTATCCGCCGCCGCCTTCCTCGCCGCGCTGGCGGCACCGATCAGCGCATTCGCTCAGCAGGTCTGGTTCGCCCCGCCCGACAATCTGCAGCGCGGAGCCAACCCGCCCACCAATCAGGACTTTCCTCGGCTGTTCGATCCGTCCCCCGCCTGGAGCGCGCGGACCGATGTCTTCGTCCTTTCGCCGCTCATGGGCAGTGTCGTCGGTCCTGAGGATGCGCTTCACAAAACAAATGCCTTTCTCGCTGCTCATCACATCGCCCAGGCGGTGGGCATCGGAGCAGCTCAGATGGACAACGCCGATCGAACACCCGGTGAATGCGGTTATGGGGTCGAGGGCCTCACCCGTCCCGGCCGGAACGCCGCGAGTTTCAAGCGCCTCAAACAGTTGGGCGTCGACATCCAATACGTCGCCATGGATGAGCCGCTGACCTTCGCGCATTACTATAACAAAAAGAACGCTTGCCAGTTTTCCATCAAAGACACCGCCAGCCGCGTGGCAGCGAGCATCTCCGAAATCAGGCAATATTATCCAAACGTGAAAATCGTTGACGAAGAGGCGCCGACCATCACGTCCGCGCGGCAGTGGAACGCCGACTTCCCCGCTTGGCTTGCCGCCTATCGTCAGGCCGTCGGCGCACCCCTTGACGCTATCGTATTCGACGTAGATTGGCGGCTGCCCTGGGGAACCTGGGTGTCGCCGAGCGTCACCGCTGCCCATCGGAGCGGCGTACGCGCTGGAATGTTCTTGACTGGAACCGGTCCGGGCGCCTCCGATGCGGATGCCGTCGCGTCCCGAAAGCAAAATGTGCTCAGCTTGGATCAAGCGAGGCTGCCGCTCGACCTCGTCATCATCGCCAACTGGACGCCGCACCCCTCGCGCAATCTCCCAGAGGCCGATCCCGACACCCTGACGTCGTTCTTGCACTGGTACCAGGTGCGTCGCGGCCAGACCAGATAGGCTTCGCGGCGCGGACACACTCCTTCGAGACGAACAAGACTCAACGGACCCGACCGCGACGGATAGGGAGCCATAGCAACAGTGGTTGCGGGGAGGCGCAGCCACCGGTACTGACATTCGGTTCGGATTGCCATCTGACCAAGGTGTCTTCGCAGCGCCGACAGCACCTAGATCGATGGTTTCAGACCGGAGAGGTCCAAGGTTCGATCCCTTGTGCGCCCACCATGTCCAGCCGCCGACACACGGCGGCGGCACCGACTTTCATCTGGATGGACATTCATCTCGATCGACGGGATGAGTAAAAGCGTGGACGTCCCGCACGGCGGATCGGCCGCGGGTAAGACGCGCAGGATGCCGCGACAGCGTTCGAGATCGCTACTTTGGATCGCTACTTGGTCAGTGCGTTTGCGACCGGTGTGAAAATGCTCGTGTTCAAGGTGCCTCCGACCTGAGTCACCACAGTCACGATCGCCACGGCGATGCCGGCTGCGATCAGACCATATTCGATTGCGGTCGCGCCCGACTCGCAGCGCAGAAATTGCTTCAGCGTCGTCATCGTCCTCGCCCTCCGCGCGCCGCCTTCTGCAGCGCGCCCAACTTATTTCGCAAACACTGCCGAAAATTTAATGAACCGGCAGAATAGTACCTCTTCGATCGGTTAAGCTCAGCGCCGGATTTTAAGTCAAAGGCGCCACAAACACGCAACGGCGGGCGGGCGATCCTGCGGGACCGCAGCGCTGGTTGCTGCATCGCACAACCCATGATCGCCTTGTCCGGCCAACAAGAATGACGCAGTCTGATCCAGCACGACCAATGAGACAGGACCGGCCATAAAGCCGGCACCGATGGGAAGGATTCCATGAAGCTTCAAATAAGCATCAAATTGCTGTCTTTGAGCGGCGTGACCGCGCTTGCACTTGCGGTCGCGGGAACGACAGCCTCGGCGCAGAAACGATACGATCCCGGCGCCAGCGACACCGAAATCAAGATCGGCCAGACCATGCCGTTCAGCGGTCCGGCATCCGCCTACAGCACAATCGGGAAAGTCCAGGCCGCCTACTTTCGCATGATCAACGAGCAGGGTGGCATCAACGGTCGCAAGATCAACTTCATCCAGTATGACGACGCCTACAATCCACCAAAGACCGTGGAGCAGGTCCGCAAGCTGGTGGAAAGCGACGAAGTCCTCTTCACCTTCCAGATCCTGGGCACCGCGCCGAACGCCGCCGTGCAGAAATATCTCAATAGCAAGAAGGTGCCGCACCTGTTCGCGTCGACCGGCGCGGCGCGGTTCACCGACCCGAAGAATTATCCCTGGACGATGGGATACAATCCCAATTATCAGACCGAAGGTCGTATCTACGCGCGCTATATCCTCGCCAACTATCCGAACGCGAAGATCGGCGTACTCTATCAGAACGACGATATGGGCAAGGACTACCTTGCCGGTCTGAAGCAGGGATTGGGCGCCAAGGCCGCATCGATGATCATCGCCGAGGCCTCCTACGAGGTCACCGATCCGACCATCGATTCCCAGATCGTGAAACTCAAGACCGTCGGCGCCGACCTGCTCTACGACATGAGCACACCCAAATTCTCGGCTCAGGCGATCCGCAAGGTGGCCGAACTCGGATGGAATCCGGTCCACATCCTGGACATCAATTCGCAATCGGTCGGCGGAGTGTTCAAGCCCGCAGGCTTCGAGAACTCCCAGGGCATCATCAGCGTCAACTACGGCAAGGACCCCGGCGATCCGAGCTGGGACAACGACCCCGGCATGAAGAAATGGCGCGCCTTCATGGACAAGTATTATCCCGATGGCGACAAGAACAGCAGCTTCAACACCTACGGCTACGGCGTCGCGCAACTGCTCGAACACGTGCTGCGCCAGTGCGGCGACGATCTCACGCGCGAGAACATCATGAAGCAGGCGGCGAGCATCAAGGACATCGCATCAGACCTGCTGCTGCCCGGCATGTCGATCAGCACGACACCCACCGATTATCGCGTCATCAAGCAATTGCAGATGATCCGCTTCAAGGGCGAGCGCTGGGAAAGTTTTGGACCGATCCTTGCGGATGAGGGCGTCGACTGACCACCGACGGTCACGTGCGGAACAGCGGCGCAGCGAGCGACCTCGCTGCGCCGTTTTCGTGTCCGCTTACATCTGGACTTCGATCACCCGCGGGCCCTTTTGCGCATTGGCTTCGGCGAGCGCTGCGTTGAAACCGTCCACATCGCTGACCGAGCGACCCGCAACTCCCATGCCCTTGGCGAGCGACACGAAGTCCAGCGTCGGCCGGTCGATGTTGAGCATGTCGAGCGCGCGCTGGCCGGGCTCGCCGGCTTCGACGCCGGTGAATTCTCCCCGCAGGATCTGGTAGGTGCGGTTGGCGAACACGACGGTGGTGACGTCGAGGTTTTCGCGCGCCTGGGTCCACAACGACTGCAGCGTGTACATGCTGTCTCTTATACACATCTAGATGTGTATAAGAGACAGGGCTCGCCGGCTTCGACGCCGGTGAATTCTCCCCGCAGGATCTGGTAGGTGCGGTTGGCGAACACGACGGTGGTGACGTCGAGGTTTTCGCGCGCCTGGGTCCACAACGACTGCAGCGTGTACATGGCGCTGCCGTCGCCGACCATGCAGATCACCTTGCGATCCGGGCAGGCCACCGCGGCGCCGGTCGACACTGGCGTGCTGAACCCGATCGATCCACCCATGTTCTGCAGCCAGTCGTGCGGAGCCGCCGCTGCGGTCGGCGGGAAGAAACCGCGGCCGGTGGTGACCGATTCGTCCACCACGATGGCGTTCTCGGGAATCGCGCAGGCGATCGCCATGGCGATCGACGCGTGAGTCAGCGCCCCGGTCGGCTTGACCAGATCGACCAGTTTCTGCGGCCTGGCATCGGTCTCCTTCGCACCCAGCGCATCGGCCAGGGCCTCCAGCGCCGCAACCGAGTTGTCGCCGGTCTCGCACATGTGATGAACGGCACACCCCTCGGGCCGCAGCCGGCTCGGCTTGTTGGGATAGCCGAAGAACGACACCGGGTCGGCAGCTTCGACAAGGACGATGTGACGGAAGTCCTTCAGGACGGGAAGCGCCGCCTCGACCACATAGGGAATCCGCTCGACGAAGAACCGCCCGCGCCCGCGCGCCATGCGCGGGTTGTAGGTCTGGCTCAGCACCTTGCATCCGGTCTTGCCGCTGATGCGGGCCGCGAGCGCAAGCCCCTTCTCGGTCAGCGCGCTGCCGGTCAGGAGCAGCATCGATTGCTCGCCGCTGCGCAAGGCGCGCGCCGCGTCTTCGACCGCCTGCGGCGAAAAGCCCGCGCGCTGTTCCGCCGCCGGCACCTGCGCGATGCCACTGGCTTCGTTCCAGGCGGTATCGGCCGGCAGGATCAGGGTGGCGACCTTGGGCGGTTGCCCGCTGGCCGCGGCGATGGCCTCGGCGCCATCACGCGCCACCGACGTCGCATCCGGCGACGACCGCACCCAGCCCGACATCGGCCGTGCCAGGCCCTCGATGTCGGAGGTCAGCGGCGCGTTGTAACCGAGGTGGAAGGTCGCGTGCTGGCCGACGACGTTGACGATGCCGGAATTGGCCTTCTTGGCGTTGTGCAGGTTGGCAAGGCCGTTGGCGAGGCCCGGCCCGAGATGCAGCAGGGTCGAGGCCGGTGTGCCCTTCATCCGATAATAACCGTCCGCGGCGCCGGTCACGATGCCTTCGAACAGTCCCAGCACGCAGCGCATGCCCTCGACGCGATCCAGCGCTGCCACGAAATGCATTTCCGATGTGCCGGGATTGGCGAAGCAGACGTCCACCCCGCCCGCGACCAGCGTCCGCACCAGACTTTCCGCTCCGTTCATCGTTTCTTCCTTGCTGTCAGGTTTTGGTGTTTTGTTGTTGCGTGTTCATGAGGATTTTGTCGAACCGGCGGACGAGAACAATCATCCTTCGGCACGTTCGTCAAAGACTGTCCTCGCAGAATACCGGGCGACAACGTCATGGGCGGGTTGCAATTCTGACCCGGCCCCGCGCCGACCGACGTTTTTGGGCAACGGCCAGCCGCAAAAATCGCCATCCGTATGACTGGCAACTTGCGAAGCAGGTCCAATTGTGGCCTTTCTCGGGTGCCGTCACCATATTGCCGACGGAATGGACATCATGCGAGGACTCGAATGACTCGTCTTGCCGCTGTTATTTTCGCATTGGCCACCATCGTGGCCGGAACGACCGCCGCAACCGCCCAAAGCTTCTATGAGGACTTCGCCTCCGGCGGCGCACCGCTGAACCGGCGCTCCCAGTTCGGCTTCTTCGGGAGTTCCAGCGGCAGCGGTCCCGTTCCCCGCACCAATGTCAGCTTTCCCGGAAACTTTGCTCCCGGCACCATCGTGGTGAACACCGCCGAACGCCGGCTCTACTTCGTGACCGGCAACGGCCAGGCCATTCGCTACGGAATCGGTGTCGGCCGCGATGGCTTTCGCTGGGGCGGCGTGCACCGCATTACGGCGAAGAAGGAATGGCCGGAATGGACCCCACCGGCGCAGATGCTGCGCCGCCGGCCGGACTTGCCGCGCCACATGAAGGGCGGCGAGGAAAACCCGCTCGGCGCCCGCGCGATGTATCTCGGCCTGTCTCTTATACACATCTAGATGTGTATAAGAGACAGGGGCTGTGTCGCCGGCTTCCGGATGGTCAACGACGATGTGATCGACCTCTACAATCGGGTCTCTGTCGGCGCCACCGTGATCGTGAAGAACTGACGCCCCGCCGCGTCCGCACGACCGGCAGGGGTTGACTGCCCAACAAGTTGAATTGCCCAATAAAGAGGCCGGCTTTGCCGGCCTCTTTTCGTTTCATCCTGTTTCCGCCGGGCGACGCCCTTGCGCGGGATGGGATCATCCGGCAACGTCCTCCCGATGCGCGGCCGTCTCCGATCCAGCAGGACCCTCCAGGGCCTGGCAGCCCTTCTCACCGGTTTCATTGGCGGCGGCGCAACCATGCCTGCGGCGCCGGCCGACGTTCCCGCCATCGCCCAGCGCCAGCAGAGCGAGAAGAAGACCTTCACCGACGCCGAGATCATCAACGGCTTTCTCAGAACCGCCTTCGGCGCCGAATATCATCTCGCGGGACGCGTCGACCGTATCCGCAAGTATGAGAAGCCGGTCCGCGTGTTCATCGACGCCGCCCATCGTCCCGACCGGCGTGCGCAACTGGCTGGCGTGGTCGCGGACATCGCGCTGCACATTCAGCATCTCGACATTGCGGTTGCCGAAACGCGCGAGGACGCCAACGTCGTGGTCACGATGGTCAGGGATCGCGACCTGTTTCGAACCATGACGTCGCTGTACGGATCCGACAAGGCCCGCGAAATCCGCAGCTCACTCGATCCGCAATGCCTGTCCGGCTTTCGCAAGAACGAGAGTTTCGAGATTCTGAACTCCGACGTGCTGCTCACGGTGGACAATGGCGACTTCACGTTTTTCGACTGCGCGTATGAAGAACTGCTGCAATCGCTGGGCCCCATCAACGACACCAGTGCGGTGCAATGGACGATGTTCAACGACAGCATCCAGATGGGCTTCTTCGATATCTACGACCAGTATATCCTGAACATCCTCTACGATCCGCGGATTCGCGCCGGAATGACAGTGAACGAGGTGCGCGCGGCCTTGCCGGATGTGCTGGCAAGCGTTCGCGCCTGGGTGACCAAGGTCAACAATCTCGGGCCGTAGTGCTTTGTTGATTACGCCGACTTGTCGAACAGCTCGCGTCCGATCAGCATGCGGCGGATTTCGCTGGTGCCGGCGCCGATCTCATAGAGCTTGGCATCGCGCAGCAATCGCCCGGTCGGATAATCATTGATGTAGCCGTTACCGCCGAGCAGCTGGATCGCATCGAGGGCGCACTGCGTCGCCCGTTCGGCGGCATAGAGAATGGCGCCGGCGGCGTCTTCGCGAGTCGTCTCGCCGCGGTCGCAGGCCTTCGCCACCGCATAGACATAGGCGCGCGAGGCATTCATCGTCACATACATGTCGGCAACCTTGCCCTGCACCAGCTGGAAGCTGCCGATCGGCTGACCGAACTGCTTGCGCTCGTGCACATAGGGCATCACCACATCGAGGCAGGCCTGCATGATACCGAGCGGCCCGGCCGCGAGCACCGCGCGCTCGTAGTCGAGGCCCGACATCAGCACGTTGACGCCGCGGCCGACCTGGCCAAGCACATTCTCCTCCGGCACCTCGCAATCGGTAAAGACCAGTTCGCCGGTGTCCGATCCGCGCATGCCGAGCTTGTCGAGCTTTTGCGCCGTCGAAAATCCCTTCATGCCCTTCTCGATCAGGAACGCCGTCATGCCGCGCGGACCGGCCGCCGGATCGGTCTTGGCGTAGACCACGAGTGTCTCGGCGATCGGGCCGTTGGTGATCCACATCTTGCTGCCGTTGATGACGTAGCGATCGCCCTTCTTGTCGGCGCGCGTCGTCATCGACACCACGTCGGACCCCGCGCCCGGCTCGGACATCGCAAGTGCCCCGACATGCTCACCCGAAATCAGCTTCGGCAGGTACTTGCGTTTCTGCGCCTCGTTGCCGTTGCGGCGAAGCTGGTTCACACAGAGATTGGAATGCGCGCCATAAGACAGGCCGACCGACGCGGAAGCGCGGGAGATCTCCTCCAGGGCAATACAGTGCTCGAGATAGCCGAGCCCCGAACCGCCGTACTCCTCCTCGACGGTGATGCCATGCAACCCCAGCGCACCGAGCTTCGGCCAGAGGTCGCGCGGAAACTGGTTGCTCTTGTCGATCTCGTCCGCGCGCGGCGCGATCTCGTTGGCCGAGAAATCCCGCACGGTCTCGCGGATGGCGTCGGCGGTCTCGCCGAGGTCGAAGTTGAACATGCGCTGAGCGTTAGGAAGCATCTCTGGTCTCTCTCCCGCCGGCCGGCGTCTGCGCACCGGCCCAAAAGTCATCTGGCCCGCGACATTGCCACGGGCCAGATCGCAAGAGAAGAGCGCTGGGTGACACTTCGAGAGATTAGCAGCTCAGGCGAGCACCCTTGCGGCCTCGGCAACCTTGCGCGTCGCCGTATCGACCGACTGGGTCTCGGCGGCGATTTCGCTCATATTGGCATTGATATCGGTGACGCCCTTGGCCGCGTCCTGCATATTCGCCGAGATCGACTGCGTGACTGCGGCCTGCTCCTCGACCGAGGCCGCGATTGCCGACGAGATTTCGTTGATACGGGAGATCGTCTGCGTGATGGCCTCGATCACCTCGACCGCGTTGGTCGTGGTCCCCTGGATCTCGGCGATCTGACCGCTGATCTCGTCGGTCGCCTTCGATGTCTGCGTCGCCAGGCTCTTGACTTCGGAGGCCACCACCGCAAAGCCCCGTCCCGCCTCGCCGGCCCGTGCGGCCTCGATGGTCGCGTTGAGCGCCAGCAGGTTGGTCTGGTCGGCGATATTGTTGATCAGCTTGACCACGTCACCGATCTTTTGTGCGGCAGCCGCAAGACCGGAGACGATCGCGCTGGTCTCGTTCGCCTGCTGCACCGCCTGCTGCGAAATGCGCAGCGCATCGGAAGCCTGGCGACTGATTTCACCAACCGACGCAGCCAATTCTTCAGCGCCGGTGGCCACCGCCTGCATGTTGGACGACGCCTGGGTGGAGGTCGACACCGCCGAGGTCACCCGCTCCGACGTCGTCGCCACCGCCTGCGAAATCGAACGCAGATCGCTGTCGATGGTCTTCTGGACGTCGCCGCGCCGGATGCGGTCCTGCACCTGCTGGGTCGTGTCGATGGCGAACTTGACGACCTTGATGACCTTGCCGTCAGCGTCGCTGACCGGATTGTAGGCGCCCTGGATCCAGACCGGACGGCCGCCATTGCCGACACGCTCGTACTCGCCGGACTGATACTCGCCGCGACGCAGGGCATCCCAGAACGCGCGATACTCCGCGCTGTTGCGGTAGGCCGGCGTGGCGAACATGCCATGGTGCTTGCCCTGGATCTCCTCCAGCCGGTAGCCCATGGTTTTGAGGAAATTCTCGTTGGCAGTGACGACGGTGCCGTCGAGGTTGAATTCGATAACGGCCTGGGATTTGTGGATCGCCTGAATCTGCCCTTCATGATCGACGGCCTGCATCCTCGCCGCGGTAATATCGGTTGCGAATTTCACGACTCGGAACGGTTTGCCTTTCCGGTCGAACAGCGGGTTGTAGGACGCCTGGATCCAGATCGGCCGTCCGCCCTTGGCGATGCGCTTGTAGGCTCGCGCCTGATATTCACCGCGCCGCAGCGAATCCCAGAACGCACGATACTCCGCGCTGCTGCGGGTGGCGTCGTCGACAAAAAGGCTGTGATGCCTGCCCTGGATTTCATCGAGCTGGTAACCCAGCGCATTCAGAAAATTCTCATTGGCGGTAATGATGGTGCCATCGAGATTGAATTCGATGACAGCCTGAGAGCGATTAATTGCCTCGAATTTAGCCGCCACATCCTGTGATGAGTTGAAAAGTCGCATTCTGCGTTCCTCAGCTGCACAAGTTCCAATCCCTGGCATACAAGCTGAAAATTTTAAAAGAATCGGCAAGAATTTGGCCAAGTGTCATGGTTTTTCTTACGTAAGAACAATCACCTAGGTGGTAAATAAAGGCTCCCGGGGCGAGCACGAAGGGGTCGCGCGCGCCCAGGAATGCCACACCGGCCAAGTCTGCGGGCGAGGATCGCTGCGGCTTGCCCTGGCCGGTTCGAACGGCTGTAATCGCCGACAAGACTCTGCCTGCGACGGCGACCTCGACGAGGCGCCAGCGGCAGCCGCAACGACGGCAACCTGCCTCACCAGGCAGTTCGGGAGAAACATCATGGACCTCGCGCTTCAGGCCGGGCATGGATCCGGCACCGGCTCTGCCTCTGGCATCCAGACCGCCCGCGACAAGGCCTACGCCACCCCGCTCGAGGACTTCGACGTCGGCAATCCGGAGTTGTTCCGCACCAATACGTTCTGGCCCTATTTCGAACGGCTGCGCCGCGAGGACCCGGTCCACTATTGCCGCGACAGCATGTTCGGGCCCTACTGGTCGGTGACGACGTACAACGACATCATGCAGGTCGAAACCAGCCACGACATCTATTCGTCGGAAGCAAGCCTCGGCGGCATCACCATCCGCGACGCCAAGCCGGAGTTTCGCCGCCCGAACTTCATCGCGATGGATCAGCCCAAACACAGCGCCCAGCGCAAGACCGTCGCGCCGATGTTCACGCCGACACATCTCGACGAACTGGCCCACTCCATCCGCCGGCGCACC
>BFBZ01001966.1_pt1 | contig 12279 bp, 13 predicted proteins | sample 1888401 | NCBI WGS metagenome assembly BFBZ01 (sample SAMD00112614, study PRJDB3348) | symbiont metagenome | host: Chara braunii | reverse complement strand
CGGTAGTGCTTCTCGAGCAGCGTGTAGATCCGCGTCAGCTCCTTGAACGCGTCGGGCATCGCGACTTCCATCGACGGCTTGTCGGAGCCGGACTCGACGCGGGCGTCCTCGGTGATGTCCTGCGGGGTGCGGATGCCGGCGACGACGTCCTCGCCCTGCGCGTTGATCAGGAACTCGCCATAGAGCGCGTTCTCGCCGGTCGAGGGATTGCGGGTGAAGGCGACGCCGGTGGCCGAGGTGTCGCCCATGTTGCCGAACACCATGGCCTGGACGTTGACGGCGGTGCCCCAGGATTCCGGGATGTCGTGCAGCTTGCGATAGGTCACCGCGCGCGCGTTCATCCAGGATGAGAACACCGCGCCGATGGCACCCCACAGCTGGTCGTGCGGGTCCTGCGGGAAGTCCTTGCCGGTCTCGTGGGCGACGGCGTCCTTGTACTTGCCGACCAGCATCTCCCAGTCCTCGGAGGAGAGGTCGGTGTCGAGCTGATAGCCCTGGGTGTCCTTGAAGCTGTCGAGGATGTCCTCGAAATGATGGTGCTCGAAGCCGAGCACGACATCCGAATACATCGTGATGAAACGGCGATAGCTGTCGAAGGCGAAGCGGCGGTCGCCGGACAGCTGTGCCAGCGCTTCCACCGTCTGGTCGTTGAGGCCGAGATTGAGCACGGTGTCCATCATGCCCGGCATCGAGGCGCGGGCGCCGGAGCGCACCGAGACCAGCAGCGGGTTCTCCGGATCGCCGAATTTCTTGCCGGTCAATTTGCCGATGTAGTCGAGCGCCTTGTCGACCTGCGACTGCAGCTCCTTCGGGTAGGTCTTGTCGTTGGCGTAGAAGTAGGTGCAGACCGAGGTGGGAATGGTGAAGCCCGGAGGCACCGGCAGGCCGAGATTGGCCATCTCGGCCAGATTGGCGCCCTTGCCGCCGAGCAGGTCGCGCAGGCCGGCCTTACCTTCGGCCTTGCCGTCACCGAAGGTGTAGACCCACTTGTTCGGCTTGATCGCGGTGACCGCGCTCTTGGCCGGGGCCCTGGCAGCCGACGCCTTCGCGGCCTTGGCGACCGGCTTGGCAGCCGTTTTGGCCGGCTTCTTCGGAGCGGTTTTCACTGGCGCTTTCGGTACAGACCTGGGCGCGACCTTGGCCGGGGCCTTGGCCACGGGCTTCGACGCCGTCTTGAGCGCCTTGCGCGGTGGAGCGAGTGCTGCGGTCTTGGCCTTGCCGGGCTTGGAAGGCTTTGATTTCGCTGTAACTTTCTTAGACTTCGCTACCGCTTTGGCCATGAGGTGCTTCGATCCGCAAATGGGAGGAGAAATCGCGCGCCTTACACCACTTTGGGCGCTGCGGCGCAAGCTCGGGGGTTCCCGACCTTGGGACTAGAACCTGGGACTAGAAGTGGAGCCACTTCAGCAGGCCCATGCCGATCAGGCCGTTCAGGATGAGGAAGATCGCGACGATCAGGTTCAAGAGGCGCGGCATGATCAGGATCAGGACGCCGGCGATCACGGACATGATCGGCGAGATATGGGCAACGGTCAGGGTCATCGACGAGCTCTGAATGATTGAAGGACGAGGCTGGGGCGATTCGATTTGGCCGGACTTTATCCTGGCCCATCGTGGCGGAATAGGAGACGCACGGCACGAGTTCCGGTTCCCCCACCGCTGGATCTGCCGCAAAAATGCCGCCGGTTCCACGTGGCGTTGCGCGGAACGATGACCTGTTGCCGGCATTGGGAGCAGATGCCGGCGCGCGCCGGTCTCTCTCAGCGATCAACAGCTCAGGAGTCCCGTCCATGCGAACCCATCTCACCCTTGCCGCCCTCGTGGCCGCACTCGTGATTCCGGCGGCCGCACAGGCGCAATCCTACACCACGGGCGTCGGCCGCAGCGTCGTGGTCGAGGAGGACGCTCCAGTGATCACGGTCGAGCGACGGCCGGAGTTTCGCGAATATGTCGTCCGCGAGCGTGTTCCCAACTATGTGATCCCCGATCGCGTCGTTGTTGGCACCGTGCTGCCAGAGTCCGGTGTTACATATTACGACGTTCCTCAGCGCTTCGGTGCGACACCTTACCGTTACACCGTGGTCAACGGCGAAACTGTTCTGGTCGAACCGCGATCCCGGCGGATCATTCAGGTTGTTGAGTAGTTATAGAGCTGCATTTGGTCGCCAACGCCCCCGCAAGCGGCCAGATGTGAAAGGCCCTGCCCGGTTCCCCCCGCCGGGTGGGGCTTACTTTTTTCGCCGTCATCGCAAGCGTCGCGACGCGATCCAGGGGCGACCGACGACGCCTGCTGTGAGCCAGGGCGCACTTTGCGCTCAGGCAGCCGTCTTCACCACCAGGCGATGGATGACCTTGCCCGAGGAGGCACTGACCACCTCCTCATCGAGCAGGCTCGTATCAGCTTCAAAGAGTGCGCGGATGGTTGCGAGGTCGACCACCGCATAGAGCCGGCCGTGGGCATCGCGCTGATCGGCCTGCTCCGTCACCCGCCAGCTCAGATACAGGACGCCACCGGGCTTCGTGATCGCGCGCATCCGCCGCACCGACGGCACCACGTCGCTGCGATCGAGATGCATCAGCACGGTCTCGCACAGCACGTTGTCGAAGCTTGCATCCGCGATGTTGGCGAGAGCGGGCAGTTCGGCACGCGTGAACGACGCGTTCGAATAGCGCGTGCGCGCTTCAGCCAGCAGTCCCTCCGACGCGTCGAAACCTTCCGCAGGATACCCGTTGGCATTCAGCCAGCCGACCTCGCGGCCGCTGCCGCAGCCGATGTCCGCGGTGCGGCCACCGAACACGAAGAAGCGCCTGACGATGTCGTGGAGATCGGCCGACGCCGGCTGCGCATGCCAGTCGGCCGCGAACACCGCCGCCTCACGGTCATAGGCGGCGAGCGTCGGCCGGTCCACTCTCAGCCCTCGATCTTGGAGAAGTCCGCGACCGCACGCGTGGCGCTGCGGATTTCGTTCAGCAGCCTGAGCCGGTTCTCGCGGATCTTTGGATCGTCGTCGTTGACCTTCACCCTGTCGAAGAAGGCATCCACCGCCGGGCGCAGCTTCGCCATCGCGCGCATCGCGGCGGCAAAGTCCTCCTTGGCGACGGCAGCACCCGCTTCCGCAGCGACCTCGCCGATCGCCTTCGCCAGCGCCTTCTCCTCATCGAGCTTGTACAGCGCAGCATCCGGCGCGCCGTCGAACTTGCGCTTGTCCTTCTTCTCCTCGATCGCGAGGATATTGGACGCGCGCTTGGTGCCGGCAAGCAGGTTCTTGCCGTCGTCGCTGTCGAGGAATTTTCCGAGCGCCTCAACGCGGCGCACGACCATCAGCAGGTCATCCTTCATCTCCTCTTCCGGCGGAGGCTCACGATCCAGGGCCTCCTGGCTGCCGGCTGCTTCGATGAGATCAAGTTTGGCTGCACCACTTCTCACGGCATCCGACCGCCACCAAGGGGAAGGTGATGTCGCGAAAACGGCATCGACAAGATCGTGCCGGGCGCCTTGCTCACGAAGTTGCACTTTCAGACGGTCGGCGAAGAATGAGATGAGATCGACAACTGCCACTGGGACGCTGCGTCTACCAAACGTTTCCGCATCCACCCGCACAACAAACGTAGTGAACCCAGGCTTCTCACTACTCTCCACCTGCTTCACTTCGTTCCCCACTTCGCGCGCGCGAATTGCCGTAGCCAGTTGGAAAAACCAAGGCCCGCAGATACTAGCGAGGTGAAGTCGGAGATTATTTTCCAAGATGATCCGGATCACACCTAAAGCCGCGCGACGCAGCGCATACGGGTCCTTCGATCCCGTCGGCTTTTCTTTGATCGCCCAGAATCCGACCAGCGTGTCGAGCTTGTCGGCGAGCGCCACGGCCACCGATACCGGATCGGTCGGCACGCGATCACCAGGTCCCTGCGGCTTGTAGTGCTCCTCGCAGGCTGCGGCGACGGAGGCGTCCTCGCCCTGGGCCAGCGCGTAGTACTTGCCCATCAGCCCCTGCACTTCCGGGAACTCACCGACGACCTCGGTGAGCAGGTCGGCCTTGGCGAGCTTGGCGGCGCGCGCGGTCTTCGCAGCATCGGCGCCGACCAGCGGCGCGATCTCAGCGGCGAGCTTCTCGATGCGGGCGATGCGTTCGGCCTGTGTGCCGAGCTTCTCGTGGAACACGATCTGCTCGAACTTCGGCAGGCGGTCCTCGAGCCTCGTCTTCAGATCCGTCTCATAGAAGAACTTCGCGTCCGACAGCCGGGCGCGGATGACGCGCTCGTTGCCGGCGATGATGGTCTTGCCGCCGTCGGTCGCCTCGATGTTCGCGGTCAGGATGAACTTTGGCGCCAGCCCGCCGGTCTTGGGGTCGCGCACCACGAAGCATTTCTGGTTGTTGCGGATGGTGGCGCGGATCACCTCGCCGGGGACCTTCAGATACTCCGGATCGAACGAGCCCATCAGCACCACCGGCCATTCGACCAGGCCCGCGACTTCGTCGAGCAGCACGGGGTCCTCGACCAGCTCATAGCCTTGCGCAAACGCAAGCTGCTTGGCGTCGGTAACGATGGTGTCCTTGCGCCGGTCAGGATCGAGCACGACCTTGGCATCGAGCAGCTTGGCCTCATAGTCCTCGAAGCGGCGCACCGAGATAGCAGCGGGCGCCATGAAGCGATGGCCGAATGTCGTCTGGCCCGCCTCGATACCGTCGACGGCGAAGCTGACGACATCGGGCTCCTCGGTCTCCAGGCCGAAGGTCGCCGTGATCGCGTGCAGCGGCCGCACCCAGTTCAGCGCGCCCGGCTTTTCCGAGCGCTTGCCCCAGCGCATCGATTTCGGCCAGGGGAAGGTCCTGACGATCACCGGCAGCATCTCGGCGAGCACGTCGAGCGTGGCGCGGCCGGGCTTCTCGATCAGCGCGACGTAGAAGTCGCCCTTCTTCGGATCGCGCTGGATCGTGGCCTCCTCGATCGAGGACAGGCCGGTGGCCTTGAGGAAGCCTTGGATCGCGGCATCGGCGCCGCCGACGCGCGGGCCCTTGCGCTCCTCCTTGAGATCAGCCTGCCGCGCCGGGATGCCGTGCACGGTCAGCGCCAGCCGCCGCGGCGTCGCGAACGCCTTGGCCCCCTCATAGACGAGGCCCTCGGCGACGAGCTTGTCGGTCACCATGCGGCGCAGATCGTCGGCCGCCTTGGCCTGCATGCGCGCGGGGATTTCTTCGGAGAACAGTTCGAGGAGAAGATCAGGCATATCTCAAGTCTCTCTGCACGAAGAACCACCCTCCCCTGGAGGGGGAGGGTCGCCTGCCAAGGGCAGGCGGGGTGGGGTGACCGCGATCTCCGTGTGAATGGCTTCGAGCACCGCCTCAGTCCTGGTCATAACGTCGTTGTTCCAAAATCGCAAAACGCGATAGCCTTCCGAGTTGAGCCAGCGCGTCCGGGCCTGGTCGCGCTGGATGTTCGCATCCTCTCCGTGCTGCGAGCCGTCCACCTCGATGATGAGGCGACGGGCCAGGCAGGCAAAATCTGCAACGTAGGGACCGATGACGACCTGTCATCTGAAATGGGTCCCTTCGATCTCGAGGCGCCGCAGGTGACGCCACAGAATGTCTTCGGCCGCCGTCGTGTTTTCGCGCACCCGTTTCGCGGTTCGGCGTTTGAAGTCGCTGATCGGCCGTTTGCCCATCTGGCACCTTCACCCCACTCCGCTCGCCTGCGATCAATCCTCCACCAAGTGAGGGTGATCACATCTTCCACCCACCAGCGCAGTGCCACCCTCCCCTGGAGGGGGAGGGTCGATTGCTCATGCGCAAGCATGAGCAATCGGGGTGGGGTGACAGTCTATCCATCATCAACAGTGCCCGAGCCGAGAGATCACCCCACCCCGGCACGCATCTCGCTTCGCTCGATCGCGTGCCGACCCTCCTCCTCCAGGGGAGGGTGAAGAGTCACTTCCCGCGTCGATATTGACTCAAACTCCCGCCCCGCCCGCTTCCGTATGCAGCCAGGCCTCGCCGCAGGCCTTGGCGAGCTCGCGGACGCGCAGGATGTAGCTCTGGCGCTCGGTGACCGAGATGACGCCGCGCGCGTCGAGCAGGTTGAAGACGTGGCTGGCCTTGATGCACTGGTCGTAGGCCGGCAGCGCCATCTGATGCTCCCGGCGGTTGCCCAGCTTTGAATTTTCTTGCCAGCCGGCGGCGAGATATTTGCGGCACGCGCCCTCGGCCATCTTGAACTGCTCGAACAGCATGTCGGTGTCGGCATGCTCGAAATTGTGCCGCGAATATTCCTGCTCGGCCTGCAGGAAGACGTCGCCATAGGTGACCTTGGCGTCGCCGTCGCGGCCGTTGAAGTTGAGGTCATAGACGCGGTCGACGCCCTGGACGTACATCGCCAGGCGCTCGAGGCCGTAGGTGAGCTCGCCCGCGACCGGCGCGCATTCGAAGCCCGCGACCTGCTGGAAATACGTGAACTGCGACACCTCCATGCCGTCGCACCAGCACTCCCAGCCGAGCCCCCACGCGCCCAGCGTCGGGCTCTCCCAATCGTCCTCGACGAAACGGATGTCGTGCACGGCGGCGTCGATGCCGATCGCGCCGAGCGACTTCAGGTACAGCTCCTGAAGGTTCGGCGGCGATGGCTTCATGATCACCTGGAACTGGTAGTAGTGCTGCATCCGGTTGGGGTTCTCGCCGTAGCGGCCGTCCTTCGGCCGCCGCGACGGCTGCACGTAGGCGGCATTCCACGGTTTCGGCCCGAGCGCGCGCAAGGTCGTCGCCGGGTGGAAGGTGCCTGCCCCCATCTCCATGTCGTAGGGCTGCAGGATCACGCAGCCCTGCTCGGCCCAGAACCGTTGCAGGGCCAGGATGAAGCCCTGGAACGAACGTTCGGGGCGCATGTGCGGAGGCAGCGAGTCCATCGTCGATATCGGTCTTTCGCAGGCGTCGGAAAAGCGCGCGGACCGTATCGGCGGGACCATCAGGAATCAAGGCAATAGGGTCTCCGAACGGCGGCGACGTGCCGTCGTTCGAAGATCAGCGGCTCGCGTCAGCCCGGCCGGTAGGCGCCCGTGACGGGATCGCGGCGCAGAGTCTTGATCTCGGCGGCCTGTGCGGCCTCGGCGACGCGCGACAGCCGCGCCTCTTCGAGCTCGCGGTTGATCTTCTGCGCGGCCTTGTAGGCCCAGCGAACCACGGCAAGCCCGCCCAGCATACCCGCGAAAGCAACGAACGGCGGCATTGGTCGATCCTCGTTCATGAACAGAGCCACCCCGAATCCCATTGTTGCCGATCCCGGTTCCCCCCGCAATCCGGATTGCGAGGGGCGAAATGGCGCGGGCCCCCAGTCTAGAACCCAAAGCGGGCCCAGATCGCCCGTGTTTCGGCCGCCGAGATCACCTCCTCGGCCAGCCCCGTCCAGCCGAATCCCAGGCTGCCGGCGCCCGCGGCGCGGCGGCCGAGCAGACCCGACAACAGGCCGGACGCCGGCACCACGACAGGCGTTGCGACCTTGTCGCCGAAGCGGGTGCGCAGCACCGCGCGCAGGTCGCCGATGGCGTCCGCCAGCCCCAGCGTGACGGCGCTGTCGCCGGCCCAGTACTCGCCGGTGAACAGCACATCGTCGGCGCCCTTCAGCCGGGTCGCGCGGCTCTCCTTGACCAGCGAGATGAACAGCGCGTGGATCTCGCGCTGGATCTTCTTCAGCCGCGCCACGTCGTCGGGATTCTCCGGCAGGAACGGATCGAGCATCGCCTTGTGCTCGCCGGCCGTATACAGCCGGCGCTCGATGCCGATCTTCTTGATCAGGTCCTGCAGCCCGAACGAGCCGCCGACCACGCCGATCGAACCGAGGATCGAGGACGGATCGCAGAAGATCTCGTCGCCGGCGCAGGCGATCATGTAGCCGCCGGAGGCCGCGACATCCTCGACGAACACGAGCACCGGCAGCTTCTTCTCCGCCGCGAGCTGACGGATGCGCAAGTAGATCTGGCGCGACTGCACCGGCGAGCCGCCGGGCGAATTGATCACCAGCGCCACCGCCTTGGCGTTGCGCATGGAGAAGGCGCGCTCCAGCACCTTGGCGACGCCCGCAAGCGTCAGGCCCGGCCGCAGCGGCGTCACCGCGCCGATCACGCCGGACAGGCGGACGACCGGTACCACCGGTACGCCGCGCAGCCGCGCCGGAAGCAGCGCCTTCAGCCGATCGAAGAGCCCGGCTGCATCGCTGGGTTGTGTCAAATTGTCCACCATCCTGTTACCTCGGATTAACCACTTTTTATCGCGCCGCTGCCATTCAAAGGGCTGGAACGAGCCTTGCAATCTCCTGGGCAATCGCACGGCGAGCCAAGGTGCAGAGTGCGGCGGAGGAATACATGAAGGTCTACCTGTTGATGCTGCTGATCGGTACTCTATTGACTGCGATCCGGTTCACGACGGTAACCGAACGCCAGTCCGAAGCTCAGACGCAATAACGCCCGACCACGACCAACCGTTCAGGGGGTGCTCAAGGCCAGCGCCCCCTGCCCCGACAGCACCCGCACGGCCTCGTCATTCGGCACGCCTGCCGCCTCATTCAGCACCACTCCGGCGAGAAGCTGGGTCGGCGCCCGCCCTCCCTTAACGGCCCTGACCAGGATACGGATCGCCGGCTTGCCCGCTTGGCCGTGAACCGGTTGAACGGCAAGACTGCCGAAGCCGCGCGCCAGCGCCGCGACAACCCCGCTCAAACCATCGGCCCGCCAGATCAAGGTCAGCACGCCACCGGATTTCAGCATCCGCCGCGCGGCATGCGTCCAGATCTCCAACGTCGTCGCCGTTGCCATGTGCGCGGTCGCGCGCGCGGCGTCGGGCGAGGCACGGTGACGCGCGGCATCGTGGAACGGCGGATTCATCAGCACGACGTCGACACTGTCGGGCCCGAGCCCTGCGGCCGCGAAAGCGGCCGCGTCCGCGGCGACGTCCAGCACCACGACCTCCGCGGGCAAGGCATTGGCGCGTGCGTTGTCGCGCGCGAGGCGCGCCAGATCCGGCTCGCGCTCGACCAGCGTCAAGCCGAGACCGCCCACGCGCCGGGCCAAGGCCAGCCCGGCCGTCCCCACGCCGGCACCGAGATCGACCACCCGCTCGCCCGAACGCGCGGCCGTCGCCGCCGCCAGCAGGATTGCGTCGTGGCCGGCGCGATGGCCCATCGTGGGCTGCCGCAGCCGCAATTGGCCGCCGAGCACGGCGTCCTCGGAGATGTCGACAGCGTCACTCATCAGGGCGCAGCTCATGCGCCAGCCCGGCGTCGGTGAGAAGCCGCCGGGCCTGGAGATTGTCGTCCTCATGCACGAGGATCCGGCGCGGCAGGATGCCGAGCGAGCCCTCGATGATGCTCATGTTCTGATCGAGGACGAGGTGATGGATGTCGGCGCCATCGAGCAGCGCCCCGATCGCCGAAACCAGCACGATATCATTGGTCCGAACCAATTCCTTCAATCGTTATGTCTCCATGCGGGCTTGGGTCAAGAAGGGCTTGGGTCAAGAAGGCCTTCGGTCAACCAGGCTTGGGTCAAGGTTCCGTGTCTGCCCTTGCCGCCTGCGGCCGCAGTTTCTATTGTCGTTTCGAGCATAGCAAAATCGGAGACCAGAGTGGCGGTTATCGTACCTTTCGAGAGTCCATCGGGAGCCTCCATCGATGGGCTGGTCGCGCTGGTCGCAGCCGACATGGAACGGGTCAACGCTACGATTTTGTCGCGCACCGGCTCGGACGTCACGATGATCCCGGAGGTCGCAAACCACCTGATCTCCTCCGGCGGCAAGCGGTTGCGGCCGATGCTGACGCTGGCGATGGCGCATCTCACCGACTACACCGGCGACGGTCACGTCAAGCTGGCCGCGGCCGTCGAGTTCATGCACACGGCGACGCTGCTCCATGACGACGTGGTTGACGAGAGCGAAATGCGCCGCGGCAAATTGTCGGCGCGCATGCTGTGGGGCAACGAGGCCAGCGTGCTGGTCGGTGACTTCCTGCTCGGCCAGGCGTTCCGCATGATGGTCGAGGTCGGCTCGCTGCGTGCGCTCGACATTCTCTCGGCCGCCGCCGCCACGATTGCCGAGGGCGAGGTGATGCAGCTTGCCGCCGCCAAGAACACTGCAACCACCGAGGACGAATATCTCGCCGTGATCCGCGGCAAGACCGCCGAGCTGTTCGCCGCGGCCTGCGAGGTCGGGCCGGTGATCGCCGGCTCGTCCAAGGGCGAGGCCGCCGCCTGCCGCAGCTACGGGCTCAATCTCGGCATCGCCTTCCAGCTCGTCGACGACGTGCTCGACTATGGCGGCAAGGCCGCCAAGCTCGGAAAGAATGTCGGCGACGATTTCCGCGAGGGCAAGATCACGCTGCCGGTGGTGCTGGCGTTCCGCCGCGGCAGCGACAGCGAGCGTGCCTTCTGGATCAAGGCGCTGGAGCGCGGCGAGATCAGCGATCACGATCTCGACCATGCGATCGGGCTGATGAACAAGCATCGCGCCTTGGAGGACACGATCAGCCGCGCGCATCACTACGGCGCCATGGCCGTCGACGCGCTGGCGCTGTTTCCGGCGTCACCGATGAAGACCGCGCTCGAGCAGGTGGTGGCGTTCTGTTTGGCCAGGTCGCATTAGTTGGCGAACCTGGGCCTGCCTTTCGTGATGTCATGCCCCGGCGCAGGCGGTGTGCGTTAATGCGCCCTCGCCCCTTGTGGGAGAGGGCATGCAGGACAGAGCAACAAGCTCGCTTGGGTGAGGGGTATGCCTCAGCAAGCGCGGCGTCCGCGGACAGATGCCCCTCACCCAACCCAGTACGTGGATGAGCCGGCGATGCCCTCTCCCACAAGGGAAGAGGGCGCTGTATCGGGAAGCCGCTCGCCGCTAGTAAGTAGTTACGACTAACTCAACGTCCCCGCATGCACCCACCATTCGGGGTGCGCGACGGCGATCTCTGCGCCGGCGGCCTTCGCCTCGACCTCGCTGCCGTAGATCGCCAAGCATGTGGCGCCAGAGCCGGACATGCGTGCCAGCAGCACGCCTGAGCTCGCACGGAGAGCGTCGAGCACGGTGCCGATGATCGGCTGCACCTTCAAGGCTGGCGGCTCGAGATCGTTCTTCACCTGGTCGAGCGCGGCGCCCCAATGGGCGATGGTGGCACCGGCCTTCGGCCAGGACGGCGCCGTGAGAACATCCGTCACGCCGACCAGCAGATCGCCCGGCTTGAGGCCGAGCGCCTGGAACACGTCCTTGGTCGCCACCGGCACGCGCGGATTGATCATCACGCAGGGCAGGACGGGAAGCGCGAGCGGCTGCAGGTTCTCGCCGACGCCGGTCATGGTGCAGGCGCGCGAGGGCACGCAAACCGGCACGTCGGCGCCGGTCTTCAAGGCGACCGCAGTGAGGCGCGGGTCGTCCAGCGACAGGCCATTCAGCTTCGCCAGCAGCCGCAGCGCCGCTGCGGCATCGGCCGAGCCGCCGCCGATGCCGGCGGCGACCGGCAGCACCTTCTCCAGCGTGAAGGCGCCAAGCTTCAGGCCCGGAACGGCCTCCGCAAGCAGCCGCGCCGCCTTCAGCACCAGATTGTCCGTGGTCTCGCCGCAGGCCTCCGCGAGCGGCCCGGTTGTCGTCAGCCTCAGCTCCGGGCCCGGCACCAGCGTAAGCTGGTCCGCGCAGTCGGCGAAAGCAACGACGCTTTCGAGATCATGGTAGCCGTCGACCCTGCGGCCGACGACCCGCAGGGTCAGATTGACCTTGGCGCGCCCCTGCTCCTGCAGCGCGCCGGTGACCGTGGACGCCAACATCGGCGCAATGCCCCCAGCATGTTCGGTGGCGGATCCGGTATCGCGCTCGGCCAGCGGCCGAAACGAACGTGGCCGGCACCGCCACATGCTTCATCAAAATCATCCGGGCTCCCCGGCAAGCCGAGGAGCCCGTGATGGCTCTCACCTCGTGATCAGGGCGACCTAGCCGCCCTTGCCGTCGTCCTTCTTGGCGTCGGACGGCGTGTCCTTGCTGTCGTTGCTCGCCGCGGCCGGCGCCGGATCGTCGGTCAGGCCGTTCTGGATCTTCGCCTCGATCTTCGGCAGCTCCTCGGCCTCGGGTTTCAGGTCGCGGGCATGAGCCCACTGGAACTTTGCTTCCAGCTTGCGGCCGATCTTCCAATAGGCGTCGCCGAGATGGTCGTTGATGGTCGGATCCTCGGGCTTGAGGTCGATCGCGCGCTCGAGGTTCTTCACCGCCTCTTCGTAGTTGCCGATGCGGAAATAGGCCCAGCCGAGCGAATCGACGATGTAGC
>BFBZ01001973.1_pt1 | contig 12285 bp, 13 predicted proteins | sample 1888401 | NCBI WGS metagenome assembly BFBZ01 (sample SAMD00112614, study PRJDB3348) | symbiont metagenome | host: Chara braunii | reverse complement strand
CCCGGCCGCTTCGAGCCGCCATATCCCGGCGATGACCGCACCGCGCCAGTTCGACCTTGCCCTTCTCGACCAGCGCCGACGCCGCGCCGCGCAGGGCGAAGCCGCCGATTTTCTGTTGCGCCATGTCGCCGACGATCTCGCCGAACGGCTGGCGCTGGTGCAGCGGGATTTCGTGCGCGTCGCCGATCTCGGCTCGCCCACCGATGCCATTCGCCAGAGCTTCGCCGCGCGCGGCCTCGTCATGCCGATCGGCACCGAGACCGTGCCGGCGCTGGCCTTCCGGCGCGCGGCACCGGTGGTGGTCTGCCATCCCGACATGCTGCCTTTTGCCCCCGGCAGCCTCGATCTGGTCGTCTCGGGCCTCGCCCTGCAACTGATCGACGACCTGCCCGGTGTCTTCGTGCAGGTGCGCCGGGCGCTCCAGCCGGACGGACTGTTCCTCGCCAGCCTGCTCGGCGGCGACACCTTGACCGAGCTGCGCCAGGCTTTCGCCGAAGCCGAGAGCGAGGTCGAAGGCGGCATCAGCCCGCGCGTCGCGCCCTTCGCCGACGTCCGTGATATCGGCGGCCTGTTGCAGCGTGCCGGCTTCGCCCTGCCGGTGACCGATACCGACCGGCTGACGGTGCGCTATCGCGACGTCTTCGGCCTGATGCGCGACCTGCGCGCCATGGCCGCGGCCAATCCGCTGGTCGACCGTCGCCGCACGCCGCTCAGGCGCGCCACCTTGCTGCGCATGGCCGAGATCTATCACCAGCGTTTCGCCGATCCGGACGGGCGCATCCGCGCCACCTTCCAGATCATCACGTTGTCGGGCTGGGTGCCGCACGAAAGCCAGCAGAAGCCGCTGAAACCCGGCTCCGCCAAGGCCAGGCTCGCCGACGCCCTGAAGGCGATCGAGATCCCCTCGGGCGACAAACCGGGCAATTGAACCGCTCGACAGAGCCGCATCGGGCGCCCTACTGTCGCGCCCCTGAGTCTAGCAGCAGAGATCGGGACGACGTCCATGGACATGACAGGTTCGCAGCGCATCGAGGCCCCGCGCGAGGTCGTCTGGGAGGCGCTCAACGATCCCGAGGTGCTCAAGCAGTGCATTCCCGGCTGCCAGAGCATGGAGCGCAACGGCGCCAACGGCTTCAACGCCAAGGCGGTGCTGAAGATCGGCCCGGTCAAGGCGTCCTTCTCCGGCTCGGTGACCCTGTCCGACATCGATCCGCCGAACGGCTACACCATCTCCGGCGAAGGCAATGGCGGCGTCGCCGGCATGGCCAAGGGCGGCGCCACCGTGAAGCTCGAATCCGAAAGCGAGACAGTCACCGTCCTGCATTATGACGTGAAGAGCCAGATTTCCGGCAAGATCGCCCAGCTCGGCTCGCGCCTGATCGACGCCACGGCCAAGAAGCTGGCGGGCGAATTCTTCGAGAGCTTCGGCAAGGTGGTCGCGCCGCCGGCCGAAGGCGAACAGCCGGCCGACGAAAAGAAGAAGTGGTGGAGCTGGAAGAAGAAGGCCTGAGCGGCACGCAACGGCGGCGGCCCCCGCGCCTATTCGGCCCGCCGCTCGATCGCCTCCATATCGGCATCCGACAGGCCGAAATGGTGGCCGATCTCATGCACCAGGACATGGGCGATGACCGCGCCCAGCGTCTCGTCGTGCTCGGCCCAATAATCGAGGATCGGCCGGCGGTAGAGCCAGATCATGTTGGGCATGGCGGCGGTCAGCTGTTCGGAGCGGAACGGCAGGCCGATGCCCTGGAACAGGCCGAGCAGATCGAAATCGGTCTCGGCCTCCATCTCCTTGAGCACCTCCTCGGTCGGGAAGTCGTCGACCTGGATCACCAGCCCGGCGCAGAGCTTGCGGAAATCGTCCGGCAGCCGCGCATAGGCGTCATGGGCAAGCGCCTCGAAGATTTCGAGATCGGGTGCCTTGAGGGCGGCCAGCTGGTCACGGGTCATGGTCATGGATGCCGGCTCATGAATGTTGGGTGTGGCGCTCATCGGACATAGGTCAAATAGAGGTAGATCAGGCAGCCGATCGCGCCGATGACGGCCAGTGCCCGGCCGACCCGCTTGCCCCAGATCTCGGCCGGGTCCGCGCTCTCGCCCTTGGCGGCGAAGAAGTCGGCGCCGCGCTGCAGCGCCGAGCCGAGCAGCGGCGCGGAATCGCGATGGGCGCGCTCCAGGATGCGCGCCGCCTCGTCCTGTCTTTCGCGGTCCTGCCGGCTGCGGTGATCGTCCTGTGCCATGGCCCCTGAGTCTAGGCGATTTCCGCGCCAGCGGAAGAGCTTGCTTTGCCGCACGGCCGGCAAGGGATTGGTATCATCTCGCCGCTATCATCGGCCGCGAAACGGGAGATTTCGATGATCCTAAGGCTCGCTTCGACCGCCGTGCTGGTCATCCTGGCCTGCGCAAGCCCCGCCGAGGCCGGGTTCTGGGGCCGATCCTACGACGCGCCGGTGATCTATCGGCCGATCGTCACGCCGCAGGTCTATTATTTCCAGCCGGCACCGGTCGTCGAGATCATACCGCAGCGCCACGTCAGGCCGGCGCATGCCTGCCGGCCCGTCGCCCACCACCACGGCCAGCCGCGCGCCACGCGGCGCTGCCGCTGACGATCACTCGTCGAGCCCGACGATCGCGCGGGCGAAATCCTTGGCCGCGAAAGGCTCGAGATCGTCGACACCTTCGCCGACGCCGATGAAATGCACCGGCAGGCCGAACCGCGCCGCCACCGCCACCAGGATGCCGCCGCGCGCCGTGCCGTCGAGCTTGGTCATCGCCAGCCCAGTGACCCCCGCGGTGCGGCCGAAAACCTCGACCTGGGTCAGCGCGTTCTGGCCGGTCGTCGCGTCCAGCACGAGCAGCACCGAATGGGGGGCCGAGCCGTCGATCTTGCGAATGACCCTGAGCACCTTTTCGAGCTCGGCCATCAGCTCGGTCTTGTTCTGCAGGCGGCCGGCGGTGTCGAGGATCAGCACGTCGGTGCCGGCGTCCTCAGCCGCCTTCATCGCGTCGAACACCAGGCCCGCGGCATCCGAGCCCTGATCGCGCGCGATCACAGGCGAACCGGTCCGCTCGCCCCAGATCTTCAGCTGCTCGATCGCCGCGGCACGGAACGTGTCGCCGGCAGCCAGCATGACCGATTTGCCCTCGGCGCGGAATTTCGCGGCGAGCTTGCCGATGGTCGTGGTCTTGCCGGAACCGTTGACGCCGACCACCAGCACCACGAAGGGTCGCTTCGCGCTGTCGACGACCAGCGGCCGCGCCACCGGTTCCAGCACTTTCTCGATTTCCGCCGAGAGCACGGCACGCACCTCGTCCGGCGCGATATCCTTGCCGAACCGACCCTTGGCCAGGGCCTCGGTGATCTTGGCCGCCGTGTCGACGCCGAGATCGGCCTGGATCAGCAGGTCTTCCAGCTCTTCCAGCGTCGAACCGTCGAGCTTGCGCTTGGTGAACACATCGGTGATGCCGCGCCCGAGCTTGGACGAGGTGCGCGACAATCCATCCCTGAGCCGCTGCCACCACTTTTTCTTCGGTTCCTGCGTCGGTTCGTTCCGGGGCTCGGGCAGGCGCGCGGCGGGCGGCGGTTCGGCGACATCAGGCACCACGGCGGGCGCGACGGCTGTCGGAGCGACATCGGCCGGCTGGGGCGACGGAGCCGGTGCGACGTCGTCGGGTGTCGCCAGCGGTACGGTCTCGGCCGTTTCGTCTCGCCCGAACAGCCGCTTGAAGAAGCCGGTCTTCTTCGGCTCGCTGGACTTGGGTTCATCCACCATGGTCAGGCGATCTCTGTCTCGGCCGATGTCGGGGCCGCGTCATATCCGGGGGTCATCATGCGGGATCCTGGACATGTCGGATCCCGGCCATGTTGACTCAAGGTACCCCTTAGGGCGATCGGTGACGCCGATGCAAGCGCAGAACCCGCAGACCCCGCCCTTCCCCGCCGTCGACGACCCGCTCGGGCTGCAGGCCCGGCTGATCCATCGCGACGCGATGATGCTCGTCATCGACAAGCCCGCCGGCCTGCCGGTGCACAAGGGGCCCGGCGGCGGCCCGAATCTCGCCGACAATCTCACGGCGCTTCGCTTCGGATTGCCGCGCGATCCGGAGCTTGCCCACCGGCTCGATAAGGAAACCGCCGGCTGCCTGGTGCTCGGCCGCCATCGCAAGGCGCTGGCCCGGCTCGCCGACCTGTTCAAGGCCAACCAGGTGAAAAAGACCTATTGGGCGGTGGTCGCCGGCGGCCCGGCCGCCGGCGAGGGCACCATCGCGCTCGCCATGGGCCCGCGCGATCCGAAACGCGGCTGGTGGATGAAGATCGACCCGAAGGGCCAGCCGGCGATCACCCATTTCCGCGTGCTCGGCCGCGCCGACGGGCAAAGCTGGCTGGCGCTCGAACCGGTGACCGGCCGCACCCATCAATTGCGTCTGCATTGCCAGGCCTCCGGCTTCCCGATCCTCGGCGACCCCATCTATGGCGACGCCCCGCGCCATGGCGGCCCGGGCCTGCATTTGCTGGCCCGCTCGATCGTCGTGCCGTTCGATCCGAGGAAACCGCCGATCGAGGCGACCGCCGGGGTGCCGCCGCATATGCGGGAAGCGCTCGCCGGCTGCGGCTGGAGCGATCGATGACGCCGGACCGCACGTTCTTCCAGCCCTATCTGTCGCGCTGGGGATTGACCGCGGACGGCGCGCCCTTCGCCACCCGGTCGAGCCGCCTGCTGCCGGTCCTGCACGAAGGCCGGCCCGCCATGCTGAAGATCGCCGTCGAGGCCGAGGAGCGCACGGGCGGCCGGCTGATGGTCTGGTGGGACGGCGACGGCGCCGCCCGCGTCTTCGCCCATGACGACCACGCGCTGCTGATGGAACGCGCGACCGGCGATGAGAGGCTCGCCGCCCTGGTCCGGGCGGGCCATGACGACGCGGCGAGCCGGATCATTTGCACGGCCGCCGCAAGACTTCATTCGCCACGGCGGCAATCCCTGCCGAAACTCGTCGGCCTCGACCACTGGTTCCGCGAGCTCGGCCACGCCGCGCAGCATGGCGGCCTGATCGCGCAGGCGGCGGCCGCCGCCCGGCGGCTCCTCAGCGAGCCGCGCGACCCCGTTGTCCTGCACGGCGACATTCATCACGGCAATATCCTGGATTTCGGGCCCCGGGGCTGGCTCGCCATCGACCCCAAGGGCCTGTTCGGTGAGCGCGATTTCGACTTCGTCAACCTGTTCCGCAACCCGGACGAGGCGACGGCGCTCTCGCCCGGCCGTTTCGCCCGCCAGCTCGCCGTGGTGACCGAGGCGGCTGGGCTCCAGGCGAACCGCCTGCTGCAATGGATCCTGGCCTTCACCGGCCTGTCGGCGGTCTGGCAGATCGGCGACGGCGAACCGCCGGACAAGGATCTCGCCGTCGCGGCCCTCGCGGCCGCCGAAATCGCCAGGGCCTGACTTTCGGACGGTTCGCCTTTTCTGCCTGCTGTGCGTTAGGTTCGACTGAGAGGGAGACGACAAGATGGCTGGCCACTACGACAAGCGGGAAACCCGCGACCCGGGCGTGCGTGAAAAAGACCTGTTCAAGCGCTTGCCGGCGGTCATCGCCACGGCGCTCAAGGCGCCTGGCTGGAAACGCCACCTGGGCAAGATCGACCCGCGCGCGATCACCTCGCGGGCAGCGCTCGCCGAATTGCCGATCCAGCGCAAGGCCGACCTGCCGGCGCTGCAGAAACTGCACCCGCCCTTCGGTGGTTTCATGCCCGGCAAGGCCGGCGCCTTCGGCCGGCTGTTCGTCTCGCCCGGCCCGATCTTCGAGCCCGAGCCGGTCGGTCACGACGTCTGGCGCATGGGCCGCGTGCTGTCGGCCGCCGGCTTCAGGCGCGGGGACATCGTGCTCAACACCTTTTCCTATCACCTGACGCCCGGCGGCTGGGCCTTCGATTCCGGCGCTCGCGCCGCCGGCTGCGCGGTTATCCCCGCCGGCCCGGGCAATACCGATCACCAGCTCGACCTGATCGAGGCCTATCGGCCGGTCGCCTATACCGGCGTGCCGGACTTCCTGAAGATCCTGATCGACACCGCCAAGGCAAAGGGGCGCGACGTCTCCTCGATCACCAAGGCGCTGGTCTCGGGCGCGGCCTTCCCGCCGTCGCTGCAGCAGGAAATCGGCGGTCACGGCATCGCCGCCTACCAGGCCTATGCGGTCGCCGAATGCGGCCCGATCGCCTATGAGACCGAGGCCCGCGAGGGCATGGTGCTGAACGAGGACATCATCCTGGAGGTCGTGCGCCCCGGCACCGGCGATCCGGTGCGCGAGGGCGAGGTCGGCGAGGTCGTGGTCACCGTGCTCGACATCCATCATCCGCTGATCCGGCTGGCGGTCGGCGATCTCACCGCCGTCCTGCCGGGCATCTCGCCCTGCGGGCGCACCAATGCCCGGATCAAGGGCTGGCTCGGCCGCGCCGACCAGACCGCCAAGGTGAAGGGCATGTTCGTCCGCCCCGAGCAGGTGGCGGAGGTGGTCCGGCGCCATTCCGAGATCGCCCGGGCGCGCCTGGTCGTGGCCCGCAACGGCGAGACCGACACCATGACGCTGCAGGTCGAGACCCGGGCCAAATCCGCCGAATTCCTGGCCGCCGTCGGCGAGACGGTTCAGGCGGTGACCAAGCTGAAGGGCGCCGTGACGCCGGTGGCGCCCGGCAGCCTGCCCAATGACGGCAAGGTCATCGAGGACACCCGGCCGGTCGGCTGACCGGCCGGACCGCCGCGTTCCCAAGCGGACGCGGCGACCTTGCCAGGTCAGCGCAGCAGCGCGGCGTAGCGGTCGCGATAGGCGATCAGCAGCATGCCGCTCACCACCGCCAGGGCAGCCGCCACCGGCACGCCGCCCGGATTGAGCGCCAGGTGAAAACCGATGATGACCGTGATGATCGGCAGCAGCAGCGCCAGGCCAAGCGCCGGCGCGCGATTGCTGAGCAGCAGAATCGCGCCGATCAGGTTGATCGACTTCATCAACGGCCAAAAGAAGCCGGAGGCCTTCAGGGCGTCCTCGAAGGCATGGCCGGCGGGCGCCGTCGGCGGATTGATGTAATTGGTGCCGGTGAAGACCAGCAGCAGGCCGTCGATGCCGCTGACCAGGAACAACAGGCCCAGCAGGATCCGCGGGATATCGACGAGAATAATTCTGATCATGTTCAGTCCAACGATGCTTCGGCCGCCCCATTCGCGCCCGTCCATGCCCGGCCAGCATGTCGGCTTGGCCACGCCCGGCGCGGTCGATTGTTTCAACCGCGCCGGGCGCGCATGTCAGAGCCAGCCCATCAGCTCGCGCTCGACCACGCTGGTGATCACGCCCATGCCGAGCTCTGAATCGTTGAGACAGGGGATATAACTGAACTTTTCGCCGCCATTGGCCTCGAAAATATGCCGGTTCTCGCCGTTCAGCTCCTCGAGCGTTTCCAGGCAGTCCGCAGAGAAGCCCGGCGCCAGGATGGCAATGGACTTGACGCCGCGCTTGGCCAGCGCCTCCACCGTCTTGTCGGTATAGGGCTTGATCCATTCGTCCGGCCCGAAGCGCGACTGGAACGTCATCATCAGCCGCTCCGGCGCCATGCCGAGCTTCTCGCGCAGCAGCCGCCAGGTCTTGTGGCAGTGGCAATAATAGGGATCGCCGGCCTCGACATATTTCTGCGGCACGCCGTGGAACGAGGCGAGGATGACCTCCGGCTCATGGTCGAGCCCGGCCAGATGGGCGCGGATCGACTGGGCGAGCGCGTCGATATAGGCCGGCTCGTCATGATAGGGCGGCGCGATGCGCACCGTCGGCTGCCAGCGCATGTCCATCAGCGCGCGGAACAGGTGGTCATTGGCGGTCGCCACCGTCGCCGCGGCATATTGCGGATAGAGCGAGACCGCGAGGATCCGGTCGCAGCCGGCCTTCAAGAGCCGCTCGACCGCCGGCTTGATCGCCGGATTGCCATAGCGCATGGCCCAGTCGACGACGACCTTGTCGCTTTTTGCGGCGAGCCGGGCCCCGAGCTTTTCGGCCTGGTTGCGGGTGATCGTCTTCAGGAAGCTCTCATCCAGCTCCTTGTTCCAGATCGTCGCATAATCCCGGCCCTTCTTCTGCGGGCGGGTCTGCAGGATGATCAGGTTGAGGATCGGCCACCAGATGGCGCGCGCGGTCTCGATCACCCGGCGGTCGGACAGGAACTCCTTGAGATAGCGCCGCATCGACCAGTAGTCGGTTCCATCAGGCGTACCCAGATTCATTACCAGCACCCCGATCTTGCCGGCTTTCACCGGGACATGATCGGGGGGAAGTTTCATTTCAGGCATCGGGAGCTCGCGATCGACAAGCGGAATTGCGCGGGTGATACGCCGGAATTGGAAACGTTGAAAGCTGATAAGCCGTCGCGGACCGCCGCTCGCCGGCGGCAAGGCCTTGCGCCGCGCCGTGAAACACCGGCATCCGGACCGCGTCATGGCCGCGAAATGATTCAACCCTGATGATAGGCTGCGGTTTCGAATCGCCGGAGCGTCCCCGGCAAGCCGGGCCGCCCGAGGTGGCGGAAGCGGCCTGAAATGACGGCATTGAGCCGCGAGGCGGGCTGCCCTACCTTCGCATTCCCTTGTCGGAGACCGATCATGTTTCCATTTGCCGGCAGCGACGTCGCCCTTGTCGCCCTCGTTGTGCTCGCCATCATCATCATCTTCTCGGGCGTCAAGACGGTCCCGCAGGGCTACCAGTGGACGGTGGAGCGCTTCGGCCGCTACGTCCGCACGCTCAGGCCCGGCCTGTCGCTGATCGTGCCGTTCATCGACCGCATCGGTCACAAGGTGAACGTCATGGAGCAGGTGCTCGACGTGCCGAGCCAGGAGGTCATCACCAAGGACAATGCCAAGGTGACGGTCGACGGCATTGCCTTCTTCCAGTCGCTCGACCCGGCCAAGACCAGCTACGAGATCACCAATCTCAATCTCGCTCTGCTCAATCTGGCGATGACCAATATCCGCACCGTCATGGGCTCGATGGACCTCGACGCCCTGCTGTCGCATCGCGACGAGATCAACGAGCGGCTGCTGCGCGTCGTCGACCAGGCCGCCTCGCCCTGGGGCGTCAAGGTCAACCGCATCGAGATCAAGGATATCGTGCCGCCGGCCGACCTGGTCTCGGCCATGGGCCGGCAGATGAAGGCCGAGCGCGAGAAGCGTGCGGTGATCCTGGAGGCCGAGGGCCAGCGCCAATCCGAGATCCTGCGCGCCGAGGGCCAGAAGCAGTCGCAGATCCTGGAGGCCGAGGGCCGGCGCGAGGCGGCGTTCCGCGACGCCGAGGCGCGCGAGCGCCAGGCCGCGGCCGAAGCCAAGGCGACCGAAGTGCTGTCGGCTGCGATCGCCGGCGGCAATTCCCTGTCGGTCAATTATTTCATCGCCGAGAAATACCTGAAGGCCCTGGAGGCCATGGCCCAGTCGCCCAACCAGAAGGTGCTGATCATGCCGGTCGAGACGACCCAGATCCTGGGCTCGCTCGCCGGCATCAGCGAGATCGCCAAGGCGGCCTTCGGAACCGACGCACCGGCCCTGGCGAGGCTCGCCCCGCGCGGCAGCGTGCCGCCGGCCGGTGGCGGTTGAGGCGGCCTTAAGATGATCATCAACGGCTTTGCTTCGCTCGGCGCCTGGGGCTGGATCGTCTTCGCGGTGATCCTGCTGGTCGCGGAGATCTTCGTGCCCGGCTATTTTCTGATCTGGATCGGCGCTGCTGCGGCGATCACCGGCGTGATCTTCCTGTTCATCCCCGACGCCTCCTGGCAGATCCAGACCGGCATCTTCGCGGCGCTGGCGCTGGCGAGCGTCATCGCCTGGTCCCGCCTGGTCTGGGGGCGCAAGGACGAGGCGACCGACCAGCCGCTGCTGAACCAGCGCTCCGAGGCCATTGTCGGCCGTGAATTCGTCATCGACGAGCCGATCCAGGCCGGCCGCGGCCGCGTCCGCATCGCCGACACGGTCTGGGCGGTGACGGGGCCGGACTGCGTGTCCGGCACCCGCATCAAGGTCAAGCGCATCGACGGCACGGTGCTGGTCGTCGAGCCGGCGTGAGCCTCAGCCTTTCGGCGGCCAGGGCGTCTCGGCGACCGGCGTCAAGGGCCCCTTGCCGTCGACGAAGGAGACGAGATTGTCGACCACCAGCTGAGCCATGGCGCGGCGGGTGTGGACCGAGCCCGAGCCGACATGCGGGAACAGCACGATGTGGTCCATGGCGATCAGTTCCGCCGGCACCCGCGGCTCGTCCTCGAACACGTCGAGACCGGCCGACTTGATGGTCTTGGCCTTCAGCGCCGCGATCAGGGCCGCTTCGTCGACCACCGAACCGCGGCCGACATTGATCAGCACGCCGTCCGAACCGAGCGCCGCCAGCACTTCGGCATTGACGATCTTGTTGGTGGCCTCGCCACCGGGCGCCACGATCAGCAGCACATTGACGTCCTGCGCCATGCCGACAAGCGTCGGGTAGTAGCGGTAGGCGACATCCTTCTGCTCGCTGCGGCCGTGATAGACCACCGGCACGCCGAAGGCATCGAGGCGCCGGGCGATCGCCTTGCCGATCCGGCCGAGGCCGAGAATGCCGACCTTGCGGTCGCGCAGCGTGCCGGTCAGCGGATAGGATTTCTCCAGCCATTTGCCGGCCCGCACATAGCGGTCGTTCTGCGGGAATTCGCGCACCGTCGAGAGCAGCAGGCCGAGCGCGGTGTCGGCGACCTCCTCGTTCAGCACGTCGGGCGTATTGGTCACCACGATGCCGTGCTGGCCGGCCCAGGCCGCGTCGACCGCATCGTAACCGACGCCGAAGCTGCCGATGATCTTGAGCTGGGGCAGCCGGCTCATCAGCGCGGCATCGGTCGGCGAATGGTTGCCGGTGGCGATCGCCACGACGCTTGGCGCGACCTCCTTCAGCATCGCCTCCTTGTCGGCGGCCTCCCACAATTTGTGCACGGTGAAGCGCTGCGCCAGGCCCTCCTGGACCAAAGGCATCATCGGTCCGGTCATCAGAAGATCCGGCTTGCTCATGGCTTAACTCCCTGCTGCGACACCCAAATTGTCATGAGCCGCGCCACATTTCAAACGATTGAAACTATCCGGAGCGGCGCTGTGATCACACTTGATTTCGGAAATTCCAGCGTGCCACACTGCCCCCGACGACAATACTCGCCGCGTCCGGCCACACCCGACCGGATCAGAGAGCCCAGGTCAAGGGCCGAAGCGCGGGGACACGGGCCGACCGCCCAGGGAGGATCATAGATGGCATCCGTCGATATCCGCGACGTGCGGAAGGCTTTCGGCTCGACACCGATCATTCATGGCGTTTCGGTGCCGATCACCGACGGCGAATTCGTCGTGCTCGTGGGGCCGTCGGGTTGCGGCAAGTCGACTTTGCTGCGGATGATCGCCGGGCTCGAGAACATCACCGGCGGCGAGATCGCCATCGGCGACCGCGTGGTCAACGACGTGCCGCCGAAAGAGCGCGACATCGCCATGGTGTTCCAGAATTACGCGCTCTATCCGCATATGACGGTGGCCGACAACATGGGCTTCTCGCTGAAGCTCCGCAAAGCCGCCAAATCCGAGATCGACCTCAAGGTCAAACGCGCCGCCGAGATCCTCAATCTCGGCGCGCTTCTGGATCGCTACCCCCGGCAATTGTCCGGCGGCCAGCGCCAGCGCGTCGCCATGGGCCGGGCCATCGTGCGCGATCCGCAGGTGTTCCTGTTCGACGAGCCCCTGTCCAATCTCGACGCCAAGCTGCGCGTCGCCATGCGCACCGAAATCAAGGAGCTGCACCAGCGGCTGAAGACCACCACGGTCTATGTCACCCACGACCAGATCGAAGCCATGACCATGGCCGACAAGATCGTCGTGATGCATGACGGCATCGTCGAGCAAATGGGCGCCCCGCTCGAGCTCTACGACAATCCCCGCAACATGTTCGTCGCCGGCTTCATCGGTTCGCCGGCGATGAATTTCCTGCGCGGCAAGATCGACGGCAAGGATTTCGTCCTGGAGGGCGGCCAGCGCCTGCCGCTCGGCAAGCCGCCGGTCGGCTTCGACGGCAAGCCGGCGATCTACGGCATTCGTCCCGAGCATTTCCTGCTGGACGATCATGCCGGCGCCGAAGCCGAGGTCATCGTCGTCGAACCGACCGGCTCGGAAATCCAGGTGGTCGCCAGGCTCAACGGCCAGGACGTCATCCTGGTGTTCCGCGAGCGCCACGACTTCAAGCCGGGCGACATCATCAAGCTCAGCACCG
>BFBZ01001971.1_pt1 | contig 12291 bp, 7 predicted proteins | sample 1888401 | NCBI WGS metagenome assembly BFBZ01 (sample SAMD00112614, study PRJDB3348) | symbiont metagenome | host: Chara braunii | reverse complement strand
GCGTGCAGCTCTTCTTCGTCGCCTCGGCTCTTACGCTCTTCGCCTCGCACGAGGCGCGCCGGAAAACCGACTCCCGTCCGCTGCTCGCGTTCTTCACCCGGCGCCTGTTCCGCATCGCGCCGCTGTTCTGGGTCGGTATCGCGTTCTACCTCGTGTGGTACGGCACGGCCCCGCGCAAGTGCGCGCCCGCCGGCTTGAGCGACAGCGATATTCTTACCGCCGCCGTGTTCGCGCACGGGTGGCGCCCGGACCGGATCAACGCCGTCGTGCCCGGCGGGTGGTCGATCGCCGTGGAGATGAGCTTCTACGTCATCGCCCCGTTCCTGTTCCTGCTCGCCCGGACGCCGGGGCGCGCGGTCGCGCTGTTTTACGCGTGCTGGGGCGTCACGGTCGCCCTCGACGCGTTCAACGTCGCGGACCGCGTCTCTCCCGCGCCGACCGAGTTCCTGCGCGACCGGTTCGCGCTCTGGTGGCTGCCCGCCCAGTTGGCGGTGTTCGTGCTCGGCGTGATTGCATACCACCTCGTCAAGAGCCCCCGAGAGTCGGGACGGCTTTTGCTGAGCCTGGTCCCCGTCCTGATCGTTGCGGGGAGCCTGATCGGCCCGAAAGCGATTACGGCAGGAGTTGTGGCGGCGCTGTTCGTCTGGGGGCTGAGCCTTTACACCCCATTCGTGTTCGTGAACTGGTTCACGCGCAAGGCGGGCGAGTTGAGTTTCAGCGGTTACATCACGCACTTCGCGGTCATCGATATTCTGCGCGAGGCGTTCGCGCTGAAGCTCCCACGCGACTCCGAATGGTCCGGCCTCGGGCTGGCCGCGTCCTGGTTCACCGAGCCGCTCGTCGTCTTCACTCAGGTCCGTCCGCCCGTCCGGATTCTGCTCCTCTTCGTGCCGACGGTACTGCTGACGATGACCGCATCCATGATCACCTATCACGTCATCGAAAAGCCCGGCATCGCCGCCGGTAACTGGATCATCCGCCGCACGGGCTGGGGCCGCTAACCCGCCTGTTGCGTCTCACCGAACTGGCTCGCCACAACAAAGGGTGGTAGAACGACCACCCACCGCAGTACCGAGCGAAGACTGCTAAACGGCCCGTTACTTGCGGGAAGCGTTTCACGCACCTGTTGTGGAGCCTCATGTGAGAACCTATCGACTTGCGATCTTCGCATGTACTCTCTTCTCAATGACCACTAACGCAGACGCCCCCCGCTACGCCGATGAGATCCAGAAATGGCGCGCGACCCGCGAAGAGAGGTTGCGCGCCGAGAACGGCTGGCTCACGCTCGTCGGGCGGTATCCGCTCAAAGACGGGGCCAACACCATCGGCACCGGCAAAGGCAACGATGTGGTCTTCCCGGCGGCACTCAAGGGGACGGGGCCGGAACGTCTGGGCACGGTCCACGTCGATCGCACGGCCAAAACGGTCACCTTGAAGCTCGCGGACGGCGTTTCGATGGTCAGCGGCGGCAAGTCCTTCACCGGCGAGCGCGTTCTCGGAACGTCCACCACCAAGCGCGACTGGGTCGCCCTCGAGCGCCTCAGCATGCACACCATCGAGCGCGACAGCAAGTACGTGCTGCGCCTGGCGGACAACGAGGCGCCGGTGCGGAAGAACTTTCCCGGCTGTAAGTGGTACGCGCCCGACGAGTCGTTCCGGGTCCGGGCGAAGTTCGTTCCCTACCAGGAGGAAAAGTCGCTCACGATCGTCAACATCATCGACGAGGTGTCCAAGCAACCCTGCCCCGGCTATGCGGAATTCACCCTCAAGGACCGGACGTACCGGCTCGATGCGATCAAGGAGGGCGAGGGGCTGTTCTTCGTGTTCAGCGACGAGACGGCCGGTGACACGACCTACAAGCCGGGTCGCTTTCTCGACATCGAAAAACAGCCAGCAGCCAACGAAACGTTCACCCTCGACTTCAACAAGGCGTACAACCCGCCGTGCGCGTTTTCGGCCCACACGACCTGTCCCCTTCCCCCCAAGCAGAACGTTCTGAGCGCGCGAATCGAAGCCGGCGAGAAGTACGATGTGAAGCGCTGAGCTCCACCCCCGTCCGGTTCGTCACGGGGTCGCAATCCGTTCTCAACGCCGGGCTTCTGATCCGTTGATACCCGGAGTTACTCGCACGGGTCGGACTCGTGCATCGGATCACCGAGTGGCCTCAAGGCAACATCTCGCAGCAACTTGACGGAGTAAAACATGCGCGGCTGGGTTTCGGAGCGATTTCCCCTCGTTGAATATTGACCAAACGAATCGATCTAGTGATATTACCTTCGCGGTTCGGAAGTGCGGCCGGGTTTTGCGGATTCCGAGAGGAGAAACGGAGTCCGTTGGAGCCGGTTCGCGACCGTCCGTAGTGACCCGCGCCCGACTGTGCAATGAGACGCTCTTGCTGAGAGGCAAGAACGAAAACACAGCCGGGCGGCGGGTCGCGATTTCGCCCGCTGCTCTTCGCGGTCGAGCGGCGGTTCTGTGGATCACCTTTCGGAGAACACCCATGCGCAAGTTCATTTTCGCGACCCTGGCTTTGGTACTGTCGCTGAGTCTGACTCTGGCCGGAGAAGTTGCGTTCGTGAAGTACGACTCCGACAAAAAGGTGTTGACGGTCAAGGAGGACGACAAGACGGCCGCGTACACGATCACCGACGAAACGAAGGTGAAGCGCGGCGACAAGGACGCGAAGCTGGAGAACGTGCTGAAGTACTTCGGCGAGAAGGCGAAAGAGGGCGACAAGTTCGAGATCACGGTCGACAAGGAGAAGAAGACCGTGACGGAGATCAAGCTCAAGGGCAAGAAGAACTGATACGCAATCGTGCTGAGGAAGAGCAACGGGAGGTATTGTTTTGGTTCTTTCCCGCGAGGATAGAGGGCCAAAACAATACCGCCGATCCCCATCAATCGTTCCGGATGACACCCGACCCGTCGAACGGTTCCACGCGGCGCCCCGCGAACGAGTCACTCGCGGGGCCGGTTTTTCGAGACGCCCTCATCGGCTCGCCGTCGAGAAGATCCATGAAAACGGGACACGCGCTACGCTTCGTCTGTCTGTGGGCCGCGGTCGCTCTGACCGGGGGACCGGTCGGGGCGCAGCCCGAGCCGAAAAAGGGGACCGGGCGCGCGTCCCGGAAACCGAACGTTCTGCTCATCATCACCGACGATCTCGGCTACGGCGACCTGGGGTTCCAGGGGGGCAAGGACATCCCCACACCGAACCTGGACGCACTCGCGGCCGGCGGCGTCCGGTTCACCAACGCCTACGTCACCGGTCCGATCTGTGGACCGACCCGAGCGGGGCTGATGTCCGGGCGCTACCAGCAGCGCCACAGTTACGACGGCAACCCCGGCCCGAACACGGGTCTCAACCTGACCGAGACGACGCTCGCCGACGCCCTCCGATCGGGCGGGTACAAGACCGCCGCCTTCGGGAAGTGGCACCTCGGCGGCGCCCCGGAGTACCGCCCCTGGAAGCGCGGGTTCGACGAGTTTTTCGGCTTCTACGGGGCCGCCCACAGCTACGTCCCGGGAGCGATCGACCCGGCCGCCCTCATGGTGTTCGAGAAGACCCGAAAAGAACGCGCGGCGCGGGCAAAAGAGCCGCAAGCGCCCCCGCCCGCGCCCCCAAAAGGCTTCAACCCGACCGGCGGCGGAACCGGCGCGGCGCCCGGAAAGGTGGTCCGGGGCACCGCCGATAAGCCCGATGTCGAAATCGAAGAGAAAGAATACCTGACCGACGCGCTGGCCCGCGAGGCGGCAGACTTTATCGACCGGAACCGCGCCGCCCCGTTCTTCGTGTACCTCGCGTTCAACGCCAGTCACTCCCCGCTCCAACCGACGAAAAAATACCTCGACCGGTTCCCCCAACTCGAGGGCAAGCGGAAGGCCTACGCGGCGACCACGTCCGCCCTGGACGACGCGGTCGGAACGGTTATCGCCAAGTTGCGGACCCTCGACCTTGAGAACGACACGCTCATCTACTTCATCAACGACAACGGCGGTCCCATCGATGACATCGCCGCGAACAACGCGCCGCTGAGCGGCGCGAAGTTCTCACTCTGGGAAGGCGGCATTCGGGTTCCGGCGGTCATCCATTGGAAGGGGACGATCGCGGCGAAGCAAGTTGTCGATGCGCCGGTTTCGAGCCTCGACGCCTTCCCGACCCTGCTCGCGGCGGCCGGCCTTCCGGCGCCAAAGGACAAGCAGTTCGACGGCGTGAACCTGTTACCGGCCCTTCGGGGCGGTTCGGTCGAAGCCCTGAACCAGCGGACGCTCTACTGGCGGGTCAACGCGTTCTGGGCGATCCGCTCCGGCAACTGGAAGCTGGTGCTACCCGAACGCGGAGAAACCGTCCACCTGTACGATCTCTCGAAGGACGTGGCCGAGGAGAACGACCTGGCGGCCCAACACCCGGATGTGGTCAAGCGGTTGACCGCAGACTGGAAGGCGTGGAACGACAAGAACCTGCCCGTGAAGGCCGCGCCGGGTCCGGCTCCGAACACCGAAAAGGAATGATCGCGGCGCCGCGCACAGAGCCGACCCCGGAGCCGCGTTCTGGGTGACCAGTTTCAGAAAGTCGGTCACGCGCTCCACGAGTTGACGCGAATTAGCCGTCCCAAATGGGAGGGCGTGACTCGCGGAACGGGGCGCCCACTTTTCCCGAACGGAACGTTCGGCCCGGTCCACCCGATTCCGAAACAGCACCCCGCAGCGCCCCGTTCAGCCGATCAGGGCATTGGGAGCGGTGTGGTGTTCATCCACGACCACACTTGGTTCTGGTACTGCGTGAGCCAGTCGTGGGTGATGGCCTGAACGTGGGCATCGGCGAACGTGACCAAGTTGACGCCCGGGTGCGGCGAGCTCAGGCCCGGCGGGCTGTAACTGTTGGGCGCCAGATACGCGCCCAGGGGCGCCTGGCCGTCCGGCACACTCGTGCCGCCCGCGGCGTTGTTGCAGTTGTACCAGGTGGTGGGACCGTACCCGTACTCTTGTGTGTTGACGCCCAGGTGCGAGAGCAGCGCCGTGTTCGCGGTCCCGTTGGCGTTGCTGATTTGCCCCAGATCGACACCGTTGCCGGGGTTCCAGAGGATGCACTGGGCGCCGGGCACGTTCCACGAAACCAGAACGTAGTACCCGTAGTCGCTAATACCCCCGTAGGGCGGTGCGGTCCCCGGAGCGTTGGGCGAGGCCTGTCCCGACCGGATGCCCCGGCTCGGGCACAGGAACAGTTTGAGCGCGTCTTGGGCGGCGTGAACGGGGGTCAACACGCCGTTGATCAGTTGCACTTCGTTCTGTTGTTCGATGTAGAACATCAACTGGACGTGCCAGTCCTGAGCCGAGTAGGGATAGTTCGCCCCCATCGCCGGTTGGCCGGGGTTGGGAACGTACTCGGTGGGCAGGTAACCGAACGTGCTCGCGAAGTTGTGGCCCGCCAGGCCCAACTGTTTCAGATTGTTCGTACACGAGGCGCGGCTGGCCGCTTCGCGCACTTTCTGAACGGCGGGKAACAGCAGGCCGATCAGCACGGCGATGATGGCGATCACCACCAGCAACTCGATCAGCGTGAAGCCGGAGCGTCGGAGCGGGTTCATGGGGTCTCTTTCTCGAAAGAGCGTGGGCAAAATAGGAACGTGGTAACGGCGCCGCCTCGTGTACCGCGCGCTTGTCGGTCCCGTGAGGTGCGCGCGGCGGCGCCGATCACGGAAATGAGCGTCAGTAGTCCCCGAGGACCTCGCCACCGGCGCGCGTGGCAAGGCCCCGCCAGGTCGCCGCACCGATCCCGTTGTTAACGAACCGGACCGACCCGTCGCCCAGGAGCACGTTCACGCCACCGGAGTGATAGCTCCGGGCCGCGGCCTGCCCCGGGTTGTGCGAGGCGTTGCTACAGTCCCACCGGCTGTCGTTGGGCAGGAGGTGGTGGTTGTAATTGGCGTCCCCGTAGTGCCCGTTGATCCACTTCGCCCCCCGCATACTGGACCACGAGCCGCCCCCCGCACAGTTGGCGTCGCTGGTCACCGTGCCGCCGGCCAGGGTGAGCACCTGGCGCGCGGGGTCCGTCGGCGCCGCTGCGCTGAAGTCGGGCGCCCCGGTCCCCATCGTGCTCTCGCTGAACGCGACCGTGTTCGACAGCCCGTCGGTCGCCCCCGCGATCGTCACCGGCGTCTGGCCGAAGAGCCCGTCGCTCGTCTTGTACTGGCCCCAGTAAGTGCCGGTGCCATCGGCGCTCCCGGCGCCGCTCCCGATGCACGTCACGTAGTTCGTCCCGGCGTACCGGTCGCTCGTCGAAACGGCGCCGGACGGCTGCGTGGCGAAGGCGCTCGGGTTCTGCCCGTTCACCGGATCGCTCGGGCAGACGAACAGCTTCACCTGTGTGATCGACGCCTGGTAGTTGCCGGCCGGGAGCGGGTACGCGGCCGCGTTCGAGTTGTACAGCGGGACCCGGGTGACATCGACGCTGCGGCCGATGTTGTCCTGCTCGATGTAACCGAGCAGGCGCCCCTGGGCGGACACCACCAGCGGGTACGCCGCCCGGCCCGGCGGGAAATTCTTGTTGACGCCCTCGTAGTTGTGCAGGGCCAGACCGAGTTGCTTCAGGTTGTTCTGGCACTTGACCCGGGCCGCGGCCTCGCGCACCTTCTGGACGGCAGGGAGGAGCAGGCCGATGAGGATCGCGATGATCGCGATCACCACCAGCAACTCGATCAGCGTGAACGCCCTTCGAGCAAACCGCATGACACGTCCCATATTTATAACTCTTAATAATTTAAATTGACATTTATATATTTGAATTATTGTTCCATTCCGACCTGGCGGTGCCACAATCCGGCGCGGGGGCCGACGCGCGGCACGCCAGCACGGGGACGGTTCCCCGCCCCGTGCGTCTCGTCGGGGCACGGCGCAGGAGCCCGGAAGCCGTTGCGGCCCGGCGCTCACCGGAACGACGCGGTGAACGCGGCGCGAGGCACCCGCGCGCACCCACGAATACGTGGAGCGCCCGCGGATGCGCGTGCGACAGATCGGACTTCGGGTTCGTAGAGTCGCGACTAGATCGGCCGCGGCGGCGGTGTGGGCGGGCAGTGAGATGTGAGCGTCACACGGTCCGAACGCGGAGCGGAGTGCCGGACACGTTCGGGGCGATCGAACCGGAGCGGCGCGAAGTCCGTTACGACGGCCGGTTCCAGTTGAAACGAGCCGGCCGGCCCTTCCGCCCGACACTTCTGGGCGAACACCCCGGCGACCCAGCGCACGCCCGATGGGGCGAGCAGCGGAGCGTCCGAACCGGACTGCGGTGACGTGCCCGGTGAGTCGGCGTCGCAAACGACGGGCGGGCGGGTGTGCGCGCCCTTCAGACAGCACGACGGTGTTGGCTCTTCAGACAGGGACTGCTCACCCGGCCGACTCACCGAGCAGCAGGACTTTTGCTTCGGTGGGGTCTGCCGGTTCTGACGCGCCCGGACGAGCGGACGGACATGGGGGGGTGGTTCGATCCCGTTGGTCTCGGCCCAGACGAGTTTTTCCTCGAGAGTGGAGCAGCAGCAGTCGCCCGCCCAGCACTCCTCGGCCGTGAGACAGCCACACGGGCGACTTTGGCACGGAAACGGTTGGTCGCCACCGCGTTTATCGGGCGGCAGCGCGGAGACCGGGAAGCCCAACGTGGTCAGCAGGTGGCCCACGAGCGCCACAACCGCCAACCCGGGCTTCCGCCTCCCACCCAACATGCCGTTACACCCCGACCCGGGCTTGTAGGGACGCCTTTGGGGCAAAATGCAGCAGTGAGTGTTTGTACCAGATACGGGAACGCAAGGCCACCGGGCTCGCCCGACAGTGCTTCCAGCACACTCTGTCCGACCGCGCCCGCCCTTATCCCCGAGCAGCAGGAAGCGTTCAACCGTGAACGGGAGTGGCTGATGGAGGAACGGCGAAAGCGGCCCATCGACCACGAAGCCGTGGCGCAGGAGATGCCGGAGCAATGAGAGCGGGTGGAGAGGAGGATGTCGTTCTTGGACATGTGCCCGGAATCGCCTGGGCAGACGCCGTGGTCTGCCCATTATTCTGTTGATCGCCTGCGTCGCCTCATCGACCAAGACGCCCCTTCAGGTACTCTCTGGTGAATCAGGGGCGCGGTGTCACCACGTACAGAACCTGCACCTTCCGCTTTTCCTTCTTGAACGTCAGCCCGGTTTGCTCGGACACGTTCTTCAGAACCTTCTCCGAGTCACGATCGGCGCGCTGTTGTTCCGCAGTCGCTTCAGTACCCTCTCGGAAGTGCGTGTACGCCCGAAATGAGCCGGCGCCGGAATCCTCGGATTCCCACACCAGCCGCTGGTTCACAAATGACCCGAGCTCACGCACGAATTGAATCGGCTGGCCCATGTATAAGCTTGTGTTCACATCTGCGGTTGGCTGGGCGTTTTCCACGGTAAACTCTTTGTTCAGTACCATCTCGTCCGCATAGACATCGATTTCCCCCGCCTTCCGCCATTTCCGGGGTGTGATCTTGAACGGGCCCGACACCACGTACACGTCTTGAACTTCTTCCTTCAGGGAGAGGGTCGGATGGGTCTTGGGCGTGTCCATCTCACACAGGCCGATCGCCTTCTGGAGATCGGGGAGCAGTTTCTCAAGGGGAGCGTTTTTGCGAACGACGAAGTCGCCCTCCATGAACACCTCTCGGTCGTTCGCGCGGTCGTCAAACACGACTTCGGGCGGCAGCCGCCCCGTGCTATAGGCGATCACGCTTCGGAGCGGCAGCCGCTTGTTTCGCACCTGCTTTGTCGGCTGGTCGAAGTCGATGGCGTCAGTCGTGACCATCGCCCGGTATGATACCGTTTTCCCGTCCGCCTCCGCGAACATAACACCCATCGTCAGCAAGCCATCCAGACTCTTGGCGTCCGCGCGCGGGAACTGGACCCGGACGAAGTCCCTGCGCTCGGGAACAAAGGGAGCCGGCACCCGCTTGGCGTACTCCCCTTCCTTGAGTTGGTAAGCCGCATGGAACGCCTTCATCCATTCCGGCTCTTCGGCCCGGGGGATCGGAGCGCGGACATTTGATCCGGCCCTTGGGCCTTCGTCGGGCTGCCCCGGCAACGCGGTTACGATTCCCATCATCAGGCCGGTCAGCACGATCCCGCCGAGCCCGATCTTGTGCAACAACAGCATCTTTGTGGCCTCTGTAGCGAGTTGAGCAACGCCCCTCGTCGGACCGAGTACCGCCATCAATGCCGCGTCCGCCAGCGCGTCGGTGCCAGCCGACACGTGCCCCGAAAGCACCACCGCAACGCACACTCCCGCAAAGCCTCGGGACCGGAGCCGTCTCTCCAACGTTCGGTGCGCGGTCGCCAATCGACTGGAAAGGGTTCCTTGCGGAACGCCGAGTGCCTGCGCCGCCTCTTGGCGGGTCCGACCTTCGAGTTCGCACAACACGACCGGTTCCCGGTACTTTTCCGGTAGACGGGCCAGTTCCTCGTCCAGTGCCGCAAGAACCTCAGAGCGATCCGGGTGTGACTCGGGGCGCCCGGTCCGGACTTCTTTGAACCGGCGTTTCACGGTCATTGCCCTGAGCTTCAGTGCCGTGTGATACGCGACGCCGTACAGGAAGGCACCGAGGCACGGCCGGTCGATGAGCGTCCGCGCCTTCCGCACCAGAACGACGAACGTGGCCTGAAACGCATCGTCGGCATCGGTGGCGTTGCCGAGTACCCGGCGGCACGCCCCCAAGACCATCCCGGCATGACGGTGCATCAGGGATCGGAACGCCTCTTCGTCTCCGTAGTTCGCATAGCGACCGAGCAGTTCCCCATCGGAAATGGGGTCAAGAGCGGGGTTGCTTATCGCGCGAAGGAGTCCGTTCACAGTTCCGTTCACAGTATGGATTGGCATCGCGACCTCGCGGGTGTACGGCGTACTGTTCCCTGGATGATCGATTTCGTCGATCGATTCTGACAGAAAGGCGCGGAATCGCAATTCGCGGATGTGAGCAGCAACTGACGAGATCTCGCAGCCCGGTTGCCGGGAACTCTCCAAGCAGGTTACGGTTCAATCGCCCGGGCCTCGAAAACGGGACGGGCAGCCATCTCAGCCGGTGCTACTGCCGGGGCTCTAAACAAGTCCTCAAAAGCGCGACTTTTTTCGCCACAGACGATTATTGACAACATATCAAAACAGCTTGAACGATGAGCCACGCATACTGCATATCTCTGACACCCGACCTCAACAGAATGACTTGACACCTGAAGCCATCCGGTTGCGCCCACCAATCGGTTACCCAATCATCGCGCGGGTGCAAAAATGTGCGATTACCACTCACAATTGCTACCGTGATCTCAAGTCGGTCTCAAGCGCAACTCATGCGGGGTAAGTGGTTCTGAGCCGTCGGTGCTCTGTTGAAACGATCAGGTAATTCCGGCCCCATAGCCAAGTCCCCTCACCCGGTCTTCAGACTCGCCGACCTCTCCCCCGCCAAGCCGGGGCGAGGTGAACACCAGCCCCACCTCAACAGGCACACGCGCCGAGTGGCGGTGCGGTTCTACAGTCCCAACACCTCGCCCCGGCTTGGCGGGGAGAGGTCGGCGAGTCTGAAGACCGGGTGAGGGGACGAGCGATACAACCCAAACCACCTCATCATTTCAACAGAGCATGCCGTCGGGTCATTTTCACAGCCGATCCCGGCACCGAGCGCGATAGGACGGTACGGATTTGTTGAGACGATGAGCTATGCGACACGAATTCCCACGCGGCCACGATCCACACACCCACTCCGGATCGGGCAAGTGAATCAGCCGGCACGCGAACGGCTCTCAAGAACGCGACCGTTTAGAGAAACGCGGTGTTTCTTTCGGGTAACATTTTTCCACATAACCTCAATTTTCCGATCGATTTGCTGTCAAATCTCTCACTTCCACTCTTGATGGTGTGAAGCGCCGAGTATCATCCGAAGCAGTTTTGGGGGTCACCCTTCGTTGCCGAAATGGTTGCAGATCGCAACCCGTGGAACGGCAACTCGCCTAAAGCGGTGAATCAAATGAAGTGGATCGAGTTGATTCTGTCGCGTCTGCGTATCGCCCGGCACCCCAACCGTAGAACACGCCGCGCGCTCACGCAACTCTCCGTGACCCGTTTGGAAGACCGCACCAATCCGAGTACCGCGAATTGGACGGGCCTGGGGAGCAACGCCAACTGGAGCACCGCTGCCAACTGGAACACCGATCAGGCCCCGTCCGGCGGAGAGGACCTCGTGTTCCCCGCCGGGGCCGCGCAGCTCACCAGCAACAACGACCTCGCCGGCAAGACGTTCCACTCGATCACGTTCGGGGCCGCCGGCTACACCCTCACCGGAGACGCACTCACCGTCACCAACGGGATCACGGCCACTTACACCGCCGGCACCTCCCAACTCGACCTCAACCCGACACTGGTGGGCACGGAAACGGTCAGCGTCGCCGCCGGGGGTACGCTCAACGTCTCCGGCCAGATCGGCGGAACCGGAGCCGGGCTCACCAAAACCGGAGCCGGGACCCTGTTGCTGTCCGTCGCGATCGGAGAAGCCTATACGGGTACGACTACCGTCAGCGCGGGCGAACTCGACCTCGACGGCGGCTTCTACGGCCTTCTCTCCGGCCCGCTGGTCATCGACGCCACCGGCGGCTCGGCCCTCGTCAAGAACCTCGCCAACTATCAGGTCGAACAGCAGGCGGTCACGCTCATCGGATCGGGAGCGACGTGGGACCTGAACGGCTACAACGACGACGTCGGCCTGTTGACCTTCACGGGCGGGACGGTCGAGAGCGAGGGCGGGCAGCTCAGCCCCAGTGGTTCGGTCGTGACGAACGCCGCATCGACAACGGCCACGATCTCGGGCGTTTTCGATTTCTATCGGGAAAACCCGATCGTCTTCGACATCGCAACGGGAACGGTCCCCAACGGCGGCCCCGATCTGGACGTCTCGGCGGTCGTCAAGGACGGGGGCTTCGGCTACGATCTGGAAAAGGTGGGAGCGGGCGTCCTGGGGCTCTCGGGCACGAACACGTACAGCGGCGGCACGACCGTGAACGCCGGCACGATCCGGGTTGAAAGCGCCAACGCCCTCGGCTCGCTGACCGGTGGCACGACGGTCGCCAACGGAGCGTCGCTCGCCCTCAGCGGCGGGGTGAGCGTCGCCCAGCCGATCACCATCAACGGATCGGGCTCCGGCGGTCGCGGAGCGATCTTCAACGAGAGCGGCGACAACACGCTTACCGGCCCGATCACCCTGGGGTCCGCGAGTGCTCTCGGCGCCCTGAGCGGCACCCTGGAGAT
>BFBZ01000007.1_pt693 | contig 12295 bp, 11 predicted proteins | sample 1888401 | NCBI WGS metagenome assembly BFBZ01 (sample SAMD00112614, study PRJDB3348) | symbiont metagenome | host: Chara braunii | reverse complement strand
TCGACGAAGTCCGAACCGGAAATCGTGAAGAACGGCACATTGGCTTCGCCCGCGACCGCGCGTGCGATCAGGGTCTTGCCGGTGCCAGGAGGTCCGACCAGCAGTAGGCCGCGCGGAATCCGGCCGCCGAGCCGCTGGAACTTGCCGGGGTCGCGCAGGAATTCGACGATCTCCTGCAGATCCTGCTTGGCCTCGTCGACGCCCGCGACATCCTCGAACGTCACCCGGCCATGCGCCTCGGTCAGCATCTTGGCGCGCGACTTGCCGAAGCCCATCGCCTTGCCGGCGCCGCCCTGCATCTGACGGGAGAGGAAGATCCAGACGCCGATCAGCGCGATGAAGGGCAGCCACGACACCAGCAGCGACACGAACCACGGCACGTTGTCGCCGGGCGGACGCGCGGTAATCGAGACCTTGCCGTCATAGAGGCGCTTCACCAGCGTCGGGTCGTTCGGCGCATAGGTCTGGAAGCTGCCGCCATTGGTGAAGGTGCCGTGAATTTCCTGGCCCTGGATCACCACATCGCGGACGTGATTCTGATCGACCTCCGACAACAGCTGCGAGAACGAGATGTCCTGCGACGAGGCGCGCTGACCCGGATTCTGGAACAGGGTGAAGAGTGCCAACAGCAGCAAGACGATGATGACCCAGAGGGCGAAATTGCGCAGATTGGCGTTCATTCGGATTCCTTCGTGGCTGCGCGGACCGCAACCGTATGTCCTTCAAAAGCTTGGGTCGTCGACGCGTTTCGCCGAGGCTCCAGTCGACTTGTCAGTTTTTCAATTTCCTGCCTCGCGTGCCCGAAAGTTCCTCGGATTCGGAGCACCCGCTACAGGGATACAATCTAGGTGTCCACCCGGCTACTGCCAAGGGAACCACTTGGGACTATTTAGCGCATTTTACCGCTATTCCAGGTGAAATCAGGGCGGATTTGGCCGGTTGCCTTGCCCCTGGTTAAAGTTTGTCCCCGGATTTTGCGTTTCGTGCCGGCCGGCGYGGTGGCGCGGGGCTCACCACAATCACATTCCGGCCCAAACTGACCACGGCCCCGGCCAGGGTTTGTTTCAGGGAAACCGCCACTTTCCGGGCGCTGCGCGCCGCTGCCAGGGCGCGCAGCAACAGTTCGGTCTTGCCGAGTTCGGCGGTCCCCTCATGACCCGCACGGTCGATCGCGCGCATCAGCAACCGGATGCGGATCTCCTCGGGTGCGGAGAAAAAGATATCGGCATCGAGCTCCGATCGTCGCGATGTGCGGTCAACATGTACCATCGCCCGTTCGGCGGCATCGGACAGGGTCTCCAGCGCCGCGTTGGCGCGCCCCAGCCGCGACGCCAGCCGCACCAGATTGCGCGCGTCACACCCCTCCCGGGCAAGCGCCGGCATCAGCGCCCGCAACCGTGGCCGGGTAAACGCCGTGTCATGGTTGGTCGGATCCGTTGCATAAGCCAGCCTGGCCTTGTCGAGAGTGGCCAGCAGGCGCGCCTTCGGGATATCGAGCAGCGGCCGCACCAGGATGATGCCATTGCGTTCCGACTGGCGGGCCATCGCCGCGAGACCGGCGAGGCCGCTGCCCCGCGACAGTCGCATCAGCACGGTTTCGGCCTGGTCGTCACGGGTGTGGGCCGTCAGCACATGCAGGGCGCCGCTGTCGCGCGCCAGCCGCGCCAGCAGACGATAGCGCGCATCGCGCGCCGCCGACGGCACGCCGGTTTTCGGTTTGGCCCCCTGCCAGCGCAGGATGTGATGCGCGACACCCAGCGATGCCGCCAGTGTCTCGACCGTGCGCGCCTCGGCCGCCGCCTCGCGCCGCAGGCCATGGTCGACCGTCACGGCGATCAGCCTCGGGCCGCGCTTGATGGCCTTGCGCCAGCGCGCCGCCAAAACCATCAGCGCAACGGAATCAGGGCCGCCGGAGACCGCCAGGACGATCGCCGGAACATCCTTGAGATCGGCAAACAACTGCCTGGCTTCCGCGGCCGTGACCGGCGTGGCATCGTTGTCTCGCAGCATGAGGCTTCCGGAACGACCGTTCTTCCAGATCACACCCTAAAGCTTTTCAAGTGAATCGGAAGACGGCCTCACCTCGTCTAGCACTTGACGCGCTTCTGCTCGCGATCGACGCCCTGCTTCACCCCGGCCGAGGCCTTGGGATATTTTCGCGCCACCTCGCCGAGCGCCGCACACGCAGCTTCCTTTTCCTTGAGCGCGGCGAGCGACTGTCCGAGCCGCAGCAAGGCGTCAGGCGCCTTGGCCGAGGTCTCGAACTTGGTCGTGACATTCAGGAAGGATTCCGCGGCGTCGCGATAACGCTGGCGCTGGAACATGCTCTCGCCCAGCCAGTACTGCGCATCGGCCACCAGGCGGTCGCTCGGATACTTCTGCACGAAATTGCGCATGGTCTCCTCCGCGAGCGCATAATCCTTGCGCTGGATATAGCCGATGCCGAGGTCGAACTCGTCTTTCGGCGTCGCGCCCGGCGGCAGGGTGGTCAGTCCGCCCGGCGCAGCCCCGCCGGGAGCGGTGTTGGCGAGATCGAGCGGCTCGCCCGCCCCGCGTCCGCCCGGCGCACCGATCGGTGGCGCAACTTGAGCATTGGGCTGGGCATTGGGATCGATCGGCATCTGGCCGCCGCCGAGCGCGCGCGGCGCACCGGGTGCACTCGGATTCTGGTTGGGATCGAAGGCATCGTTGCGGCGACCGGCCTGCCGACCCTGCGACGCCGGCTGCTGGATCGGTGCCGGCTGCTGGTACTGCGGCTGTTGGGGCTGCTGCTGATAGGTCTGCTGCGGATACGGCTGCTGTTGCGGCGGTTGTTGATAGGTTTGCTGAACCGGCGGATTGGCGGCCACATTGGGCGCCCCGGGTTGGCCGGGTGCCTGCCCTGCCTGCAACTGCCGGATCTGCTCCTGGAGTTGCCGGTTGCGGTATTGCAGTTCCTCGTTCTGCCCCGTGAGCTGGCGGATCTGGTTTTCCAGACGCTCGACCCGCTGCGGATCGTTATCGTCATCGGACATCTGCGCGAAAGCATGAACGGGCAACACAAGGATCGCCGCGACAATGATCGCGGCGCGCGCCAGGATATGGAATCTGGATGACATTTTGACCCGATAAATAAGGTTCAGTCGGAGCAGTTTATTGAGGCATGCAGTACGCCGAAAATGTGGCCTTTACAAAGGTCTTTCCGGCGTCAGGCATGCCACAAAAGCAAAACCGGCGCCCTCGGGCGCCGGTCGAAATCAAACTCTCTTGATCGACAAAGCCTGCGATCGAACAAGCTTACGCGCAGCTTACGAGCTGGCGTTCAGCACGGTGACCGCACGGCGGTTCTGCGACCAGCAGGAGATGTCGTTACACACCGCCACCGGGCGCTCCTTGCCGTAGGAGATGGTCCGCATCCGGCTCGGATCGATGCCGCGCGAGGCGAGATAGGAGCGAACCGACTGGGCACGGCGGGCGCCGAGCGCAATGTTGTATTCGCGGGTGCCGCGCTCGTCGGCATGGCCTTCGATGGTGAAGGCGTAGCGGCTGTAGGTCTGCAGCCACTGCGCCTGCTTGTCGAGGGTCGCGGTCGCCTGCGGCGACAGGTCGGTCTGGTCACTTTCGAAGAACACGCGATCGCCGACGTTGACGACGAAATCCTGCTGGCTGCCCGGGGTTGCCGCGCCGGCGATTCCGCCATCGGTGCCGCCCATGCCGTTCTTGTTGGCGCAGGCGCCCATCGACAGCGCCACGGCCAATACGGCGGCCAGCTTCAACCCCTTGAATCCCTGGAGGATACTCATCTGATTCATCATTCCGGAGCCTCCACGCTCGCGTTTTGCAACATCGCCCGGTGCGGCGGTTCAGTCCTTATTTCGAGGCGCGCTCGCGGCAACAACGTCACACGCAAGTGAACTTCGAACTCATGAGACCGGTCTACAGGGCGATGGTTAAACGAACGTTCCGTCAACCTTGATGAGACCTTGCCGAACCCACTCAAATGCCCTGAATCGGCGTAAACCAACTGGAATGGTTAATGGGTGGCAAATATGGCGTGACGGTGAAGTCATGTCGTGAGAAGCGCAGGAAATGGCCGTCTGTGGCTTGCAAAGCGCACATCGGACCCGGCTGGAACCGGCCCGCCCGCGCATATTCCGCCGCCCGAAGCCGGAACCTCGCGTTCGGCGCACCGGCAAAGTCCGGGGATCTGAGATAGGAATTTGAGCTTCAGGCCGCAGTCAGATCGACGGCAACCTCTCCATCCAGCACCTTGATCGCCTTGTCGCGATCGAGATCCTTTTCCCAGGCGGCGATGACGACCGTGGCAACGCAATTGCCGATGAGGTTGCCGACGGCCCGGGCCATGCCGATGAACCAGTCGACGGACAGGACCAGCACGAGGCCGATCGCCGGAATGGTCGGAACGGCATTGAGGGTCGCCGCGAGAATGACGATGGCGGAACCGGGCACGCCATGTGCGCCCTTCGACGTGATCAGCGAAATCCCGAGCACCAGAAGCAGATCCCCGGTCGACAGCGGCGTGTTGGTCGCCTGGGCGATGAAAACCACTGCCAGGGTCAGATACATCGAAAACGCGTCAAGGTTGAACGAATAGCCGGTCGGAATCACCAGGCCGACCACCGAATCCTTGACGCCCATGAATTCGAGCTTGCGCATGACCTGGGGCAGCACCGCGTCGGAGGAGGCCGTCGCCAGCACGATGGTCAGTTCTTCGCGCAGGTAAGCCAGGAACTTGAAGATGCTGAGTCCCGCCATCCGCATGACCGCGCCGAGCACCACCAGCACGAAGAAGGCGACCGCGACATAGAACAGCACGACCAGCGACACGAGCTGCTTGAGCGACCCGACACCATAGCGGCCGACGGTGTAGGCCACCGCCCCGAGCACGCCCAGGGGCGCCAGACGCACGATCAGCCCCATCGCCTTGAACAACACCGTGGACGCGGCCTCGATCACCCTGGCAACCGGTTCGCCTTTTTCGCCCACCAGCGACAGGCTGACGCCGAAGATCACGGCGAAGAACAGCACCTGCAGCACATCGTTGCGCGCCAGCGCGTCAAACGAAGTGGAGGGAATGATGTTGAGCACGAAGGCGCTGAGCCCGCCGCCCTGCAACTTGTGGGCGTTGTCCGCGTAGGTGTTGAGCGCCTTGGCGTCCAGCGTCGAGGTGTCGATATTCATCCCGTGACCGGGACCGAACACGAACGCGAGAAGAATGCCGAGCGCAAGCGCCACCGTCGTCATCACCTCGAAATAGACCAGCGCCTTCACTCCGACCCGGCCGACTTTCTTGAGATCGCCCGTGCCGGCAATGCCGTGCACCACTACGCAAAACACGATCGGCGCCACGATCATCGAGATCAATTTGAGGAAGCCGTCGCTGAAAAACTTCAGACCGATCGCGACATCGGGCCAGGCCATGCCGATCACGATGCCCAGCACAAGCGCCACAAGCACCTGTAGAAACAACGATTTGTAAAGGGGCGCGGGCTTCGCCGAGGCTGGTGGTGCGGCAATGTCTGCGGTGGCCATGCACGCGCTCCCGTTTGAAATGAGGATCACCCGATCCGACAAAATCGAAGCAAGCCGCGTGCCATGACTGTTCCGGATCGACACTGTCCGGAGCGATCGTTCACGGGATCGCCGAAGCGTCTTTCAGCGAGCCGCGACGACGTCCGCTCGGGCCTCAGCGCGGCACGATCGACGCGTGCCCGACAGCGGGCTCGGGCAATCGCAGCACCGTTTCGGTCGCGGGCTCCAGCCGGCGCTCGAACAGCTTGCGCCGCTCGAAGAACGTCGAACGGAAAATCGGATAGCGCCGGAAAATCTTCTCGCGGACCTCCGGATAGTTCACCGCCGTCAGCGAAATCGGCTTGGTCAACGACGGGTAGGGGCGCGGCGCGCACAGCACGTTGTGCAGGAACACCCGCCGGTAGAACGCCTGGTGCTCGGCGCGCACCGCGGCAAGGCCAATGTCCGCATTGAAATACTCGCACGCGACGTAACCCAGCCGAACGGTCAGGTAGGGCAATTCGGGTATCCGGCTGGTCCGAAGCGGGTCGGCCACAAACCGATTCGGATCGACAATGATCTTGCCCTGGGCGATCTCGGGCTCGAGCAGGTCCGGAAAAATATCACCGGAGGGGATCCGCGGCATATCCGGTGTGGCGACGCTGACACGGATCGAGCTTGCGAGACTTCCATCGAAGTAGACGCCGAATATCCAGGAGTTCGGAGCTTCGTCGAACCGATCCGTGATGCGGCGATCGGCACGTGGTTCGATGGTGCCTTCATTGAGATAGGCGCGATAACGCAGCCGATAAATTTCTTCGCGCGCAGCCTCGGTTTCGACGAGGCGATAATCAACGCGATCGAGGAGATCCATATTGCGTTCGTGAGGATTCATTTTCGCGTGCACGACGGCACCCACCGCATTCTCTCTCCCGCACGATCGCGAGATTTCCAGCCGGAGTCGGTAAAATGTTAACGGTTTCTTAACCCGCCTGCAAAGGCCCTGTTCATTTACAGTTAACCTTTGGCCGGATCACCGACACGAAAATATCATAATTGCCCCAAGAGGGCCGATCCGCTTGATTTAAAGGAGATTTCAGGCCAGCGACCGCGCCGTTTCGCCGACAGCCCTGATGTCCTTGGCGCGACGGCCATGAGAGGCATTCAGCAACTGGCGAATCTGGTGCGCCGGCACCGGCGGGCTGAACAGATACCCCTGTGCCTCGGTGATCGTCCCCTCGATGCCGATCAGCTCGAGCTGCTCGTTGGTCTCGACGCCCTCCACCACCACGGCCATGCCAAGGTCGGCGCTCAGCCGCGCCACGCCGCGCAGCAGCGTCAGCGGGCGATCCTTGTCGATCCCCTCCAGGAACGAGCGGTCGATCTTCACCTTCTGCAGCGGGAAATTGTTGAGATAGCTGAGGCTCGAATATCCGGTGCCGAAATCGTCGAGCGAGATGCGCACACCGGCCGCGCGCAGCTGCGCCAGCACGTCGAGCGTCCACTGCGTGTTGCGCAACAGCGACGATTCCGTGATCTCGATTTCCAGCCGATGCGCCGGAAGACCGGAGACCTCGAGGGCGTAGCGAACATCGCTCAGCACGTCGCGGCGATGGAATTGCTGCGGCGAGAAGTTGACGGCGACGCTGACCGCCGACGGCCACTGCATGCACTCCATGCAGGCCTTGCGCAGAATCCAGCGGCCGAGATCGACGATCAGGCCCATGTCCTCGGCGACGGGAATGATATCCGACGGCGGAACGAAGCCCCGCTCCGGATGGTTCCAGCGCAGCAGCGCTTCGCAGGTCGAGATGCGTCCCGACTTGAGGTTGACCAGCGGCTGATAGAACAGCTCGAACTCTTCGTTGGCCAGCGCGTTGCGCAGCTCGAGTTCGAGGGTGCGGCGGGTTTCGACCGTTTGCGCCATTTCCTCGCGGAAGAAACAGAACGTTCCCCGACCGTCCCCCTTCGCGCGATACAGCGCCATGTCCGCGTTCTTCAGCAGCACGTCGACGTTCGCGCCGCTCGATGAGGTGGTCGCGATACCGATGCTGGCCCCGATCTCGACCAGATGATGGTCGATTTCGTAGCGCTCGCTGAGCCGGTTGACCACTCGGCGCGCCAGCGTGGCGGCATCCTCGATCGACTTGATCTTGTGCTGGAACACCACGAATTCATCGCCACCGAAACGGGCGACGAAATCCTCCGGCCGCAGCATCTCACGCAGGCGATCGGCGACGGTGCACAGCAGCCGGTCGCCGCACGGATGTCCGAGCGTATCGTTGACCTGCTTGAACTGGTCGAGGTCGACAAACAGCAGCGCCGACAGCGACGGGCTTTCCGCCAACGACAGCATGCGCTGGATCTCGTTGCGGAAATTCAGCCGGTTGGGCAATCCCGTCAATTCGTCGAAGCGCGCCATGTGGTTGATCTTGGCTTCGGCGCTGCGCCGCTCGGTAATGTCCTCGACCAGCGCCACGGTCCCGCCGCCGGCCATCGGCTGGAACGTCCATTCCAGCGCCCGCTCCGGAATGGCGCCGGGATCGAAGGTCGTGATGTTCGCGGCCCGCGAGCCCTCGATTTCAGCGACGATGGCGTTGGCGCTCGACGCCGACAGCGTCCTGGCAACGACGCAGGCCGCCACGACCTCACGAACCGTGGCGCCGCGATTCACCAGGTCGCTGGACAGCCGCAGCATGTCGGTGAAGCAATTGTTCATGACGGCAAGGCGGCCGTCGGCGCCGAACATGCACAGACCATTGGGCATGTTGTTGAGCGCCGTATCGAACTGCGCGGCAAGCGCCGCAGCGAGCTCGGTCGACATCAGCTCCTTCACGAAAATCTGGTGAAGGTTGAGATTGATATATTTCAGGCCGATGAAAAACAGCCCCTGCAGAATGGCCAGACCCACGTAGTACAGGTCGCCATGAAGGGCCAGCCCCAGCGACATCGGCGCGCAGGCCAGCAGGATCTGCCACTGGATGATCGAGGGCCGTCCGTAGTTGCGACCGACGCTGGCCGCCGAGTATCCGATGGTCACGCCGGTGCACAGCATGTGCGCGACCACGTCGTTGCTTCCGAGCAGCACGACGAGGCACCACAGCCCCATCGTACCGGAGTGGAGGTAGATGCCGATCTTGTACCGGCGCTCCCACCACTGCGCCAACTCGAACGTCAGGGGCGTGGTGCGGCGTTCGCGCTCGTAGTGGTACATCTGCAGCGAGCGCGCGATGCAGATGACGGTCATCAAGAGCGGACAAGGCCACAGCCAGAGATTGCCGGTTTTGACGGCGGTCATGACCGACGCCACGGCACTGACGGCAACCCCTGCCAACAGCGGCACAAAATTATGAAAAAGCGAATCGACAAGCGCCGTCGCGATCGACGGCGACAGTTCTTTTTCAGGTATGTGCTTAAGGTCCGCCAGTTGCATGGGTTCGTGTCGTTTACGGTGTCGACGCGCCCAGTCTTAGCTGCACCTCATGAAGCATTCCTGAGGGAACATCGTTACCGAGAGGTATTCACGTTACCGGAGACACGAAAAAACACGTATTATATCAGCACCCTAGGCAAGTCTTGCCGGGCGGGGCCCGCGCAATTCAATCGATTTTGCGGATTCCGTTTACGATAGCAGGGGCGACCAGGCCGGATCCGACGCAAACCCGGGGGTCGGCAGCTTCAGTTCGTTGCGGCCGTCAATGTTGATCGTGAACAGCGAAGGACCGGCTCCCTGGTCACGGAAGAACATGACGACGCGGCCGTTGGGCGCGAACGTCGGACCTTCGTTATGGAAGCCAGAGGTCAGCAGGCGTTCCCCGCTGCCGTCCGGTTTGATGATGCCGATCGAGAACTGTCCGCCGCCCTGCTTGGTAAACGCAATGTAATCGCCGCGCGGCGACCACACCGGCGTCGAGTAGCTGCCGTCGCCGAACGAGATGCGCTGCGCCGCGCCGCCAGTCGCCGGCATGACGTAGATCTGCGGCTTGCCGCCGCGGTCGGATTCGAAACAGATGCGCGCGGCATCCGGCGAATAGGATGGCGAGGTGTCGATCGCCGGCGTATCGGTCAGCCGCGTCGTCGACTTGGAGCGCAGATCCATGACGAACAGGTTCGAATTGCCGCCCTGCTGCAGACTCATGATGATGCGCTGGCCGTCCGGAGAAAACCGCGGCGAGAACGACATGCCCGGGAAGTTGCCGACGATCTCGCTCTGGCCGGTTTCGACGTTGCGCAGATAGACCCGCGGATCGCCCTGGCCGAATTCCATGTAGGTGATTTCCTGGGTCGACGGCGAGAACCGTGGCGTGATCACCAGATCGCGGCCCTGGGTCAGGTAGCGCGGGTTGCCGCCATCCTGGTCCATCAGCGCCAGACGCTTGACACGCCGTTCCTTCGGCCCGCTCTCGTCGACGAACACGACGCGGCTGTCGAAATAGCCCTTGTCGCCGGTCAGGCGCTCATAGATCTGGTCGGAGATGATGTGGGCGATGCGGCGCCAGTATTCCGGCGAGGTGAAATATTGCTGGCCGGTCAGCTGCTGGCCCGACACCACGTCCCAGAGGCGGAACTCCGCCTTCAACCGTCCGTCGGGTTGTTTGGTCATGCGGCCGGTCACCAGCGCCTGCGCATTGATGGTGCGCCAGCTCTGGAATTGCGGAGCGGCATCGATATTGGAGACCTTCTCGATGAAGGCGGCCTGGTCGATCGGCGCGAACAGACCGCTGCGCTTCAGATTGTTGGTGATGACCTGGGCGACGCCCGCACCCACCTCACCGTCCGACGGCGAGCCGGCGACGAAGTTCGGGATCGCGATCACCAGCGGCGCGATCTGTCCTTCCTGAACTTGCAGACGCGTCTGCGCCTGGGCCCATCGTGGCAGCAGGACGCCAGCGGCGGCTCCCGCGCCTCCGATCAAAACATTTCGTCGCGTGGTGGTCAGGGCGGGCTTTGAAAAAAACGTCGAGGACATTCGTCGGCTCATTCCGGTCAAAAACTAACTAGCTTCGAAACATCGTTTTCGGATCAAAATCGATGTCCATGAATTTCCATTGGTCGTAAGTCTGGTCACGCAGCATGTTGTACGGCTGCCCCTGCAGCACCGCGCGCACCGCGGCATCCGCCGCCGCCTGATAGCGCGGCGAGCTGCCATGCGAGACCACTTCCGGCGGACCGGCCAGCCGCCGGTCCGGCGTCAGGCGGATCCGCACCGTGACAAACAGCTCCTCCGGCTTCTCGGTGCCCGGCTGGATGTTCCACAGGCTCGCCAGGCGCGCCCGCATCGCATCCATCTCCGATTGCGACAGGGTCTGCGAGGTGCCGTGCGCCGTTCCCAGCGACGCCGATGCATTCAGCGTCGCGCCGGTGATGGACTGGCGCGACGGATCGCGCTTGTCGATCAGCGCCGCGATCTTGGTCTGGTCGAACTTGTAGTCCTGCTTCGGCTTCGGTGGCTGCGGCGGCGCGGCCTTGGCTTCCGGCTTCGGCGGTGGCGGCTTCTTGCTGGTGTCCTTCTTCAGGGCTTCCGCGATCGGATCGACCTTCGGCTCGGGCTTCTTCTCCTCGACCGGCTTCGGTTCGTCCTTTTTCTCGGCCTGCTTCGGCGGATCCGGTTTTTTCTCGACCGGCTTTTCCACCGGCTTCGGCGGCGGCTCGGGAGCCGCAGCCGTCACCACTTGTTTCTTCTCGTCGATCTTGCCGACGGGATCATCAACCGGCGTGGCGTCGGCGACCTTCTCGACCAGCGGTTTCGGATTTTCCTTCTTGCCGGACTTGGTGCCGGCGGTGATCTTGGAGAGCTGGTCGGCGGAGATGATATCGACCGGCATCGATTCGACCGGCGTCGCCTCGAGCGAGCGCGTCGAGAACGACACGATGCCCCAGCCGAGCACAAGCACATGCAGGCCAACCGATGCCAGCAGCGTCTTGTCGATCTCGATCTTGCCGATCTTCACCGCCTCACCTCAGGTCCCCTGCTCGACCTCTGTCACCAGCGCCACGCGCTTGAAGCCCGCGGCCGACAACCGGCCCATCACTTTCATGACAGTTCCGTAATCGACCTTCTTGTCCCCGCGCACGAATATACGCTCATCGAGACCGTTGCGGGCGTCAGTAATCGCCTTCAATTTGGGCACGAGTTCGTCAATCGGGATCGCGGTGTCGTTCAGGAACACTTCGCCCTTCAGGTTCACCGACAGCGTCAGCGGTTCCTTGTCGTTGTCGAGGCTCTTGGCCTGGGTCTGCGGCAAATCCAGCGGCACGCCCACGGTGAGCAGCGGCGCCGACACCATGAAAATGATCAGCAGCACCAGCATCACATCGACCATCGGCGTGACGTTGATTTCGGCCATGACATTGGCGCGACGGGTCCCGCGACCGCGCCTCCGTCCTCCGCCACTTGCACCTGCTGCGCCCATCCCCATTAACGGCTACCTTCGGACATGCTCACCCCGGACCACCCGGCACCTGTCGTGCGAACTTCCAAAATCACGTCTCGAGCGACGCACCACGTCCCGTACAGTGTCACGCACGTTCATCGATCTGGCGTGACAGAATCGCGGAAAATTCGTCGGCGAAACCTTCCAGCCGCTGAGCCTGCTTGTTCACCTCGGACGAGAACTTATTGTAGAAAATAGTCGCCGGAATGGCGGCGATAAGGCCGATTGCGGTGGCGAACAGCGCCTCCGCGATGCCGGGCGCGACCACCGCCAGCGAGGTGTTTTTCGACGCCGCGATCGACTGGAAGCTCGACATGATGCCCCAGACGGTGCCGAACAGGCCGACAAAG
>BFBZ01001963.1_pt1 | contig 12300 bp, 10 predicted proteins | sample 1888401 | NCBI WGS metagenome assembly BFBZ01 (sample SAMD00112614, study PRJDB3348) | symbiont metagenome | host: Chara braunii | reverse complement strand
ACGTCGTCGATTTCATCGACGTCTCGCGACTCTATTTCCCCTGGGTGTTCAACGTCGCCGACTCCGGCATCTCCGTCGGCGTGGCGCTTCTGCTGCTCGACAGCTTCCTGGGCGAGGAAAGCAAGCTGTCCCACCAGACCGAATGACGCCGCATTCGCGTGGGAGATTGGCGCCCGCGCGAGGATGTCGTATCGAGAGCGTCCGAAATTTGGGCCGGGGGTCGGCCTGCTGGAGCATGGTTTGATGAGTTTCAATCGGGTCGCGACCGTGAGCGCCCTGACCGCCGTGGCCGCTATCGCGCTGTCCGGCTGCACCTCGGCCCAGAAGGCTCTGGGCATGAGCAAGGTGGTCCCCGACGAATTCCGCGTGGTCAGCAAGGCCCCGCTGGCCGTGCCGCCGGACTACGCCCTGCGCCCGCCGGCGCCCGGCGAGCCGCGCCCGCAGGAGCTGCAGCCGGAAAGCGCCGCTCGCGCCGCCCTGATCGGCCAGAGCAACGCGGCCAACCGCTCGGAAGGCGAAAAGCTGCTGGTCGCCCGCGCCGGCTCCGAAAAGGCCGATCCGCTGATCCGCTTCGTGGTCGACGACGAGAACGGCGACCTGGCCCACAAGGACGAGAGCTTCGCCCAGAAGGTGATGTTCTGGCGCAAGGGCCAGTCCAAGACCACGGTGGCCACCGCCGCCGCCTCGGGCGCCAACGCCCCGGTCGAGGTCGACGCCGCCGCCGAGGAGGCCCGCCTCAAGAAGCTGGTCGGCACGGGCGGCGTGGTCATCACCCGCGAAAAGAAGACCGGCATCAAGCTTCCGGGCCTGTAAGGCCACGCCTGGGCCTGGAAAAACGAAACGGCCCGGAGGCGATGCTTCCGGGCCGTTGTTTTTAGCGCGACCGGCGATCAACCGCGCGGGTCAAGGCCCGCCGTCGGTTCGATCTCGGATCAGGCCGCTTCGCGGATGTGGGCGGGGAACACGTCGTCCATCCGCAGATAGGTGATCAGGCGGTTTTCCATCGAGATGATCGCCTGGATGTAGCGCAGCTCCTCGACGCCGACGTCCGGGGCCGGCTGCAGGCTTTCGCGCGGCACGGTGAAGGTCTCGGACACGGCGTCGACCAGGATGCCCGCCAGGCGGTCCTGGCACTCGACGACCACGATCACGTGGCGGGTCTCGGGGATGGTGACGCCCAGGCCCAGGCGGTTGCGCAGATCGATGACCGGCATGATCGCGCCGCGCAGATTGATGACGCCGCGCATATAGGCCGGGGCGTGCGGGATCGGGGTGGCGGGCGTCCAGCCGCGGATCTCGCGGACGGTCTTCACGTCGATGCAGAACTCCTGCTCGCCGATGCAGAACGAGATCAATTCCAGAGCGGGCGCGGTGTTGTCGGTCATGGCGAAGGTCCCGGGTCGAATGAACGGACCAGAACAGCGGTCTGGCGTTGGTCGGTCCCTAGAAGAGCCCGATCGTCCTTTAACAAGCGTTAAGGCTGAGATGGGCGGAGCGCGCCGAATTGTCGCGTTCCGCCCAATATGAGTCTCAAGCCTCGTCCAGGCCCTCGTCGCCGTCGTCGGCGAGGTTGAACTCGTACCAGACGCCGTTCAGCACGCCGAACGCGACGGCCAGACCTAGGCCCAGGATCCAGGTGAAGTACCACATGGGAGTCGTCTCCTTCGGATCAGTAGAGATCGGGGTTGGTGGCCAGGGCGCCGGTGGTGCTGCGGCCCCACAGCACCCGGTAGACGAAGGCCGTGTAGGCCAGGATCAGCGGCAGGAAGACCACGGTCACGACCAGCATGATGAACAGGGTCATGTGGCTGGACGAGGCGTTCCACACCGTCAGGCTGGAGCGCGGGTCGATCGAGCTGGGCAGGATGAACGGGAACATCGACAGMCCCACCGTTCCGACGATCCCGGCGGCCGAGGCCGACGAGCCGGTGAACGCCGCCCAGGCCTTGTTGAACCGCAGGCCGGCCAGGGCCAGGGCCGCGCCGGCGAAGCCCAGCACCGGAGCGGTCAGCATCCAGGCGTGGCGGCCGTAGTTGTCGAGCCAGGCGCCGGGCGCGCGGACGGCGGCGACGCCCCGCAGCGGGTTGGAGGGTCCGGCCGCGTCGGCCAGGCCGTCGATCCGGAAGCCCATGCCGCCGAACGCCACCCAGAAGCCGCCGGCCGCGAACAGCACGATGCTGGCCAGGGCCGCGATCTCGCCGAACAGGCAGGCGCGCTCGGTCACCGGGCCTTCCTCGGCCTTGATGGTGATCCAGGCCGCGCCATGCAGCACCAGCATGGCCACCGACAGGAGGCCGCACAGCAGGGCGAACGGCGAGAACAGGGCGATGAACGCGCCGTCATAGAAGGCCCGCAGGTCGCCATCCAGGCGGAAGGGCGCGCCTTGCAGCACATTGCCCAGGGCCACGCCGTAGCAGAGCACCGGAACGAAGCCGCCGACGAACAGGCCCCAGTCCCAGAACGACCGCCAGCGCGGATTGGGCCGCTTGGACCGGTACTTGAAGCTGACCGGCCGCATGATCATCGCCGCCAGCACCACGAACATGGCCAGGTAGAAGCCCGAGAAGCTGACGGCGTAGACGAACGGCCAGGCCGCGAAGATCGCGCCGCCGCCCAGGATGAACCACACCTGGTTGCCCTCCCAGGTCGCGCCGACGGTGTTGATCACCATCCGGCGCTCCTCGTCGGTCTTGGCGACGAAGGGCAGCAGGGCGCCGACGCCCATGTCGAAGCCGTCGGTCAGGGCGAAGCCGATCAGCAGCACGCCGACCAGCGCCCACCAGATGACGCGCAGCGTGGCGTAGTCGAGGGGAAGTTCCATGACTATGCGCTCCTTTAGGCCACGGCCGGTTCGGGCTCGGGGAGCGAGCCGCCGGGGACGGGGTCGTGCTTGGCGAACGGCCCCTTGTTGATGGTGCGAACGATCAGGCCGATCTCGACGACGGCCAGCGACCCGTAGAGCAGGGTGAAGGCCGTGATGCTGATCAGCAGCTGCGGGACCGAGAGACTGGAGGCCCCCAGGAAGGTGGGCAGCACGCCGTCCACCGCCCAGGGCTGGCGGCCCATCTCGGCCAGCACCCAGCCCAGCTCGGCCGACAGCCACGGCAGCGGCAGGGCGGCCACGGCCAGGACCAGGAACCACTTGGTGTCATGCTTGCGCAGGGTGACCAGCAGGAAGGCCGTGGCGAACAGGGCGATCATCAGGAAGCCGMCCCCCGCCATGACGCGGAAGGACCAGAACATCACCGGCACCGGCGGCACGACGTCCCAGGCCGTCTTCTTGATCAGGTCGGGCGAGGCCTGGCGCGGATCGGCGACATAGCGCTTCAGCAGCAGGGCGTAGCCCAGGTCGCGGCGGTGAGCCTCGAAGGTGGCGCGGGCGGCCATGTCCTTGGGATTGGCCTTCAGGGTCTCCAGCGCGCCATAGGCGACGACGCCCGACTCGATCCGCGTCTGGGCCTTGGCCACCAGCTGGAAGATGCCCTCGACCGGCTTGTCGACGCTGCGCGTGGCGATCAGGCCCAGCACATAGGGGATCTTGATCTCGTTATGGGTGGTCCGCGTCTTCAGGTCGGGAATGCCGAAGGCGGTCAGGCCGGCGGGCGCGGGCTCGGTGTTCCACATGGCCTCGAGGGCCGCCAGCTTCATCTTCTGGTTATCGGTCAGGGCGTAGCCGCTCTCGTCGCCCAGCACCACGACCGACAGCGACGAGGCCAGGCCGAACGCGGCCGCGACGGTCATCGACCGCTTGGCCACCGCCACGTACTTGCCGCGCAGCAGATAGAGCGCCGAGATCCCTAGCACGAACACCGCGGCGATCACGTAGCCGGCGCTGACGGTGTGGACGAACTTGGCCTGGGCCACCGGGTTGAACAGCACGTCGCGGAAGCTGGAGACCTCCATGCGCATGGTGTCGGGGTTGAAGGTCGCGCCCATCGGGTTCTGCATCCAGCCGTTGGCGACCAGGATCCACAGGGCCGACAGGTTGGTGCCCAGGGCCGTCAGGAACGTCACCGCCAGGTGGCCGACGCGGCTGAGCTTGTCCCAGCCGAAGAACATCAGGCCGACGAAGGTCGCTTCCAGGAAGAAGGCCATCAGCCCTTCGATCGCCAGCGGGGCGCCGAAGATGTCGCCGACATAGTGCGAGTAGTAGGACCAGTTCATGCCGAACTGGAATTCCATCGTGATGCCGGTGGCGACGCCAATGGCGAAATTGATCCCGAACAGCACGCCCCAGAAGCGCGTGACGGTTCGCCAGATCGGGCGCTTGGTCATCACATAGATGCTCTCCATGATGACCAGCATGAAAGAGAGCCCCAAGGTCAGGGGCACGAACAAAAAGTGGTAGAGAGCGGTGAGCGCGAATTGGAGGCGCGATAGGTCTATGACGGCGGGGTCCATGGACAACTCCGAGACGAACGGCCAATGATCGCATCGACCGAGAGCCCCGCTCTAGACCCGTGCGACCACCCGGTCCTTGATCAGCATCAAGGACCGGAGACGCCGCCACCCTACACTCTGCCCATGGGCGCCGTCACAGCACAGTTGAATTCCGAACACGAGGCCAAGGCCTGGTTGACTAGAACCGCGCGGCTGGGCGGCCCAGCCGCTCGCCGGGCCGGGCTGTGGGTCCTGATGGACGGCGCGGCCGCGATCGGCTTCGCCGCGGGCCTCGCCTTCGGGGTCGACGCCATCGCCGAGCGCAAGGGTCCGGGCGCGCTGGCCGTCTGGCTGGGCCTCGTCCTGGCCGCCAGCGCCCTGCGCGGCGGATTGTCGCTGCTGGCCGCCTCGGCCGGCGCCCAGGCGGCGCGGGAGACCAAACGGGCGGCCCGAAGCGATCTGGTCGCCGCCCTCTTCAGCGGTCCGCGCCGCCCCGTCGGCGCGGCCGCCACGGCCCTGGTCGAGGGGATCGAGGCGCTGGATGGGTTCTTCGCCCGCTTCCTGCCCGCCCGTCTGGCCGCCACGGTCCTGCCGTTGCTGCTGATCGCCGTCGCCGCGATCGCCAGCCCCATCAGCGCGGCGATCCTGCTGGGCGCCATGATCCCGTTCATCGCCGCCATGGCCCTGGCCGGGACCCTGGCCGCCGCCGAGTCCCGCGCCCAGTTCCAGGCCCTGGAGCGGCTTTCGGGCCTGTTCCTGGACCGCGTCCGCGCCCTGCCCGTGGTGCTGGCCTTCGAGGCCGAGGGAACGACGACCGCCGCCCTGTCCCGCGCCGCCCGCGACCTGGCCGAGCGCACGATCCGCGTGCTGCGGGCCGCCTTCCTGTCCTCGGCAGCGCTGGAGTTCTTCGCCGCCCTGTCGGTGGCCCTGGTGGCGGTCTATTGCGGCTTCAACCTGCTGCGCCTCTTGCCCTTCCATGTGCCCGAGCAGCTGGACCTGAAGCGCGCCTTCTTCGTGCTGGCCCTGGCGCCCGAGGTCTACGCCCCGATGCGGCGCCTGGCCGCCGCCTATCACGACCGCCAGGCCGCGCAGGCCGCCGCCGCCAGCCTCTCGACCTTCGTCCCGCCCGCGCCCAAGCCCGCCGACGCCCCGCTGGCGGGCGCGCCGACCATCGTCTTCGAGGGCGTCACCGCCCGCTATCCGGACACCGACGCCCCGGCCGTGGACGGCTTCTCCCTGAAGGCGCGGGCGGGAACGATCACCGCCCTGGTCGGGGCCAGCGGCGCGGGCAAGAGCACCCTGCTGAACCTGCTGCTGGACTTGGCGCCGCTGACCGGCGGACGCATTCTGGCGGATGGTCGTCCTTGTACGGATCTTTCGCGCGAGATCGCCTGGGCCGGTCAGTCGCCGCTGATCCTGCCCGCCTCGATCGCCGACAACATCGCCCTGTCGCGCCCCGACGCCTCGCGGGCCGAGATCGCGGCGGCGGCCCGGGCCGTGGGCCTGACGCTAGACCGCCCCGGCGGACTGGACTTCGTGCTGGACGAACGCGGCGGCGGTCTTTCCGGCGGCGAGCGGCGGCGGCTGTCGCTGGCCCGCGCCCTGCTGAAGCCCGCGCCGATCCTGCTGCTGGACGAGCCGACGGCCAATCTCGACGCCGCGGCGGAGGCGGAGCTGCTGAGCGCGATCCGAGAAGCCGCCAAGGGCCGCACAACCCTGGTCGCCACCCATTCCGAAGCCGTCGCCGCCCTCGCCGACCAAGTGGTGCGGCTGTGATCGCGTCCGTCTCGTCCCAATCCCAACTCCAACCGTCATCCCGCGCTTTATGCGCGGGACCCATTTGTCCGCCGCACGGGCGGAACAGGGTGAATGCTCACGTGGAAGCTGAACTATGGGTCCCGCGCATAAAGCGCGGGATGACGGTGGTAGGGTCGAGGCGGCAAGCGTCATGAGCCCCCCCAACACGCCCCTCGACATCCTGATCCGCGAGCAGAAGCGCGTCCACGCCGGCAACCTGCGGCTGGCGATCGTCAGCGCCGTCGGCGTGGCCGTCGCCTCGACCGCCCTGCTGGGCCTGTCCGGCTGGTTCATCGTGGCCAGCGCCCTGGCCGGCGCGGCCGGCGTCGCGGCGGCCCAGGCCTTCAACGTGCTGTTGCCCAGCGCCACGATCCGGCTGCTGGCCATCGTCCGCACCGCCGCCCGCTATGGCGAGCGTTTGACCGGTCACGCCGCCGCCCTGCGCGCGCTGGCGGCCATCCGCCCCGCCCTGTTCGCCAGCCTGGCGGCCGCTCCCCCGGCCGAGGCCCTGGCCCTGTCGCGCGGCGAGGCCTCGGCCCGGCTGGTCCAGGACGTCGACGCCGTCGAGACGCGGTTCGTCCGCCTGTCGGCCCCGTGGAACGCGGCGGCGGGCCTGGCCTGCGCCTTGGTCCTGGCGGCGCTGGCGGGCTGGGCGCCGGCCCTGGCCATCGCCGCCTTCGCCGCGACCGCCCTGCTGGCGGCCCGGGCCTTGGCCAGGCGCTATTCAGCGCCGGCCCGCGCCGAGGTCCAGGCCCGGGTCGGCGCGCTGAAGGATACCGCCGCCGCCCTGGTCGCCGCCTCGGCGGAGCTGCGCGCCTACGGCCTGGCCGGGTGGGCCGGCGAGACCCTGAACGCCAAGGCCGCTGCGCTGGACTCGGCGCGTCTGGACGCCGCCCGCGCCCAGGCCCTGGTCCAGGCCAGCCAGGCGACGATCCTGGGCGCGGCCGTGGCCGCCGCCATCGCCTGCGCGGCCCCCGCCGGCGCGCCGCTGGCCGCCCTCGCCGGCCTGGCCGCCGGCATGGGGATCGAGGCGCTGGCGGGCCTGGCCCTGGCCTTCGACCAGGACGGCGCCGCCGACGCGGCCCACGCGCGGCTGAACGAGATCCTGCGCCATGCGCCGCGCGCGGCGGGATCGGCCTCGCCGCCGGCCCGGCTGACGGTGCTGGGCGTTACGCTCGAGCGCGGCCAGCGCCTGGCCGTCCTCGGCCCGTCCGGCTGTGGCAAGACCACGGTGATCGAGACCCTGCTGGGCCTGCGCGGCCAGGCCTCGCCGGCGCCCCGAAGCGCCTTCGCCTGGCTGCCGCAGGACGCCGCCCTGATCGCCGGCTCGGTGCGCGACAACCTGCGCCTGGCCGCGCCGAAGGCGACCGACGATCAGCTGTGGGCCGTGCTGGAGGACGCCTGCCTGGCCGAGCGCGTCCGCGCCGCGCCCGAGGGCCTGGACGCCTGGCTCGGCGACGACGGCGAGCGGCTGTCCGGCGGCGAGCGCCGACGGCTGGCCCTGGCGCGGGCCTATCTGCGCGACGCGCCCTGGCTCTTGCTGGACGAGCCGACCGAGGGCCTGGACCCGACCACCGAGGCCCAGGTCGTCGAGCGCCTGCGCCGGCGGCTGGACCGGACCGGCCAGGGCCTGCTGCTGGTCAGCCATCGCCCCGCGCCAGCGGCGATCTGCGCGACGCGGATCACCCTGGGCGGCGAGGCCGAGGCCTCGCCCAATCCGGTTCGCGCGCCTAAAATGCAGGCCGCGACGGCGGACTGAAGCGCGCCCGCCCTCAGCCTTCGATCACGACCTCGGGCCAGCGCGCCTTGGCCGAGCCGGTGGTGCGCGCCCAGCCGCCCGCGCCCTTGATCCGCAGCGGATTGGGGCGGAGCCGCAGGGCGAACAGGTCCTCCAGGCCGAACGGCGCCCAGACCCGCAGCGTGTCGTCCGGCTCCAGTCGGACCCCGACGCAGAAGGCCGTGGCGACGAAGCGCTTCAGGGCGGCGGCGCTGTTTTCCAGCGGCGGATAGGGCTCGTCGGCGCCGAACTTCTGGGCGAACCACAGGTGCACCCGGGCCTGGTTTCGCACCTCCACCAGCTCGCGCAGCGGCGGCGCGAAGGCGGCGGCCACGCGCTGGATCACCGCGTCCTCGGCCTCATACGAGACGTCGCTGTCGTCGTGATAGGCTAGGTCGTAGTCCTTGATCCCATAGGTCAGGTCGCGGCCGGTCAGGTGGTTCCAGACCGGCTGGTAGACCGCGCCGGAGAAGATCATCCAGTCGGGCAGGTCCAGGTCGCGGGCCGTCTCCAGCACCGCCCAGGTGGTGGGCGTGGCGCGGACGATGTCGATCAGGCGGCTTTCGAGGTCCTGGCTCATGCGCGCAGCGTCCAGCCGTGGTCCAGCGGCCCATGCCCGGCGCCGAGGCCCGGCGCGCGCAGCATCGCCTCGTGCACATAGTTCCAGGCGCGGGCGACGCTGGCCTCCAGCGTCAGGCCCTGGGCCAGGCCGACGGCGCAGGCCGAGGCCAGGGTGCAGCCGGTGCCGTGCGTGTGGCGCGTGTCGATCCGCTCGCCCTCGAAGGTGGTCTCGCCGGCCGGCGTCATCAGAAGGTCGACGACCCGCTCGCCGGCCACGTGGCCGCCCTTCATCAGCACCGCCCGGGCGCCCATGGCCAGCAGGGCCTCGCCCGCGCGACGCTGGTCGTCCAGGGTCTCGACGGAGAGGCCCGTCAGGGCCGTGGCTTCCGGCGCGTTGGGGGTCAGCAGCGCCGCGCGCGGGATCATCAGCGTCTTGACCGCCGCGATCGCCGCCTCGGCCAGCAGGGGCGCGCCGCCCTTGGCGATCATCACCGGATCGACGACGGCGGGAACCGCCCCGGCGTGGTCCAGGGCGGCGGCCACGGTCTCGACCACCCCGGCGTCGCCCAGCATCCCGGTCTTGATCGCGTCGGCGCCGATGTCGTCCAGCACTGCCTGGGCCTGGGCGGCGATCACCGCCAGAGGGATCGGATGCACGCCGGTGACGCCCAGGGTGTTCTGCACCGTCACGGCGGTGATGGCGGTGGCGGCGTAGCCGCCAAGCGCGGTGATGGTCTTGATGTCGGCCTGGATCCCCGCGCCGCCGCCGGAATCCGACCCGGCGATGACGAGGACGCGGCCTGGAGCGGTGTGGGACATGCAGGGTGTTTAGGCGGGAATCGCGGCGTCGGAAACCGTCGTCCCGGCGGCCGCCTGAATCGCCGCCCAGACGTCCAGCGCCTGAACGGTCTCGCGCGCGTCGTGGACCCGCACGGCGGCTMCCCCCGCCGCGGCCCCGGCCAGATGCGCGGCCAGGGAGCCGCCGAGGCGGTCGGTCGCTTGATCCGCCGACGGATCGACGCCGGCGATGAAGCGCTTGCGGCTGGCGCCCAGAAGGATCGGATAGCCCAGGGCGACGAAGCGCGGCAGGGCGGCCAGCAGGGCCAGGTTGTGCGCCAGGGTCTTGCCGAAGCCGATGCCCGGATCCAGCCAGATTTTCTCGCGGGCCACCCCGGCGGCCATGGCGGCGGCGGCCCGGGCCAGCAGAAAAGCCTCGACCTCGGCCGCGACGTCGTCGTAGCGCGGCTCGTCCTGCATGTTCCCCGGCTGGCCCAGCATGTGCATCAGCACGACCTCGCAGCCCAGGTCGGCGGCGACCTCGGGCGCGTCGGGCGAAAAGCGCAACGCCGCCACGTCGTTCCAGATCGTCGCGCCCGCTTGGACCGCCGCGCGGGCCACGGCCGGCTTCATGGTGTCGATCGAGATCGGGATGTCGCTGACCGCGCGGATGGCTTCGATCAGCGGGAGCACCCGCGCGGCCTCGTCCTCCGCCGAGACCGGCGCCGCGCCGGGACGGGTGCTCTCGCCGCCGATATCCAGGATGTCGGCGCCCTGGGCGATCAGACGCCGGGCGTGCTCGAAGCCCTGGCGCGGGTCGAGGAACCGCCCCCCATCCGAGAAGCTGTCGGGCGTGACATTGACGATCCCCATCACGCGGGGGCAGAGGCTGGCGGTCATGGGGCCTAGTTAGCCCCTGCCAGCCCCTGGGTCACGTCCGGAGCGGCGGCATGACAGGCCCGCGAAGGCCGCGCGGACGTCAGCGGTCGATCCGATCAGCCTTCGCTCAGCATACGATCGATCCGCGCGGTGAGGTCGCCGATGCCGAACGGCTTGGTCAGCACCTCCATGCCGGGCTCGATATGGCCGTGGTTCAGCACGGCGTTTTCCGCGTAGCCGGTGATGAACAGCACCTTCAGGTCCGGCCGCAGGGCGCGGGCGCCGTCGGCGACCTGCCGCCCGTTCAGCCCGCCAGGCAGGCCAACATCGGTGATCAGCAGGTCCACACGCGCCTGGGACTGCAGAACCTTCAGGCCGGTCGCGCCGTCGGGGGCCTCCAGGCAGTCGTGACCTAGCTCGGCGAGGGCGTCGACCACCAGCATCCGCACGGTCGGCTCGTCATCGACCACCAGCACCGTCTTGCCCGCCCCGAGCCGCGGAGCGTCGACGGGCGTTTCGGCCTCCTCGACGTCTTCCTGGCCCAGGTGGCGGGGCAGGTAGAGGCAGACCATGGTGCCCTGCCCGACCTCGGAATAGATCCGGACATGGCCGTTCGACTGGCGGGCGAAGCCATAGACCATCGACAGGCCCAGACCCGTGCCCTGGCCGATCGGCTTGGTAGTGAAGAACGGGTCGAACACCCGCTCCAGCGTCGCCTTGTCGATGCCCGCGCCGTTGTCGCTGACGCAGACCGAGACATACTGGCCCGCCTCCAGCCCATGATCGCGGGCGGTGCGGGCGTCCAGCCAGCGATTGCCTGTCTCGATGGTGATCTTGCCCCCGTCCGGCATGGCGTCGCGAGCGTTGATGCACAGGTTCAGCAGCGCGTTTTCAAGCTGGTTGGCGTCGACCAGGGTCGGCCACAGCCCGGCGGCGGCCACCATCTCGACCTCGATGGCGGGGCCGACAGTGCGGCGCACCAGCTCTACGAACTCGGCCATCAGCCGGTTGATCACCACCGACCGGGGGGCCAGGGTCTGGCGGCGCGAGAAGGCCAGCAGGCGATGGGTCAGGGCCGCCGCCCGCCGCGCCGCGCCCTGGCCGGCGGTCAGATAGCGATCGACATCCGCCGCACGCCCCTGGGCCAGGCGCTGTCCGATCATCTCGAACGCCCCCGAGATCCCGGCCAGCAGATTGTTGAAGTCGTGGGCCAGCCCCCCGGTCAGCTGCCCGACCGCTTCCATCTTCTGGGCCTGGCGGAGCGCCTCCTCGGTCTGTTCGCGCTCGGCCAGGGCCTCGGCGACGCGGGCCTCGAGGGTCTCGTTCAGATGGCGCAGCTCGGCCTCGGCCCGCTTGCGCGCGGTGACGTCCTGGAACAGCACGGCCACCTGACGCAGCTCCGGCGGCTCGATCCGGAACGACGACAGCGAGAGGTGACGTCCCGTGGCCACCAGTTCCTGCTCGAAGCGGATCGGCCGGCCGGTGCGCAGCACCGCGCCGTAGCGAGCGACCCAGGCGTCGGCCTCGTCGGGCACCATTTCGCGCAGCCGCTGGCCGACGACGTTGGGAATCCCCGCGTGCCGCTCGTAGGCCGCGTTGGCCATGATGTGCACGTAGTCGCTGAGCGGACCGAACGGACCGTCCAGAAACTCGATGACGCAGAAGCCCTCGTCCATCGACTCGAACAGGGCGCGGTAGCGGCGCTCCTCCTCGCGGCGAGCCCGGTCCTCCAGAACCCGCTGGGTGATGTCGTTGCAGTGGACCAGCACGCCCTGGACCACGCCCGCCTCGTCGCGCACCGGCAGGGCGAGAAGGTTGCACCAGGCCTCCTCGCCGGCGCGGGTGAAGGCGACGTTCTCCAGAACCGCGCTCTCGCCCGCCCAGGCGCGGACGATGACGTCGCGGGCGGCGGGGATCGGAAAGGCCTCGTCCGCGCCCGCCCCGTCCAGCAGGGCGCGGGCGGCGGTGTTGCCCAGGGGCGGGACGGAGGGGCTCCAGGCCAGAAAGGACGGGATCGGCGAGGCCTGCATCATGCCCGCGGCGACCGTCAGCGCCGGCGACCAGGCGTCCGGCGTCGCGCGCGCTGGGCCGGCGCCGTCCAGCAACGCGGCGACACTGGCCGGAAATCG
>BFBZ01000030.1_pt1 | contig 12316 bp, 12 predicted proteins | sample 1888401 | NCBI WGS metagenome assembly BFBZ01 (sample SAMD00112614, study PRJDB3348) | symbiont metagenome | host: Chara braunii | reverse complement strand
GATCAGCACCGCGCGCCAAGTAAGCTGCGCCATGCTGTCTCCGTGGCCGCGATAGACCTGCTCGTACCACTGTTGCTCGATCTCTTCGGGCGTGCCTTTGAAGCCGGCGACCGGCAGCGGCCGGTCCGGGTCATCGGTAGCTGCAGAGAGAGCCGCCGGTGCCGCGGATTGTTCTGCAAGCGTTTGCGACATCATCCACCGTCCTCACGCGCGTGCGAGCCACTGTACCGTGACGGTGCGCTGTTGGTGGAACCCAACCTCCCCGTCGGTCGGGAGCCGTCTCGAACTCCCTTCGACTGCACATACGATGTAGGCGGGCGATGCATCAACGCACCAGTCGCCCAATCGTGAGCGAGAGCGCATTCACTTGGCATGATCGTAGCTCACCGACGATCGCTCACTCCGCCTTTACCCCGAGTTCGCGCACGATCTTGCCGACGCTGGTGGTTTCCTCCGCAATGAACGCTGCAAATTCGGCGGGCGTGCTGGTGCGCGGCTCCGCGCCCTGCCCCGCGATCTGCTTCAGCACCTCCGGATCGCGCACCGCCTTGACGTAAGCCCCGTTGAGCTTGCCGATCACCTCGTCCGGCGTCCCCGCGGGAGCAAGCAGTCCGAACCAAGTGTCGATCGCGATGCCCTCGAACCCGGCTTCGCGCATGGTGGGCGCATCGGGCAGCGCCGGGAGCCGCTGCGGCGAGGTGACCGCGATCACCCGCACGCTGGCCGCCTGCAGGAACGGCAGCAGCGAGGAATAGGAGACGAAAAAGAAATCGACGCGGCCGGCCGAAAGATCGACCGCCGCGGGCCCGGCGCCGCGATAAGGCACGTGCACCATCTGCATATGCGTGCGCGCCTTGAACATCTCGCCGAGCAGGTGGCCGCCCGAGCCGGTGCCTTGCGAGGCGAAGCTCAGCCCTCCCGGCTTGCTGCCGGCGAGCGCGACGAGCTCGGCGACCGTCTTTGCCGGACTGTCGCGCGGCACTGCGAGCAGTTGCGGAAAGCTCCACATCAAGGTGATCGGCCGGAAATCCTTGATCGGATCATAGGGCAGCGTCGCGTAGAGCGCCTGGTTGGCGGCGTGCGTGCCGGCATTGCCCTGGAACAAGGTGTGCCCGTCGGGCGGCGCCGTCTTCACCGCGGCGGCGCCGATCGCCCCGGCGCCGCCGCCGCGCGATTCGACCACCAGAACCTGACCGGTGTTCTCGCTCACCTTCTTGTTGATGATGCGCTGGAGTGTGTCGGAGCTGGCTCCCGGCGTGAAGGGGATGACGACGGTGATCGGCCGCGATGCCAAGAGCTGCGCCGGCGCGCTCCCGGCCGCAAGCGCCATCGCCAGCGGCGCCGCCGCCAGCATGACCGACAGTCTCGACATTTTCCGACCTCCCCGGCTTGGCTTCTGCGAGCCCTTCCGCGCTTTCGTTGTCGACAATGCCACGCTGAGGCGCGGCCCGCCATGGCATCCTACACCAAGGTTGCGGGCTGCGGCTCCAGCGTGAGGCACTGGCGGTTTGTCCCTTGAAATGCGGGATCATCGGTCGCAGCGGTTCGCGACACCGACCCTGCGGCATCAGACTTGCTTCCTCAGCACTGTCGACAATAAGCTGGCGCCGCCCAGGCGCGAATTGCCGCGCCCAAGGTCGTTGCGCTGGGGGCGCCCGCGCGCGAGCTTGCTGTGGGCGAGGGCAATGACCCAGGGGAACCTGGTGAGAAGGGGGACTTGGTGAAAACGACCCGACGCACCTTTATGCAGGCCGCTGCCGGCTTGAGCATCCTCGGCCGGTATCCGGCCGCGGCGCAGCCGCTACCGAAGGTGCGCTACGTCTCGTCCTCCCCGGTCGCTCGCCCCTATCACGCTTATCTCTATGCCGGCGCCCGCGCCGGCCTGCACGAGAAGATCGGCATCGCGCCGGAATTTCTCTGGATCTCGGGCTCGGCCGCGACCTTGCAGCTCCTGATCTCCGGCGACGCCGACATCGGTAATATCGGGATCCTCGAGTTCATTGCGGCCAAGAAGCGCCAGCCCACTCTGCCGCTGTCGCTGGTCTATTGCCACGACTACCGCTCGTCCTATGTGACCGTCGTGCCCGAGAGCAGCCCGATCAAGACCGTGGCCGATCTCAAGGGCAAGTCGGTGGGCGTGCTCAGCCTCGCCGCCGGCACCGTTCCGACCGTCAAGGCAATGGCGCGCGAGGCCGGCATCGATCCCGCGAGCGTCGAGTTCGTGGCGGTGGGCGCCGACGCGGCCGCGCTGGTGGCGCTCAAAGGCGGACGGGTCGATGCGCTCTCCTTCTTCATCGGCTCGGTTGCCGGCCTCGAGAATCTCGGGATGAAGTTCCGTTCCTTCTCGCCCGAGGTGTCCTCGGGCGTGTTCGTGACCAGCAACGCGCTCCTTGCCAAGAACCGCGATCTCGTGGTGCGGGGGTTGCAGGGCATCGCGCTGAGCACGCGCTTCGCACAACTCAACCCGGCCGCGGCTGCGCGCAACTACTATGCGATGTTCCAGGCGCCGACCGGCGATCGCGAGCAGGCGCTGCGCAACGACGTCCACACCATCGAGAAGACGCTGACGATCTTCAAGCAGCCCGACGACGGACGGCGCTGGGGCGAGCTGACCGAGGCCGACTGGAACAAGCTGATCGCGTTTGCCGGCCCCGAGTTCGGCGTGAAGCCGGAGGACACGCGCTATGGCGACTTCTTCAACGGCGACCTCATTGCCGACGTGAACAAGGTCGACATGACGCTCGCCGAGGCCGCCGCCAAGACTGCACAAGTCGCACAATGACGGCGCGGTGACCATGCAGGCTCCGCTGCGCCCGCCCTCCCCCAACATCCTCGATATTGCCGGGGTCGGCCTCACGTATCGCACGACATCCGGCAGCATCGAGGCGCTGCGCGGCATCTCGCTCAGCGTGCGCGAAGGCGAGTTCGTCTCCGTGGTGGGTCCGAGCGGCTGCGGCAAGTCGAGCTTGCTCAAGCTCGTGCTGGGGCTCGAACAGGCAACACGGGGCACCCTCGCCATCGGCGGCACGGAGATCAACGGGCCCTCGCGCGGCGTCGGCGCCGTGTTCCAGGCGCCGGTGCTGCTCCCCTGGCGCACCATCGAGGAGAACGTGCTGCTGCCGATCGACGTGATGCGGCTCGACCGCAAGGCGGCGGGCGCGCGCGCCCGCGACCTCCTGCGCATGGTCGGCCTCGGCGATTTCGGCCGGCGTTATCCTTACGAGCTGTCCGGCGGCATGCAGCACCGCGCCGCCATCGTACGCGCGCTGGTGCACGACCCGCGGCTCCTGATCATGGACGAGCCGTTCGCCGCGCTCGACGCCATCACGCGCGAGCAGATGGCGGGCGAGCTGCAGCGCATCTTCGTGGAGAGCGGCAAGACCATCGTCTTCATCACCCATTCGATCAGCGAGGCCGTGTTCCTCTCCGACCGCATCGTGGTGATGTCGGCACGCCCGGGCCGCATCATGGACGTGTTCGAGAACCACGCGCCCCGTCCGCGCGCCTTCACCGCGCTCGCGACACCCGCGCTCGCAGCGCTCTCCGACCAGATTCGCGCCAGCCTTGATCTGGCAAGCGTGGCGTAGGACCTGACGATGAGATTGATGCATACTCGCGACACGCGGCCGGTGTGCCCCCTCTCCCCGTTAGGGGAGAGGGTTGGGGTGAGGGCGTTACCGGCCTATCGAGAGACCGTACCCCCTCACCCCACCCCTCTCCCCATGGGAGAGGGAGCCGACCACCCGTGCCGAACGATCACCGCATGAGCCGCATGGAAGCAACGACAACCACCAATCCATCGGCCGCGGAAGCCGAGCCCGTCGCGCCGAGCCGCACGCGGCTCGCACTGCGCCGCACAGCCGAGCGTCTCCTCTCCTTCGCCGTGCTCATGCTGCTCCTGGAAGCCGGCATCCGCTATTTCGACGTGCAGCCCTATGTCTTCCCTGTCTCTTATACACATCTAGATGTGTATAAGAGACAGCTCCTCTCCTTCGCCGTGCTCATGCTGCTCCTGGAAGCCGGCATCCGCTATTTCGACGTGCAGCCCTATGTCTTCCCGGCCCCCTCGGCCATCGCGACCGCGCTGTGGAACGGCGTCACCGGCGGCACCTATCTTCACGCGCTCGCTGTCACGCTGGGCGAGGTTCTCGGCGGGTTCGCCATCGGCTCTCTCTGCGGCATCCTGCTCGGCATCGCGATGGTGCAGGTGCCCGTGCTCGACCGCCTCGTTTATCCTTACGTGGTGGCGCTGCAGACCGTGCCGAAGGTCGCGATCGCGCCGCTCATGATCGTGTGGTTCGGCTTCGGCATCGAGTCGAAGATCTTCATCGTGGCGCTCACCTGCCTGTTCCCGAGCCTGGTCAACACCATCGCCGGCCTGCGCGCGGTCGATTCCGACCGCGTCGCGCTCATCCGCGCGATGTGCGGCTCGCGCACTCAGCTTCTGCGCTACGTGCAGCTGCCGAACGCGCTCCCCTACATCATGGCCGGCCTCAACACCGGCATCGTGCTCGCCGTGATCGGCGCCATCGTGGGCGAGTTCGTCGGCGCCAAGAGCGGCATCGGCGTGCTCATCCTGCAGGCCAATTTCGGCCTCGACCTCGCATCGGTGTTCGCACTGTTGGTGCTGATCGCGATCGCCGGCGTGGTGCTGAGCTTCATCTTGCGGCAGGCCGAGCAGCGGCTCTGCTTCTGGAGCGGCAAGGCGACGAAATGATTGATGCCGTGTCCCGGGCGCAGCGCAGCACGAAGTGATGCGCTGCAGAACCGGGACCGTTACGGTCACGGTGCGTGGCAGTCCCGGATCAGCGGAGCACCACTCGCGCGCGTTTGAACCGTGCCAATAATCGAGCAGCGCGGCGCGTTCGCGCTGCACCGCATCCGGGACACGGCTATCCCGCCGGCCGCACGAACAGCGCGCCGTTTTCTTCCTTCACGTCGAACACGCGCAGCCGGTAGCCGGGGCAATTGACGGCCTTGCCGTCGCTCAGGCGGAAGACGTAGCTGTGCCAGCGGCAGCGGATCATCTTGTCGCCGGCCTGCAGGATCGCATCGTTGAGGAGCCGCTTCTGGTGCGGGCAGGCACGCTCGACGCCGCGATAGCCGCCGGCGACACGGAAGATCAGGATCGCATCGTCGCCGTACCGCGTCCGCGCCGGAAACTCCGCGGTGCCGGGATCGACATCGGGCACCGCCTGCCACGCGATCTCGGCCCCGATCTCAGTCGCGTCCTGGGTGACGACCTGCTCCGACACCGGCCCCCTCCTACGCGACCAGCCGCCGCGCGCCGGACACCTGCCGCAGACGCTCGAGCGCGAAGTTACGGTCGAGCCGCATCAGGAACAGGCCGACCTGGATCGAGAACGGGTTGTCGAGGAACGTGTCGAACACTGCCGTGAGCGCCGCGCGCATCGGCATGCGCGCGGCGGCGCGCACTTCGTGGAAGGCCGCCTGCAATTCCAGCGCTTTCGCGTAGTCGAAATTCTCGACCGAGGTCACATCCCACGGAATGGCCGCGAGCTTCACCGCCAGCGCATCGAGGAAGCCGCGCTGCTCGACCGTGAGCCGGCCGGCCGCCTCGGGCTCGTGATCCTCGGCGACCTGCAGGAGCCAGTTACGCTCGTCCTGGCAGCGTTCGAGGTCGCAGTCGATGCGCTGGCCGTTCTTGAAGGTGATGGTCGGAACGATGCGGCGGTCGTAGCTGCGCGTATGGCTGGTCGTATCGGAAAGCGCGACCTCGCCGCTCTCGACGCGGAACACGGTGATGTCGGCGGGCATGCCGGGCTTGAGCGTGCCGGCGATGTCCGTCATCGCGAGCGCGCGCGCCGGATTGATGGTGATGCGCTCGATCACCTGCTGCAGCGTGAGCCCAAGCTTGAGGAAGCAGGTCGCGACATTGGCGAGCGAATAGGCCGGGCCCGCGACATTGAACTGCTGCAGGTCGGAGCTGATGATGTCGGGCACAAAGTCCTGCGCGTAGGCCTTCTCCGCCACGCGCCAGGAGAAATTGTAGCCGCCGAAGCCCACGTCGAAGAGCACGCCGCGGTCCTTCGCCTGCCGCACCACCGGCAGCACCTTGCCGTCGCGATCGAGGATGCCGCACTCGTTGCCGTGGTAGATGTGGGTGACGATATCGCCCGCTTCGGAGACCTTGTAGATCTCGTAGGCGGAGTCGTTGCCCGGCTGGAGCTGGTGCTCCCCGATATGGGCGTAGAGCGGCAGGCCGAGGATTTCCGCGAGCCCCTTGGCGAGCCTGGTCGGCCCGCGGCCATAGCCGCTGAAGGCGCCGACCTTCAGGTAGCGCACAAGGCCGGGATGCGCCTTCATGAAATCGAGCCAGTCGGTGATCGGCACATTCGTGATCGTGCGCACATCGCCTTCGATGAAGTTGAGGCTCAGGATGCCGAGCGGCCGCAGATAAGGCCCGGCGTAAAGGCTGGTGACCGTGCGCCCGCCCAGCAGCGCGAGGAACTCGTCGAGCGTGCCGATGCCGGGACCGCCCGCCTCCACATAAGACGTCACGCCTTGATAGACGCCAATGCTGTCGGGATCGGCGAAGCCGAGCGTGCCGTAGATGTGGACGTGGATGTCGACCCAGCCCGGGGTCAGGTAGCTGCCGGCGAGATCGATTACCTCCGCATCCGCCGGCAGATTCTCCAGGGAGCGGATCTTGCCGTTCTCGACCGCAATGTCGACAATCCGATCGATGCCCTGGTCGGAGTCGATCACATGGGCGCCTTTCAGCAGGACTGCACGGCTCGCCGACTGCATCGACAGTTCCCCTCCTGTCTCTTATACACATCTAGATGTGTATAAGAGACAGGCGTAAAGGCTGGTGACCGTGCGCCCGCCCAGCAGCGCGAGGAACTCGTCGAGCGTGCCGATGCCGGGACCGCCCGCCTCCACATAAGACGTCACGCCTTGATAGACGCCAATGCTGTCGGGATCGGCGAAGCCGAGCGTGCCGTAGATGTGGACGTGGATGTCGACCCAGCCCGGGGTCAGGTAGCTGCCGGCGAGATCGATTACCTCCGCATCCGCCGGCAGATTCTCCAGGGAGCGGATCTTGCCGTTCTCGACCGCAATGTCGACAATCCGATCGATGCCCTGGTCGGAGTCGATCACATGGGCGCCTTTCAGCAGGACTGCACGGCTCGCCGACTGCATCGACAGTTCCCCTCTGATCTCGGGTGAAGCAAGGCGGCCGGCACACGCCTGCCGGCCCCTCTATCCACTAACAGATCCGAGCCAGATTGTCGACAATCCACTTCCGAGTGATGCAAAAAGATCACACTCGGCCGCTTCGCGCGACTGACGCTGAACCTCAGGCGTGCCTCATCCGACCAATCCCATGAAAGCCGCGGTCTCCCGCGGCGAATGGAAAGGCCACCGCCATGCTGACCGCCGCAGTCATCACCACCTGGATCCTGCTCAGCGGCACGCTCATGGCGGCCGGGTTCATCACCACGGAAGATTGCTGAAGCTCGCAGCCACCAACGCGCAAAGCCGGAAGAATTGCCGGCCTAGCCCGGAATCTCGGGCTCGACGAGCTTCGCAAGCAGGACCAGTGATTCCTGCCAGCCCAGATAGCAGGCCTCCGCTGGAATGACGGCAGGCACACCCTCCTGGACGATGCTCACCTCAGTGCCGACGGATACCTTCCTGAGCACAACCGTCGTCTGCATTTCCCCTGGCAGATTGGGGTCGTCGAACTTGGCCGAGTAGCGAAGCCGCTCGTGCGGCGCCAGCTCGAGGTAGGTCCCGCCGAACGCGTGGCTGTTGCCCGAGCTGAAGNGATGCGCCCCACCCTGCGCCGCGTTGGCTTCAGGATTGGATTGTTGTTGTTGCGTCTGGTCTGTCATCGCGTTGTTCTTCGCGTCATTCATGGGGTTCACGCCTGCTTGGTCAGGCTCAAGAGAAGGCAGCCGTTGGTCAACGTCGAGCGGCTGAGCTCCCAGCGCGCGGCCGGCAGCCTGATACGACGCTCAAAACGTCCGTAGGGAATCTCGAGACGATGGATGGCGCTGCCGCGTGGTACCGGGGGCGATCGCCGCACGCCGGCCACGAGCAGCGTGTCGGCCTGCGCCGAGACCTCGATGTCCTGCGCCTCGACGCCGGGCAGCGCGATCACGATCAGCATTTCCCGGTCACTGGCGAACACGTCGACCGGCGGCTCCCAGCTCGCCCGCGGCTCGGCGGCGACGCCGGGCTGGAAGAACTGGCGCTGCAGCTGCTCGGCCCGCTCGATCATCGCGCAGGCTTCGGCCCACATCCAGCGTCTGGGATCAGCCGTCATCGGAATCTTGCCCCTGAAGGGGCCGCGGCCGGATTGGCCGGGCTCGCTCAATCAAATGCGACCGGATGACGGAAAGTTCAAGGCCGGGGAGAGGCTTGCGGGCGTCAGGCACCGCCGCTCGCGAACAGGCGGTAGGCGCGCGGCTGCAGGCCGACCTGCTGGCCGACGGCGATGCCGTCGTCGCGCGGGGCATCCACTTCGATGAAATGGTCGCGGTCGCCGGCGCGCAGCGCGATCTCGACGCGGCGCGAGGGTCCGAAGCCGTAGACGTGCTTGACCACGCCGTTGAGCGCGCTGGCGTTGTCCTTCACGATCGCCACGTCGTAGGGTCGGATGAAGAGTTGTGCCGCGCCGTTCGCGAGCCCCTGCCGGTCGAGGTCGAGGCGGTGACCGGCGAAATGCACGCCGTCGCCGGCGATGGTGACGGGAACCGCGAGCGATTCGCCGATGAAGTGCTGCACAAAGGCGGTCTGCGGCTGCTCGTAGACCTCCTCCGGCGTACCGACCTGCTGCAGGCGGCCCTTGTCGAGCACGACCACGCGGTCGGCGAGCTCGAGCGCCTCCTCCTGGTCGTGCGTCACGAACACCGAGGTGATGTGGATCTCCTCGTGCAGCTGGCGCAGCCAGCGGCGCAATTCCTTGCGCACCTTGGCGTCGAGCGCGCCGAACGGCTCGTCGAGCAGGAGGATGCGCGGCTCGATGGCGAGCGCGCGCGCGAGCGCCACGCGCTGGCGCTGCCCGCCCGAAAGCTGCGCCGGATAGCGATGGCCGAGGGGCCCGAGCTGCACCAGTTCGAGTAGCCGCTCGACGCGCGCCTTGATCTCGACCTCGCGCAGGCGCTGCCGGCGGCGCCGCGCCCGTAGCCCGAAGGCCACGTTCTCGAACACCGTCATGTGTCGGAACAGCGCATAGTGCTGGAACACGAAACCGACATGGCGCTCGCCGACGCTGCGCATGAGCGCGTCCTCGCCGTCGAAGCGGACCTCACCTTCGTCGGGCCAGTCGAGGCCGGCGATGATGCGCAGCATCGTGGTCTTGCCCGAGCCCGAGGGGCCGAGCAGCGCCACGAGCTCGCCCGAGGCGATCTCGAGATCGACATGGTGGAGCGCGGCGAAGGCGCCGAAGCGTCGGGACACGTCGTGCAACGTGATCTTCATTAATGCTACTCCCTGGCCGCGCGGCCTTCGAGGATCACCTTGGCGATGAGCGTCACCAGCGCGAGCAGCGCCAGCAGCGACGCCACCGCGAATGCGGCAGCGCTCGCATATTCGTTGTAGAGCACCTCGATGTGCAGCGGCATGGTGTTGGTCTCCCCGCGGATGTGGCCGGAGACGACGGACACCGCGCCAAATTCGCCCATGGCGCGGGCGTTGCAGAGGAGCACGCCGTAGAGGAGCGCCCACTTCACGTTCGGCAGCGTCACCTTGAAGAAGGTGCGCAGGCCCGAGGCGCCGAGCGAGAGCGCCGCCTCCTCGTCCTGCGTGCCTTGTTCTCGCATGAGTGGAACCAATTCGCGCGCGACGAACGGGAAGGTCACGAACACGGTCGCGAGCACGATGCCCGGGAGCGCGAAGATGATCTTGATGTCGTGCGCCTCGAGGAACGGCCCGAGATAGCCCTGGGCGCCGAACAGCAGCACGAAGACGAGGCCGGCGATGACGGGGGAGACCGAGAACGGCAGGTCGATCACCGTGATCAGCAGGCTCTTGCCCGCGAACTCATACTTGGTGAGCGCCCAGGCCATGATCACCCCGAACACGAGGTTGAGCGCCACGGATATCCCCGCCGCGATCAGCGTGAGCGAGATGGCGGCGAGCGCGTCGGGATTGGCCCTGTCTCTTATACACATCTAGATGTGTATAAGAGACAGGAACGAGCCCGAAGGTGTCGGCGATTGGGTCGGCTGTGCCGCGGTGCTTGTCGCGCACGGGATGCCGGCTGGATCTCCAGATCCCGAGGGCACCGGCGGCGTGATCATCGGCGAACGGCGGAAGTTCTTCTCGGACGAGGTGACCGAGTTTTTGCTCGGCGTGTCCGCTGCCGGGACCACCTAGCCAGCCTGCGCCGCCCCCGCCGACGGCGCGATCGCCTGCTCCTCGCCAGCGGCGCGTGGGCTCGCGGCCAAAATATGGGCCTGCATCTGCGCTTCGGCCCAAGCCGGGTTGCGGGAGGCGAGCGCGCGCACGAGATCGCGGTGCTGCTGATAGCCGGCAGCGCCGTGCAGCTCGTGCTCCCAGGTGTCGCCGCGAAAGAGCGCAAGCGGCAGCCGCACCAGCTCGCGGATCTGCCCCGTCAGCACTTTGCTGCCGGACGCCTCCGCGATGATCAGGTGGAAGCGCGCATTGTCCGCGGCGAAGGCGACGAGGTCGATCGGTTGCTTCTTTGCGCCCTCCTCCATGGCTGCGCAAAGCTCTTCCAATTCGGCGAGCGCCGCATCGCTGATGCGGGTGGCGGCGCGGGCCGCTGCCCGGCCTTCCAGCATCGCGCGCATCCAGTAGACCTCGCACGCGTCATCGAGCGAATAGGCGCGCACGTTGGCGCCGCTGTTGCGGCTGAGCACGACGAGCCCTTCGGCCTCAAGTTGCAGCAGCGCCTCGCGCACCGGCGTGCGGCTCGTCCCCAGCGCCGACGCGATCTCGGTCTCGCGCAGATGCGCGCCGGGGGCAAAGCGCCCCCGCACGATGTCGTCTCGGATATAAGTGTAGACCCGCTCGGCCGTGCCGCTCATCTCGCCCTCATATCATGGCAAGACTAGCGAGCGGCGGCCGACGGGACCAGCAGCAAGGCTACCCCGCGCGCGCTGCCTTGCGGTCCGGGCCGCTGTGGGCGGCAAGCGCGGTCTCGTCGTTCTCGCCCGGCGGATGGAGCGCGGTCGCGACCGCGTCCTCCACCGTCTCGAGCCAAACGAACTTCACGGTTTTGCGCGCCGCTTCCGGCACATCCTCGAGGTCCTTGCGGTTGCGCGCGGGCAGCATCACCGTGGTGATGCCGGCACGCGCCGCCGCGAGCACCTTTTCCTTCACGCCGCCAATCGGCAGCACCAGGCCACGCAGCGAGATCTCACCCGTCATGGCGACATCGTTGCGGGCGAGGCGCCCGGTGAAGAGCGAGACCAGCGCGACATACATCGCGACACCCGCGCTCGGGCCATCCTTGGGGATGGCGCCGGCCGGCACGTGAATGTGCACATCGGACTTCTCGAACAGGGCCTGATCGACGCCGATGCTGCCGGCGCGCGCCTTGACCAGGGTGAGCGCCGCCTGCGCGCTCTCCTTCATCACGTCGCCGAGCTGACCGGTGAGGATCAGCCGGCCGCCGCCGGGCACGCGCGTCGCCTCGATGAAGAGGATGTCGCCGCCGGTCGGCGTCCAGGCAAGGCCGGTGGCGACGCCCGGAACGCTGGTGCGCATGGCGACCTCGTTCTCGAAGCGCCGCGGCCCGAGGATCGCGGGCAGCTCCGCCTCGTCGATGCGCATGCGCTGGACATCGCCCTCGGCGATGCGCATGGCGACATGCCGGCAGGCGGCGCCGATCAGCCGTTCGAGATTGCGCACGCCCGCCTCCCGCGTGTAGTAGGCGATAATCGCGCGGATGGCGGCTTCGGTGATCTCGCACTGCTCGGGCTTGAGGCCGTTCGCCGTGAGCTGCCGCTTGAGCAGGTAGCGCTTGGCGATCTCGACCTTCTCGTCCTCGGTGTAGCCGGGGAGCTCGATCACCTCCATGCGGTCACGCACCGGCCCGGGAATCGTGTCGAGCACGTTCGCGGTCGCGATGAACATGACCTTCGACAGATCGAAGGTGACGCCGAGATAGTTGTCGCGGAAGGTCGAGTTCTGCTCGGGGTCGAGCACCTCGAGCAGCGCCGACGACGGATCGCCGTGGAAGCTGCCGCCGCCGAGTTTGTCGACCTCGTCGAGCATCATCACGGGGTTGCGTGCATCCGCCTTGCGGATCGACTGGATGATGTTGCCGGGCAGCGCGCCGATATAGGTGCGCCGATGTCCGCGGATCTCGGCCTCG
>BFBZ01000018.1_pt64 | contig 12316 bp, 9 predicted proteins | sample 1888401 | NCBI WGS metagenome assembly BFBZ01 (sample SAMD00112614, study PRJDB3348) | symbiont metagenome | host: Chara braunii | reverse complement strand
GGCGCCAATCAGGCTGGTGGTGGTCGCGCCGGTCAGCGCAGCCGAGGTCACGTTCGACTTCGTGGAATAGCCGACCGCGCTCTGCAGCACCTGGTTGGCGATCGACTTGGCGCTGTCGACGAGCTTCTGCAGCGAGGTGATGCCGGTGTTGGCAGACTGCAGAACCTGCACGCCATTGCCGATGCCATCGAGCAGATTGGAGATGTCGGAAGCGCGGTTGTCGAGGCCCTGGGCGGTAAAGAAGTTGGTCGGATTGTCGAGTGCCGAGTTGACCTTCTTGCCCGTGGAGAGATTGTTCTGGGTGGTGGCGAGAAGCTGCGCCGTCGACTGGAGCGACAGCAGGTTCTGGCGCACCGACGCCGAGAGAACGATACCTGACATTTTCATACCCTTCTGGTGTGAAGCAAATGACCCGATCCCTTCGAGATCGAGCGTCGTTGCGGGCCGAATGTGTCGACCTTGGCGACGGGCGTCACGGTGAACGGCAGTGGCTAACAAACGCTGAAGCGGTTGCAGCGACTTTCCGTTTCAATTCCACAGACAGGTAGTTAGTGCGGTCAGGCGCATCCGCGCCGGCCACGGAGGCCCGTTGAAAAGGCTCACGGATTTACCAAACAGGCCGGTTCTTCACGTCCCGTAAACCACCTTTGAAGAGGTTCCGAGCGCTCCCGCACCAAGCGCCGTTCACGGTGCGATGCGCGACGCGATCACAAGGCCAGCGGCGGCGACTCGATCTGCAACAGCGGCGTGAGGCCGGCGGCGCGCTGCCGTCCGAAGCTCAGCACCGCAGCGACCAGCCTCGCAATGTCGGCGCGCTGCGTCCGATGATTCACGATCGCCGCACGAATTGCGAGCCGTCCGTCCAGCGTGGTCGTCGACGGTGCGGCAATGCCGGATTCGTGGATGTCGGCGACGATCTCTCGATTGATCAWGTCAGCATCGTCGGCGCGGTAGCGGAAGCAGACGATGTTGAGATTGACCGGCGCAAGCAGCTCCAGCTCGGACTCGGCCAGGACGAGCGCCTCGAGCTCGCGTGCAAGCGCACAGCTGTTCGCGATCATCGYGCCGAGCGCATCGCCCCCGAAGGTCCGCAGCGTGAACCAGGTCTTCAACGCCCGGAAMCCCCGCGACAGATCCGGCCCGAGATCACACGGCCATTCGGCGCCCGCCGCGAGACCGCGCGTTTCGCGCCGCAGATAGGCCGCCGGCGACGCGAACGTCTCCCGATGCCGTTCGCCATCACGCACGAGCAGGAATCCRGCGTCGTAGGGCACCTGCCCCCATTTATGAAAATCGAGCGCGATGGAATCCGCCTGCTCGATCCCGRCAAGCTTCGGTGCGAGCTCGGCCGACAGCATCGCGAGCGCACCGAAGGCGCCGTCGACGTGAAACCACAGGCCCTCGCCGCGGCAGAACTCGGCCACGGCCGCCAGATCATCGATGGCGCCGATGTCCACCGTGCCCGCCGAAGCGACCACGAGAAACGGATGCAGCCCGGCGTTGCGGTCCTGCGCGATCGCGGTCCGGAGCGCCGAAATGTCGATGCGGTGCGCGGCGTCGGTCCGGATGCAACCGAGCGCATCGCTGCCGAGGCCGGCAATGTCCAGCGCCTTGGCGATGCATCCATGCGCGGCGGTCGACGTGTAGGCGCGCAGCCTCCTGCCGGGCTCGCCAAGCCCTTGTTGCCGGACCGCGGCACCGAGCGCCGCGCGCCGCGCCACCAGCACGGCCATCAGATTGGCCATCGAGGTCCCTGTCACGAAAAGTCCGCTGGCGCCTGGTGGAAAGCCGAACAGCTGCCGCGTCCAATCGACGACCTGCCGCTCGATCTCGATCGGCGCATGGTCGCGACCGCCCAGATTGGCGTTCAATCCGGCCGCCAGCATCTCCGCAAGCATGCCGACCACCGTGCCGCCGCCATGCACCCAGCCCATGAAGCCGGGATGGACGTTGCCGGTGGCGTGGGGAACAACGAACTCGTTGAAGTCGCGATAGACGTCGGCGAGATCGGTCGGAGCGCGCGGCAGCTCGCTGCGAAAGCGCCCCCGTGTCGCCTCGGACATCGGCTGCCAGACCGGGCGGTCGCGGATGCCGGCGACGTAATCAATCATGTCGTCGAGCATGCGRTGCCCCTGCGCACGCAGCTCGTCCCAGTCCTGCGGRTCCAGCGTCGCCGCCGGCCGCRACAGATGATCGATGCGCGCGGCGGTGCTCACGCGGCGCGCTCGGCCGCCRCAGCGGCSCGCTTGGCGATCATGGCGGCGAACGCCGCGAAGATCTTCTGCATCTGCGGCGGCTTGTAGGGAAAGACGTCCGGCGGATCCATGTTGTGGACCACCGCCGTGTTGTCGGCCTCGAACACCAGCAGCGACCCGTCCTTGGTCTCTGCGCAATCGATGATGAAATAATCGAGGCCGATGCGCTCGGCGATGGCCGCGAGCACGGAGCGGTGACGGCGGCCGAAGCCGATGTCGAACGTCTGCATGAACGCCGCCTCTTCGAGGCGCTTGGCCTCGCTGGCGGCCATGCCGGCGTTGAGGTACCAGATGTCCCAGCGCCGCGCGATCGCCATGTGGCAGGCGTAAGCCACGCCATCGACGAAGACGACGCGATATTTGCGGAACAGGCCGTCCTCGCTCGCATAATCGATGAAGCGCGACACGAAGAACTCCTGCTCCTCGCGCTCGTCGAGATAAAGCGAGAGCTCGATCGGCTCATCGACCTTCTCCAGGCCGACGCCGGCATGCGAGCCGCGCGGCCGGACGATRATCGGAAAGCCGAGCGCGGCAGCGACGTCCTCGATCGGCTCGCGCTCCTCCGCGACCTCGTTCAGCCGCTCGCGGCTGACCGGAATGGTGGCCGGGATCGAGAGACCCTCGATGCCTTCGAGCAGCGCATGCAGCTTGTCGCGATCGAGATGCCAGATGCGCTGCGGCGGATTGAGCAGCGGGCGCGGCCAGCGCGCCGCRACGGCGTCGATTTCGCGCAGCGTATGCTGGCAATCGTCCGAATCCGAGGCGATGACGATGGCGACGTCGTGGGCCGGCAGCGGCGACGGCAGCTCCGCACCCGGGACGATGTAGAGCAGCATCAACTCGATGTCGCTGTCTTCGAGCAGGAACTCGATCGGCGTGTTGCTGCCCATGTCGGTGGCGGCCGCGAGCGCCAGCACGCGCAGCCGCGGCTGCGCACTGCCGCCCGCCACGCGATAGAGCTGATGCGATTGCAGCACGTCGTGCTGGATCGCCAGTCCGGACGCCTTGTCGCCGCGCAGCTGAGCCATCAGCGCGAGGTCGAGCCCCTCCCCCGGCGCGGCGGTGCCGCCGAGCAGCTTGGCCAGCAATGCGGTCCATTGCGGCGCGAGATCCTGGCCGTCGAACGCGGCCTTGGCGATCTTGGCCATGCCGATCCGGTCGGCACACCCTGCGCATGCCGAGTCTGCGAGCGCGAGCAAATCAATTGGCATTGCAGATATCCCTGAGATCCTGGCTGCTCACATCCGACACGAGCAGCTCTGTTTTGGCGACGACGTCGACGATATGGTCGATCTCGGCTTCGAGATTGATGCGGCAGCCGGTGATGTCGTCACACCACGCCTCGGTCACCTGGCGGGCGCCGATGCACAGCCGCAGCGCGGCGATCGGCGCTTCGCAGGGACGTTCGATGCGGACCGGCTGGCCGACGAGACATTGACGGGCCGCGACACCGGCCAGGCGCCCGCTGAAGCGGCTGCTCAAATCCAACTGCAGCGCGCGATAGACGGCCTGAGTTTCGCCGACGCCGAGCAGTTGCCCGTGGCGCTGCAGCGCGAACGGGAAGATGGTGGCAAAGCCGAACTCACCATTGTCGTCGTCCGCAGCCAGCTCGCGGCGCGCGATCGGGCGCAGCACGGGTGACAGCACCAGCAGGCTGTCGATCGCCTCGCCGAGCTGCCTGATCGCCATGCGGCGAAAMGCGACGGGCACACGGTGAAAGGCCGCKATCTCCTCGAGGGCCGCCTCCCAGCGCAGCCATTGACCGATATTGGCGCGCGGCACCGAGCGCGCCCGCAGATCGGTCCAGTTCACCGGCCAGTCAGAACGATTGACGTAGTCGAACACGCCGGACGCCACCGGACCGCCGTCGCGCAACGCCGACGACACGGCGCGCGGCACCAGCAGCGCTCCGCTGAAGGCCGGACCGCCGAAGAATTTGGAGCCCGAGATCAGCACCAGATGGCCGCGCGCGAGATGGTCGCGCAGCCGCGACCCGCCAAGCCGCATCTGGCACGCATCGACCACGACCTGAACGCGGCCGGGCCAGCGCTGCGCCACCTCCTCGAGGCATTCACGCCCCGGCGCCTGCCAGCCGAGCTTCGAGGCGTCCATCACCTGCAGCAGCACGTGGCGTCCATCGCGAACCAGGGCATCGACGGCGCCGAGCACCGCCGCGTCGATGTCGCTGCGCGGCTGCAGCGTGCCGCCGTCCAACAGCGGCAGCGGCACGGCCTCACCGGACAGGCCCTCGATCGGCGCCTCCCTGGTCACAGCCACGCCATTCGCCGTCCGCGTGCTGAAATGGCTGCCGCGCATGCTGGCCGCCGTCCCGCTGCCGGTCTGGTCGGACGCCACGATCACGCTGGTCACGGCATCACCGAGCAATGCCCGCGTCAGCGCCAGTGCGTGCAGCTGCGAATCCGTTCCGGATGGCGAGAAGACGATGTCGACATCATCGGGCAGAGCGAGATGCTGCCGCAACTCGCAGCGCATCTCCTCGGTGCGCCGGTCGAGCGCCGCCTCCAGGCCGAKCGAGATCGCCGCATGCATCAGCYGCTCGCGTGCGYGYTCCACATGRGCATAAGCGCRCTCGGAAATCGGCGAGGCCGTGCTCGAGGMAAAGCACAGCAGGTCGGGCATGGGSGCCGGCCCGCAGCCATAGGCGCTGCGGCCCCAGGGCCGGTCCAAGGCAAGGCGGGTGTCGCCGCCATCGATCAGAAGATCGCCGAGCAAGGCGAACAGGTCGCGCAGCCCACCCCCGGCGCGCTGCGGCGGCCGATCGGCCCCCGACGAGTCCCTGATTTCCGACCGGGTCGCAGCCGAATTCATCGCGCGATCATCAGGCCGCATCGACTGCAGCRGCRGTCGGRACCGCCAYTGCCGACGCGAATTGCGAGGCGACATTGCCATGGAATACGGCTGGGCCGACGTGATCGAGCCGGCTGTCGAGATCGGCCCAGATCTCGCCGCCGAGATCKGTCCAGCGCCTGCAGAACGCGAAATCCTCGCTGAGATAGGTGCCGGTCTCCGGCTCGATCATGCATTCGAACAGTGCGAAACGGTTGGGGCTGCCGGCCAGCGCATCCTGCGAATGCTCGCGCAAGAACCGCAGCGGCGCATAGSCCGGATGGGCGATCATCGCCTCGATCGCGCGGCGGCGGATCATCAGGAAGCCGGTGCCGGCGTATCGCACSCGGGTGAAACCATTGACCACCGCGACGTGATCCGGATTGTCGATCTCSAGAACGTAATCGAGCGCCGCCGCCGGCACGTCCATGCGGTTGTCGCTGATGGCCCGACGCGCCTTGGTCCAGTTGACCTTCTTGATCGGATAGACACCGGCAACCATGTCGCCGCCGGACTCGATCAGCCGGAACACCTGCCGGGGCGTGAAGCCGATGTCGGCATCGACGAACAGCAGATGCGTGGCAGTCGGATCGTTGAGAAACAGCGTAACCAGATTGGCCCTGGCCCGCGTGATCAACGCGTCGCCGTCGCGCATGTGAACGGTGAGGTCGACATTCGACGTGGTTCGCAGCTCCCGCTGCAGGGCGAACAACGAGCTCGCATAGATGCTCGACACCTGGCCGCCGAAGCACGGGGTCGCGATCACCAAATGAATCCGCTCGTCGGTCACGTCGCTCACGTCAGCCTCCAGATGAAGAGGCTCCCGCCCCGGATCTGAATAAAAGCTAAAGAGACGTGGTTAACGAAAGCCTAACCGACGCCTCCCGCTATTTTACAGGAACTTCACCAGCGACAGCTGCGCCAGCATCGCGGTCGTCTGGTAGGACGCCTGGAGGTTGGTCTGCAGCTGCAGGATCTGGCTCGCGACCTCGTTCTGGGAAATGCCCTCGGTCTGGTCGACCAGGCTCTGCATCGCCGCTTTCGCCTGGGTCTGGCGCGCGGTGGCATCCTTCATCGTGGTTTGGGCGTTGGCGAAGTCGGTCTGGATGTCCGAGATCGACTGCTGGCCGAGTTGCGGCGTCAGGTTGGCCGCGATCCGCTGGCTGAGCGCGGCGATCTGCGGGCCGGCATTGGTGGCGGCCGGCGGCGTGTTCACCGCGGCGTAGACCGCGGTCTGCTGCACGAGATTGCGGATGGCGAGTTCATTGGCCTGGGCGCCGAACTGAATGCTCTGCGCGGTGTCGATGCGGATGGTCGAGCTCGACCGCGCCGTGCCTGGTCCGCTATTGCCGGTGTACCAGTTGACCGTGGTGGCGGARCCGTTGACGAGGCTRGTCGCCGATCCCAGCGGCGAGCCGGAGACGCGCAGCGGCGGTGTCGCCGCCGTCACGGTGCCTGAGAACCCCAGCGCGGCGAAGGCACCCGCATTSGAGCTGSWRACMGAGAAGCTCGCGGCATCGTCGGTGCGCAGGGTGATGACGCCGCCGCTCACCGTCGAAGGCTTGGAGGTGCCGCTGAGCGCATCGATCTTCGACAGCAGCGTCTGCACGCTGTCGGTRACGTTGATCTGGTTGTTGCCGTTCGCCCCCGAGGCGACGAAGGTRAGCGTCTGACCGTTGACGGTGATGGTATCACCGGCGGTGTAATTGGTGGCGATCGAGTCGGTGCTGGCCGCACCGGACAGCAGCGTGGCGCCGGTGATCGGCGCCGGCGTCGCGGCCTTGTTGTTGACGGCGGTGCCCGACACCGAGCTTGCCGTATTGAAGAAGTTGTCGCCGGCCGTCACCGCGGAGGCTGCGACCAGCGAGGTGCCGGCCAGGGTCGACAGCGCCGTGTTCAGCGCCGCGTTCAGATTGGCCGAGGTCGCCGCCGGCGTCGCGCCGATCGCGAATGTATTGGCCGGCGCGGGCGTCGTGGTCGAGGCCGTCAGCTTGATCGACTCGGACGTTCCATCCGGGAGCTTGAAGGTGAAGCTGATCTGGTCGCCGGCATTGGGATTGCCGGCGGTGAGATCGACRGAGATGCCGGCCGGCGAGCCGGAGGGGCCGGTCACGGTGGCATTGGTCAGCGACGAGGTCACCGARCYGAGCTTGAAGCCAAAGGGCGAGCCCGCGACATCTTCCGACAGAGTGATCGGCATGGTGGCGGATGCCGACAGGTTGAGGCGGCCGAGACCGTTCAGCCCGAGATCGGCCTGCCGCCGTTCCGCGATCACCTGCTTCAGGCCGGCCTGGGTATTGGTGCCGTTCAGAATGTCGTCGGCCGAAGCCAGCGCCGGCCGGTCGGTGGCGCTGCCGGAGAARATGAAGCGGTCGCCGACCTGCGTATTGAGGATGCCGACGATGGCCGACAGGTTCGACGATGCAGTCTGCTGCCCGGTGGTCTGTCCGCTGCTGGTCAGGTTCTGCGGCGTGGCCGAAGCCCCGCTCTGCACCTGGCCGCCGATCTTGGACAACGACTGCAGCGAGGTGTTGACCGCGCCGATGACCGTGTTGACATGCGTCATGGTCAGCGAGAACGCCGAGATGTTCGACAGCTGCGCCCGCGCCGCGATCGCAAAGCCCTCGTCAGGCCCCATGCCGGCATAGTTGTTCGCCTTGGTGCCGCTCGACAGCTGCGTCGAAAGGTCCGCGAGCTGGCTCGTGATGTTCCGCACGGACAAGCCGAGCAGAGARCTTCCGTAGTTGATACTGCTGATCGACATCTTACACGCGCCTTACTGATAGGCCTGGAGCAGGCTCTGCATCATGCTTTGCACGACCGACATGATATGGGCGTTGGCCGAGTAGGTGTTCTGGACCTGGATGAGGTTGGACATTTCGCTGTCCATGTTGACCCCGGCCGTCGAGTTGAACTTCTCCTTCAGCGTGCTGACGACCACGCTCTGCCCCTGGCTGAGCTGGGTCGCGAGCGTCGACGCACTGCCCTGCTGGCTGACGACCTGTTGCAGATAGCCGGACACCGTGCCCTGGAACGGCTGGGCGGCCGAGCCGAGGCCGGTCTTGGGCGAATAGGTGAAGGTGGCGGAGGTCAGCTGTGCGAACAGGAAATCGGGCCGCGTCGAATCCCCGGCCGCGGTCTGCGGCGAGGTCGAATAGGTCGACAGCTTGGTCGGGTCGTTGAGCAGCGCCGGATTGACGTTGAGCCGCCCGGCCAGTCCGGTCATCTGCGAGCCGGACGCGGTGATCGCGCCGGTGTAGAGCGCCCCGCCATCGGTAAACACCGGCAGCTGCGCGCTGCCGCTGGCGAGCGTCTGCACCGTGGTGGTCGCCGAGGCAGATTTGACGGTCGCCTGGCTGGTGCCGTCATCGGTGATGCGCAGCGTGGTTCCCGACGGGTTCGAGAACTGCAGATGCGCGCTGCCGAGCGCACTGTTCAGCTGCGACACCACCGAGGCCATGCCGAGCGAGAAATCGACGCCGACATAGCTGGGATTGGCATTGGTGGCRTTCTGCAGCGGCAGCGCCGCGGGATCGTTGACATTGACGATCTTGACCTGGCGCTGAACGTTGCTCGAATCCGTGTAGGWCAGRTTGATSGTGTTGCCCGCGAGCAGMCCCGTSGTCGASACRTCGAAGCCGGCCGGMGGMCCRGCSACSGCCGTGCCGGCCGTGGTCTTGTCGGACAGCGCCGAGGCCATGGTGGCTGCGAGCTGGTCGACCTGGGTCTGCGCCTGYACCAGGGTCTGRTCGCGCAGCTTGAGATCGGCCGCGATCTGGCCGGAGTTCAGGAGATTGTTGGACACGACGTCGAGCGAGACGCCGTTTGAAAGCTTGATGTTGAGCTGCCCGACGCCGCTCTTGGTCGGATTGCTGTTGTACTGCGACGTGGCGTCGAGCGTGCCCGGCGAGGAGAAGGTGAATTGCGAGCTGAGGCCCGCCCCGACCAGYTGGACGCCCGAATTGGTGAACACGCTGACGCCGTTGCTGCCGTCCGACACGACGCGGATGTCGACATATTTCGACAGCGTATTGATGGCGTTGTCGCGCTGGTCCTGCAGCGTCGCCGACAGCGGATCGGAGGTGTTGAGGCCCTGCAGCTGGGTGTTGAGCGTGGCGATCTGGGAGATTGCCGCATTGGCCTGCGTCACCGAGTTACCGATGTCCTGCTCGACATTGCTGCGCAGGGTCTGGATGCCCTTGGTGGTCGCATTGAGCTGCTGCGCCAGGCCTTGCGCGGCGGACAKGGCCACCGATTGCGCCGACTGGTTGCTCGGATTRTTCGACAGCGACTGCAGCGCCGTCGTGAAGTTGTTGAGCGACGTCTCCAACGTGCCGCTGCCGCCGGGCGTGCCATACACGCTCTGCAGCTGCTTCAGAATGTTGGCGATCTGATCGGCATAGGCCCCGCCCGAGGTCTCGGTGCGGAGCTGGTTCTGGACGAACAAATCGAGCTGACGGTTGACGCCGGTCGTCATCACCGTCGAGCCGAAGCCGCCGCTGGCGACCTCGATCTGGTTCGGGTTCTGCGCGACGTAGCCAGGCGTGTTCGCGTTGGCGACGTTCGACGAGATGATCGACAGCGCCGCCTGCGTCGAGCGCAGGCCGGACATCGCGGTCGAGAGGGCTGAACTCAAACCCATGTTCGTTTGCCTTATGTCAATTCAACTGCCACGTCTCAGCGCGATCAGCGCAGCACGTTCAGAAGATCCTGCACCATCGAATTGGCCGTCGTGATCACCTTGGTGTTGGCCGAATAGGCCTGCTGGGTGACGATCATCTTCGAGAACTCGTCGGCGATGTCCGTATTCGACCCTTCCAGCGAGCCGCCCGAGATCTTGCCGGACGCGCCGATGATGGCTTGGCCGGACTGGTCGGTCGCCTCATAGGCGCCGCCGTCGAGCGCCTTCAGATAGTTGGTGCCGTTGAAGTGCGACAGCGTCACCTGGGCGAGGTTGATGGTCTGGCCGTTGGAGAAGGTGCCGGTGACGATGCCGCTGTTGTTGACGGCGACCGACTGCAACTGGCCGGCGGCGAAGCCGTTTTGCGTGATGTTGTTGATGGTCGCCGAGCCGATCGTGCTGGCATATTGCGTCAGCGCGCCGGAGGAGATGTTGAGGCTGACGGTGCCGAGCGTGGTACCGTCGACCACGATGTTGGGGATCGAGATCGACGACGTTGTGGGCGAGGTCAGCGARCCGTCGGAGGCGAAGGTGAAATTGGTRCCGACATTCTGCCAGGCCACCGTCGAGCCGGTCGCGCTCGAATTGGTCTGATAGAACAGGTTCCAGATATCCTTGTGGCCGGTGCCGAGMGTCGAGCTGTCGACCTTGCCCCAGCGCAGCTGCACGTTCACGGGCGTACCSGCGGAGTTGTAGGCGGTGACCGCGCCGCCCGAGATCGTCTCGTTGTTGAAATTGGTAAGGTCGTTGCCGATCACGATGCCGGTGCCGGCGCTCGCCGTGCGGTTCAGCGCCACCGGCGATGTGAAGCCGAGCGCGGTGAAGCCGGCCGAGGCGCTGCTCAGGCTCCAATTCTCGCCGCTGCCGGAATGCAGCGTGATCTTGCCGGCGGTGATGGTCGGCTGCACGCCGGTCACCGCGGCGATCTTCGCCAGCAGCGTGCCGACGGAATCGCCGACATTGATCTGGGTGCCCGAAGCGCCGGAGGCGACGAAGGTGAAGGTGACGACGTCGCCAGCACTGCCGGTCAGAGTGATGGTGTCGCCGGCGGTGAAGTTGGTCGTGATCGAGTCGGTCGCCGCCGCGCCCGACAGCAAGGTCGAKGTGGTGATGTTCGCCGCATTCTTGTTGACGGCGGTGCCGCCGGTGACGGTGGAGTCGGCGTAGAAATTGGTGCCGACCGGCAGTGGCACGTTGGAGAGGTCGGCCGAGTTGAGGCCGCCGGCCGCGACCAGCGTGCCCGTGGCCGCGTTGCCGCTGGCGCCGGTCTTCGGCTGCGTCGGCAGGTTGGCAGCATATTGGATCGCGGTGGTCGCCTGCGCCGGCACGAAATTGTTGGCGAACTGCAGCACGGTCGGCACGTTGCCTGTGGCGTTGCCGGTCTTCGGGTCGACCGCCACGCCCATCAGGTAGTAGCCGGCGCCGTTGATCAGGTTGCCGTTGGCATTGAGCTGGAAGTCGCCGCGGCGGGTGTAGTTGGTGACGCCGGTGAAGACCGGCACGTTGTCGACCACCGACGAGGCCTTCTGGACGTTGAAGAAGCCGTCGCCATTGATCGCCATGTTGGTGGCGACCGAGGACGTCGAGACGGTGCCCTGGGTGGTGATGGTCGCTTTGGCGAAGGCGGTCACGCCGCCGGCATTCTGCCGGGTCGGGTTGGTGGCGTTGGGGATCAGGTCCTCGAAGCTGGTGCCGATGCCCTTGTAGCCGACGGTCGACGCGTTCGCGATGTTACCGGAAATGTTCTGCAGCGCGAATGACTGAGCGGACAGACCGCTCACCGAGGTGTTCATCGCGTCGAAGATACCCATACCATTCTCTCCACATTGACCCGGCCGCCGGTCCGCCCCTGGCCGCGTTTTCGTGGAGAGTGTCGCAATCGCCGTGCCAAATATGAATTCGCTGCGAAATCAGCGACTTGCGAAATGACAACGTCAAAAAACGAGTATCAAAAGTGGTGAACAATTGCCGAGCCGGCAGTTCTTGCCGGGCCAGACGCGCGCAATCGCGCCCCGGCTCAGCTGCATGTTGCACGCGCCGGCGCGTCGTCAGACCCGCTTGTCCAGGCTTGAACGGGCGCGCCGGCGAATCCGGGCGCAGATTCGTCAGGTCGAGGAGGGATTGGCCGGATGGAACACCAGCGACAGGCCGTCCATGCAGTAGCGCAGGCCGGTCGGCTTGGGGCCGTCATCGAACACATGGCCGAGATGGCCGCCACAGCGCCGGCAATGCACCTCGGTGCGGACCATGCCGTAGGTCTTGTCCTGGCGGGTGCCCACCGCATTGTCGAGCGGCTTGAAGAAGCTTGGCCAGCCGGTGCCGCTGTCGAACTTGGTCTCCGAGGAGAACAGCGGCAGGTCGCAGCCGGCGCAGGCGAAGATGCCCTTGCGGTGCTCCTTGAGCAGCGGGCTGGTCCAGGGCCGCTCGGTGCCCTCCTCGCGCAGGATCTCATATTGCTGCGGGGTCAGCTGGGCGCGCCACTCGGCCTCGGTCTTCTCGATCTCGAACTTCTCGGCGGCGCGGGCAGGCGCGG
>BFBZ01000024.1_pt3 | contig 12317 bp, 13 predicted proteins | sample 1888401 | NCBI WGS metagenome assembly BFBZ01 (sample SAMD00112614, study PRJDB3348) | symbiont metagenome | host: Chara braunii | reverse complement strand
CGCGCAAGGCCGCCAAGAAGACCGGCACGCTGCGGCGCGGCGCCGCCTTCGTCGTCGTCAGAGGTGACGAACTCCTGGTGCGCTCGCGCCCCGCCAAGGGCCTGCTCGGCGGCATGACCGAGGTCCCCGGCTCGGACTGGCTCGCCGGCCAGGACGATGCCGACGCGCTGGCACAAGCGCCAGAGCTGGCCAGCGTCAAGCACTGGCACCGCAAGCTCGGTGTCGTCACCCACGTCTTCACCCATTTCCCGCTGGAGCTCGTGGTCTACACCGCAACCGTGCCGGCCCGCACCCGCGCGCCCGACGGCATGCGATGGGTGCCGATTGCGACGCTCGACGGCGAGGCGCTGCCGAACGTGATGCGCAAGGTCGTCGCGCATGGGTTGGGGGAGTGATCTCGCCGCTGCTGACACAAGGCTGGCAGTCTTGCGCAGCGAACGATCGCTGTGTGGATGCCAAATCTCTCTTCCGTCATTGCGAGCGCAGCGAAGCAATCCAGAGTCTGTCCTCGGCGGGATTCTGGATTGCGTCGCTGCGCTCGCAATGACGGCGAGGCGAGTTGCTGAGCTGGCGCCACGCACACCGCTGTCGTCCCCGGCCAAATGCGTCTCGACAACGCGCAGCGTCGGCCGGGATGCGCGCAGAGCCAGGACCCATACCCTCAGGGAGGGGGCGAAGCACAGGGAGCATTGGTATTTGCCTATCCCGACGGCCGCGGCGTATGGATCCCGGATCGGCGCCGCGCTGCTGCGCGTCGCGGCTTGTCCGGGACGGCAGCGGTGGATGAGGCGGAGTCACGGCTGAAACAGCGGCTTGAAGCAGCAAGAGAGACCGAGACATATGCTCGCGTTTTCGCGGCACCTCATGCCCGAGGCTTGCGATCTGTTCGTCCCTTGCGCGCGGGYGGGGAGTAAAACGGGGCCGCAGTTCGGCGGCCCCGCKTGCTCCGGTCAATTCGGCTTGTCAGTTCGGTTTGGGCGCCTCCACCACGAGCGCCACGATCCGCCGCACCAGCGGCAGGACRGCGAGSAGCGTGGGGAACGCGACGAGCCAGGAGATGGCCCACGCTGCGGGCCAGGTCGCGATGAACGCCTGCGTCGGTCCAAGACTCTTTAGCGTGGCAATAGCGGACACGACGAACGTCATCAGCACCGACAGTGTGAGTGGCATGACGACGGCCGCATAGCGCGCCGGCAGTTTTCTGCGCGTGCGCCGTTCAGCAGATGGCTTCATGATTATAGTTCCGGAATTCGATCGGTCGATCACGGGCAACGCGTCCTGCATTCCTCCGGATCGAGCCGATCCGTTGAATGCGTTGCCTGACGTGAGACGCTTACGGCGCGCATCAGCGCAGCGGGCATTTGATAGCGCGACAACGGGCCGGGCGCTAGCCAAAAGTCGGCACGCGTCGAAAATCGTCCATGCAGCGCCGGAGTTGCACAGGGCGCTCCGCCGATTACCGAGATCAGGTGAGACACGATAGTGTGCGCGACAGTGACGGTGGGGTTTTGCATCAGTTCTAACGTGTCAGCTCGACTTATGACGACGAATGGGTTTCGAATGAGTGCGACTTCCGACGGAGGCTTGGGCGAGTTCTGGTGGGGAGTGGGGAGGCAACGGCAGCGCCGCTGCGTTCCGCTGTAGACGTGACTTCCGTTTTTCAGAAATTCTCTTGACTCTCCCCCCAAATCAGGTGTCTGATCCGCCACGTTCCGTCCCGGCAGGAGGGGCGTACGCGTCGTCACGAGACGCGGGGCGGGATGCGGTGGCTGCGACGGCGTCGTCAGGACGAGCGATGTCGACCGGTCTCGTGCAGCGTTRCGACGGCTTGCCGGCGGAGAGCGGGTGCGAGGTCTTTCGCGGGCGTTGAAATCGTGTGGTCCTGGCATCCCGATGCTGATGCCAAGCGGGCGGTGAYGATGATCCGCCGGTGACGGGGGCAAGACAGCCGGTCCCCGGGGAGATCACGTATAAAACGATAGCCCATCGCGCAGGGAATGCCGGATGTCCGGCTGGACCTGTGGTGACTGCCGCCTGCTTCTCTGTCTGCAGGCGGGCCATGGGTAGCGGCCAGCGCCCGGCATTCCCTGCGCCCTCCTCGATTRCGAGGGTCCTTTCCGGCAACAGCTCGGGCGCGTCGCGCTGCGAGAGCGGTGAGGTCATGTCTGTCGTGTCGCTTCATCGATCGGCGGCAATCCTGTCCGCAGCGGCGCKGGKCGAACCTGCGGCAGATGGCAGGCGTTACGAYATGCACSGAGGGAACCGGCGTCATGCCGGTTGCGGCGATCATGCCATGAGCAGCCGCCGGCGCCGCGTTGRGTTTCGCGACTGCAGCGCTGAAACATGTCGTACGCGACGTCTTTTTGATTGCCGTTCGCGCGGGGATGCAGATAGTCTTAGATTGTGGTGTCGGTRKCKCRCACCCTTGGGTGTGCGCCGGCGAATGACGAGTTTTGCGGCAAGCGCTCAAGACGACGATGCGGGCCGTCGGCGGCAAGCYCGCAGATGCGGTTCGTCCGGCATTCGGCTCGGGCGGACGTTGGATTGAGCAACGGCGTCTCTTCGTTATGTCGGGGTGGCTATAGCGTTGCAGGACAGGGCTCGGACGAACAACGAGCCCGAAGAAACAACATCGGTTTTGGGGAGAGACGCATGACGAAAGCTGCAGGATACTCACGCCGGTCGATGCTGAGCCTCGGCGCGGCCGCTGGACTTTACGGACTGTCCGGAATCGCCGGTCCCAGCGCCCTCGCCAAGGGSCCGTTCCTSAACACSCAGGCGCCGACCTTCTTCCGCTTCAAGCTCGGCGCGGCCGAGGCCACCATCATCTCCGACGGCGTGCTGCCGCTCGGCGATCCCCATGCCGCGTTCCTCGGCATCTCCCCCGGCGATCTCGATTCGACTGTCTCTTATACACATCTAGATGTGTATAAGAGACAGGCATCTCCCCCGGCGATCTCGATTCGATGCTGACGAACAACTTCCTGCCGGTCGGCGCCGCGACGCTCGAGCAGAACATTCTCGTACTCAACACCGGCGACAAGATCATCATCTTCGACAACGGCATGGGTGTCTCGAAGCTGTTCGGCGACACCACCGGCAAGATGCTGCTGACCCTGAAGCAGGCCGGCATCGAGGCCAAGGACGTCGACGCGCTGGTGATGACGCATGCGCATATCGATCATTGCGGCGGCGTCATCGGACCCGACGGCAAGCCGAGCTTCCCCAATGCCGAGCTGTTCATCTCCGAGGCCGACTTCACCTATTGGACCGATGAGGCCAAGGTCGGCCCCASYTACAAGGCGTTCTACGAGCAGGCGGTGCGCAATCTSCTYCCCGTGAAGGACCGCATCACCTTCTTCAAGGACGGCCAGGAGTTTYTGCCGGGCGTGCAGGCGATGTTCACGCCGGGCCATACGGTCGGGCATACGATCTTCCTGATCCAGTCCGGCAAGGACCAGCTCGCTTATATCGGCGACATCTCRCAYCATCCGGTGCTGCTGATCGARAAGCCGCTGATCGAGTTCGCCTATGACACCGATCCGAARCAGGCCGCCAAGACCCGCGTTCGCGTGCTCGACATGCTCGCGGCCAACCGGACGCGCATCCTCGGCTATCACTTCCCRTGGCCGGGMATCGGCCATATCGGCAAGTTCGGCGACGGCTTCCGTTACTACCCGACGGCGGTGCACACGATGGATGTCGCGCCGATCTGAGCAGAGCTTTGTCAGCCGTCTTTCTAATCGCGCCCGCGCCATGGGGGGCTGGCGACAGCCGCGGTCTGACGTCGCGCGCAGCGCTGCAAGGCAAGAGGGAGGGGAGCCGTGCACATCGGTAGGAAGAAGTCTCTGAGCTCGGGTGGGCTTGGCGTCGCCGCGCTGGCCGGGGTCGGTCTGCTGGTCCAGGCCACGCTGGTGCAGGCCGGGGCAGGCGTCGATTGGCCCGCCTACAACAACGACTATATGGGCCAGCGCTATCAGCGGCTGAAGCAGATCAACACCAGGAACGTGGCCGAGCTGAAGGAGGTCTGCCGGGTCCAGCTGCAGGAGGGCGGACCGTTCCAGACYGGCCCGGTCGTGATCGACGGCGTGATGTATGTGACCACGGCGCGCCTGACCTTCGCGCTGGACGCKGCCACCTGCAAGGAAAAATGGCGGCACGCTTACGAATCCGCGCGCGAGGATGTCTGGCCRGTGAATCGCGGCGTCGCCGTCATCAATGGCCGYGTCATTCGCGGCACCCCCGATGGTCATCTGCTGGCGCTCGATGCGCAGAGCGGTGCGCTGATCTGGCAGAACATGGTCGGCGATTCCCTGCTCGGCGAGTTCCTRTCGGGCGCGCCGATCGGCTGGAACGGCCTCGTCTTCACCGCCACCGCGGGCTCCGACTGGGGCGTGCGCGGCCGCGTGCTGGCGTTCGACGTGCTGACCGGGCGCGAGGTCTGGCGCTTCGACACGATCCCGACCGGCGACCAGCCGGGGGCCGAGACCTGGCAGAACAAGAAGTCGGCGCTGACCGGCGGCGGCGGCTCCTGGTCGACGCTGTCGCTCGACATCACCACCGGGGAATTGTTCGTGCCGGTCGGCAATCCCGCGCCGGACATGTTCCCGGACTATCGTCCCGGCGACAATCTCTACACCGACTCCCTGGTCGTGCTCGACGCGCGCACCGGCGCGCTGAAATGGTATCACCAGGTCAAGGCCAATGACGGCATCGACCATGATCTCGGTGCCGCGCCGACCTTGTTCCGCTCGCCTGATATCCAGGACATCGTCGTGTTCGGCGGCAAGGATGGTTTTGTCACCGCGATCGACCGCGCGACGCGCAAGCCGATTTATCGCGTTCCGGTCACGACCATCGACAATGTCGCGGCGCGGCCGACGGATGCTGGCGTGCATGTCTGCCCCGGCCTGCTCGGCGGCGTCGAATGGAATGGCGGCAGCTACGACCCGGTCAACGGCGCGATCTATTTCGGCGCGGTCGATTGGTGCGGCACGTTCAAGAAGGGCGACGCCAAATATGTCGCCGGCGAGTTCTTCTTCGGCGGCGAGCCGACGCTCGACCCGCCGGACCAGGCCGCCGGCTGGGTCACCAGCCTCAATGCCGTGAGCGGTGAGGTGAAGTGGAAATACAAGGCGGCCAAGCCGGTCGTCAGCGGCATCACGTCGACATCGGGCGGCGTCGTGTTCGGTGGCGATACCGGCGGTAATTTCTTCGCGCTCGACAGCCAGACCGGCAAGCCGCTCTACACGCTGGCGACCCAGGGCATGATCGCCGGMGGCGTCGTCACCTACCAGGCCGGGGGCAAGCAATATGTCGCACTGACCTCCGGCAACGTCTCGCGCATCACCTTCGGCGAGCTCGGCAATCCGACGCTGATCGTTCTGGGGTTRCCGAATTGAGGCGGTGGTGACAGCTATCGAAATTCACAAGCATCGACCATCGCAACGCGCGAACGCGTCMATGAGTGACTYGTCGTSCCCGGGCTTGACCCGGGCATCCACGTCTTTCTTTCAGCCTTCCGCAGACGTGGATGGCCGGGACAAGCCCGGCCATGATGGCTTGGAGAGATCCGGGCACAAACCAGATGCCTCATCKGCGTCAGCCAAAGGATCGTTGCTCCTCGTCAACTCGGTGATGGGTGCAGTCGCCGCCATGYTYRTCRTCCTYGATGCGGSAYCRGCCCGKTCAGCCTCCGACCTCGGCGAAGCCCAGTTCAGGAAAAACTGTGCGATGTGCCATTCGCTCGAGCCCGGCCGCAACMRGCTCGGGCCGTCGCTGTTCGGCGTGCTCGACCGCAGGGCCGGYACCGTGGCCGGGTTCAACTACTCCTCGGCCAACAAGAACTCCGGCCTRGTGTGGACGCGCGAGACGCTCGACGCCTATCTCGCCGATCCRCAGAMGATGGTGCCGGGYACGCTGATGGTGTTTCCCGGCATCAAGAATGGCGGCGACCGGCAGGCGCTGGTCGAGTTTCTCGCGAGCCAGCATGACTGAGGCGGCGCGCAGGTGKGSTCSAGGGTGGACGGCCGGGATCCGCGCGGCTAGGGTCGCCCATCATCTGTCAGGGATCACCATGCTCAAGCTCTATGTCGCGCCAGGCACCTGCGCGCTCGCCTCCCACATCGCGCTCGCCGAAACCGGCGCCGCCTACGCGATCGAGAAGCTCAGCTTCAAGACGAACCAGCAGAACAGCCCGGAGTATCTTGCGATCAATCCCAAGGGGCGGGTGCCGGCGCTGGTGACGGAGCAGGGCATCCTGACCGAGACGCCGGCGATGCTCGCTTATATCGCCCAGCGCTTCCCACAGGCGCGGCTTGCGCCGCTCGACGATATCTTCGCCTTTGCCGAGGTGCAGTCCTTCACCAGCTATCTCTGCTCGACGGTCCACATCGCCCACGCCCACAAGATGCGCGGCTATCGCTGGGCCAACGAGGAGTCGTCGTTCGCCGACATGAAGAAGAAGGTGCCGGAAACGATGGGCGCCTGCTTCGCGCTGATCGAGCAGAAGATGCTGCGCGCGCCGTGGGTGATGGGGGAGCAGTACACGATCTGCGATCCGTATCTGTTCACGATCGCGCAGTGGCTCGAAGGCGATGGGGTCGACATCAACGCGTTTCCGAAGGTCGCCGATCATTTCAAGCGCATGTCGGACCGGCCGGCCGTGCAGAAGGCGCTGGCGGAGCTGGCCTGAYCGTTGTCGCCGCCATCATAAAAACTTTGCMCAGGCGCAGGAACCCGCCCGCCCGACCGACGTTGCTTGAAGCCGTGGCGCGTGCCTGCGGTCGATCTCCTGTCCTGGGCCCCCTTGATGTTGCTGGCAGCCACTCCCGATGATCCCTTCTGCGCAACCAGCATCGGYATTCGCGAAACGCTGAAGGCGGCGACAGCCCCGGCACACCGCGCACTCGACGAGTGTCTGSGTCAGTTCGATCTCRCCACCATTGCGCATTATCGCCGGTTCCTGCAGGCGAGCGCGGCTGCGCTGCTGCCGCTGGAGCAGGCGCTCGAGCGGGCCGGCGTTGCCGGAATGGTCGATGATTGGGCGGAGCGGCGGCGCAGCGAGGCGATCAGGGCCGATGTCGCCGCGCTCCACGGCAGCATYGCCCCGGTCGCGCTGTCGATGCCCGCGCTCGACCGGCCATCCGTGCTGGGGGCGCTGTATGTCCTKGAGGGATCGCGGCTGGGCGCGAGCTATCTGTTGCGCGTCGTCGCCGCATCGGCTGATCCKCGCGCCAGAGGCGCAACCCGCTATCTCCGCCATGGCGCTGGCAAGGGGCTGTGGCGCAGCTTCCTGGGCCAGCTTGCACAAGAGCCGGTCACGTCGAGCAATCAAGTCCGAATGATCGCGAGTGCGCGCGAGGTGTTCGCGGTGTTTGCGATGGCGATGGCCTCGGCATGAACGAGCAGGTCAATCTCACCAATTGCGATCGTGAGCCGATCCATGTTCCCGGCAGCGTCCAGCCGTTCGGCTTTCTGCTGGCGCTGGTGTCCGAYTTCACCATCTGCATGGCCTCGGAGAACGCGCCCGACTATCTCGGCGGCGATATCGGGGGGCTGCTGCAGMAGCCGATTGCGGCGGTGCTGTCACCGGCCGGGGTGGCTGCGATCCGGTCGCGGGTCGATTATCTGAGCGGTCCCGATGCGGTCGAGCGCATGTTCGGCATCGATCTGCTCGGCAAGGGCCGGCTGTTCGATCTCGCCATTCACTTCTCCGGCGCCTATCTGGTCGTCGAGGCCGAACCGAGCCTGATCGAGTCCGGGGCGAATTCCGGCGAACTGGTGCGGCTGATGCTGGGCCGCATTCGCAAGACAACGAGCATGGCCGATCTCGCCCAGGAGGCGGCGCGGCAGCTCAAGCTGCTGACGGGTTTCGACCGCGTCATGGTCTACCGCTTCCATCCCGACGGCTCCGGCGAGGTGATCGCGGAGGTTGCCGGGCCGGGTCTGGAGCCGTTCCTCGGGCTGCATTACCCCGCATCCGACATTCCAAGGCAGGCGCGGCAGCTCTATCAGCGCAATTGGCTGCGCATCATCGCCGACATCAACGCCGCGCCCGCGCCGCTGCTCTCGACGCCCGTGCATAATGCCGGTCTGCTCGACCTGTCGATGAGTGTGCTGCGCGCCGTCTCGCCCATTCACATCGAATATCTGCGCAACATGGGCGTGGCAGCCTCGATGTCGGTCTCCATTCTGCGTGACGGCAAATTGTGGGGGTTGTTCGCCTGTCATCATTACGCGCCGCATCATCTGTCGTTCGAGAAGCGCACGGCCGCCGAGCTGTTCGGCCAGATGTATTCCTGGCTGCTCGAGGCGCGCGAGCGTGAGACCGACATCGCCTATGAGACGCGCGCGCATCACATCCAGGAGCGAYTGATCGAGCGCGCCGCCGCGCAGGCGCACAGCAAGCGCGCCATTCTCGATTTCGTCGCCGACTACCGGCAGATGATCGAATGCGACGGCATCGCCGTCTGGTCCGACGACGAGATCACGCTCGACGGCGAGACGCCGACCGAGGCGGAGGTGCAGGATCTGATCGGCTTCATCAACCGGACGTCGCCGGGGCGGATCTGCGCCAGTGCCGAGATCGCGAAGATCTACGCCGCCGGCGAGGCGTTTCGCGCGCGCGCCGCCGGCTTCCTGGCGATTCCGATCTCGCGGACGCCGCGCGACTGCCTGATCTTCTTTCGYCGCGAGATGCTGCGCTCGGTCAACTGGGCGGGCGATCCCCACAAGACCTACTCCGAGGGGCCGCTCGGGGCGCGGCTCACGCCGCGCAAGAGCTTCGAACTGTGGCAGCAGACCGTGGCCGGGCAGGCGAAGCCGTGGACCGCGGCCGATCTGCGCATTGCCGAGAGCCTCCGCGTGACACTGCTWGAAGTGATCCTGCAACTGTCGGAGCTCGCCGCGCGCGAGCGCCGTGGCGCGCAGGAGCGGCAGGAGCTGATGATCGCCGAGCTCAACCACCGCGTCCGCAACATCCTCAGTCTCGTGCGCGGACTGGTCGCGCAGAGCAAGGACACGGCGAATTCGGTCGAGGAGTTTGCCGCCATCCTGGGCGGACGGATCCAGGCCTTGGCGCGTGCGCATGACCAGATCACGAATCTGAACTGGGCGCCGGTGGCGCTGCGTCATCTGCTGGAGTCGGAGGCGGGTGCCTATCTCGGYGCGCGGGCAGGGCGGGTGCGGATGGAGGGACCCGACGTCGCGCTCGACCCCAAGGCGTTCGCGACGCTCGCACTCGTCGTGCACGAGATGATGACCAACTCAGCGAAATACGGCGCGCTGGCCGACTCCACGGGGCAGGTGCAGGTGATCTGGCGTCTCGATCCCGGCGCAAGCCTCGTGATCGACTGGAAGGAAAGCGGCGGACCGCCGGTGCAGCCGCCGTCGCGCCGCGGTTTCGGCACCACCATCATCGAGCGCTCGGTGCCGTTCGATCTCAAGGGCGACGCCGAGATCCGTTTCGATCTGCTCGGAGTCTGTCTCTTATACACATCTAGATGTGTATAAGAGACAGGTGCAGCCGCCGTCGCGCCGCGGTTTCGGCACCACCATCATCGAGCGCTCGGTGCCGTTCGATCTCAAGGGCGACGCCGAGATCCGTTTCGATCTGCTCGGAGTTCAGGCCCGCTTTGTCATTCCCGCCAATTTCGTTCAGATCGTGCCGGCGATCACCGGCGCTCCGGCGCATCATCACGCGAAGCAGGAGKCGGCGCGATTGTCCGGCACCGTGCTGATCGTCGAGGACAATCTGATCATCGCAATGGGAGCCGAGGTGATCTTGCTTGAACTCGGCGCGCGCCACGTCGAGACGGCGGCCTCGGTCAATCACGCGCTGAAGGCGATCGAACGGGCGCTGCCAAGCTTCGCTTTGCTCGATATCAACCTTGGCGCGGAGAGCAGTCTCCCTGTCGGATACAGGTTGAAAGAGCTGGGTGTGCCCTTCATGTTCGCCACCGGCTATGGCGAGCGCGCGCCGCTTCCGGCCGAACTGTCGGACGCGCCGATTGTTCAGAAGCCGTACACGCGCGAACTGATCGAAAAGGCGTTGTCAAAGTTCAAGTGAACGCCGGAGGGCGGTACGCGACGTGTCGCGGCGGCTATCGGACAACATGAATCGGTGGATACGCCGCTCACATCCGCGTGTTGTCCCGACCGGAACGTTGCAGGACGGCGACCGCCACGTGGGATATTCCAGCTGTTGCTGCGACAAAACAGCCCAAAAAAATTAGAACGTATCAAAAGGACACCGCCGTTCTAACATTGTTTCGACAAATGGAACCTCCGCAGCCTTATTCCGAACGAAGTCATCGTCGAAACGGCGGATCGGGGCGTGTTCAATCGTCGGAGGTCTGATGACGAAGCGAACGACGAGTTTGTTGCCGTGCGTCGCTGTCGCCGTGTTGGCGGGAGTGGCTGCGACAACGATCGAGTTTCAACCGGCATCGGCTGCTGACGAATGCCTGACCAAGCCGAAGGAGACTCCGGCAGGCAAGCATTGGTTCTACCGGATCGATCGCACGACGAAGAAGCAGTGTTGGTATCTCCGCGATGACGACCGCGCGTCACAGGGCGCCTCGCTCGTGACGCGGAAATTGGCCTCGCATCGCGATCGTACAGAGCTGTCGCAGTCGGCCGCCGATGCGCGGGCGGAAATCCAGCCGTCGCCGAGCCAGGCTGCTGACGATGTCAAGGTCACGTCGTCGACCCCGAGCGCTGCCGCCCGGTCTTCGGCAATGTTCCCGCCGGTTGCCGCTGCGTCGGTTGTCACGCCGCCTGCGGCAAYGGCGCCCGCAGCCGCCGCGCCGACGAATGCTGCTCCGGCCGCCGCGGTGGCCGACTCGGCCGCCGGCGATTCGGCGCTCACATCGCGCTGGCCGGATTCGTCAGGCACATTGCAGGCGCAGCCGGCGCCGGCACCGCGTTCGAATTCCTATACGCTTGCTGCGGCGTCAAGCGACGCTGGTCCGGCCGAGACCGTCGCGCCCACGGCGTCGTCCCAGACCGTGGCCGAGGCTGCGCCGACGGCGTCGACCGGCGCGGGGCTTGACGACCCGGCGCGGACGCGGCTGTTCGCGTTCCTCGGTGCCGTCGCCGTCGCCGGCTTTTCGACGAGCGTGCTGCTCGCGCGCGCCCGCGCCAAGCGGCAGCTGCGCCTCGAGCCGRTGGCCGCGCGGCGCGTGGCCCGCTGGCCGGCCGAGCCGGAGCTCGATCGGATGCATCTGCCGCCGGTGGATCGATTCCATCCGGCACTGGCGCGCGGCGAACAGCCGGTCAAGCGCGTGTCGCAGGTCTCGATGGTGCCGCGCGACGACGTCCGCTATGACGATCAGTACGAGGTCGAGGATCTCCTGGCGCGCTATTCCGGSCAGGCACGCCGGAAGTCTTGAGCGTCAGGCCGCGGACATCTCGGCGCGGATCTCGGCGCGAAGCTCGTCGATCAGCTTGAGGCCGCGCGTCGTCTCCACGTGCCAGAACGTCCAGCCGTTGCAGGCCGGCAGCCCCTGGGCGACCGCGCCGATGCGGTGGATCGAACCGACCTTGTCGCCCAGCATGATGGCCCCATCGGCGCGCACCAGCGCGCCGTGGCGCCGCTTGGAGTCGACGAGCTTCGTGCCCGGCGAGATCATGCCGCGCTCGATCARCTCGGAGAAGGCGACMCGCGGCGCCTCGCGCGCGGTCATGAACGGCGCCAGCGTCGCCTCGGGCAGCGGCTCGACGGCGGCGATGCGCCGCTCGGCAGCCTCGGCATAGGTCTTGTCGCGCTCGAAGCCGATGTAACGGCGACCGAGACGTTTTGCCACGGCGCCGGTCGTGCCGGTGCCGTTGAACGGATCGATCACGAGATCGCCGGGCTTCGACGATGACAGCAGCACCCGCGCCAGCAGGCCTTCCGGCTTCTGTGTCGGATGGACTTTCTTGCCGTCCGCATCCTTCAGCCGCTCCTCGCCGGTGCACAGCGGGATCAGCCAGTCCGAGCGCGCCTGCACGTCCTCGTTGGAGGCCTTCAGCGCTTCGTAATTGAACGTGTAGCCCTTCGCCTTCTCGTCGCGCGCCGCCCAGATCATGGTCTCGTGCGCATTGGTGAAGCGGCGGCCGCGGAAGTTCGGCATCGGGTTGGATTTGCGCCACACGATGTCGTTGAGGATCCAGAAGCCGAGATCCTGCATGATCGCGCCGACGCGGAAAATGTTGTGATAGGAGCCGATCACCCAGATCGTCGCGCTCGGCTTCATCAGGCGCCGCGCGGCGAGCAGCCAGGCGCGCGTGAAGTCGTCATAGGCGGCGAAGGAGGAGAACTTGTCCCAATCGTC
>BFBZ01000354.1_pt1 | contig 12321 bp, 12 predicted proteins | sample 1888401 | NCBI WGS metagenome assembly BFBZ01 (sample SAMD00112614, study PRJDB3348) | symbiont metagenome | host: Chara braunii | reverse complement strand
TTGCCGCAGAGGCTTTTGGGCTCCGCAAACCATCAACCGAGTTGGTAGCGATGGTCCCTCTTGAGCCTTGCTTCGAACCGGTCGTATTCGTCCTGTGTCCGGCTTCGGGTCCATGAGAGGAGTGGCGCCATCACCTCAGCGGCGGTGTGCACGGCACCGGCCCTCAAGCGGCCCGTCCAGCCGAGACCGGTCCGGCTGAACAGCACGCCGCTCAGGTCTCTCGCATGTTCGCGTTCGACGCAGAACCTGACATCGTCGTCCGTGGTCGGATAGTCGTCCTGCAGCCTTCGTCCAGTCCCTGGATGCGCAATGTGTCCGTCCTGGCGTGCTTCAATCGGCCTCGACGGCCGAATTCTTGACGAGACTGCCCTGGCCAATGCGCGAGCGGTCGAACGATGGTTCGCAACAATGCCCCAACTCAGTGCGAGCATGTTCGGCAGCCCTTCCGTGGCCAGATCGTGCACCACGTTGAAAGGCAGTCGTTTGCCCTTGGGATAGCCATTGTCAGCAGTTATCGGGCGGACGCCGGCCCAGGCCATCACCATGTCGCTTCGAGTGATCGAAAGGCCGGGCGCAAACTTGCCCATTTCGGCCAGCAGGAAATCGATGTCACTCTCTTCAGGCCTGACCGCGTCGAAGGCGCCGGTGAACGGCGTTTCGGTGGGGCCAACATAGTGGAGATCATTCCAGGGCAGGCAGCAGATCGGCTCACCAATGCTGTTGGTTCCGGCCAATCCAAGTCCACGGTACTGCGCCGGAAGCTTCACCAGCAGGTAGACGCCCTTGACGGCGACAACCTTTCGCGAAACGGCCGATTTCGGCTTCGTGCTTGCAATCACATCGTCCACCCAAGCGCCAGCCAGATTGAGGACGACACAAGCCGACAGTCGCGCCTGCCGGCCTTCATTGCCGTCTTGCGCCAGCCTTGTATGCCAGAGTCCGTCCGCCTCGTGCCGGAGATCGCTGACGTTCGTAAAGGGGAGAAGTGTGGCGCCACCTCGCTCTGCAGCGAGAGCCGCGTCGATTGCGATACGCTCCGGCCAGCAGAACCGGAAATCCTGGAACGAGATCAGGGACTGCAGTGACGCGCGATCCGCAAGATCCGCCAAGAACGGATTGGATCGGCTTTGGGCCGGGCTCCAGCGGCGGTATTGGATATTTGCGCTCTTGCCGCCGAACGCCCTGATGATGCCTGCGCCCAGGTCGACTTGCCATCCGCTGTAGGGGCTGCCGCGAAAGATCGGCACGAAAGTCGTCATGGGCTCCAGTTGCCCAGGCTGTTCGCGACAGAACTCTTCAAAGTCCTGAACGGCCCGCCTGGCCGATCGAAGACGCATCGCCAGGTCAAGCGGGTCTGTCAGGTAGTCGAGGATGGACCGCTTCGGCGCGAGCAATTGCAGGCCGCAGTGCAGTACGCGTCCGGATCGAGCCGTCGTAGCGCCACCGAGGTCACGACTATCCGCAAGGACAACGCTGTAACCGCGACTGGACAGTTCTCGGGCCGTCGAGCAGCCGTTTATGCCAGCGCCGACGATCAGGACGTCGAACAGCGATTTTCCAGGATCGGGAAAGTCGCTGCCCTTCATGATGTGCTCAGCCGAAAAGGTCGGAAAGATGAGGGTTCAGGAACAGATCGTCAGGGTCCATTTCCTTCCTGATCTTCTGGAATCGCTCGAAATCCGGATAGAGCCGCTCGACGCGGCTGCGGTCGAGGAAGTGAAGCTTGCCCCAATGCGGGCGGGCCGAGAACGGCTGCAATGCCTCGTCGACCGCGCGCAGGAACGGAAAATAGTCCCGACCTATCTCACCCGAAACCGAGATCGACGTCGTATCCCTGCCGCTCTGCGCCGAAAGGAATGCGTCGTCGGCCTTTTGCCAGCGAACCTGAAGCGGCGATATCTCGTCCGGGAAACGCTTCCACATCAGGTTGCGCATCAACTCGACTGCGGAACGCGCGTCGGCCGCCGGCACCATGTATTCGAGCTCATGGAACTCGGCGACCGTCGTGCCGTCCGGATAGATGCGATACGCCCGATCCGTTCGCCGGTTCATCTCGCCGACCGGCACCTCCGGCTGATCGGCGGGGACTTCCCTGAGCAGCTTGACGAAGCAGTGATCGGCCGGAACCTCACCGAGCTTGTACATGTGCGAGGAACGGTCGGTCGGCATCCACCAGAAGGAGAAGTGCCGATATTCGGACAGAAGAAAGTCCCACTGCCGCAACACCTCCGTCATCGGCAGGATGACATTCTCCTCGCGAAGCCGGTAAGCCGGCACAAGCTGCAGGCCGACCCTCAGCACAGGGCCCAGCAATCCAAGCGAAACCTGGGCCGCACGAAGTCTCTCGGGATCGGATTGGTCGATATCCACGAGGTCGCCCCGGCCGTTGACGATCCTCATGCTCGTGACCATCGATGACATCGATCCAAAAGCTGTGCCCGATCCTTTGGTGCCCGTTGCGACCGCGCCCGCGATGGATTGGACATCGACGTCGCCCTGGTTGGCGATCGACAGTCGGTCCGCCCACAGCGGAGCTCCGAGCGCGCCAAGCTTCGATCCACCCCAGACCTCGGCCTGGTGACCCGACTTGTCCAGAGATATCACGCCGCTAAGCCTCGACAGGTCGAGAAGCACGCCGTCGGTCTGAACGATCGGCGTGAAGGAGTGTCCCGCGCCAGCTACGCGGACCGCGCGATTCTGCGCAATGGCGGCCCGAATCTCCGAGATCGCGTCCGTCTCGTTTGCCGGGGTGACGATCTTCGTTGGCTGGAATGTTTGGTTGCCGCCCCAGTTGGACCATAGGTTCATCGCTGCCAAACTGCTTCTCCTTGTCATTTTTGCCCGCACAGGCCTTGACTGCTTAGAGAGTGAACGTCACTATATAAGCGGCTACCGGTTATCGATTACTCTTGCTTCGTCCTAAATGCAAGGATGACCTCCAGGGGAATGCCAGTGACAGACCTATCAATCCGGTCCGCCGGCCAGGACGTCGAGAAAATGCCAGTCGTCCCCCTCAGGCACTACGGGCGCTGGCTGGCCGCCGTGGCGTTGCTGGTGGTTTTGGCTGGGTTGGTCGCCTCGATGATCACCAATCCGCGGTTCAAATGGGAGATCGTGCTCCAGTATCTGGTCGACGACGCCATCATTTCCGGCCTGCTGATGACGATCTGGCTGACCGTTGCCGCCATGGCAATCGGCATCGTTCTGGGCACCGTCATCGCGCTGATGCGCATTTCCGAAAACCGTGTCCTGGCCAGCGTGGCCTCCGGATACCTTTGGGTGTTTCGCGGCACACCGCTGCTGGTCCAGCTCATCTTCTGGTTCAATCTTTCAGCGCTTTATCCGCAGATCACCGTCGGCTTCCCCTTCGGCCCGAGCTTCGGCAACTTCGACGCCAACCAGTACATTACCGTCTATGTCGCAGCACTCCTCGGGCTTGGATTGAACGAGGGCGCCTACATGTCGGAGATCGTGCGCTCAGGCCTGAACTCGGTCCCCGTCGGCCAGAGGGAGGCCGCCGAGGCGCTTGGTATGTCGAGCTTCCGGGTCATGTGGCGCATCATCCTGCCGCAGGCCATGCGGGTGATCATTCCGCCGACCGGCAACCAGCTGATCGGCATGCTCAAGACGACATCGCTGGTCAGCGTCATTGCGCTGCAGGAGTTGTTGTACTCGGCGCAGCTCATCTACACGGCGAACTTCCAGACCATTCCGCTGCTCATCGTGGCCTCGATCTGGTACCTCGTGCTGACGACGGTGCTGTCGATCGGGCAGTATTTCCTCGAGCGGCATTTTGGAAAGAGCGACCGCAGGACCGCGGTCGTACCTTTGGATGATGTCGTCGACGATCCTGCAGAGAGCCAAGGGAATGCTTGATATGTCGAATTCCCATCTCTCCCAGCCGTTCAAGGATTTCGCCGTCGTCGCTCGCGGCGTCGAAAAGTCGTTCGGCAATTTGCGCGTTCTCAAGGGTGTCGATCTCACCGTTGAATACGGCAAGGTCGCCTGCATCCTCGGGCCTTCGGGGTCAGGCAAGAGCACGTTCCTTCGTTGCATGAACCATCTAGAGCGCATCGACAAAGGCCTGCTGCAGGTCGGCGGCCAACTGGTCGGCTATCGCCAGCATGCCGGCAAGTTATACGAGATGAAACAGAGCGAAGTTGCACGCCAGCGCGCGGACATCGGAATGGTGTTCCAGAGTTTCAATCTCTTTCCGCATATGACTGTGCTGCAGAACATCATCGAAGCGCCGGTCGGTGTGAAGAGGGTAGACAAGAGGCAGGCCACCGAAGAGGCCATGCAGCTTCTCGCAAAGGTCGGCCTGACATCGAAGGCGGCTTCTTATCCGAGGACGCTCTCGGGTGGTCAGCAGCAGCGCGTCGCCATCGCGCGGGCATTGGCCATGAAACCGAAGCTGATGCTCTTCGACGAGCCGACGAGTGCGCTCGATCCGGAACTGGTGGGCGAAGTTCTGAATGTGATGCGTGAACTCGCCGCCGACGGCATGACCACTGTCTCTTATACACATCTAGATGTGTATAAGAGACAGAGATGAAGATCCTCCCAGATAATGTGCGCAACCAGGCTTTCATCGACGGCAAGTTCGTGGACGCCGAGAACGGGATCGAATTCGAAGATCTCAATCCCGCGACCGGTAGGCTGCTGATCAAGGTGGCCGCCTGCTCGGCCGGTGACGTCGATAAGGCCGTAAAGGCCGCCCGCGCTGTATTCGATGCGGGAAGCTGGAGCCGCATCGAACCTGTCTCTTATACACATCTAGATGTGTATAAGAGACAGGGCCTGACATCGAAGGCGGCTTCTTATCCGAGGACGCTCTCGGGTGGTCAGCAGCAGCGCGTCGCCATCGCGCGGGCCCTGGCCATGCGCCCCCGCGTGCTGCTGATGGACGAACCCTTTGCGGCGCTGGACGCCCTCACGCGGCGCAGCCTGCAGGAGGAGCTCTCTGCCCTGTCTCTTATACACATCTAGATGTGTATAAGAGACAGCAAAAGGGTCCTGCTGAAGTTCGCCGAGCTCGTCGAAGCCAACGGGGCTGAGCTTGCGCTGCTCGATAGCGTAGACGCGGGAAAGCCGATCACCGATTGCCAGAACCTGGACGTTCCCGACGTCGTCAACAACATCCGCTGGTACGCCGAGGCCATCGACAAGGTCTTTGGAAAAATCTCTCCGACCGGCGAGGGCAATCTCGGCCTGATCGTTCGCGAACCCGTCGGAGTGGTCGGGATGGTGCTGCCGTGGAACTTCCCGGCGGGCACGCTCTCCTGGAAGATTGCGCCGGCGCTCGCAGCGGGTAATTCAATTGTCGTCAAGCCGGCCGAGCTCGCGCCCCTGTCGACGTTGCGAATTGCCGAGCTGGCTTTGGAGGCAGGCATTCCCGCCGGAGTGTTCAACGTCGTGCCCGGCCTCGGACATATCGCCGGCAAGGCGCTTGGGCTGCATCCTGACGTGGATGTCATTTCCTTTACAGGCTCCACGGAAATCGGCCGGCAATTCCTGCGCTACTCCGCCGACAGCAACTTGAAGAAGGTTGTCTTGGAGTGCGGCGGAAAGAGTCCTCAAATCGTCATGGCGGATGCCGCGGGCAATCTCGATCAGATCGCCGAGAACCTTGCGAATGCAGCGTTCTGGAACATGGGCCAGAACTGCACGTGCGGTTCGCGCATTCTCGTCCAGTCGAGCATCAAGCAGGATTTCGTGGCGAGCTTGGTCAAGGCAGCGAAAACGTGGGTTGTTGGCGAGCCGACCGATCAGGCGACCAGGCTTGGGCCGCTGATCGAGGCCTCAGCCCTGACGCGCGTGCTTGGCGCCATCGACCAGGCGAAGAAGGATGGCGCGACTATCGTCTCCGGCGGCAACCAGCTGTTTCAGGAAACCGGTGGATGGTTCGTGGAGCCGACCGTCGTCGACAACGTCCGTCCCGACGCGGCTCTAGCGCGCGACGAGATTTTCGGACCGGTAGTCGCCGTTTTGCCCTTCGAAACCGAGGAAGACGCGATCCGGATCGCGAACGCTTCCGCCTATGGCCTCGCCGCCACTGTGTTCTCGACCGATATCAACGTCGCGATCCGCGTTGCACGCCGGGTGCAAGCTGGAACAGTCGCGGTCAATGGATATGGCGAGGGTGACATCACCACGCCTTTCGGCGGCTACAAGACCTCAGGCTTTGGCGGCTACGACAAGGGCTTGGAAGCCTTCGACCAATACACGCAGCTCAAGACCATCTGGGTCACGCTTAGCTGACTTCGCGTCGCAGGGAAATGGCATCATGACTGAGACTGTCATCCTCACACTCGGCGAAGCAGGCGATCTCTGCCTGCGTGTCCTTCTGGATGCAGGTCTCGGCAGGAAACATGCCGAGGCCGTCGCCGCGGTGATCGTCGCCGGTCAGCGGGACGAATGCCATTCGCATGGGCTGTACCGATTGATCGGCTGTGCGCATGCCTTGGCGACTGGTCGCGTCAACAAGGCGGCAAAGCCGAAGGTTGCCGACTGGGCTCCTTCGATCGTGAAAGTGGATGCCGATTTCGGCTTTTCACCCTATGCTTACAACGAGGGCATCGAGCTGGCGCTGGCCAAGGCGCGTTCCCAGGGCCTCGCCGCATTCGTCATCAACAACTGCTACCATTTTTCGGCCCTGTGGCCCGAAATCGAGCCCCTGGCCGAACAGGGTTTTGCAGCCCTCGCACTGACGCCAAGCCATAGCTGGGTTGCCCCGGCGGGCGGAACCAAGCCGCTTTTCGGAACCAACCCAATCGCCTTTGCGTGGCCGAGAGCGGACAATCATCCGTTTGTGTTCGACTTCGCGACAAGCGCAACCGCGCGCGGCGAAATNCGGCTGCCCAGGTGGAGACTCTGAAAGAAGCGCTGTCGAGAATCGATCCGAGCCTGTTGACAGGGGCGAGGCAGTAGCTCGGAGGCGAGGGCGCGCTCATGCCTCCTCCTTCTCGGACCTGTCTGAAATCAGGCCCAGTCGGTAACCAGGTGACTCAGGTGGTCGGTCATCAATTTGCTGGTGAGCTTGCGGTCGCCAGCAATCAGTGCATCGAGTATCGGCTGATGCTCCTCGGCCGATTTCACAAGGGCTCCACTCTCCGAGAGCGCCTTGAGGCCATACTGTCGTGCCTGGTCGCGCAGGTTCTCGACGATGGCGGTGAGTTGATCGTTTTCGAGAATGTCGAGCAACCCAAGGTGAAAACGTCGATCGGCATCCAGATAGCCGACGATGTCTCCCTTCTTGGCGTAGGCAACCATGTCGGAAGCGATCTTGGAGAATTCTTCTTTACGAGCGGCAACCTTCTCCTTCATCGAGGCAAGTCGTACCATTGAGGGTATCTCGATCAGAAGGCGAAGATCGTAGATGTTTCGCCGCTCTTTATCGTTCAACGGCACGATACGGAAGCCGCGATTCTTGACCGCCTCCATCAAACCCTGATTAACGAGCGTCAGCATTGCTTCCCGCACCGGGCTGTTCGAGACCCCCAGTTCGGATGCGAGCGAGGCCGCCGAATATATCTGCCCCGGCGCCAGATCGCCGGAGATCAACCGCAGCTTCAAAACCTCGAGAGCTTGATCTCTCAGGTTGGTATGTTGCAGGCGATTGTCCATTTACGCTCCGGCTAGCAAGCGATCACCGATAACATGCGATCCGCTGAGCGATTCTCGCATTGGCATTGGAAAAATTCAATACGGACGCAAAAGCCCGGAATCGCGAGACATCCGCGGGGTTAATTCCGTGCGTCGGTCGAATCAACCACGTGGCGGATCCCGATCGGCCGGCCTTCAGCCGATGACCGGTAGATCGCATCGATCACGCGCACGGCCATGATTGCATCAACATCGTCGAGCGCTGGCGCATTCTGGTCGCGCAACGATGCGACGATAGCCTGCAATTGCGCGCGCTGGCCGTCGGTTGGGTAGTCGCGCGGGTCGGTTGGATCAGCGAAACTGAAGGAACTCGGAATGGCCGAGGCGGTCGCGTCGCCTCTGGTTTGCCKRAAGACGATCTCGTCGTGCTCGCCGTTGATGATGATGGAGCCTTCCGTTCCCGAAACGGTCACAAGATGACGCTGCCCCGGAAAGGCGGCGGTCGACGAGGAAAAAGTGCCGATCGCGCCGCAGGCAAATTCGAAGACCGCAGCCGCGACGTCCTCGGTCTCGATATCGTGGTATGCCGTTCGGGTCCGCGCGAAGACCGAGAGTATCGGGCCGACCAGGTGCTGCGCGAGATCGATCATGTGGGTCGACTGCGTCATCACGCAACCGCCACCCTCGATGGACCTCGTGCCCCGCCAGGCGTCCTTGCGGTAGTAAGCGGGTGATCGAAATTGGTTGTCCACGATGTTGACCAGGACAATGCGACCGAGCCTGCCATCGCGGATGTCCGCCAAGGCCTGCCGGGCAGCGGCGGAGTATCGGCGCTGGTAGATGACAAAGAGGTGCGTGCCAGCGCTCCGGCACGCCTCGATGATCCTGGACGCGCGGTCCTCGGTTATCTCCAGCGGTTTTTCGACGACGACATGCTTGCCGGCTTTGGCTGCGGCAATCGCATAGTTGAGATGCTGGCCGTTCGGGGTCGTGATGATCACGACATCGATGTCCTTATCGGCCAGGAACTCATAGATGTCTGAGTAGCATTTCGGCACGCCAAAGGCGGCCCCGAAAGCCGCCGCCTTTGTTGCATCCCTGGCGAATACCGCCTGCAGGGACGCGCCGGTCACGCGCTTTAATTCGCGGGCGTGGGTCTCGGAGGCGACGCCAGCCCCAATCAGTCCGAAGCGAATTGTCGCGCCGTTCATCTGGCGGCGCCAACGACTTTCAGCGTGGCGGAAGCCTTTTCTTTCTCCATCAGCCGGACCCTCGCGCGCCGAGCCGCTTCATGCGCCGATCCGGTTGCGATTTCCATGTTGCCGATCTCGGCGAAGTAGTCGCCGGCAAAATGGACGTCGACATCGGCCCTCTCGCAATAGGATAGCATGGCGTCGAAATTGAAGCCTGCGGGGCGATAGGTGTTGCCCGGGACCCAGCGCTGCACGATCGTTTCCTTGATGTGGCCCTTGAGCTCCGGGAACATCCGGTAGACATCGACTAGGTACGAGTCACGGATCTGTTCATCGGTAAGCTTCAGCATCTCTTGCGCCGGCGCTCCGCCGGAATACACCATCAGGCTGCCACCCGGCTTGCGCGGACCCGTCCGGAGCGGGTTCGCGTGGTTGAAGAACATGTCGAACGAGGCGTCTGGCGTTGTGATGGCATAGATGTCGTCATAGGGCATCGGTCCGGTCTCGTCAGTGATGATGCCCATCGTAGGAAACGGTCCGTACTGCACGTTCTTCAGCGTCGCACGCACGTCGTCCGGAACATCGCGCACGATCTCGGCTGCCTGATATGCGGGAACCGCCACGATCACCTGCGAGGAGGAAACCGTGTGGCTGCCGCCGTTCATCTCGTAGGTGACCGAAACCTTGTCGCCGGTCTTTTCGACTGATTTGACGGCCGCACCATATTGCACCCTGTCACCGAGCAACTCCATCATCACTTCGCCGAGCCGCCCGGAGCCACCGTTAAGATTGACCGCCATTGAGTCCCCTTTGCCGGCCCAGACCGCACCGAAGAGCGAGACGCCAACCCCGGCATTCTGGTCTTCCATCTCGGCTGCGGCACGCCGCGCCGCCGACTGGAACAGTGCTTCGACGCGCTTCGGAGGGCGGCCGATGAAGTCCCGGAACGAGATATCCGACATATAGCGAGCGACCCTTGCCCGCTTCTTCTGGTTGCTCTCGCCGTAGACAGGCTGCATGGCTTGCTGCCAGCCTTTGACGGCTTTCAGCATGCGAAGCCCGATCGACGCGAGCGAGATGCGCTCCCGCATGCTCATCTTCAGCGTCAGCGGGAGGCCGGCGACCGCCTTCGGCTTGTATACCTTGCCCCCCCAGTAGATGGCGAACTTGTTGCCGGGGATGCGGATCACGTCGAGGCCGATGGAATGCAATATGTTGCGCATATGCGAGCCGGGCGCCGGAAACAGATGGCCGCCAAGGTTCAACCAGTAGTCACCGCGGCTCAATGAATAGAGGCGCCCGCCCAGCCGGTTGGTTTTCTCGAGGACCAGGATATGCCTGTCCCGCAGTTCCCAGGCCGCGGCAATCCCTGCCGGGCCGCCGCCGATAACGATGGCGTCGTAGGTGGTATTCGTCATTTTCCGGCTCTCACTCCCGACAATGTGGCTCATTCGATCGACGGCGCTGACGGCGTCCCGGCTATGGAACCTTAGCCTGTCCTTAAAGAACGCGCTTGTCAAAGCAATCGGTAAGCGGTAACATATTACACGTAAGCTATCGTTGTCAACGCGCGGCCTGGCCGTGACACCCTGACCTCACACAAGAAATCCGGAGGGAAACAGTATGATCTTCAACAGACGCAATGCCCTTTGCATGATTGCCGCCATGGCCAGCACATCGCTGGTCGCGGTTGCACATGCCGAAGGTGGCAAGGTTGATGCGGTCGCCGCTCTCCTGCCAAAAGCCATCCAGGACGCCGGCGTGCTTCGGATCGCCATTCCGGACGTCGGCAAGCCTCTCGCTTACAAGGAGGGCGCCGACCTCAAGGGAATGGATCCGGATCTCGCACATGCGGTGGCCGAAGTGCTTGGCCTCAAGGCCGAAGTGAGCCTCATTCCGTTCGCGGCAGCGCTCACCGGCCTGCAGGCGAACAAGTATGATATCTCCTATGGCGAGTTCTATGTCACCGCCGAGCGCCTGAAGGTGGCGGATTTCGTCACCAGCTGGCAGGACTACAGCTCGTTCCTTGTCACCAAGGCAAAGGACTACAAGCCGACGGCGCTCRCCGACATTTGCGGTCATATCGTCGGCGCGATGGCTGGGTCCGCCGAACTGGAAACCCTCAACTCGGCGTCCAAGAAATGCGCCAAGGCGGCGACGGTGAGCGCCTTTCCGTCCATCAGCAACGCCGTGCTCGCGCTCAACAGCGGCAGGGTCGACGGCATATTGATCAACCGCGGCGGCGCCCAGGAGTCGATCCATCTCGACTCCGGCCTCGATGCCAGCGGCGAGATCGGTGGAGGGCCGACCGCTACCGCCGTCGCCCGCAACGAGAACTCGGAAAAGCTGCTCGCGGCCCTGAAGGCTGCCTATGATCACCTCATCACCAGCGGCGAATACGGCAAGATCCTCCAGAAGAATGACACAGCGTACGGGGCGGCAAAGGAAGCCGTCATCTACAAGGAGGGCTCGACGCCCCCCAAATACGGGTTCTGACGCCGGCCCYGAATTGCAATCCCGCCTCGTCCGAGGCGGGATTTTTCTTTGAATGAACCGGATTGCCGCAGAGGCTTTTGGGCTCCGCAAACCATCAACCGAGTTGGTAGCGATGGTCCCTCTTGAGCCTTGCTTCGAACCGGTCGTATTCGTCCTGTGTCCGGCTTCGGGTCCATGAGAGGAGTGGCGCCATCACCTCAGCGGCGGTGTGCACGGCACCGGCCCTCAAGCGGCCCGTCCAGCCGAGACCGGTCCGGCTGAACAGCACGCCGCTCAGGTCTCTCGCATGTTCGCGTTCGACGCAGAACCTGACATCGTCGTCCGTGGTCGGATAGTCGTCCTGCAGCCTTCGTCCAGTCCCTGGATGCGCAATGTGTCCGTCCTGGCGTGCTTCAATCGGCCTCGACGGCCGAATTCTTGACGAGACTGCCCTGGCCAATGCGCGAGCGGTCGAACGATGGTTCGCAACAATGCCCCAACTCAGTGCGAGCATGTTCGGCAGCCCTTCCGTGGCCAGATCGTGCACCACGTTGAAAGGCAGTCGTTTGCCCTTGGGATAGCCATTGTCAGCAGTTATCGGGCGGACGCCGGCCCAGGCCATCACCATGTCGCTTCGAGTGATCGAAAGGCCGGGCGCAAACTTGCCCATTTCGGCCAGCAGGAAATCGATGTCACTCTCTTCAGGCCTGACCGCGTCGAAGGCGCCGGTGAACGGCGTTTCGGTGGGGCCAACATAGTGGAGATCATTCCAGGGCAGGCAGCAGATCGGCTCACCAATGCTGTTGGTTCCGGCCAATCCAAGTCCACGGTACTGCGCCGGAAGCTTCACCAGCAGGTAGACGCCCTTGACGGCGACAACCTTTCGCGAAACGGCCGATTTCGGCTTCGTGCTTGCAATCACATCGTCCACCCAAGCGCCAGCCAGATTGAGGACGACACAAGCCGACAGTCGCGCCTGCCGGCCTTCATTGCCGTCTTGCGCCAGCCTTGTATGCCAGAGTCCGTCCGCCTCGTGCCGGAGATCGCT
>BFBZ01000011.1_pt5 | contig 12323 bp, 12 predicted proteins | sample 1888401 | NCBI WGS metagenome assembly BFBZ01 (sample SAMD00112614, study PRJDB3348) | symbiont metagenome | host: Chara braunii | reverse complement strand
CGGCGCGGCGCCCCGGCCCGGCGCGGGTGGTCGACCCGGGCGCCGGGTCCGGCCGGTTCGCGGTCGCGGCGGGCCGCCGGTTCCCGCGCGCCGGCGTCGTGGCGGTGGAGCGCGACCCCCTCGCCGCCATCGTCTGCCGCGGCCACCTCGCTGCCGCCGGGCTGGCGGGGCGCGCCCGCGTGGTCGCCGACGACTACCGCACCGCCGACCTCGGCCGCGCCGACGGCGCGACCCTCTACCTGGGCAACCCGCCCTACGTGCGCCACCACCAGATCGCGCCGGTGTGGAAGGAGTGGCTCGCGCTGGCCGCCCGCTCCCACGGCCTCGAGGCGAGCCGGCTCGCGGGCCTGCACGTCCACTTCTTCCTCGCCACGGCCGGGCGCCTCCAGCCGGGCGACGCGGGCGCGTTCATCACGTCGTCCGAGTGGCTCGACACCAACTACGGCCGCCTGGTGCGCGACCTGCTGCTCGGGCCGCTCGGCGGGCGGGCGATCCACGTGGTGGAGCCCACCGCCACCCCCTTCGAGGACGCGGCGGTGACGGCCGCGATCACGTGCTTCGCCGTCCCGCGCCCCCCGCGCCCGCCGGCGGCGATGCGCCTGCGCCGCGTGGCCGACGTCGCCGGCCTCGGCGACCTGGAGGGCGGGCGCGAGGTGGGCGCCGACCGCCTCCGGGAGGCGCGCCGCTGGACCCCGCTCACCCGCGCCCCGCGCGCCATCCCGCCCGACCACGTGGAGCTGGGCGAGCTGTGCCGCGTGCACCGCGGCGCCGTGACCGGCCGAAACGCCACGTGGGTGGTCCGCGCGGGTGAGGCCGACCTGCCCGACGACGTCCTGTTCCCCGCCGTCACGCGGGCGCGGGAGATCTTCGACGCCGGCCGGACCCTGTCGAGCACCGCCCACCTGCGGCTGGTCGTCGACCTGCCCGCCGAGCTCGACGTCTTCGCGCCGGAGGACCGCCGCCGGGTGGAGCGGTTCCTGCGCGACGCCCGCCGCGCCGGCGCCCACGACGGCTACATCGCGCGCACCCGCCGCGCATGGTGGTCGGTGGGTCTGCGGCGCCCCGCGCCGATCCTGGCCACGTACATGGCCCGCCGCCCGCCCGCCTTCACGCGCAACGCCGCCGGCGCGCGGCACATCAACATCGCCCACGGCCTCTACCCGCGCACCGAGCTGCCCGAGCCCGTCCTGGCGCGGCTGGTCGAGAGCCTCCGCCACACGGTCTCCGTGCAGGACGGCCGCACCTACGCCGGGGGCCTCACCAAATTCGAGCCGCGCGAGATGGAGCGCCTGGCCGTGCCCGACCCGTTCCTGGTGACCGGGTGAGCACCACCTTCGTCGCGCCCCCGCGCTGGACCGCCGACCAGCTCGACGCGGCCGTGGAGGCCGCGATGGACAGCTTCCGGCGCGAGCGCGGCGAGGAACCCGTCGATCAGTACCGGGACTACCTCGACCAGTACCTCGGCACGGTGAACGACCTGATCGAGCTGACGGTCGATCTGCTGCAGCTCCAGGAACGGGCGGTCGAGGTCGTGACCGAGGCGCCGCTCCTGGAGGCCCTGCGCTTCTGCGCGGGTCCGTTCATCTCCGAGGACGACCTGACCGTGCTGGCGCGGACGACCCTGTCCCGCACGCGCCTCCGGAAGGACCCCGATGCGGCGGCGCGGATCGTCGACACCGTCCTCCTCGGCCTCGACACGCAGCGATTCCCGTGGTTCATCGAGGAGCGGGAGGCCACCGAGCCGGAGCGCCAGGCCGCGGTCCTGTCCACGGCCGTCCTCCTCGCCACCGAGCGCACGCGCACGCTCCGGCGCAGCAGCGCCAAGCTCGATCAGGAGGGGGCGGTGGCGTCCGCGTTGATGGACGCCGGCTTCCGGCGCGTCCCGCCCCCGTCCACCATCCGGACGCTCGAGGACGCGCCGGGGCCGGGGGAGTTCTGCCACGAGGTGGACTTCGGCGGGCGGAAGGCCGATCTGGTCATCGGCCTCTGGGACCGTCGGCGCATGCCGCTCGAGTGCAAGGTGTCGAACTCGAGCACCAACTCGTACAAGCGCGTGAACAACGACGCCGCCGTCAAGGCGGTGAAGTGGCTGGAGATCTTCGGGCGGGATCAGGTGGTTCCCGCCGCGCTCCTCACCGGGGTCTTCAAGGCCGCACCCCTCGCCGAGGCCCAGGCGGACGGGCTCACCCTCTTCTGGGCGCACCGCCTCGGCGACCTGCTCACCTGGATCGACCGCACGCGCTCCCCGTGACCCGGAGGGCGGAGGCGATGGACGCGGTGGTGGTGGACGGCCTGGACGTGACGCGCGGCGGGCGCCCCGTGCTGACGGACCTGGCCCTCCGCGTGCCGGAGCGCCGGGTGACGGGCCTGCTCGGGCCCAGCGGCTGCGGCAAGAGCACGCTGATGCGCGCGATCGTGGGCGTGCAGCGGGTGGAGGGCGGCGAGGTGACGGTGCTCGGCCGGCCGGCGGGGCACCCGGCGCTGCGGCGGGAGCTCGGCTACGTGACCCAGGCGCCGTCGGTGTACGCCGACCTGACCGTCGGCGAGAACCTGCGGCACTTCGCGGGGCTGCTGCGGGCGCCGTCGGGTGACGTCGAACGGGTGATGGAGACCGTGGGCCTCGCCGACCGCGCCGGGCAGCCGGTGGCCCGGATGTCCGGCGGCCAGCGGGCGCGCGTGTCGCTGGCGGTCGCCCTCCTCGGCTCGCCGCGGCTGCTGGTGCTGGACGAGCCCACCGTGGGCCTCGACCCGCTGCTGCGGCGCGACCTGTGGCGGACGTTCCACGAGCTGGTCGACGGCGGCGTGACGATCCTGGTGTCGAGCCACGTGATGGACGAGGCCGCCGAGTGCGACCTGCTCGTGCTGATGCGCGAGGGCGGCCTGGTGGCGGTCGACACCCCCGACGCGCTGCGCGAGCGGACCGGCGTCCACGACCTCGGCGAGGCGTTCCTGCGCCTCATCGAGCCGTCGGAGGCGGCCCGATGAGCGCCCGGACGACGTGGGAGATCGCCGAGCGGGTGCTGCGCCAGCTGCGGCGCGACCCCCGCACGATCGCGCTGCTGGTGGTGGTGCCGTGCGTGCTGATGGTGATCCTGCGCTACGCCTTCGACGGGCAGCCCGGGACCTTCGACCGCATCGCCGCGCCGATGCTCGGGCTGATCCCGTTCATCACGCTGTTCATCGTCACCTCGATCGCGATGCTCCGGGAGCGCACGTCGGGGACGCTCGAGCGCCTGATGAGCATGCCGGTGGGCAAGCTCGACCTGCTGGCCGGCTACGGCGTGGCGTTCGCGTTGGTGGCGCTGGTGCAGACGGCCGTCCTGGCCGCCGTCACGCTCGGGCCGCTCGGCCTCGACACGGCCCGGTCCCCCGCCCTGCTCGTGGCGCTGGCGCTGGCCAACGCCCTGCTCGGGGTCGCGCTCGGGCTGTTCGTGAGCGCGTTCGCCCAGAGCGAGTTCCAGGCCGTCCAGTTCATGCCGGCGATCGTGCTCCCCCAGCTGCTGCTGTGCGGCCTGTTCGTCGCGCGCGACGAGATGGCCGGGTGGCTGGAGGCGATCTCCGCGGTGCTGCCGCTGACCTACGCGTACGACGCGCTCGAGCGGGCCACCGACCCCGGCGACCTGGGCGTGTGGTTCGCGATCGACGTGGCCGTGGTGGCCGGCGTCACCCTCCTGGCGCTCGCGCTCGGCGCCGCGACCCTGCGGCGGCGGACGGCGTAGCGGCCGCTACGCGGCGGCGGCCAGCACCGGGCGGCCGCCGGCGAGCCCCACGCGTACGTCCGTGCGGCGCCGGTCGAAGCGGAGCGTCGCGCCGCCGGCCGTGACCTCGACGCCGGCGTCGACCACGTCGGCCACAAGCACGTCGTCGGCGGTGCCGCCGGCGATGGCGGCCGCGTCGAGAGCGATCCGCAGCGGGGCGCCCGACCGCGCGGCCAGCTCGCCCGCCCGCACCCGGCCGGCCGCCCGGATCGAGCCGCCGCGCACGCCGCCGCCGGGCCCCACCGCCTGCAGGTCGCCCCCCACGTCCAGGTCGCAATCCACCGCGCCGGAGCCCAGCAGCCGCAACGGCCCGGCCGTCGCGATCGTGCACCGCACCGCCGCCCGCACGCGGACGCCCACCGGCGCCACCGCGCGCCGCGACGGCATCGCGGCCGCCAGGAACCCGGCGGCGGCCAGCAGGTCGCCCAGCGGATCCACCGGCCCACCGGCGGCCACCTCGAGCCCGGCGACCGCGTCGTGCGCCACCTCCAGCGCCGCGGCCAGGCCCGCACAGCCCTCCGGCCACGTCCGCCGGGCCGCCGCGACCTCGGCCCGCGCCGCCGCCAGGCGCCCCTCCACGTCGGCGTGCCGCCCCTCGCACAGCGCGCGCAGCGCGCGCGCCACCGAGATCGTCCGCCCCCGCGCCGAGGCCGCGGCGACCAGGTTGCCGGCGACCAGCACCAGCGCGTCCAGCTCGTCGGCCATCCCCCGCAGCGGCTCGTGCAGCCGCATCCGCAGGGCCGCGAGAACGCCCCCGGAGAGGTCGGCGCCCGTCGCGCGCCCCTCCAGCTGCAGCTCGCCGCCCGCGCGCAGCTCGGCCCGGTCGACGTCGCCCTCAACGCGCATCGGCCCCGTCGCGCGCAGCGCCCGCCCCGGGCCGATGTGCCCGTCGACCCGGAGCGAGCCGCGCACCACGCCGTCCTTCCCGCCGGGCTGCTCGTGCCGGCGCCCCACCACCACCCCGTCGGGGCAGAGGGTCGGGACGCCGTCCCGGGCGGCCCGGACCTCCACGCGCCCGTCGGGCCGCAGCACCGCGACCGCGCCGTCGCCCACGCGGTCGGCCGCCCAACGGCACCCGACGCCGAGGAGGGTGCCCGCCTCCACGTCTGCCGGGTCGCCCGCGGCGAGCGCCGGGATCCAGGTGATGGGCGAAGCGGTCACGGGGGGTGCATCGGCATTCACGCAATGCGTGACGTGGTGCCGTAGAGGGATCTCACTCAAGCCCCGGAGCGGGGCGGACGACCTCTATAGGCATGTGGAGGTTTTGGAGTTTGTGCGCGGGCGCGGCGGTGGCCGGGCTGTCGCTCGCGCCGGTGGCCGGCGCCGCTCCGGCGACGGCCCACGACCGCGCGAAGCCGGTGCTCACCGCCCGCGTCGTCCTCCCCTCCACCGCGTACGGCGCGCCGCGCTGGGGTGCGCGGCGCGTCATGTCCCTGCGGGGCGCGACGACGTGGACGGGGTCGGCGCAGCGGCTGCTGGTGACCGGCCGCCACACCGACGTCGGGGGCCGCGACTGGGTGCGCGTGCAGCTGCCGATCCGCCCGAACGGGACGGCCGGCTGGGTGCGGGCCAACCGGGTCCGGCTGAGCGGCACGCGCGTGCGGTTCGAGGTGCACCTCGGGTCCCGCCGCCTCGAGATCTGGCGCGGCGGCCGCCTGCTGCACCGGTTCTCCGCCGGCATCGGCCGGCCCGGCACGCCGACCCCGGTGGGCCGGTTCGCGATCCAGGACCCGGTGCCGACGGTCCCGGGCTGGCGCTCGGTCTACGGCGCGTGGACGCTCACCCTGACCGCACACTCGAACGTGCTGAAGCGGTTCATGGGCGGCGACGGGCTCGTCGCGATCCACGGCACCGGCACCGGGCGCGGCTGGCGTGTGGGCCAGCCGTCCAGCAACGGCTGCGTGATCCTCGCCGAGCCGGAGCTCGCGGTGGCCGCCCGCTACGCCCGCGCCGGCACCCCGGTGGTCATCGACCGATCCTGAACCGCGCCGGCGCCGCGTCCGTATCCTCGGACGGTGGACCGGATCACGCAGCGGACGTGGGCGCGACTCGTCGCCGGGGGCTGCGCCGCCTGGGTGGCGCTCGCGTTCGGCCGCACCTCGCGGATGGCCGAGATCTGCGGGACGACGCCCTCGGAGATCCGCGCGCTCGGCATCCGCGACGCCGCCAGCGGTGTCGCCCTGGTCACCGCGTCCGACCCCCGCCTGCCGCTGGCGACGCGCGTCGCGTTCGACCTGAGCGACGCCGCCCGGTACGGGCGCGGTCGGCCGCAGGTGCTGGCGATGACGCTCGGTTTCGCGGCAGTGGGGGCGGTGGGGCTGTTCCTGCGGCGGTAGCCCCGCTCGCGAGCGGCGCCGCCATGCGCCGCACCGGGCCGGCGGACGGCCTGCCCGTGGTGTGCGTCAACGGCGGCGCGGCAGCCGTCGTGCCGGGCGACTGGAGCGCGTCGATCGAGTGGCTCGTCCGGCGCCTCGCGCTCGAGCACCCCGCCGTCGCGTTCCACGAGGTCCGCTACCGCACCAAGAGCTGGAACCGGCTGGACTCGTGCATCGAGGACGCGCGGGCGGCGCTCGACGCCGCCTCCCCCGACGGGCGGCCGGCGCTGCTGATCGGGTTCTCGATGGGCGGCGCCGTGTCGATCGGCGCGTCCGGCCACCCGGCCGTGGCCGCCGTGGTCGGCCTGGCGCCGTGGATCCCCGACCGGCTGCCGGTCGACGGCCTCCGCGGCAGACGGCTGGCGGTGATCCAGGGGTCGCTCGACGGCTGGATCCCCGGCGTGCCCGGCGTCAGCCCGCGCAGCTCGCGCCGCGGCTGGGAGCGGGTCCGGGCGGCCGGCGTGCCGGCGACATATCGGCTGATCCACGGCGCGGTGCACCCGATCGCCCTCCGCGTCCGCGGCCGCCCGGTGCCGGCGCCGCGGGCCCGCACGTGGGCGCGCCTGGTGTCCGCGGAGGTCGCCCGGTTTCAGGGGGAGGCGGGCGCCTGAGCGACGCGCCGCTCGATCCGCTCCCGCGTCGGGACCTTCACGTCCCACGCCAGCCCGAGCTTCTCGAGCGCTCGGATGGTCCACCAGCTCATGTCCACCTGGCGGCGCCCCAGGCCGTGGATCGCCGAGCCGGGGAAGGCGTGGTGGTTGTTGTGCCAGCCCTCCCCGAAGGTGGGCAGCGCCACGACCCAGTTGTTGCGGCTCTCGTCCTCGGTCTCGTAGGGCCGCCGGCCGAACGTGTGGCACACCGAGTTCACGCTCCACGTCATGTGGTGGAACAGGAAGATCCGCACGAGGCCGCCCCACACCATCCCCGTCAGGCCGCCCTCCCACGTCGGGTCGACCGCGTAGCCGATCGCGAACGGGATCCCCAGGGACAGGACCACCCACAGCATGTAGAGGCGGTCGAGCACCCGGATGAGCGTGTCGTCGTACAGGTCGCGCCCGTAGCGCCGGCCGCGCTCCATGCCCTTGGTGGTGATGAGCCACCCCATGTGGGCGTGGAAGAACCCCGAGAGGCCGCCGAACAGCCCGTCGCGCCCGTGCGGCGAGTGGGGGTCCCCCTCTCGGTCGGAGAGCGCGTGGTGCTTGCGGTGGTCGGTGACCCACTGGGTCACGGGGCCCTGGATGGTCATCGAGCCCAGCACCGCCAGCGTCCCGCGCACCGCCGGGTGGGCCTTGAAGGCGCGGTGCGAGAACAGCCGGTGGAAGCCCACCGTGATCCCGAGGCCGCACAGGGTGTAGAGCACCACCAGCATCACGACGTCCACGGGCCGGACCGCGACGTCCCACAGCATCCCCACCGCGGCGAGCACGCCGAGCGGCGGCACAAGCACCGCGACGAGGGTGACGATGCGGCTCGGGATGCTCGTGCTCGGTCGGACCGTGGCGATCGGCGGGCGGGGTGCGGTGAGCTCGGTCACGTGGCGGGTGCTCCCGTTCGGTGGGTTGCGTGGGTGGACGACGGCGGGGCCGCGGCACGGGGCCCCTCATCCGTCTACGGACCGGACCCGTATACGGATGAGGTGGAGCGCCGAACAGGGGATCCGGACAGGGGGCGGCCGTGAGGGTCGCGGTCATCGGCTCGGGCATCGCGGGCCTCGGCGCCGCGTACGCGCTGCGGCGCGCGCACGACGTCGAGGTGTTCGAGCGCGACGGCCGGGCGGGCGGTCACGCCAACACGGTCGAGGTCGACCGCGGCGACGGCAGCCTGCTGGCGCTGGACACGGGCTTCCTGGTCCATAACCGCACCAACTACCCGTTGCTCACCCGGTTGTTCGGGGATCTGCGCGTGGCCACGCAGGACTCCGACATGTCGTTCGGCGTGAGCTGCGCCCGGTGCCGCCTGGAGTACTCGGCGGTGCGCCTCTGGGCCCAGCCGCGGACGCTGGTGCGGCCGGTCATGGCGCGCCTGCTGGCCGAGATCGTCCGATTCCTGACGACCGCCCGGCGGGCGCTGGGGGAGCGCCACGCGCGCAGCACCCTCGGCGACTACGTGCGCATCGAGGGCTACTCGCCGCTCTTCCGCGACCACTTCGTGGTGCCGTTCGCGGCGGCGCTGTGGTCGACGTCGCCCGGCCAGACGCTCGGCTTCCCCGCCGCCTACGCCGTGCGGTTCTTCGAGAACCACGGTTTGCTGGGGTTCCGCCGCCACCGCTGGCGCACCGTCACGGGCGGCAGCCGCCGCTACGTCGAGCGCATCACCGCGCCCCTCGGCGACCGGCTGCGGCTGGGCGCCGGGGTGCGCGCGGTCCTCCGCGACGCCGACGGCGTGACCGTCCGAACCGACGACGACGCCGTCCACCGCTTCGACGCCGCCGTCGTGGCGACCCACGCGCCCCAGGCCCTGGCGATGCTCGGTGACGCCGACGACCTGGAGCGCGACGTCCTCGGCGCGTTCCGTACCACGCGCAACAGCACCGTGCTCCACACCGACGCGCGCCTGCTGCCGCGCGCGCCCGCGGCGCGGGCCTCCTGGAACTACCTGGTGGACGACTGCACGGCTCCGTCGCCGGAGCCGACCGTGACGTACTACCTCAACAAGCTGCAGCGGCTGGACGAGCCGGAGCACTACTGCGTCACCCTCAACCGCGACGCGCGGATCGCCGGCGACCGGGTGCTCCGCCGCCTCGAGTACGCCCACCCGCTCTACACGTTCGCGTCCCTCGACGCGCAGGCGCGCCTGCCGCTGCTCGACGGCCGGCGGCGCACCTGGTTCGCCGGGGCGTACCACGGGTTCGGCTTCCACGAGGACGGCCTGCGCTCGGGCCTGGGGGCGGCCGCGGCGCTGGGGGCGCCGTGGTGACCGGCCTGCGGTCGGCGCTCTACGAGGGGACGCTGCTGCACGCCCGCACGACGCCGGCGCGCAACGTGTTCCGCTACCCGGTGTGCTTCTACGCCCTCGACCTGGACGAGTTGCCGGAGCTGGACCGGCGGCTGCACCTCTTCGGCTACAACCGCCGCAACGTCCTGACGTTCCGGGACGCCGACCACCTGGGCCCCGCCGACCGGCCGGTGAAGGAGAACGTGCTCGCCCACCTCGCGGGCAGCGGCATCGACCTGTCCGGCGGGCGCGTGGTGCTGCTGACCAACCTGCGCCTGCTCGGGTACGTCTTCAACCCGGTCAGCTACTTCTACTGCTACGCCGCCGACGGCTCGCTCGCGGCGATCGTGGCCGAGGTGGGCAACACGTTCGGCGAGCGCCACCCCTACCTGCTGACCGACGCGAACCGGGTCCGGGACGGGTCGCGGCTCGTGTACGAGCATCGCAAGCTCCTGCACGTCTCGCCGTTCTTCGGGATGGACCAGACGTACCGGTTCTCGTTCACCGAGCCGGGGGACCGGGTCCACGCGGGGGTGGGGATCATCGAGGGCGGGGAGCGCCCGTTCTGGGCGGAGCTGACCGGCCGGCGGCGCCCCCTCACCGACGCGGCGCTGGCCCGGGCGCTGACGCGGTACCCGTTCATGTCCCAGCAGGTGACCGGCCTCATCCACTGGCAGGCGGTGAAGCTCACGATGAAGAGGGTGCCCTTCCACCACAAGCCGCGGTTCGCCCCCGGGGAGGGGTCGCGCACCGCGCCGGCCCCGGCCCCCGCCGCCGCCGCGCCGCGCCGCGCGTTGCGGCCGCAGCCGCCGGCCAGGCGCTCGCCGGCGACCCCGGTGGCCCGCCGCCTGGCGCTGCGGGCGCTGACGCACCCCGCCCGGGGGCGCGTCGCGGTGCGGCTGCCGGACGGCTCGGTGCGCCGCGGCGGCGACCCGTCGACCGGCCCGGACGTGGAGGTCGCGGTGGCCTCGCGCAACCTGTGGCGGCGGCTCGCGACCCGCGGGCGGCTGACCGTGGGCGAGTCGTACGTCGCCGGCGACTGGGACGCCGACGACCTCGTGGGGCTCCTCGAGGTCCTGGCCGTGACCGCCGAGCAGGCCCGCCACAGCCTGCCGGGGCGGGCGCTGACGGAGTTCCACCGGCGCCGCCCGAAGCTCCCCGCCGACCACGGCCTGCTGCGCTCGAAGCGGGACATCGCCTACCACTACGACCTCGGCAACGACCTCTACGCCCTGTTCCTGGACCCCACTTGGACGTACTCGTGCGCGGTGTTCGAGCGCCCGGAGATGACGCTCGAGGAGGCCCAGCAGGCCAAGTACCGGCGCATCTGCCGGAAGCTCGGCCTGGGCCCGGACAGCCACGTGCTGGAGATCGGGTGCGGCTGGGGCGGGTTCGCCCTCCACGCCGCCGGGGAGTTCGGCGCGCGGGTCACCGGGCTGACGCTGTCGGAGGAGCAGGCCGCGCTGGCGCGCGAGCGTGCCGCCGCGGCGGGCCTGGGCGACCGGATCGAGGTCCGGCTCCAGGACTACCGGGCCACCGAGGGCCGCTTCAGCCACGTGGCGTCGATCGAGATGCTCGAGGCGATCGGGCACGAGGAGCTGCCGGTGTACTTCGGGGCGGTCGACCGCCTGCTGGCGCCCGGCGGGGTGGCCTGCATCCAGACGATCGCGGTGCCCGACCAGCGGTACGAGCGCTACCGACGCGGCAACGACTGGATCCGCGAGTACATCTTCCCCGGCGCGGTGATCCCGTCGCTGGAGGCGATCCTGCGCGCGATGACCCGTTCGTCCGAGCTGATCCTCCACGGCGCCGAGAACATCGGGTTCCACTACGCCCGGACCCTGCAGGAGTGGCGCGAGCGCTTCACCGCCAACCGCGACCGGGTCCGCGCCCTGGGCTACGACGAGCGCTTCGTGCGGGCGTGGGTGTTCTACCTCGCGTTCTGCGAGGCGGCGTTCCGGACCCGCGCGATCCACGACTACCAGCTGGTGCTGACCCGCCCGTTCAACGACCGGCTGCCGCACGACCCGGCGCCGCGGCTGGCGTTCTGATGGCCGGCGTCGCGGGGCGGGTGGTGTGGATCACGGGCGCGTCGGCGGGGATCGGCGCGGCCGTGGCGGAGGAGCTGGCGCGGCGCGGCGCCACGGTCGTGGCCACGGCACGGCGCGAGGAGGCGCTGGCGGGGCTGGCCGCGCGCGCCGCGGGGATCGGCGCGAAGGCCGGCGACATCACCGACGCCGGGGCGATGCGGCGGATCGCCGGCGAGATCGTGGCCGAGCACGGCCGGATCGACATCGCCCTCCTCAACGCGGGCACCTACCGCCAGGTGCTGCCGGAGGATTTCTCGCCGGAGCTGTTCCGCCCCCACGTCGAGGTCAACATCATGGGGACGGTGAACTGCATCGCGGCCGTGCTGCCCGACATGCGCCGCCGCGACGCCGGCCGCATCGCGGTGGTCGCGAGCGTGACCGGGTTCGCGTCGCTGCCGATGGCGTCCGCCTACGGCGCCAGCAAGGCGTTCCTGATCTCGATGTGCGACAGCCTCCGCGCCGACCTGGCGGGGGAGGGCTCCGGCGTGGAGGTGACGGTGGTGGCGCCCGGGTTCGTGAGGACGGACCTGACGGAGCAGAACGACTTCGAGATGCCGTTCGTGATCGAGGCGCCGGAGGCGGCCCGGATCATCGCCGACGGCCTGGAGGCGGGCGACCCGGAGATCGCGTTCCCCCGCCGCATGTCCGTCGCGATGAAGACGATCGGCCGCTGGCTGCCGGGGCCGCTGCGGCGGCGGTACGTCGCGGGGGTCGCGCGGCGGCGGGAGCGCGACCGGCGCCAGGGGTCGCCGGGATGAGCCTGCTGGCACTGGTGCACGGGGCGTGGCATGACGGGTCGTGCTGGGACCCCGTCGTCCCCCTCCTGCGGGAGGCGGGGCACCGCACCGTGGCGCCGGACCTCCCGTCGGAGGACCCGGAGGCCGGGTTCGCGGAGTACGCGGCGGTGGTCGTCGATGCGATCGGCGGCGACCCCGACGCGATCGTGGTGGGGCACTCCCGGGGCTCGGACACCGCGACCCTCGTGGCGGCGGAGGGCGCGGCCCGCGCGGTGGTCCACCTGTGCCCGCGCTTCGGCGGCGTGCCGTTCCCGCGGGACGCGCCGCCGCGGTTCCGGCCGGACGCGCCGATGCCGCCGGACGACGACCTGGGCCGCGGGACGTGGGATCCCGACGACGCGGTGCGGCGGATGTACGGGCCCCTGCCGC
>BFBZ01000008.1_pt350 | contig 12326 bp, 15 predicted proteins | sample 1888401 | NCBI WGS metagenome assembly BFBZ01 (sample SAMD00112614, study PRJDB3348) | symbiont metagenome | host: Chara braunii | reverse complement strand
TGGCCGAGCCGTAGCTTCATCTCGCGCGCCGCCTTGTTGGTGAAGGTCACCGACAGGATTTCCTGCGGGCGCGCGCGGCCCTGGCTCAGGATATGCGCGATGCGCGTGGTCAGCACCCGCGTCTTGCCGGTGCCGGCGCCGGCCAGCACCAGCACGGGACCGTCGAGCGTCTCGACTGCTTCGCGCTGTTCGGGGTTGAGGCCGGTGAGATATTGCGGACCGGCGGCCGCCCGCGCACGCGCAGCGATGCCGCCAGCCGCAGGCTGGTGCTCGGGAACGCCGTGATGGGGCAATTTGCTCGGCTCGGTCATTGGCGAATCGTCTCGGCCCCACGATGGCACCGCGGGACGGTGAAGGGGAGCTTTCTTAGCAGGGATTGAAGGCCATATAGGGCCTGATCGGCTGTTTTGACAGGTTTTATCGCCGCCGACAGGAACGGTTTTGGCAGCAGTCTGAAGCCGGCCTGGTTCCAAAAATCGACGGAAATTTCCCGGTTTCGCCTCCAGGAACCTGCTTATCGCCGCTGGATTGTTTCTCCAGCTATGGCGCCGGGCGAGAGCCGGCGCGAGCGAACGAGACAGAGGTTCTGAACATGTTGAGCTGGGTTGTCACATTCCTGGTTATCGCCCTGATCGCAGGCGTTTTGGGCTTCGGCGGCATCGCCGGTGCGTCGATCGAAATCGCCAAGGCGATCTTTTTCATCGCCATCATCCTGTTCCTGGTGTCGGCAGTGGTCGGATTGGCGCGCGGCCGAACGAGGGTCTAGCGAAGCGGCACGTTTTCTGACGCGTCTTCCCGACGCGAACCGGCGGCCACTTCGCTTGAAAACACAATGCTACTTCGCCGAGGGCATGGCCACGTTGCGGCCGATGCCCTCGGGACGCGGCAGGCCCGCATAACTCTCCACGATGGCGCGGGTACGGGCGCGGATATCGGGCGGAAACGGCGCCACCTTGCGCGCCGCCATATCGATGTGCAGCGTGAGATTTTCCGAGGTCGCGGACAGCCAGCCCTCGGTGGCATGGCGCAACTCCTCGAATGTGTGTAGCCGCTTCTCGTCGGCGCCAAGCAGATAGACCGAGACCTGCACGGGATCGCCGAGATGGATTTCCCTGATGTAGCGGACGTGGCACTCGGCCGTGAAGGTCGAGCACTGCCGCTCCTTCATGTAGGCCGGCCCGATCCCGAGTTGCAGCCACATCTCGTCGATGGCGCGGTCGAACATCACATTGTAGTAGGCCATGTTGAGATGGCCGTTATAGTCGATCCATTGCGGCTCGATCTGCATCACCGAGGATTTGAATGGGGAGGGCGGAAGCGGCATCTCGCTGGCGGCAGTCGGCAAAGTCATGATCGATCCCGGTTTCGTTGGCGTGCGAGCATGAGCTTTTCTGTGACTCCGGCGTCCACTTTTTCAAGTCAGGCTCTCTTGACCCCTTATACAAGCTTTGCCACGGTCGGCTAAAGCCGGGAGGAATTTTGACGTGGCGACAACGATTTCGAGCAATGTGACGCGACCTGAACCGCAGGCCCTGAAGCGCGCGATCGACGCGCTGGCGGCGCGGTTCGGCAACCGGCTCGTCACGTCGCAGGCGGTGCGCGAGCAGCACGCCCATACCACCACGTGGCTGCCGAACCAGCCGCCCGATGCGGTCGTGATGGCGCAGGAAACCGCCGACATCCAGGACGTGGTGCGGATCTGCGCCGCTAATCGCGTGCCGGTGATCGCGTTCGGCACCGGAACCTCGCTCGAGGGCCAGGTCAACGCGCCTGCGGGCGGCGTCTGCATCGACCTGCGCGATATGAACAAGGTGCTGGAGGTCCATGCCGAGGACCTCGATTGCGTGATCCAGCCCGGCCTGACGCGGAAAGCGCTCAACGAGCACCTGCGCGACCAGGGTCTTTTCTTCCCGATCGATCCCGGCGCCGATGCCTCGCTCGGCGGCATGACCTCGACCCGTGCCTCCGGCACCAACGCCGTGCGCTACGGCACCATGCGCGAGAACGTGCTGGCGCTGAAGGTGGTGCGCGGCGACGGCGAGATCATCACGACAGGCACGCGGGCCAAGAAGTCGTCGGCCGGCTATGACCTGACGCATCTGTTCGTCGGCGCCGAGGGCACGCTCGGCATCATCTCCGAATTGACCATCCGCTTGCGCGGCATTCCGGACACCATCGCCGCCGCGGCCTGTTCGTTCGAGACGGTGCGCGGCGCTTGCCAGGCCACGATCCTGGCGATCCAGACCGGCATTCCGGTCGCCCGGATCGAGCTGCTCAATGCCGCGCAGGTGAAGGCCTGCAACAGCTATTCAAAGCTGTCGCTGCCGGAGACGCCGCTGCTGCTGCTGGAATTCCACGGCAGCGAGGTCGAGGTCGCCGAGCAGTCGAAGAATTTCCGCGACATCGCCGCCGAATGCGGCGGTGGCGCCTTCACCTGGACCACCAAGCCGGAGGACCGCACCAAGCTGTGGCAGGCCCGGCACGACGCCTATTGGTCGGTGAAGGCGCTGCGCCCCGGCGACAGCATCGGCGTCGTCGCGACCGACGTCTGCGTGCCGATCTCGCGGCTGGCCGATTGCGTCACCGAGACCGAGGAAGATCTGAAGCGGCTCAATTTGCTGTCGCCGATCGTCGGCCATGTCGGCGACGGCAATTTCCACTGCTCGCTGCTTTGCGACGTCAACGACAAGGACGAGATGGCGCGCGGCGAGGAGTTCATGCACCGCCTGGTCGAGCGCGCGCAGGCGATGGACGGCACCTGCACCGGCGAGCACGGCATCGGTCAGGGCAAGCAGAAATACCTCAAGGCCGAGCTCGGCCCCGAGGCGCTGGACGCGATGCGGGCGCTCAAGCAGGCGCTCGATCCGCAGAACATCTTCAATCCCGGAAAGATCGTTCCTGCCGCTTAATCCATCGGATCGTTCGGCCACAGGACCCTGGCGATGTGGTTGTTCAGCAAGGCCAAGCGGAAGGATATCTGGGACGATCCGGTCGCGCAGCCGCTCGGCGACATCGAGGCCGCGCAGCAGATCCGCGCGATCTGCCGCGATGCCGCCGGCTGCGCCGAGGCGGTCGGTTCGCCCGGCAGGCTTTCAGCGAACAAGCAGCAGATCGAGCGCGCGCGTTACGAGCGCGCCGCCAAGGTCGCGATGGAAATCGCGATGAAGATATCCGACGAGCTGATGCGCGACTCCGCGGTGCGCGAGATCGTCGGTCTCTGCATGAAGGCGGGCAACATCAAGACCGCGCGGGCGCTGTTCCGCGCCATTCATGCCGGCTCGATCAAGGCCGACGTCTTGAAGGAGCATCCGACGCTGGAGGGAGAGCAGTAGGTCGCATGAGCGACCGATCGCAGCCGGTGCCGGACCTATGCGCCGCCGCACATGTGCTGCGAGTCCGGCATGATCCACGATTGTTTGGTTTCGATCTGGGTTGCGGAATATGTCCGGCCCCGTTCGTCCCCGGGGGGACAGTGTCTCGGAATCGTTGAAAGACAGAGCAGAACCTCGTCGCCGATGTGCGACTGAGCAACTGCGTCCTCGTAATTGTAGGAAATCTGGTACGCGCCATTGGCGTATCGAACCGCCGTTCCGCTCACCGTTTCGTCTGTTGGTTGCGGCCATTTCAAGACTTCACCGAACCGGCCGGTGATGGAGACGATCTTGGTCCGCGTGCAATGCCCAAGGACCTTGGGCAAATTCTCGTCCATCACGTCCGGGGGCTGGCTTGCTTGTCTCAGCCGATACTCGCCAACCCAGGGCGGAACCGGGACGTTTGAGCCAACGTCTTCCAAGTACGAAATTGCCGCGACCTGTGCGTCGAGGATGCAAATAGTCGATGTGCCGCAAGCGCGTCTGTCATCGAGCCGATCCTTCATGGCGGCCCTTATGTTCTTTTGAAACTCATTTGTTGATTCGGCGGCGGATGTCTTGGGGCCCGCTTTCATCGCCTGCCCGAAACCAATGGCGACTGCCTGGTCGAGTTCAGCGAGACGGGGATCGCTGCAAATCTGTTGCTCGTCGGGTGCCCTCGCGCGCGAGCAATCGAAGCTCGGCTTGACGTCGCCGGCCAACGCTTCGTTGGCGGCCAGCAAAAGCAGGCAGAGCGGAACCAGATTTTTCCAGTCGAAAGCCATCTTCAGACTCCTCGAAAGACAAATCCTTTTGCCGGTTACTAGCACAATTTGTCTTGCGCTTGCCTTGTTCCGGGCGCGTCGCGGACCGAGGCGAGCAACCGGATTGGGACCAAAGCTACGCCGGTCCACCGAGCGCCCGCACCGCTTCGTCGACGCTGTGGAAGACCTGGTTCCTTTGCAGAACCTCGTAAAGGTTGAAGCGCTCGAATGCCTGCTGCGCGCGGGAGGACTCAAGCCGCGCCACGGCCACGGTCACGCCGTCGTCGCGGCATTCGCGAAACAGGTCGCGCAGTGCCTGCGCGGCGGTGAAGTCGATCTCGATCATGCCGCTGGCCTCGATCACCAGCAGTCGCGGCTTTTGCGTCGCCGCGCTGATCATCTTGAGCACGCCGCTGTGAAAACCTTCCGCGTTGAGGAACGACAGCGGCGCCTGCAGGCCGACGACCGCAATGCCTGCCTTGCGCTCGCCTGACGTGTGCGGGCCCGCCGGCCACCAGATCGTGGTGCCGGGCACGTGGACGAATTCGACCAGCCGGCCGCGCGTCGTGGTCCAGATGCCGTGCAGCAGCGACAGCGCGATGCCGACCGCGACGCCTTGCTCGATCGGCAGCACGATGATCGCGGCGGCCGTCGCCACCACCAGCAGGAATTCGTAGAACGACTGACTGAAGATCATGACGATCTGCGCCACGCGGATGATGCGCAGCGCCACGAACAGCAGCACGCCGCCGAGTGCCGCATCGGGCACGTGCTGCAGCAGCGTCGCGCCGAAGGCGAGCAGCGCGAGCACGATCGCCGCGGCAAACAGCCCCGCGACCTGCGTGCGTCCGCCGGTCTCCGAGACGATGCCGGTGCGCGGGGGACTGGCGTTGACGGGGAAGGCGCCGAACAGCCCCGACAGAACGCTGCCGGCACCGGCGCCGAGGAAGTCGCGATCGACGTCGGCCGGCTTGTCTGGATCTGATAGAAACGAGCGCGTCGTCGCGGCGGTCTGCACCATGACGACGATGGCGATCAGGATCGCGAGCGACAGCAGCTTGATCCATCGCTCCGGCGCGATGTCCGGAAGCGAGGGCTTTGGCAGTGACCCGGGCACGATGCCGACCACCTTGACGCCCTTGCCTTCGAGATGGCCGGCGATCACAGCGATGGTGGCCACGACGAGCCCGATCAGTGCGCCCGGTATCCGCGCGCTGACCTTTTCCGATCCGGCGACCAGGGCCAGCACGCCGAGCCCGATCGCCAGTGTGTAGACATTGGTCTGGTCGATCTTCTCGGCGAGCACCCCGAGCTTGTACAGCGTCGGCCCGTCCGGCGTGGTCAGGCCGAGCACGCCCGGCAGTTGCGAGACCAGGATGTGGACCGAAATGCCGGCGAGAAAGCCGACCGTCACCGGCGTCGACAGCAAATTGGCGATCCAGCCGAGCTTGAACAGGCTGCCAGCGATCATGATGACGCCAACCATCAGCGCCAGCGCCATCGCGAACGCCTGATAGTCCGGTGAGCCGGCGGTTGCCATCAGCGCCAGCCCGCCGGCGAAGATCGGCGTGATCGTGGAGTCGGCGCCGCAGGACAGGAAGCGGTTGGCGCCGAACATCGCAAAGCCGAGCGAGCCGGCCATGAAGGCAAAGAAGCCGATCTGCGGTGAGAAGCCGCCGAGCCGCGCGGTCGCCATCTGCTCCGGGATCGCGATCGCCGCCAGCGTCAGTCCCGCGATCAGGTCTCCGGGCAGATTGCCGGACCGGAAGCCGGCCAGTGAACGGAAGATCGGCCAGGGGGAGTGGGGCGCGGAACGGGTCGCAGGGGTTTGGGCCATCGGTCTCCGACTCATCTGGCGGCGAAGGGTCGGGAAGTGTCCGCCATTGCCTGGCCAAAAGCCAGCGGCGTCGCGCGCTGTGCGAGTGCGAACGACGGCAGGGAGCTACGGAGCGCGCGGTTCGGTGATCGCCTTGCGGATTGCCGCGAGCGGGGCGGCGTCGTCGAAGCCGACGGTGTCGCCCTGCGTCTTCACGCCGAGGTCCCGCCAAAGCGCGGCAAGATCCGGCGTCACCGGCTTAGGTCCCATCTCGTCGTGCAGGCGCGTCAACACCTCGCCGCCGACGGTCTGGTCGGCGGTCGACAGCACGCGCGCGAGCGTCCAGTCCTTCTCGTGGTTGCCGCCGGCGGCCAGCACGCCGCGCATCGCATCCTGCAGGCCAAGCCTGTTGGCGGTGCGCTTGCGGATCTCGATATCGGCGAGCAGGCAGAACAGCGCGCCGCCCCAATATTTGCGGCCCCAGGTGTCGGTGTTGTCGAGCCCCTGATCGCCGGCTTGCGGCAGGCCTTTCGGCATGTCGCGCATCATCGCCTGCCAGATCTCCTGCGCGGTGAGGTCGCCGGCCTGCACGCGGGCGACAGGCTCGATGTAGACCGCGAGCCCTTCGGACAGCCAAGCATAGCGATCGTCGAGATCGGGCAGGGCGGTGTGCACCATCTCGTGCACCATCACCCAGTCCCGCTTCAGGTCGTCCTCGCTTGCGTCGCGCCCGATCAGCACGCGGATCGCCGCGCCGCGATAGCCCCAGGTGGTGCCGCCGCGCACCCGCGGGCCGTCGACTGGGACCAGCAGCAGGCGCAGCGAGCGCACCGGGAAATGTCCATAGTAGGTGGAGACGGCCCTCGCCGACATCTTCACCCAATCGAAAATCTTCTCCCTCGGCAGCGCCATTTCGCCGGGCGCGAAGCCGACATGGATGGTCGCGCCGCCGACCTCGAGATCGGTCTTCGGCAATTTGTCGAACGCATCGTACGGCATGCGGTCGCCGCGCATGAACTCGGACTGCGCCGCGACATGGCACGACGCGATGCCGATGATGATGATCGCGACCAGCATCGCGGCTGCGATCACGCGATATGTCGGGATGCGTCTCATCGCGTCTTGCTCTGCGGTCGCGGCGTTTCACGCCCGTCCACGACCGCCGCCACCTGATCGTCGAGATCGTCGAGCAGCGCCGCCAACAAGAGTTCGCCCTTGGCGCGCGTCGCCAGCGTCGGATCACCGAAGCTGCCGGAGCGGCTATAGTTGGGCGAATGCATGTCCGACGGCGTCAGCGGCCCGGGCGCCTCACGATCGATCGCGGGGCTCGCTTCGGCGCGCGCCATGACGACCAACTCTGGAGCGATCGCCAGCATCAGGGACGTCTCGAGTTCGTCGGCGTGGCTGCCGTGGCTTTGTTGGCGCAGCGCTGCGGCGGTCCGCGCATAGCGCGGGCCTTGATAGGCGCGCAAATGGTGGACCGTGTCCGCGTCCAGTCCGGCCAGGGCCCGCTGGACCGGCGCCTGTGTGCTGATGCCGGTGTTCAGTACGAACAGCGCCTTGCAGCCGCCTTGGACGATCCCGGCGGCGATCTCGTGCACCATCGCCTCGAAGGTCGCATCCGACAGGCTGCTACTGCCGGCATAGGCGGTGAAGGCAGGATAATATCCGTACGTGATGGTCGGCCAGACCAGCGCATCGACGCGCTCGGCGAGTCGTGCAGCGAACCATTCGGCCTGCAGTCGATCAGCGTTGAGCGGCAGGTGAAAGCCGTGCTGTTTCGCGGCGGCGCCGATCGGCAGGATCGCCGGGCACCCCGCAGCAAGGCGGCGCGCGACCTCGTCCCAGGCAAGGTGCTCGATGAAATGGCAATCGCTGCCGGCGCTCATGCCGCGCACCTTTCATCCCTGGACGGACGCTGCCGCCAGAAGTCCTATCGTGATCCAGCCGTGCAGGTAGGTCGCGCCACGCGCCGCCGCATTGTCGGGATCGTCATAGGTCGCGAGCATCTCGCAGAGCACGCCGAACGGAATGCCAGTGCTGGCCTCGTCCCACATCATCGCTTCCTCGGCGGGCAGCTCGCGGAACATCGGCGTGGTGTCCTGGCGCCAGATCAGCAGGCGCGACGGCTCGGCAAGCGTCTCCGCTTCAGGCGGCGCCTCGTCGTTCTTCAGCGCCATCCAGATCGCCGCCGCATTGGTCGATTGATCGATCCGGGTCGCGCTCGGATGTGGCTGGAACACCAACCCGTTCCACAGCTCGGGCGCAAATCCCGCCATCGCCTCCAGCGCAAGCACGCTGCCTTCGCGGGCGTCGAAGGCGTCATTCAACGCCTTCTCCAGCGCCGCCAGATCGGCCAGCACCGGATGCTGGCGGTAGGGTTCGGTGGACTTCAGGAAATCCGGCAATCCTTGCGAGAACCAGCGCAGGTTCGGGTCCTCGGACGGCCGTGCCTTGACATAGGCGTGCCCCATGTCGTCGAAGGTCTCGTCGCCGAGGTAGCGATGCAGCAACTCATGGTCGTTGCGGACGGCCTCGACCAGCCGCGATCCATAGGCATAGCGGTAGACGCCGAACAGCGTCTCGCGCTTCTCGCGCGGGCTGTCGAGGATCTCGTCCAGGATATTGTCGTCGCCGCTCAGGATCGCGTGCTGGAAGGCGCTCTGCTGGCGGGCGAAGTCGCTCATGCGGCGGGGACGCCCACGGGCAGAACCTGCTCCGCGATGGCACGGGTCCGCTCGACCTCGAGCAGCAATTCGCCGAGCGGCGGGATGTTGTCGTCGCGCTCGATCATGGTCGAGACCCGGCCGAACCGCTTCAACGCCGCCACATAAAGCTCCCAGACATCCTCGCACACCGGATGGTCGTGGGTGTCGATGATATGCGTCCCCATATGGCTGTGGCCTGCCATGTGGAATTGCACGACGCGGTCGGCCGGAATGCCGTTCAGGAAGGCCATCGGATCGTAGCCGTGATTGAAGGCGCTGACATAGACATTGTTGATGTCGAACAGCAGCCAGCAGCCGGAACGGCGCGACAGTTCGGAGAGGAATTCCCACTCCGTCATCCCGGAATTGCTGAACTGCACATAGGTGGAGACATTCTCCAGCACGATGGCGCGGCCGAGGAAATCCTGCACCAGCTGGACCCGGCTCACGACGTGATCGAGCGCCTCCTTCGTGTAGGGGATCGGCAACAAATCGTGCAGGTTCTTGCCGTGGACGCCGGTCCAGCACAGATGGTCCGACACCCATTTCGGCTGCACCCGCGTTGCGAGGTCCTTGAGGCCCTGCAGATAGGCGAAGTTGGGCGGGGCGGTGGAGGCGATCGACAACGAGACGCCATGCATCACCACGGGATAGCGCTCGCAGATCCGGTCGAGGATGCGCAGCGGCTGGCCGCCCGGCAGCATGTAGTTCTCGCTGATCACCTCGAACCAGTCGATCGGCGGGTTGCCGTTCAGGATCTCGTCATAGTGCTGCGCGCGCAGCCCGAGGCCGAAGCCGAGGAAGGGCGGCCGGGTCGATTGCAGTGGCCGCTCCCGCTGCGGCGTCGGCGTGTCCGGCAATCGGCTTGCGACGTTCATGGCGCCTCCGCGCTGCGGGCGCCGTGATTGCGGCGCTTGGTGCAAAACTATCATGGAAACGAGGCCCGGCCTATGCCGGGCCTCGTCTCGATCTCGTCGGCTCAAGCGGGCTCGAACTTGCCCTTGGCGGCCGTGCACTGGTCCTTGGTCATCGATGAGAAGCCCTGACCCTTGCATGCATTCTGGCCCTTGCAGGCGTGGTTGCCGCCCTTGCAGGCACTCTGGCCCTTGCAGGCGTTGGCGCCGACGCACTTGCCTTCGCCGGCGGCGTAGGATGGCGTCGACATGACAGCGCCGGCGAGGAACAGCGTGGCTGCTGCGGCGGCGAGTGCGGTTCCGGACTTAGTCATCTTCATGAGCGTCTCCTTGTGCAAGTTGATTACAGGATTGTTGAAGGTGCGCCGCCCGCAGGCCTGCGACAGTTCCGGCCGAAGGCTGCACCCCATCTAGCTACGTGAGTGATCCGTCATGGTTACACGCCGGACGGACATTTTTGCTGCTCGCAATGAAGAAAGCCCGGTTTGGTGCCGGGCCTTCTCTCGTGCCGATCGATGCGATCAGCCCTTGACGAATTTGCCGCCGGCCGCGTTGCACTGCTTCTCCGAGGTCATCGAGAACCCGGTGCCCTTGCATGCATTCTGGCCCTTGCAGGAATTGCCGCCGCCCTTGCAGGCGCTCTGGCCCTTGCAGGCGTTGCCGGCCATGCACTTGCCCATGGCGGCGTGCGCGGACGACGAGGTGGTCGTGACCACGGCGCCGGCGATGAACAGGGTGGCGGCAGCGGCTGCGAGCGTCGCACCGGACTTGGAATTCAGCTTCATGACGATCTCCTCAATGGTTGTTTGAACGACGACTAATGTGACGCCGTGAGCATCCGATGATCGTTCGACCCCAGACCGCACAACGAATGGTCGGAGAGCCATCAGATCGTGCCGGGACCGGAAGGGCCTGGGACATGAGTGCTCGTCCGAATCCAGCTACGAGGCGTCAGGCGATTTGGTTACAGCGGTTCAAAAGAAAATTTTGTTCTGAGGCGGTCCGGGACCCGATCCATATCAAAAGCCGCGGCAGGCGGAGCATTTCGTTGCGCGCTGCCGATCGCTTCGCTGCATTGCACAGTTCGGATTTTAGTCAGTTTTGCGCCGCGCGCGCCGGCTTCAGCCGGGCCATTTGCGCGACGTTCGCCTTCAGTTCTTCGGCATCGAAGGCCGGGAACGAGCAGATGCGGTTGCTACAGGCAAACGCCGCGGGCTCGCCGAGATCCGGATATTCGACGTCCGGGTTGGGCAGCTTGCCCTCACGCAGGTCGAGCCATTCCAGCCGCTTGTAGCGGGCGGGCAGCGCGCGCGCGATGGCATGCAGCGCCTGCGCGCGGCCGTCATCCTTGTGTCCGACGATCGTGATGTGCGTCGGCTCGAGCGCGAGTTCGTCGTCGGCAAGCAGCACGCCGGGCAGCGGGCGCGGCATCTCGGTCGACGCGCCGCTGAGATAACGCATCGCGTGCGAGGCCTGCTCGCGCATGCGGTCATCGCCATAGTAGCGATTGAGCAGGTTTAGGAAGCGTGCCACCTGGATCTGGTCGTCGATCAGCTTGGCCGGCTTTGCGAACACACCGGTGTTTCCTTCCGACGTCTTCGAGGTGAAGAAGCCGCCGGCTTCGTCACGGAAGCTCGCGACGAAGTCGCCGGCCTTCGCCGCCGCGGTCAGCCAGTCGCGATCGCCGGTCGCGGCGTAGAGATCGAGAAAGGCCTGGCCCATCGCGACGCTGTCGCCGAGGAACGGTCCGCCGCGATCCTTGTCGCCGTGGCGGAAGCCGCCGTCCGGCAGCGCCCGGTTGGTGAGCACCCATCTGGCCGCGCGCTCGGCGACAGCAAGCGTCTTCGGATCTTTGGTGACGTCATAGAAGGCCGCGAGACCCGAGATGGCCCAGCCATTCTCACGGGCATATAGATTGGTGTCGATGCGGGGCAGGCCGAGCTTGCGGCGCTCCGCGTCAGGCAGCGCATAGTATGTGTGGCCATCGGTGTCGTGATTGAGATCGGCGTCCTGGCTGACATAGAAGGCGCCGTCCGGGCTCAGCAGGACGCCGGTCAGATAGCGCTCGATGTCGCGCGCCGCCGCGAGATATTTCGGGTCCTTCCACTGCGCATAGGCCTGGCTGTACTGCCGCAGATATTGCGACTGGAACGAGATGATCTTCTCGAAATGCGGATGGGTCCAGGAGCCGGCTTCCGAGTACTGGTACACGCCACCCCACACCGGATCGATCAGCGCGATGGCGGCGTCGAGGGTCTGCTTCGCCCGCCTGGTGGCCACGGCATCGCCGGTTTCGGCGCGGCTGATTGCCAGGTCGAGGCTGTCGGCGTCGATATATTTCTGGTTCTCGCCCCAGCCGCCGAGCTTGTCATCGTAGGAATCGTCGAAAGTCTTGGTCAGTTCGGCGCGCTGGGCCTTGCTGAGATACGCCGAGGTCGCCGGCTTGACCGCAAAGGCCTCGCCGACCGATGGCCCCGGCGACGGATCGTCGATCACGGCCTTGAGCAGCGCCTGCATCCGCTCCGGCTCGATATAGCCCCTGATCTTCGCGATCTCGGTGCCGTCAGGCGCGAACACGATGGTCGCGGGCCAGCCCCAGTCGCCATAGCGATTGGAGAGGTCCGGATTGGCATCCTGGTCGACGCGAACCGGGAGATATTTTTCCGACAGCAACTCCTGCACTTTCGGATCGGCGTAAGTGGTCTTCTCCATCACATGGCACCAATGGCACCACACCGCTTCGAGATCGAGGATGACGAAGCGCTTCTCGGCCG
>BFBZ01000012.1_pt134 | contig 12327 bp, 16 predicted proteins | sample 1888401 | NCBI WGS metagenome assembly BFBZ01 (sample SAMD00112614, study PRJDB3348) | symbiont metagenome | host: Chara braunii | reverse complement strand
AGGAGGCCTATGCTTTCGGCAAGCGCCAGGAAGGCGAAAGCAAATTCAACGCGCAAGTGGGCCTCGAATTTCTGGGATTGCTGCTTGCGAAGGCGAGCGGCGGCACGCTGGAGCCCCGCTTCATTTTCTTCGCGCTTGTCGGTTCGAGCGGATTGCTTGTGCATCTGATCGCGCTGAAGATGGCGCTCGGCTTCAGTTTCTCCTTCACCAAGGCGCAAGCCGTCGCCACCTTCGTTGCGATGACCAGCAATTTTTTCTTCAACAACGCCTTTACTTATCGCGACCGTGAGTTGAGACGGTTCGCAATGCTCAGGGGCTTCGTGCTGTTCTGCCTGATCGGCGGCATCGGCGCTTTCGCCACAGTGGGCTTTGCGACATGGCTCTATTCGAACGAGCCGATCTGGTGGGTCGCTGGCGCAGCCGGCGCCGCGATGAGTGTGTTCTGGAACTATGCGATGTCCAGTCTTTTCGTGTGGCGCACACGATGAAGATACGCGGGCGTGTCGTATTGCTGGCCGTGCTGCTTCTCATCCTGTCGCGGTTTATCGCGAGCGCCCTGCTGCCGCTTTCCGCCGACGAAGCCTATTACTGGCTGTGGTCGCGCCATCTCGACTGGGGTTATTACGACCATCCGCCCCTCATCGCTTTCGCGATCCATGCCGGAACCGCGTTGTTCGGTGAGATCCCGTTCGGCGTGCGGTTGATGGGTTTGCTCGCTTCCGTTGTTGCCAGCATTGCTGTGTGGCGCGCGGGCGCGATCGTTCTGAAGGATGAAAGGGCGGGTGGGTATGCCTGCCTGTTCTTCAATCTTTCGCTGATGGTCGCTATCGAGACGATGGTGGCAACGCCAGACGTGCTGGCAATTGCTACTGCTGCGTTGTTTCTCCTGGCACTTGCCAAAGTAGAGGAAAGCGGGCGGGGCGCATGGTGGCTTGCCGCCGGTGCCGCCGCAGGTATCGGTCTGCTCGCGAAGTACACAACGTTCTTTCTTGGCGCTGGCGCGCTTGTCTGGCTCGTGGTGGATTCGCGCCAGAGGCGCTGGCTGCTGACTGCTTGGCCCTACGCAGGTGCCGTGGTCGCCGCGATCCTGTTCGCTCCGAACCTGTGGTGGAACCAGACGCATGATTGGATGACGTTTGTTTTCCAGTTCGGGCGTGTGGACGAAGGCCATTTTACTTTGCGCTATCTCGCGGAGTTCCTCGGCGCGCAAATCGGGCTAGCGACGCCGTTTATTTTTGTTCTTGCCGTGATGGGCATTTTCTCGCGTCGTGAGGGCTCGATCCTCGCACCTGCACTGATATGGCCCAGCGTCGCCTTTTTTGCGCTGCACGCGTTGCATGACCGTGTGCAGGGCAATTGGCCAAGCTTCCTCTATCCTGCGCTCGCCATTGCCGCCGCCGATGCTGCCAGCCGCACCAGTTGGACCGGCTGGGCGCGACGCTTTTCGAGAATTTCGAGACGCGCGGCGATCCCGACTGCTGCGGTTCTCCTGGCGCTCCTCTACGTCCAGGCGTTGACCGGTATCATTCCGCTTGGCCGCAAGGATCCGATACAGCGGCTGCTCGCCTTCGGTTTGCCTGAAATGTCCAAAGATATCGTGCGACAAGTCTCTGCTCATCGCGCAAGCGCAATCCTGACCACCGACTACGCGATGACGGCGTGGCTGCGGTTCTATCTGCCCGCCGATTTGCCGATCATCCAGGTCGACGAGCCGTGGCGATGGGCGGCCGCGCCGTCTACCAATGCGGTCTCGTTCCAGCACCCCCTGATTTACATCGCGGATCTGCGCAGGGACCGGCCCGATATTGTGAAGCTACAGTTCGGAACAGTCGTGCCCTGTGGCCAAGTGGATCGCAGCAGACGTGGCTCGGTTATTGAGACCTATGCTGCCTATTGCGTGCGGCATCCCAAGTCTGCGGCCGTCGGAAAAATTCCTTAAAGCAAGGCGCAACCTCGAACTGGGTTTGCCTGACTTCGTTTTTGAAAGGAAGAGAGCGGACACCCAGTACGGGCTGTCGAAGGGGCTGGGGCGTTCCGAACCGAACGTCCGCTCAGGAATTAAAATGCCGGTCTCCCGAAAGCGTTCCGAAGAATCTTGGCGCTTCACGAATTATTTTGCGGGTCCCTATCAGATCGGCGGGCGCCCGCGCACAGCGCCCGAAAACGCACTTACGATCAACAGGATAACAAATACGACCAGCAATATTTTCGCGACGCTGGCGGCAAGCCCTGCCAGGCCGAAGAAGCCAAGATAACCCGCGACCAGTGCGAACAAGAGGAAGATTAGCGCATAGCCGAGCATCAGATAGTTCCCACCATGTCTCAGTCTGGGAACGTTTGGCGTCAGTGCTAGGTTCCGTGGAGTTTCAGCGCCGTCTGCGCAAGAAGATACCGGCCGCGCCCACAAGGCCCGCACCCAGCATGGCGAGAAGCGGCTTGTCTCGCGCCAGCCCGGAAAACACGTTCATGATCAAGGCTTCGCCTGCCAGATCCGTTCTCGGCGGTCTGCGGAACGAGGCCACAAGCACGAACAGCAAAGGAACAAACAGGAAAATAAGTGCCGTGAGCGCCGCTGCGCCGGGAATGCCCACGGAGTGTTCAAGCGCCTTGAAAATTGCAAACCCCGCAAACGATACGCCGACAAAAATCAACGCCGCGGCGATGATCCCAACCACAACGCCGGCAGCAGTCTTTGCGAACATAGGGTCCTCTATCGACGCAGCAAGATAGCGCCAATCAGTGCGCCGATACCCATCGACACAAGGCAGGCCGCGACCGGTTGATCGCGTATGGAATCACGTACCGTGTCCAGATTTTCGTTGCCCCAATCCTGGGCCTGTGCGGCCAGGGCTTCGGTGGCGCGAAGGGCCTCCGTCAGGCGCTCCTGGGCAGCTTCGCCCACGCCTTCTCCCAGCCCGCGCATGTCTTCCTGCAAGGCCTCAAGGTCCTGCCGCAAGGCGGAGAGCCGTGCCTCGATCTGACCATCGCCACTCGTGCGTTTGCCGCGTCTTGCCATAGCACTCCTCCAGACCCCGAAGGGTCGCATCCTGTGGTTAAAGATTAAACACTCAGCCCCGCTACCGGGGGAAGGGGGCTATGCGTGGCCTTACGCCGCTTTTCGGGCAACGGGATGAAAAAACAACGCCTGGCCGACCGTAGCCTGCACTGTTTCGGGCAGGAAGGGCTTGGCGATCAGATAGGTCGGCTCGGGGCGTTCGCCCGTCAGCAGCTTTTCCGGGTAGGCGGTGATGAAGATGACCGGAATATCGAAGCTGTTGAGGATTTCGGTCACCGCGTCGATGCCCGATCCGCCTTCGCCCAGATTGATGTCGGCCAGGATCAGGCCCGGGCGCTCGGAATGGGCCTTGGCCACAGCCTCGTCGCTGGTGGCGGCGGTCGCCACCACCTTGTGGCCGAGTTCGGTGACCAAATTTTCGAGATCGAGCGCGATGATCGGCTCGTCCTCGATGATCATGACACGCGAGGCGAGCTGACGATCTATGGTCTGCTGGGCATCGAGGATTGCGCCTTCGACTTCATCGGGCGTCGCGTCAAGGATGGCTGCTGTTTCTTCCAAGCTGAATGCTTCCACCGCCGTCAGCAGGAGAGATGCCCGCTTCGAGGCCGTCAGCGACTGCAATCGGCTTTCCGGGCTGCCGCTCACGGCACCATGGGGGGCCTCTTCGTCGACATGGCCGGACGCGCTGGCCCAGATCGTGTGGAACAGCTTGTAGAGGGAGACCCGGGGGGCCAGCTTGGTGTCCAGGGTCTGCTCGCCGCTGAGAAGCGCGGACAGCGCCGCGCGAACATAGGCGTCACCGCTGGACTGGGAGCCCGTCAGGGCCCGGGCATAGCGGCGAAGGAAGGGAAGGTGGGGCGCGAGCGTCTGCGTCATGGTCATGGAGGCCAGCCTCTTATCGGTTTTTCTACCAAACTCAGCCTCAAAACGCTGCCCAGCCCGAAAAAGTTCCCGATCCGAGGAACCTTCTTCGCGGGCAGACGTTCGCCACTTCAGGAACCCAAAATGTACCAGGGCGGCGCCCGCTCCTTGGTGCTCATTGCCAGCGCGGCTGGAGAATAGAGTGACTGTGACCGAGAACCGGAGTGCCAATTTGGCAAGTGAAGATAGCCCCGAACGGGAGAATGCGCGGGCAATCCGCGCGCGCCAGCGTGCCATCGGCCGCGAATTGCGGCGCATGTATGACGACGTGGCCCAGGAAAATGTGCCGCAGGATTTCCTCGATCTGTTGAAAAAGATCGACGATTCCGCGCCCAAAAAGGCATCGTAAGATGAACCCGGACACTCAGCGTGCACCCACCGGGCGGGCGGAAGCCCCGGATGATTTCAAGTCGGAGCTGCTCGCTCTGATTCCCTTTCTGCGTGCCTTTGCACGCTCACTGTGCGGCAATCCCGAAACGGCGGACGATCTGGCACAGGAAACGCTGGTGAAGGCGTGGCAATCGCGTGACACCTTTATTCCCGGTACGAATTTGAAGGCGTGGCTGTTCACCATCCTGCGCAACCAGTTCTATTCCGATCGCAGGCGCGCCTGGCGTCAGGCGCCGTGGGATCAGGAGTCGGCCGAACGGATTCCGGGCTCGCGCGATGACCAGACATGGTCGGCCGAATTGTCCGATACGGCGCGTGCGTTGCGCTGCCTTTCCGACGAACAGCGCGAAGCGTTGATCCTCGTTGGTGCGGGCGGTTTCTCTTACGAAGATGCCGCCGCGATTTGCCATTGCGCCGTCGGCACAGTGAAGAGCCGCGTGGCGCGTGCGCGCAGAGCATTGATTAACATTCTCGACGGGAATGACACTCTGCAGAACGCTGCGCGACCAGCCGAAGGAGAGGCCGCCAAGGAAATCATGTCACAACTCGACAGTTTGGTGCCCGATCGCAAGAAGAATGGCGTTTAGGCGGATTTCACGGCAGCTTTGTGCCATCGCATTCGTTGTCTGATGTGTATTGAAGCAGACACAGGAATTGGCGATGGATGGTTTGAAACCTAAAGCTTTTGGCGATTTGCCGGATAGAGAAAGCAGCGAGGCCGATCCGAAAGGTCTTCTTGAATCCACCGATGGTGGGACGTTGCCGAAAAAAAGCAAAGGCCGGCACAGAAAATTCATTGACCTGCAGAAACAGCCACCAAGGCCAAAGCCGCTGATACAGGAATAGCAAAAAGAAAAGGCCGGCTCTAAAGAGCCGGCCTTTCTCGCTCTAGTTCAACGTTCAAGGCATCGGGTTGGTGGTGGCAGGCGGCACGGTGGTCGCGTCGTCCTTCTTCTTCTGCATGTCTTTTTTCATATCGTCGGCTTTCATGTCGCCATTGCCCATCTTGTCGGATTGCGCGGCGGGATTGGCGTTGTTGCCGCCATCGAGAGGGTGTTGGCCGCCCATGAGAGGATTCTGGGCTGCGTTGGAATCGTCCATCGGCTTTGTGCTTGTGCCCGTCGTGCCCGGCGCCGTGCTGCTTGATGCGGGCGGAGTGGCAGTGTCATTGCCCATTGTGTTGGCGCCGTTGGTGCCAGTTGGGGTCGAACCTGGTTTCTCTGCCTGTTCCTGATTGAGACGGGCTGTCGTTTGTTCTTCGCTGGCAGGCGAAGCCGCCGCTTTCTTATGATGTTTGTGGTGCTTCTTTGCGGGCATTGCGGGGGCTTCGGTTGCGGCCGGCGCTGCGGCATCGGTAGCAGCCGGTGCCGCAGCCGGTGTAGTGGCCGCGGGGTCGTTCTGCGCGAACGCGGCGCTGCTCGCCATCAAGGCGAACGTCGCGGTGCCCGCGAGGGCGAGGGTCTTCCAAGTCATGGGTGTTTCTCCTGGTTGGTTATCGCGAGAGGCCAAATACGCTACGCCCGCGGCCTTTGTGGAACGTTCTGAGAGTTCCAAGGTTCCACGGGCGCGCGCCCAAGCCAAGAACTGACTAAATGTCATTGGGGATATCAGCCACGAGGCGATTGCGGTCTTTCAGATACATCAGGTTGCCAGCGAATAGCGCCACCACCGCCTCGTTCGCACCCAGAAAAGCGCCGGCATTGGCGGTACTGCGCGCCTGCCGCTATCGCTGATCTCGATCGAGCGAACATCTCCAGATGGCTCACCCTTTCTGCTTTTGATTTCAGCCGTGTCGAGCGAACTGAGCAGGTCCATAACGCGATCGACCGAGACCGTCTTTTACATTCCGGAGAGAAAACTGACGTCTTTATCCCCAAAGCCTGATCCATCTCCAGCCGGAGTTCCAACGAATTGCAACCTTGCGCGCCCGGGGGCATAAGCCGCTTGGATGCAAATGCGAAAGTGAGAATCGATGTCCGGTTTCGATGTGGTGATAATTGGCGGCGGTCCCGGCGGCTACAACGCGGCCATCCGTGCGGGCCAGCTCGGCATGACGGCGGCCTGTGTCGACAAGCGTGGTGTTTTCGGCGGCACCTGTCTCAATGTGGGCTGCATTCCCTCCAAAGCGCTGCTGCATACCAGTGAGTTGTTCGACGAAGCGCGCAACCATTTCCCCAAACTCGGCATCAAGGCGGAGGTAAGCCTCGATCTTGCAGGCATGATGGCGCACAAGACCAAGGTGGTTGGCGAGCTCACCCGTGGGGTCGAATTCCTTCTCAAGAAGAACAAGGCAGAAGGTATCGTGGGCGAGGCGGTGATCGCAGGTGCTGGCCGCGTCGATGTGAAGTTGCCGAACGGGCAATCCCGAACGCTCGAAACAAAAAATATCGTCATCGCCACAGGTTCTGACGTGATGGGCCTACCCGGCGTCACGATCGACGAAGACCGCATCGTATCCTCGACCGGGGCGATTGCGTTGAAGGAAGTGCCCAAACGTCTTTTGGTGGTGGGCGGCGGTTATATCGGGCTCGAATTGGGATCGGTGTGGCGCAGACTTGGCGCCGAAGTGCTGGTGGTGGAATTTCTCGATCGTATCACGCCGGGCCTCGACAGCGAGATCGGCAAACAATTCCAGCGCATCCTGCAGAAGCAGGGCATAAAATTCCAGCTTTCGACCAAGGTCGTAGGTGTGGAGAAGGCGAGTGATGCGTTGCGTGTGACCGTGGAACCCGCCGCTGGCGGCGCACCGCAGACCATTGAAACCGACATCATGCTCGTCTCCATCGGACGGCGCGCCTATACCGACAACCTGGGTGTCGCCAATGCGAGTGTGAAGCTCGACGCGCGTGGCCGCGTGGTGACGGATGTGCATTTCAGAACCAACGTGCCCGGTATCTGGGCCATCGGAGATGCGCGCGAGGGCCCAATGCTGGCGCATAAGGCAGAGGACGAGGCCGTAGCCTGTATCGAAAACATTGCGGGCCGCGCGGGCCATGTGAATTACGATGCCATTCCAGCCGTCGTCTACACCGCACCCGAAGTGGCCAGTGTTGGCAAGACAGAGGAAGAGTTGAAGGCGGCAGGCATCAACTACAAGGTCGGCAAGTTTCCCTTCACCGCCAATGCACGCGCGAAAACCATCGCTGCTACCGATGGCTTTGTGAAGATGTTGGCCGACGCCAAGACTGATCGCGTGCTGGGCGTGCATATCTTGGGCGCCGAAGCGGGCAATCTGATCGCCGAGGCGGCGTTGGCCATCGAATTCGGTGCATCCTCCGAAGATATAGCGCGCACCAGCCACGCCCACCCCACGTTGACCGAAACCGTGCGCCAGGCGGCGATGGCGGTCGAAGGCTGGGCGATGCAGATGTGACTCTATCGTGTTGAGGCCATTTGGCTATCACAGCGGTGGTGATCGCCGTCTGGTTGCATCGGCACGCATATCCGCAGGCGCGAAGAGCCGGTCGCGGTCGCGGCGTATGCGTTCAAGATTGGCCTGTAAATTGGCTTTGTTCAGTTCGCTGCCTAGCACCGGCCCCGCATCCATCATGCCCGCGATCATGAGGCCGCCCAATGCCGGGGTGTAGTGTGTGGAATCCCTGTACCATCGCATCTCGACCTGCGTGTCTCCCGGCTGCGGAACGCTTTCGCCGCTTATGTCGTCATAGTCGGAAAAGTCGTAGAGCAAAACGACGTCGCGGCGCTTGCCTGCTGTCTCATCCACAGTTCTGACCAATGCGCGCTTCCATGCTTCAAAGCTGGGCCAGAAGCCGGTTTCATGGAGGATTTCGAGGTAGCGGCTGTGATAGGGCGGGATGAAGATGATGAGCCTGATGTCGTTCTGAACTGCCAGTTTTACGATGGCAGCCAGTGAACGGAATTGAAGATTGCGCGATGGATCGTAGAAATAAGAGGCGATAGAGGCCCGATATTGCGCGCGGTATATCGCATCATTGTGCGAGAAGATCGCTTCCAGACCGGACTGATGGAAAATCGATTCGTAGTCGCGCGCGGGATCAAAGCCCCACTCTGTCATGGTCGCCTCGGACGGATTTCCCCGTAGCCGAAGCGTCGTTATGCTGTCCGCTATTGCCCGGCGCGTCAGCGTGGTCGCGAGAAAGTCCTTCCACAACTGGATGCCGCGCGCAGGATTTGACGCACCGTTGCGCGCTATCAGCAGGCGCGATTCTCCGTCCCGCAATGGCTCGGGGCCATCTTCCATTTGCGGCTGGACGAAATCCAGAAAATCGAGGCCCAGAACCACAAGCTGGGGCGGCTTTACGGCAATGTCGTGTTGCAGCAGGCGCCACGCCATGAATGTGTCGACGTCAGTGCCGGCGGCGTTGAAGGCAGGTTTCTGATTGTCAGGCCAATCGGGGCTTTCGGGATCGAGGCCGGTCTCGACCTGCTGATTGCCAAGGATAAGGGTGTTCGGGCGACGATGCTCGATCATGTAGGCTTTGGCCAAGGTGGCCTGGGTGTAAATTGCGGGTTTGTCCGCGACGCGCGCTGTATCGTACATGCGATAGGGATCGACATAGACGCAAAGCGCCACCGCGACGGCCGCCAAAACCAGAAACGTAACTCCGGCCGATATAAGATATGAGCGATAAAGATTGTGCGGCATCGCTCAGAACCACCAGTGCAGATATGCGTTTGCGCCGCCCGCCGAGATAAAGCAAACAAATGCAAGCGCGCCAAGTATCATCGACCAGAACGGCAAGGGCAGCCATTTCAACGGAAGACGCTTTTGCTCCGAGCGGTCTTCTGGCGTGGAAACAGTATGCCATGCCGACAGAAGCGTCTCAGTATTCGGCGACAGGAAAATGACGCCCAGGCATAGGACGATCGACATCCATGCCCGGAGCAACTCGCTCAGCTCGGTGGGCGCGAAACCAATGCCAATATTTTGTACCAGCGGGAGGAGTGGGCCAAGAGCAGGGGCAACCCCGGATGGCAGCACCGCACCATGCTGACCGGACAGGCCCGCGAGAAAATTGAGCGCAGTTGCCTCGTCCGCAGATCGGAAGACGATCCACCCCAACGTGACGGCCATGAACGTTAGAGCTACGCCAATCACACGGGCCATAGTTGTGGCATCAAACTGCAACAGAGCGGGGCTGCGCGCGCAGAACAAACGCCATGCCCGATGGATGTAAATGTATATTGTATGCAGGAGCGCCCAAGCCACGAACATTTTGCCGGCTCCATACCACAGTCCCCCTAGCACCATCGTGGCAACGAGGTTGAATGCCGTGCGTATCTGGCCGCGCCGATTGCCGCCGAGCGATACGTACACATAGTCGCGCAGAAAATCGGCAAGCGTGATGTTCCAGCGCCGCCAGAACGCCGCGATGTTCTCGGCGCGATAGGGGGAGCGAAAATTCACTGGCAGGGTGAGGCCAAAACAGAGCCCAAGCCCGATCGCCATATCGGCGTAACCAGATAAGTCGAAATAGATCTGGCATGCAAAGGCGAAGACACCTGTCCACGCGGTGAAGAGTTCCATCTTCTGGCCGGTGCCTGCAGCCAAAAAAGCAGCCGTTGCGAAGGGGGCCACGGCACCGGCGAGCAAGGCTGTTTTCGCCAGGCCGATGACGAATGTCGTCACGCCGGCGGCCAAGTCTCCGGCGCTTGGTCCGCGCTGTTGCCATTGCGATTCGATCTGCCCGTAACGCAGCAAAGGGCCCGCCACCAGCCGCGGAAAGAACGAAACGAATGCCGCGTAACGCAGAAAGTCCGTCGCGTATCGTTTGCCGCGTCGAAGGTCGACGAGATAAGCGATCTGGTCACACGAGAAGAACAATATACCCAGTGGGACCAGAATTTTTCCAACCGTGAAGTTCGTGCCCGAAACCGCATCGATTGTCCCCAGCAGGAAGTCCGCGTACCGGAAGATCACAAGTACACCGAGATTGAACACCACACCGGCCGCCAGGAAGGCGTTGGTTTGAAGTGCGTGCTCGTCCTCGCGTGCCTGCTCCAGGAGGCGTCCGATGGAGTAGTTCACTGCGATTGAACAACCCAGGAGTATCGCGGCGCGCACATCCCAGGCGGCATAAAACACGAACGACACCGCGATCAGCGCGCATAGCCGTGCCCGTTCGCCGAAACGCGCAGCGAGGAAATGGAACGCAATGGAAATGGGCAGGAACAGAAATAGAAACGGAATGGAAATGAACGGCAATCACGATCTCCCGGAAGTGTCCGATAATGGCACGCGGTGCCTGCTCGGCAAATCGTGGCTGCCCTCGTCCGGTTGAAGCGGCGGGGAGGGCGCGCGCTGTGCTGGATGGGAATGGCTGGTGGCCCCGGCCCGAGTCGAACGGGCACGTCCCTTTCGGAACAACGGATTTTAAGTCCGGTGCGTCTACCAGTTCCGCCACGGGGCCTTGCGATGCAGTGCGTGCCAAAATGTGGGGCAGCCCGGTCAGCGTCAAGGCGGGCTCTGGAGACTCACGCGTGATACCACTTTTGGTTGAATGCCATATGGAAAGCATATGAAATTCAATATCTTGGAAGGGTGTTTGACAGCGAAAAGCGCCTGACTATAGTGCGCCGCCTTCGCGTAGCCCTGCGGCTCACGCTCCACTCTTTATGCCGGATACCGACTTTATGACAAAGCGCGCCACATCCAAATACAAGCTCGACCGCCGCATGGGGGAGAGCGTCTGGGGCCGGCCCAAGAGCCCGGTCAACAAGCGCTCCTATGGTCCGGGCCAACACGGTCAGCGCCGCGCCAAGAAACTTTCCGACTATGGCACCCAGCTTCAAGCCAAGCAGAAGCTGAAGGGCTATTACGGCAATATCACCGAGCGTCAGTTCCGCCGCTACTATCAGGAAGCCGTGCGCCGTCCGGGCGACACCGGCGAGAACATGATCGGCCTTCTGGAACGCCGCCTTGATGCCGTGGTCTATCGCTCCAAATTCGTGCCGACGCCGTTTGCGGCGCGCCAGCTCGTGAGCCACGGCCATGTGAAGGTCAACGGCAAGCGCGTGACGGTTGCGAGCTACATGGTCAAGGAAGGCGACACGCTGGAACTGACCGCCAAGGCGCGCGACATGGCGCTGGTGCTGGAAGCGACCAAGAGCGCCGAACGCGACGTGCCGGAATACATCACGACCGATCACGACAAGATGACGGCGAAGTTCATCCGCACACCGAAGCTGGGCGATGTGCCGTATGCCGCGCAGATGCAGCCCAATCTGGTGGTCGAATTCTACTCGCGCTGATCTGACGCCCGAACCGAAAAGAAAAACCCGCGAACATCGTTCGCGGGTTTTTTGTTTTGGCCTTGCGTGTGCTTCAGGCGTTTTCAAGCACGATGCCTTTTTCGGCGAAGAAGGGGGCCAGCTCCTCGGCCTCGAACATCTCGCGCAGGATATCGCAGCCGCCGACGAATTCGCCCTTCACATAAAGCTGGGGGATGGTCGGCCAGTTGGAGAATTCCTTGATGCCCGCGCGGATCTCGGGGTCTTTCAACACATCGACGGCTTTGTATTTCACGCCGACATTGGAAAGAATTTGCACGACCGTCGCCGAGAAACCGCATTGCGGGAAAACGGGGGTGCCCTTCATGTAGAGCACAACATCGTTGGACTGGATGTCGCTGGCAATGCGGTCGTGGGCGGTCATGGGTTTGGGCCTCGGGCTTTCCGTCTATGAAATAGGGAGGGGGCGGGTCTGCGTCAAGAACCCCCTAAAGAGCGTCAAGCTCTTGGCTTTTCCGTGCCATTTCAATTTCCTGTTTTAAACTCACAAGCTCGTATGTGAGGCCAATTTGGCTGGTGTCGCAGTCTTCTGCGAGTACGCTTAGATGCACATGGAGGTCTTTTGCATCAAACCCAACGCCTAAAATGTTCACGCCCGAAAATAGACCATATACCCAACTTTCGCCGCCGTGAAAATCGCTGACCAATTCGGTTTCTTTGCCCTCTCCATATCGTTGCGAGAGAAGCCCTTTCAATTCTTCGTATCTGACTCGAGTCTGTGCTCC
>BFBZ01001967.1_pt1 | contig 12330 bp, 11 predicted proteins | sample 1888401 | NCBI WGS metagenome assembly BFBZ01 (sample SAMD00112614, study PRJDB3348) | symbiont metagenome | host: Chara braunii | reverse complement strand
TTTTCTACAATTAATGATGCCCGCCATGACCTCCGTGATGGCCGCTATAGCCGTGATGCTCAAAATCAATATGATGCCCCAAATCAATATGCGGTATAATGATGGGATATACAAACGGCCTGTAATATCCCCTGCGATAACGCCAGGAATAATTTTGATTTACTGCATTTTGGTTGGGGGCAGCCTGTGTGTTAAAAACATCTTTACTGCCATTGGCATAAACAATCTGCACCACATCTGACTTGCTGGCTACATACACCGGCCCGTCAGCATTATCAGATTTGTAATAACGGATTTCTGTTGTGCGTACTTCAGCTACTTTACCATTAATGGTTTCGCCGCTGCGCAGGGTAATTACATCCTGTGCAAACAGTATGGATGCTGAAAACAGCATCACAAGAAATGCAAATAACTGTTTCATAATTTTAAGTTTTAAATGATAGTTTATTTTCAAAATCAAATTCATCTCAATTGACGAAATATCCAGCCAGTGTTTAACTTCTCATAAGCAAAGAGTCATCTCCTGCTTTGCTTTTTTGCCGGTGCAGGGGGCTTTACCGGATAATTCTCCAAAAGTGTATGCACAGCAGGATGCAATTCCCTTTGCAAAGTGGAAGGGTCGTATAAATCGGCTTCCACTGTGGCAGTATAAATAAACTTATTCTGCTTCCTGTCAATAACATTTACAGTTATAGCTCCCCGGATATATTCCACTGTTTTGGCAGTATAACCGTATGTATAGCTGTTATAATTGTAGTTCAATGGCCTGTTATAATAGTAAGCCCTTGGGTTAACGTTATAATAGGGGTTGTGAGGCGAAATGGCCCTGTATTGATAAGCATTATTATAATTATAGGCAGGAACAGTTGTACGAACCTGTTCAGTCCTGCTCTTTTTACTTTCTGTTACTTTGAGTTCAAAGAGCACATCCGGATTGTCATTATCTAAAGTCATACCCCTTGCCGCCAGTTCATGTGAAAAATAATTGATGGTATTATTGAAAATAATCTGGTTGTGATAAGGCGTATTATCATTATCTGTATGTGGAATCCAGGAAAATGTTTTGTATCTGCTGAAATCCGCAGTTTGGTCGTAATCATTATACGACAAATTATAAGCAGTACTGCATCCTGATACAATAGCTGTAACAAGAAACAAAATTAAAAATCTGTATCTCATTGTTTTTAATTTAAAGGTTGACAAAATTGTTTACCAACACTCACCCTTTAAAAAAGGGGCTTACTTTTATATCTCCGTTATTCCATATCTTTTTTGTTCTGTTCAGCTATATATTTATCCAATGCTTTTTTGCCGAACTGTTTGAACACAACAGGTGTTACAATCATATCTAATAAAGTAGAACTGATTAAACCGCCGAGTATAACAGTAGCAACAGGGTATAATATTTCTTTTCCCGGTGCTGTAGCATCCAGTGTTAATGGAATTAAGGCTAATGCCGCAACTAAGGCTGTCATCAACACCGGCACTAATCTTTCCAGCGAACCACGGATAATCATTTTATCACTGAATGTTTCACCCTCATGCTGTACCAGGTGTATATAATGGCTTATCATCATAATACCATTCCGTGATGCTATACCTGTTAGTGTAATAAAACCGACCATAGTGGCAATAGAAAAGACACCACCGGTAAGTAATACGGCCACTACACTTCCTATCAACGCCAGCGGCACATTAAGCATAATTTGAAGCGTAATACGGCTTGATTTGAAATGGCTGTATAGTACAAGGAAGATTCCGGCAATAGAGAATATGCTGAGAATCGTAATAAGCTTTGAAGCTGATTGCTGGCTTTCAAACTGGCCGCCCCACTGAAGAAAATATCCTTGCGGCAAATGAAGTTGTTCATTTACCTTTTGCTGCATTTCTTTTACTGTGCTGCCAAGGTCTCTGCCTTGCACATTGGCCGAAACAACAATTCGTCTTAATGTATTTTCGTGATAAACAGAATTGACACCGCTTTCCATTTCAATTTGAGCAACTTGCTTTAGTGGAATTAATGAACCATCTGATGTTGCGATTTGTGTATTGCCGATTTCATCAAGATTATTTCTTACGCTGTCTGAGGTTCGCAAAACGATATCAAACGTTTTCTGTCCGTCCAGTATCTGGGTACTTACTTTACCGTTGTAAAATATTTCAATATCTTCAGCTACTTTACCCACCTGTAATCCGTAACGCTGTACAGCCGCACGGTCAATTCTTATACTTAGCTGGGGCACCAATACCTGCTTTTCAACCTGTACATCTACTGCGCCGGGAACTGTATTGATAATATCTTTTAGTTTGGCTGCATTACTGCGTAAATCTGCTAAATCGTTTCCAAAAATCTTGATGGCAATCTGTGCCCGCACACCGGAGAGTAAATGGTCAAGGCGGTGGGAAATGGGTTGTCCTATATTTACTGTTACGCCTTTTAATACAGACAGTTTTTCTCTTATCTGAGCAAGTATTTTATCCCTGTTGCCAATTTTATCGGCTTCTAATGCTACTTCAATTTCAGAATTGCTTGGTGGTTCGGCATGTTCGTCCAGTTCGGCTCTGCCGGTGCGGCGTGCAGTAAGTTGCACACCATCAACTTTTAAAATTTCTTTTTCGGCAATGCTGCCTGTTTTGTTTGCTTCCTCCAGTGAAGTTCCTGGCGGCAGCGACAGGTTAATGGTAAAACTTCCTTCATTAAAAGGGGGTAAAAACTCTGTTCCCAAAAAAGGGATGATACTCATGGAAGCTACAATCATGGCGATTGCAATTCCAATAACTATTTTCGGACGTTTTAATCCTATTTTAAGTAATTTAATATCCTGCCGTTTCAAGAACTTCACAAAAGTGCTGTCATCATGCGAAGATGCGTATAGAGCTTCTTCTTCAATCGTCCGTCCATGCGGTTTTTCCTGCTCTGCCTCTTCAAATGTATGGGTGTGTTTTTTTCTCCCTTTCCAGAAAGCAAGATTTACATGGTCGAGATTCCTTTTTTTACCTAATAGGTAGCTGCACAAAGCCGGTGTAACGGTAAGTGATACGGCTAAAGAAGCTATAATTGAAGTGATATATGCTATACCCAATGGTGCAAATATTTTTCCTTCAATTCCTTGCAAATAAAACAATGGAAGAAACACCAGTACTACAATGATAGTGGCATATACAATGGAATTTCTTACTTCACTGCTGGCTTCATAAATTACCTTCATAAGCGGTCTTGGATTGGGGCTTGTCCAGTTTTCCTTTAAACGCCGGAATACATTTTCTACATCCACAATCGCATCATCTACCAGCTCTCCAATGGCAATAGCGAGACCGCCAAGTGTAAGGGTATTAATAGATATGCCAAACATTTTAAAGACAATAGCAGTAATAATAAGTGATAAAGGAATTGCGGTGAGTGTAATGATGGTGGTTCTGAAATTAAGCAGGAAGAGAAACAAAATGATAATAACCAGGATAAATCCATCCCTTAATGCATCTTCAACATTAGTGAGGGAGTTTTCAATAAAATGTTTTTGTTGAAATACGTCAGTATTAATCTTTACATCAGAAGGCACTGATTTTTTTATATCATCAATTGCTTTAATGATTTCTGCTGTTAGTGTAACCGTATTTGCATTTGGCTGTTTTTCTATGCTAAGTATTACCGCAGGTTTGCCATTAAGAGAACCATCACCTCTTTTTATTGGCCCGCCAAATTTTACTTCGGCCAGTTGGCGAAGAAGTACAGGTGTGCCATTTTTATTGGCGACTACTGTATTGGCCAAATCTTCTAATGTATTTGCCCGTGCAAGATTACGAACCAATACTTCAGAGCCTTTATTGTCATCTACAAAACCACCTGTTGTATTGATATTGGTAAGTTGCAAAGCATTGTCAACATCACCAACAGATAGATTATACTGCCGTAATTTATCGGGAGAAATTAAAACCTGGTACTGCATCCGAACGCCGCCAATGGGAATTACCTGTGCAATACCTTTTACACTCATCAGCCTTCTGCGGATTACAAAATCACTAAGTGTCCTCAAATCTGCAGGAGATGTGGTATCGGATGAAACAGCTATCATCATAAATTGCCCCATAACAGAACTGATTGGCCCCATTACAGGCACAATCTTATTGGGCAATTGCACCGTTTGTATTTTTTCGGCAGTTAACTGCCTTGCACGGTATATATCTGTGTTCCAGTCAAACTCTACAAATACCAAACCCAATCCGGGGGATGCCACTGACCTTACTACTTCTACTCCGGGTGCGCCATTTAAAGAAGTTTCAACAGGTAATATAACCTGTGCTTCAATTTCTTCCGGCGACATACCGTTAGATTCCAGGAAAATAGTTACCCGTGGCCGGTTTAAATCTGGTAATACATCTACAGGCAGGTTTACCAAAGTAAAAACGCCATACACCATTAACAGGGCAGCCATTGCCACTACAAGTAAACGGTTTTTAAGAGAGAAGTGTATGAGTCTGTTAAGCATCTTGATTTATTTATTAAATATTAAATTTTCAGATTGTAATATATCCGGGCTTAGTTCTGTCAATTACTATTGCATCCTATAACAAACAGGCTCCTGCTGCCTGAGAAAAAGCCTCCATCACTGCTGAATGGAAAGAGGGCAGCAGGCCGCCTGTTGTTCACCATCAAACCTTAACCACAGTTTTGTTCATAATAAGAGTATTATTGTTTCAATTTTACAATTAATGCCCCTGGCGTTGTTTCAGAACGCATATACAGGTAAAACCAAAAGGCCGATAATCCAATGAAAATGTTCCAAAGACTATGCGGCTGAAAAAAACTTTTAGGGTTACACATAATTTTATATTTATCAAACTCAAACAAAATAACAGCCGCTATAACTGCAATAATGGTGTAAATAAGATAATTGGTACCGGGCTTATGTTTCTCAATTATAACGGTGATAATAGCTGATATCAAAAACAACAAAACAAGTAATATAGCTACCATCTGTTCCTTGCCTTTTGGCGTAAGCAAAGCCAGCCCAAGATTAGCACTGAAAAAAATCAACAAAAACCGGATTTCTGATTTTCGCCTTTCTGAAATTGACAATGTTTTCTTTTTCAAAAGCCACCATTGATGTAAAAAAAACATAAAAGGGAAGAGCGAAAAAGAAAATACTGCAGAGTAATCAAGTGTATGAGCTATTCCGATAAGAGAAGCATGATAAAAAGTACTGGCAACAAAAACATACAGCAACACAATTGAAAAAAGAAGACAGAAAATATTGCTTTCAGACAAATGTCCTTTGATATTGGCATGGCTGCTCTTCCATATACCACTTAAAATTATAACGGCAGTAAGCAGATAAACTATGTTACTGAAAGTATTGACTGGCTGACGGACCGGGCTGTTTATATGCACCTGTTCGCAAAACGATGCAGGCACCTTCTTGTCCATAAGGAAGTTGTTCCACAATCCCTGTAACGCCGGGTTTTTATTGAGCCCCCAGATTGAGAAACCAAAAAGTACTGTTATGGAAACCAGTGATACAATCGTTTTCCATCCCGGAATTATATCCGGTATCAGTCTCAACTTGACTTCAACATCATATTTTTGAGCAGGCTCCAGCATACGGTGTAGTAAATAATTTCTTATCGGCACTAATAAAAGCAATACAATTAATTATATCATGGCAGGTGGATAGCCTGCCATGATATACTACGGATTAATGATGATGGTCGTGGCCATCTTCCGCTGTTTTGGCCTTTGCAGTCAGGTCAAACGATGCTGATGCGGTTTTTCCTCCTGTTGTAAATGTTACAATGGCCTTGTTGTACTTTTTAGCCTTGTCAAGTGTGTACATAAAGCCTTCATTACCGTTTGGAATTAAGGTGATAGTTGAAGTCTGTCCGTCAGCCATTTGAATGACGGCGGTTCCTGTTACTCCTGTATTCTTCATCGCTTTTTCTTTGCCGTCAAGTAAATAGGCCATCACCATTCCATCTTTTACACTTACTTCAATATGAAAATCACCGGCAGATTTAACTGTTCCACCATGTGGTGAACCATGTTTATGGTCGCCGCCGCTATGCTGAGCAAATGTTGCAAAAGTTGCAATCAGCATTAATGTCATCAGAATTGTTATTTTTTTCATTGTTTTTAATTTTATTGTTAGAAAATAAATTGAATATTAATGTTTCTCATGTTCATCCTTCTTCATATCCATGCCTTTCATATTATCTGCATTGCCTTCCGCTACATTCATTACAAAGTCGCTGGTGTAAACTTTCCCTTTACTCTGGAATTGTATCCAGCCACGATATACACCCGGCTTATCAAATGTGGTATGCAAATCAAATTTGCCGCCTTCCACACTTGGATGAACATGCAAATACTTTTTATCAGCAAGACTTACAACTACCATGTGGGCTTTAGCGCCGAGATAATCTTCCAAAGTGTTTACATCTACCTCTTTACCATTCAGCATCATTACACCGTTAATATGCATAGCCATGTAGGTCAAAAATTTACCGCCTTCAGGAGTAAGTGAAACTGAGAACCCATCACCGGCTGTACCGGTTAATTTATCTGCCCCATAAACTTTTGCTGCTGGCACTGTACCTGCTACAGTTACATTCAGATAGTCAACTGTATGATTGGCACCGCTTGGCTTATAGTCAGCAAACAAAGTGTATTTACCAGCGGCTGGAAATTTCTCTTTTACCGTATAAGAACCATTTGCGTTCAGTTCAGGATGTATATGGTCAAACCAGCTAAGGTCATCGCTAACCACAATGAGGTGTATTTTTTTAGTGTGTTCAACATCCAACGGCACCTGCTCAGCAGGTTTATCTTTTAATTTGGGGGTCATTGATAAAGTAACCTCTTCATTAGCATTTGGTGATGAAGGGGTAAAAGTAAACTGCATACTTACATTGCTTGGGCCACCAGCATTGTCATTATGCTCCAGTTTCATTCCGCATTTTGGGCAGGTATCGCCTTCTTTGCCCGTTACTTCCGGGTGCATGGGACAGGCGTAAATATGGTCGCCGCCTTCATGCGCCATTTCTGTTTTTGTTGTATCTGTTGTGGAGGCCTTTTTATCGCCGCTGTTATTACATGCCGTAAAAACTGCAACAGAGGCGATAGCGAAAATTGCAATGGTAATTTTTAATACTTGTTTCATTTGTTTTATTTAATTGATTAGTTAATTATGATTATGACTGTTATGATTGTCTGGTGAGTTATTTGCTTGCAGCTTAGTAAGATTCATGTTGCACTTAGGACATTTACCTGCTTTATTATAAGTTTTATCTCCTTCACATTTCATAGGGCATTGGTAAAGGGCAGTAGCCTGTTTTGGTACTGCCTTCAAATTCATATTGCATTTAGGGCATTTACCTGCCTTGTCATAAGTTTTATCTCCCTCACATTTCATGGGACATTGGTAAACAACTGTATCTGCAGTTGGTACTTTATTTTTAGTTTTTGATGATTGTGCATTTACAGCAGTAAAACTAAAAACTGCTATTGCCATTAAAAGAAAGGTTCTCATTTGTTTCATTTTTTTCTTTTTTATAGTTTGAGATTTATTTTGCTTTTCTGAATGAAGAATGTGTTTGGACAATTTTCCAGCCTTCTTTTGACTTTTTTAAAACGGAAGTAGCTACTCCCTGGCTTTTTATTTCCTTACCATCCTTAGCAAGAATGATGGTATAGATATAGGTCTCCGTTGAAAAGGCATATTCGCCTGCAATCGTTACATCCACTTTGTAGTTACTAAAGGTGAATGATTTGAACTCTTTCAATTCTGGCCCTAAATGGTGCTCAAGGTAATGACCGATTGTGCCCTCATCGCTTGCCTGTTCATACACTTTGGAATCTTTTATAAAAAGATTCACTACACCAGTAGTGTCTAATTTTTCAATTGCTTTTTTGTAATTGTCAAGCACTGCTTTTACTGCTTCCTTCTCGCCGTTTTGTGCAAAGGCTGCGGTAACAGTTGCCAGCAGCAAGCACATCATTAATAACTTTCTCATGTTTGTTTATTTTAATTATTGGTTTAAATACATCATTTTCATCTGATACACATTGGAAGTGACTATTCGTTCTCCATCCTCTGCACCTTTGCTGATGACGGTGAACTTATCATTGCTCTGTCCTTTTACAATAAAGCTGATGGTATATTGCTCGGCCTTATCTTTTACAAAAACTGCAGGTTTGCCATTTACATCTGTAATGGCATCATTGGGTAATACCACTTGCCGAACGATGTTACTTCCTGTCATCCGTACATTTACGTTTTCACCGATTTTGAACTGGCCTTTCGGATTGCTGATTTCAAACACTACTTTTTGAGATTGATTGCCGCTATTCACAGATTGAGCAGTACTAATCATTTTCAATTTATAAACCAGTGTATCTGTATTTGAAATTGTGGTAAACCCGGTAGCTGATTGTAATTTGTCAGCATCTGCTGCAAATACCTGTGCTTCTACAAAAACCTGGTCAAGGTTGGTTATTTCAAACAGGGTCTCGCCGCTATTTACAACTGCACCGATAGCATAATTAAAAGTGCCGACAACGCCGCTCACAGGAGAATTGAGAGTTATGGCTTTTGTACTGCCTGTATTCCTACCGGTATTTGCATCAAAGAGTGCTTTATTTTTCTTTGCACTTTCATAACGGGCTTTTGCTTCGGTAATATCTTTTTTTGCTGCAATGTCTGCTATCCCCAGCAACCTTTCATACTGTGCTTTGGCAGCTTCAAACTCTGCATTTACACTGTTGCTTTGCGAAATAATACTGATTTGTGTTCCGGCATCTACCTGTTGTTCTATAACAGCTACCACCTGTCCTTTACCAACCCGCTGGCCTGGAGTTACTCTTAGAGAAACAATTTTGCCTGCCTGTGGTGATTGTATAACAGCCCGGCCTTGCGGAGCAGCGATAACCGTTCCTAGTAAAACGGATGATTCATTAAAATCACCTGTCCCTATCTTTTGTGTTTGAATATTAAAAAGGAACTGCGTTTCTTTTTCAACAATAAATGTTGTTGAACCGCCACCGCCTTTTGAAGCACCAGCTTCATCGTGTCCATCATGTGCTGACACCGGGTTATATGTGGCCGTTGGTAAAAGGCAGAAAAGAATAATAGCTGCTGTAATCATTTTCCTGCTCCGGCTTTTGTTTACAAAGAACATAATGAGTAAACCAATCAGCAAACCCATCAATCCAAAAAACCAATTGCTGCTGTACCAATTGGAGTGGGGTGTACTTTCTTTAGCCGGTGGAGCCAATTCTTTTCCTGCTTCAACATTGTTTAACTGTATTAGGTCAATACCAGCATAACTATTGATATTGACTACAAGATTGTAGGCTTTCTTTGCCGGGAATGTGGTTTTCAATTCAAATACACCTTTATCAATCCGTACAACAGTAATCTTTATATTGGGATTGTCGGCTACTGTTACTTCCAGCTTAGCACTGTCAATAGGGCTATTCGTATTGTATTCACTTAAGTACAAGCGAAGCGATGTTTCCTTGCCCGGTACAATCGGGCTGTACTTTAGCAGCACTTCATAGATTTCTGAAGCAGCTTCGGAAGAGAAATAACTTGCAGGTGATATACTTGTTTTTTTTGCATCTCCGTGGTCTTCGCCGCCGTGTGCAAATGCCATTACCGGTAATAGCCCTAATAAAAATTGAATGATTAATCGTTTCATAACTGACCCATTAAATATTTGTGATTGATAACACTGAGATTATAATTTCTTACTGTTTCCAGGTATTTGAGGTAAACATTGTAGGCATCGTTGCTGTTTCTCAATAAACTGATATAATCAATTTCACCGCTTACAAAAAAGCGTTGTGAAGTAGTAATCACTTCCTGTGCTTTTCTTAAACCAGTTTGCTGATAATATTGAATAGACTGCCAGTTGGTTTGCATTTCGCTGTTGGTATTTATAACCTGTGCAGATAATTCCTGCTGTAAACCCTGTTGCTTATTTTGAATAACCTGCTGCTCTGTTTTAGCTGCATTGATTTTACTTTTATACTGTCCGAACCATAGCGGAATAGTTACACCAAACCTGAAGCGGTTTGACCATTTTGTAGTTCTTTCCCCCTGGTTAAAGTAGCCAAAAGCCAAACCGGGCAACGCCTTGCTTTTTTGTAATGAAATATTTTGTTTGGCAACATTCTCCTGTTGCTGTAAAAGCTGTACAGCAGGGTTTGAAAATAAAGCTGTGGAATCAGGTGCAAATGAGAACTGTGTTTGAGAAAGTACAACAGTAAGCGGCTCCACCGCAATAGAATCTCTGATGCCGGTGAACCACTGCAACTGTGCTTTTAAAGATGCGGCTCTTATAAGCGACTGCTGGTATTGATTATGAATTTCACCGTACTGTGTTTCAGCAAAAGTTTGTTGCAGGTAATCAATTTGCCCGGCTTTAAACTGGCGTATGGCCGAAAGTTTAATCTTTTCATACAATGTATCCTGTATATACAATTGTGTGGCAAGCGAATCAGCATATTGTACTTCTAAGTATAAAATCTTTACCCTGTACCTTAACTCTGCTTCCGTTAATTGCTTTTCCTTTTGCGCCACACCTATTTGCTGTTTTTGCAATCGGTATTGGTTGCTGTACACGGTTGGAAATTCAAATGACTGTGTAATGCTGCCTGTGTAGAAATTACCCGTTGGACTTTCAAAGAAAAATTCTGGATTGGGAAGATTGATTGCTGACTTTAATAACTGCTGCTGCTGTTTTACTTGCAGTGATGCGGCCTGAATATTCTTATTATTAGCTAATGCCTTGGCCACAGCCTCGTTTTCAGTAAGCACCTGCTGGGCCGTTGACTGTAAACTGATAAATCCTGTAAGAAAAACTATGATACTATATCTGAACATAAAAATTGATTACGGTAAAACAAATAGCCTCAAATTGCAGAACGCAAAATGAAGTTGGATGAAGCAAAAAGCTTCACCAGTTTTACAGTAATCAAATCTGGAAACGCTGAATCGCTATGCGTATGTCAGGCGGTGGGGGATAAAAAAAACCGGCCTTGTAGTCAACAGGAAAATTTTTGAGAGCCGTTGATAAATCAATATCAAAATAAGTGCTCAGGATTGCCACAAACACCGGTACATTGATACCAGTATTTACGGAAACATTTTTATCTAAATTTTGAAACTCCTGTACTTCATTGGTACAGCATCCGCTATCGTCTTTTGTAAGTAAGTTGCTGCCATTAACAGGAATTTGTTTTGCCGGCTCACTGTCATGTTGGTGATTAATGCCATCCTCATGAACATGAGTAGTTACTTCTGACGGCTCTTTTTCATGTACATGCTTTTTACCATCATCGTGAATATGCACTTTTGCCGGCTCTTCTGTTTCTTTATGATGTGGGGAATTAAAACCCATATCTACACCTATTGCACAGGCAAAACCTACTGCTGTATTTGTTGCAAATACAACCAACAGGAACAGTGCTTTCAGTTTTATGGATAAATTCCGGTTCATTTAATATTTGTAAAGTAAGGCTATTTTATTGAAAAATAATCCCTTAACAGGGCAAAGATATGGTAGAATGGTTTAGCGAATTTGTAAAATTATAGACAATTTTTACAAAATTTTGCTGTCACCTCCTGCTATCCATGAATGGCTTTTCCGTTGAAAATGTACCATTTGTGCCAGTTAAATGTGTTTTGCCTCTTGCTTTCTAACATCTTCAAATCAACTACAAAACACTCAACTGAGTTACTTGCTGACCAAATTATTATCGTTCAATAACACTTATACAATTTTAATGTTACAGGCAAAACTAAAAATAGGTTGCCTGTCGGGAATATATTTTATAGAAAATAAAACATTTCCGCATTGCATAACTCTATTTCCCTTTTGCATAAGTACCAATTTAAAATGCATCTGCACTTTTGCAACTCAAAATCACACTTATGAGTAAAAGAGGAATTGTTTTTAGTTTTATGATATTAGTACTAAATGTGGCTGACGCACAGACCAAAAAAGAAAGCAACGATACGCTGCATGTACGAAGCTTACCCGATGTAACGGTAGTAGGCAGAAACAGCAAAAGTGATTATCAGCAAATGCCGGAAATTGTTGGAACAAATATTTATGCTGGTAAAAAGAATGCTTTGATTGTGCTGGATAATGTACAAGGCAATGTTGTAACAAATAACATGCGTCAGGTACTTGCCAAAGTACCCGGCATTCATATTTGGGAAAGCGACCCCAGCGGAATTCAGATTGGTATTGCAGCCCGTGGGTTAAGTCCCAACCGTAGCTGGGAGTTTAATGTGCGGCAAAATGGGTACGATATTGCTGCCGACCCAT
>BFBZ01000005.1_pt41 | contig 12342 bp, 12 predicted proteins | sample 1888401 | NCBI WGS metagenome assembly BFBZ01 (sample SAMD00112614, study PRJDB3348) | symbiont metagenome | host: Chara braunii | reverse complement strand
GTGGTGGACACGCCGCCGCAACCAGCAGCAGCAGCGGATCCAGGCCGAAGCCACGCGGCGCGAGCTCGAGGACCGGGTCCTCGAGCGGACCGCCGAGCTCGAAGACGCCAACACACGGCTGCGCACCGAGATCACGGAGCGACAGCGCACCGAAGCCGTGCTCAATCAAATGCAGGACGAACTGGTCCAGGCCAACAAGCTCACGGTGCTCGGCCAGATCGCGGCCAGTGTCGCCCATGAAATCAATCAACCGGTGGCGGCGATCCGCACTTTCGCCGACAACGGCAGCACCCTGCTGGACCGCAACGATCTGCAACAGGCCCGGGACAATCTCGGCAAGATCGCCGGTCTGACCGAGCGGATCGGGTCGATCACCGGCGAGCTGCGGGCGTTTGCCCGAAAGTCTCCCAGCAAGATCGAGGCGGTGTCGCTGCGGGCCACCGTCGACGGCGCGTTGCTGCTGGTTGGGCACCGCCTGCGGCAGCAAGCCATCACCTTCGAGCTCGACATCACCAATGGCGACATTGTCGTGGCGGCGGACCGCATTCGCCTCGAACAGGTGTTCGTCAATCTGCTCCAGAACGCCATCGAAGCCCTTGGCGATCACCCCGACCCGTTCATTCGCGTCGATGCGGTCGCCACTGTCGATGGCGCCTCCATCGCGATTTCCGACAACGGCAAGGGTCTGCCCGACAGCGTGATGCAATCGCTGTTCGTGCCATTCACCACGACCAAGGCGACAGGGCTCGGCCTCGGCCTCGTGATCTCCAAGGATATCATCAACGAATTGCATGGCAGCTTTTCAGCGCGCAACGGCGCGGCGGGCGGCGCCATCTTCACCATCACGCTTCCGAGGTTTGCATGACCGATGTCGCCTTCATCGACGACGACGACAGCCTGCGGGCCGCCAACGTCCAGGCCCTGCTGCTGGCTGGCCTCACCGTCACGCCCTACGCGTCCGCCGTCGTCGCGCTCGCCGAAATCGACGCGGAGTTTCCCGGCGTCGTCGTGACCGACGTCCGGATGCCGCGCATCGACGGACTGGAGCTGTTCCGGCGCCTGCGGCGCATCGATCCCGAGATTCCCGTCATCCTGATCACCGGCCATGGCGATATCGCGATGGCCGTCGATGCGATGCGCGAAGGCGCCTACGACTTCCTGGCCAAGCCCTATGCGTCCGACCGGCTGCTCGGCAGCATCCGCCATGCGCTCGACCAGCGACGGCTGGTGCTGGAAAATCGCGCCCTGCGACGCGCCGCCACGACCGCCGCCGACGACATCCCGCTGATCGGCATGGATCCGGGTATCGAGCACCTGCGCCAGATCCTGCGCCAGGTCGCCGATGCCGATGTGGACGTGCTGATTGAGGGCGAGACCGGCAGCGGCAAGGATGTCGCCGCCAACGCCCTGCACCGCTGGAGCCGCCGCGCCGCGCGGCCGCTCGTCGCCGTCAATTGCGGTGCCTTGCCGGAGACCATGATCGAAAGCGAACTGTTCGGTCACGAGCCCGGCGCCTTTACCGGAGCGCTGAAGAAGCGGGTCGGCCGGATCGAATACGCCCAGGGCGGCACGCTGTTCCTGGACGAGATCGAGGCGATGTCACCGGCGCTGCAGGTCAAGCTGCTGCGCGTGCTGGAAGAGCGGCAAATCACCCCGCTCGGCACCAACGACATCCGCAATGTCGACATCCGCATTGTCGCGGCGACCAAGACCGACCTGCTGACCCTGGTCAAGCGTGGCAGCTTTCGCGAGGACCTTTACTATCGGCTGCATGTCGTCGCCATCAAGATCCCGCCGCTGCGCGAGCGCAAAAGCGACATCCCGCTGCTGTTCGGCCATTTCCTCTCCCGCGCCGCCAAGCGATTCGGGCGTGAGACGCCCTCGATCGGCCACGCGGAGCGGCGCCATCTGCAGGAACATCCGTGGCCCGGCAACGTGCGCGAACTCGCCCATTATGCCGAACGCGTCGCGCTCGGTCTGACACGCGACGGAGCGGTCACCGCGCCCGCCGACGACGGCGCCGCCTTGCCCAAGCGGGTCGAGGCCTATGAGGCCGAGTTGATCCGCGACGCGCTCGCCGTGCATCGCGGCGACGTGCAGAAGACCATCGAAGCCCTCGGCATCCCCCGCAAGACATTTTACGACAAGCTGCACCGCCATGGCATCGACCAGTCGAAATACCGCGGGCAGAACTGACGCCGGCCGGTCTGCCAAATCGGATCGGATACGGCCAGCATCCAACTGAAAGAGCTGGGCAGTCCATGCCGCGTCACATGGGGAATTGAGACTCAGGACGAAGGTCGAGATACTTCAGCAAGGCATTGCACTTATTCAGAATTTCGAATGTCTGCGTGCTCATTCCAATCGAACGATGGAGGGCTTGACTTATATTTCTCTCTATCATTAAATATTCTCGATAAAGAGAAAGATTATCCCATGGCCGATCCGTTCCGTCGCTCCGCCTTTACGTCCGGCGTCTTCTACAGGGATCCCTGGGCCGCCCTCGACTGGCTGGAAAAGGCGTTCGGTTTCGAACGCAGCATGATCATCACCGACAACGACGGAAACCTCGCCCACGGCGAGATGCGCTTCGGCGACGGCCTGATCTATGTCGGCTCGGAGTGGGCCGACTTCATCGCCAGCCCGGCGTCGACCGGCGGCAAGAACACCCAGATCATCCAGGTCAAACTCGACAGCGGGCTGGACGATCACTGCGCCCGTGCCCGCGCGGCCGGAGCCGCCATCCTGCAGGAACCGACCGACCAGTTCTATGGCGACCGCACCTAYCGCGCGCGCGATCCCGAAGGCCATGTCTGGACCTTCGGCCAGACGGTCAAGGTGGTGTCGCGCGAGGACGCCGAGAAGGCCAGCGGCCTGACAATCGAGGGCTGGCATTGAGCGCGGCGCACCATCTCGACCGAACCCTCGCCGCGCTCGCCGATCCATCGCGGCGGCGGGTGATCGAACTGCTGCGCGAGCGGCCGCGGCGTGCCGGCGAACTCGCAGCGGCGGTGGGATTGAATCCCCCCGCCCTGAGCCGTCACCTGCGCACCCTCAAGGCCGGGGGCCTGATCGAGGAAAGCCACCCTGCGTTCGACGCGCGGGTGCGCGTCTACAGTTTGCGGCCGCAACCGATGGCCGCGCTGAAACGCTGGGTCGACGAAACTGAACAGCTGTGGAGCGAGCAGCTCGCCGCCTTCAAGGCGCACCTCGAATTGAAACCATGACCTCTCGCGTCCTGGTCTCGCTGCGCGTGTCCGCCTCCCCGGAGCGCGCATTCGATGTCTTCGTCAGCGAGATCGGCCAGTGGTGGCGCCCCAACGAACTGTTCCGGTTCACCCCGCGCTCGCCGGGCATGGTGGCCTTCGAGCCCGGACTGGGCGGACGCTTCACCGAGACCTTGCCGAACGGCAAGGTGTTCGAGATCGGCCGCATCACGGTTTGGGATCCGGGTCATCGCCTCGCATTCAGCTGGCGGCAAGCGACATTCGCACCCGGACAGATCACACATGTCGAGGTCAGGTTCGAGCCAGTCGACAATGAGACCCGCGTCACGGTCGAGCACCACGGCTGGGACAGCGTGCCGCAGGAACACGTGGCCCGCCACACCATGCCCGACAGCGTGTTTCTGCGCCGCCATGGCGAATGGTGGCAGGATCTGCTCCTGTCTCTTATACAGTTTGACGGCTGTATAAGAGACAGCGCACTGAGCCCCATCAGCGCCTCGCTCAATGCCCGCGCGGCGGGGCCGAGCGGTTCGTCGATGCGATGGGCAAGATAGGTTTCCGATTCAACCTGGCTCTGCCGGCCGAGAGATCTGGTGGCGAGCCGGACAAGCCGCCGCTCAGCCAGATCGCGTTCGACCTGCCAGAATGGCAGGCGCCCCCATCCCAGCCCGGCCAGAATCAACGCGTGCTTCACGTCCTGGCCGCTGACCCGGCATGTCTGGTGTGAGATCACGCCGAAGTCGCGCCCTTCGGTCAAAGGGCTCGGATCGGACAGCACGATCTGCAGGTGATCGGCCAGATCGGGAACGCCGAGCAAATCACCGCTCGCCTGCGATGCAAGCGGATGCCGCACGCTGACCACAGCCACCATCGGCACCGACGACAGCGCCTGCACGACAACACGCGGATCGCGAAATTCCTCGCCGACCAGGATTCCCAGCGTGTAGCGCCGGTCGATCAGGCCGTCGATCGGACCGCCGAGCGGCGCTACGGACAGCCTGACGGTGACCGATGGATAGACGGCCCGCATCTCCTTCAGTGCGGCTCCCACCACGGCGATCGGAAACAGCGTATCCACCACCAATGACAGTTCGAGCTCGACCCCCTCACCGAGCCCCCTCGCCCGGGCGCGCATGGCATCGACGCGCAACAGGATATCGCGTGCGTTGGCGAGCAGCGCACGCCCCTCCGGGGTCAGAACCGGGCGGTGACCGGAGCGGTCGAACAACGAGAGGCGCAGCTCGACTTCCATATTGGCGATGGCGTGACTGACCGCCGACTGCACCCGGGACAAGCGCCCGGCCGCGGCACGAAAGCTGCCGCTTTCCGCAACGGTGACGAAGGTTCGCATTTGATCAAGGGTCAGTGCGTCCAGCATTGATCATTCCAATCGATCAAGTTGATGCAATTTATATCACTATCATCGATCATATTCAGGAGGCATTTTCCGACCCCGAAATCCCCCTCGGAACCGAACGGAAGCCCCATGTCGATAAGTTCTGCGGTCTCTCCTTCGGCAAGAGTCACTCGGGCAACCGTTCCCGTCATCGTCGGCGCCGGAATTGTGGCATCGCTCCAGGTTGGCAAGGCGGCCATCGCGGCGCCCCTTCTGCAAGCCGATCTCCACCTCGATCTTGCTTCGGTCGGCTGGCTCACCGCCGTCTTCGCGATCCTCGGCGCCTTGGGCGGAATCCCCGCCGGCGCGATCGTCGCCAGCATCGGTGACCGGCGGATCCTTCTGCTCGGTCTCGGTGCATCGGCACTCGGGGCGGCATGCGGCGCCCTCGCAACGGCTTACACCATACTGCTCGGATCGCGCGTCATCGAAGGCCTGGGCTTCCTGCTGATCACCGTTGCCGGCCCCGCTCTGCTGCAACGTGCCGTCAGCGCGGACCGACGAAATTTCGCGTTCGCGCTCTGGAGTTGCTTCATGCCGGCGGGCATCGCTCTCGCGATGCTGACGGCGCCGCTGTTCGCAGGCTGGCGCGCCTGTTGGTGGGCGAGCGGCACGCTTGCCGTCGTCGCGCTGCTCTGTGTCGCCTTGTTCGTGCCTGGCTCGGAGGCGCGATCCCAATTCTCCTGGCGCGGGCTCGCCAGCGACGCGGCCGCAACGGTGCGCGCCGGTGGCCCGAGACTGCTGGCCGTTACGTTTGCGCTCTACAGCCTGATGTTCTTTGCGCTGTTCAACTTCCTTCCGGTCCTGCTGATCGATCGCATGGGCGTTTCGCTGCAGGCCGCAGGTCTGTTGAGTGCGGTTGCCACCAGCGCCAACATTGTCGGCAATCTCGCTGCTGGAGCGCTGCTCACGCGCGGCATCGACCGATCGACCCTCGTGAGCGTGGCCAGCACCATCATGGGCCTCACCAGCGTCGGCGTCTTCTTGTCGGTGCTGCCCGATACACCGACGTTCCTGCTGTGTGTGGTGTTTTCCGCCGCGGGTGGGATGCTTCCGGCGACGCTGCTGGCGACCACACCGGTGGTCGCCCCGGCGGCCAGGCTTGCTCCGGTGGTAATGGGGTTGGTGATGCAAGGCAGCAATCTCGGACAGGCGATCGGTCCGGTCGCCGTCGGCGGCGCCATCGACCGCTTCGGCTGGTCCTCGGCCGCCGTGATCACCGGTGTCGCGAGCCTGCTCTGCCTTGTGCCTGTCTCTTATACACATCTAGATGTGTATAAGAGACAGGTGGTGGACACGCCGCCGCAACCAGCAGCAGCAGCGGATCCAGGCCGAAGCCACGCGGCGCGAGCTCGAGGACCGGGTCCTCGAGCGGACCGCCGAGCTCGAAGACGCCAACACACGGCTGCGCACCGAGATCACGGAGCGACAGCGCACCGAAGCCGTGCTCAATCAAATGCAGGACGAACTGGTCCAGGCCAACAAGCTCACGGTGCTCGGCCAGATCGCGGCCAGTGTCGCCCATGAAATCAATCAACCGGTGGCGGCGATCCGCACTTTCGCCGACAACGGCAGCACCCTGCTGGACCGCAACGATCTGCAACAGGCCCGGGACAATCTCGGCAAGATCGCCGGTCTGACCGAGCGGATCGGGTCGATCACCGGCGAGCTGCGGGCGTTTGCCCGAAAGTCTCCCAGCAAGATCGAGGCGGTGTCGCTGCGGGCCACCGTCGACGGCGCGTTGCTGCTGGTTGGGCACCGCCTGCGGCAGCAAGCCATCACCTTCGAGCTCGACATCACCAATGGCGACATTGTCGTGGCGGCGGACCGCATTCGCCTCGAACAGGTGTTCGTCAATCTGCTCCAGAACGCCATCGAAGCCCTTGGCGATCACCCCGACCCGTTCATTCGCGTCGATGCGGTCGCCACTGTCGATGGCGCCTCCATCGCGATTTCCGACAACGGCAAGGGTCTGCCCGACAGCGTGATGCAATCGCTGTTCGTGCCATTCACCACGACCAAGGCGACAGGGCTCGGCCTCGGCCTCGTGATCTCCAAGGATATCATCAACGAATTGCATGGCAGCTTTTCAGCGCGCAACGGCGCGGCGGGCGGCGCCATCTTCACCATCACGCTTCCGAGGTTTGCATGACCGATGTCGCCTTCATCGACGACGACGACAGCCTGCGGGCCGCCAACGTCCAGGCCCTGCTGCTGGCTGGCCTCACCGTCACGCCCTACGCGTCCGCCGTCGTCGCGCTCGCCGAAATCGACGCGGAGTTTCCCGGCGTCGTCGTGACCGACGTCCGGATGCCGCGCATCGACGGACTGGAGCTGTTCCGGCGCCTGCGGCGCATCGATCCCGAGATTCCCGTCATCCTGATCACCGGCCATGGCGATATCGCGATGGCCGTCGATGCGATGCGCGAAGGCGCCTACGACTTCCTGGCCAAGCCCTATGCGTCCGACCGGCTGCTCGGCAGCATCCGCCATGCNCAGCCCCAGCGGCGCGCCGAGCTGGGGAATCATCGCATACCAGCCGCGATGCCGTTCCGGCGCGTTGAGGGCCAGCAGCGAGGCCAGTCCATCCCAGGTGCCGCCGAGCGCGAGACCCTGGCCGATGCGCAACAGCGCCAGCAGCACGGCCGAGGCCGAACCGACCTGATCATACCCGGGCAGGAACGCGACCGCCACCGTCGAGGTGCCGAGCAGAAACAGCGCGATGGTCAGCTTCACGCCACGACCATGGGCGCGGTCGATCGCCATGAAGATGATCGAGCCGAACGGCCGCGCCACGAACGCGAGCGCGAAGATGCCGAACGAATAGAGCGTGCCCGTCAGCGGATCGGCGTACGGAAACACAAGCTTTGGAAACACCAGGACGGACGCGATGGCGTAGACGAAGAAATCGAAAAACTCCGACGTCCGCCCGATGATGACGCCGGTCGCGATCTCGCCGGGGTTCGCGCCACCGTGACGCGCACGCGCAGCATCGCTTTCCAGCGACGATGACGACAACGCCGTAGTCTCCGTGGCAGCCATTGTCTCGGTAGACATGGACCGATCTTGCTCCTTGACCCGATCGTTGCAACGCTATCCCGGCAAGCCGTCCGATCACAAAAACGGCACCGCTTCGGCTTTGGTTCCCCAGGCGACGATCGAAACGCCGGCGTCCGCCCCGTCCGCGCCGGAACAACTTCCGGGCAAGACGGTTCCTTCGACACGCGCATAATTCCGCAGCCTGATGCCCCCTTGTCGCGAAAACAGCACGATCCGGGGATTGGGCAAATTGTCCAATGTTGGTCCTGCTGCAGTGCAGCTAGCGATGCGGCGAGACCAATCCCCTCTCTCGCCCCAATCGACAGGATCTGATCTTGACCCGCCTCCGCATGATCGCCCTGCTGCCGCTAATCCTTCTGCTGAGCGGCTGTAACGCCGTGGTGCTCAATCCGTCCGGCGATATCGCCCTCCAGCAGCGCGATCTTGTGGTGATCTCGACGGCCCTCATGCTGCTGATCATCATCCCGGTSATGGCCCTAATCGTGCTGTTCGCCTGGCGCTACCGCCACAGCAACACATCGGCGCGTTACGAGCCGGATTGGGATCACTCCACCCAGCTCGAGCTCGTGATCTGGGCGGCACCGCTGCTCATCATCATCTGTCTTGGCGCTTTGACCTGGATGGGCACCCATCTGCTCGATCCGTTCCGCCCTCTCAGCCGCGTCGCCGCCGGCCAGCTGGCCGCGCAGGAGACGACGCCGCTCGAGGTCAATGTGGTCGCGCTCGACTGGAAATGGCTGTTCATCTATCCGGACGAAGGCATTGCCACCGTCAACGAGCTGGCGGCGCCGGTCGATCGTCCCATCAACTTCCACATCACTGCGTCGTCGGTGATGAACTCGTTCTACATTCCCGCACTCGCCGGCCAGATCTATGCCATGCCCGGCATGGAAACCAAGCTGCATGCGGTGATCAACAAGCCCGGCGTCTACCAGGGCTTTTCCGCCAACTACAGCGGCGCCGGTTTCTCCGGGATGCACTTCGCGTTCCACGGCCTGTCGCAGACCGACTACGACAAGTGGGTCGCGAAGGCCAGGGCGGACGGCGGCGCGCTGAACCGTCCCGACTATCTCGACCTGGAGCGGCCCAGCGAAAACGTTCCGGTGCGCTACTACGGGCGCGTCGAGACCGGGCTCTACAAGGCCATCCTCAACATGTGCGTCGAGCCCGGCAAGATGTGCATGAACGAAATGATGTCGATCGACGCCAAGGGCGGCCTCGGTCTCGCCGGCCTGCGCAACCTGCTGCCGCTGCAGTACGACAAATACGCCCGCCGCGGCACGACACCCGACACCCCACGGACCTATGTCGCCAGCATCTGCACCCCCGACGATGTCGACGGCTCCGGTGGCGCGAAGCGTGCGGCAGCGCCGATCGGCACCACACCGCTTCTCGGCGCCGGCCTGACACGCCCCTCGCCGCCGCCATTCCGGTTCTCGACCACCGCTCCGCCGGTCCCGGGCCGGCCATCCAACTCCTGATCGAGACACGCTCTCATGTTCGATAATCCCGACATCGCGAAATTCCTGTTCGGCCGCCTGACCTGGGACTCGCTGCCATTCCACGAACCGATCCTCGTGGTCACCTTCGCGGTGGTCGCGCTCGGCGGCCTCGCTTTGGTCGGCGCCATCACGTATTTCCGGTGGTGGGGCTATCTGTGGCGCGAGTGGTTCACCACCGTCGATCACAAGCGCATCGGCATCATGTACATGATCCTCGGCATCGTCATGCTGTTGCGCGGCTTCTCCGACGCCATCATGATGCGGCTGCAGCAGGCGATCGCGTTCAACGGCTCGGAAGGCTACCTCCCCGCCCATCACTACGACCAGATCTTCACCGCCCATGGCGTGATCATGATCTTCTTCGTGGCGATGCCGCTGGTCACCGGACTGATGAATTATGTGGTGCCGCTGCAGATCGGCGCCCGCGACGTGTCATTCCCGTTCCTGAACAATTTCAGTTTCTGGATGACCACCGGCGGCGCGGTGCTGGTGATGGCCTCGCTGTTCGTCGGCGAGTTCGCCCAGACCGGCTGGCTGGCCTATCCGCCGCTTTCGGGGATCGCCTATAGCCCGGGCGTCGGCGTCGATTATTATCTATGGGCGCTGCAGGTGGCGGGCGTGGGCACGACATTGTCGGGCATCAACCTGATCGTCACCATCCTGAAGCTGCGCGCGCCGGGCATGAGCCTGATGAAGATGCCGGTCTTCACCTGGACCTCGCTGTGCACCAACGTTCTGATCGTCGCTTCCTTCCCGGTGCTGACCGCGGTGCTCGCACTGCTGGCGCTCGACCGCTACGTCGGCACCAACTTCTTCACCAACGATTTCGGCGGCAATCCGATGATGTACGTCAACCTCATCTGGATCTGGGGCCACCCGGAGGTCTACATCCTCGTGCTGCCGGCCTTCGGCATCTTCTCCGAGGTGACCTCGACATTCTCCGGCAAACGGCTGTTCGGCTACACCTCGATGGTCTACGCCACCGTGGTCATCACCATCCTCTCCTACCTGGTGTGGCTGCATCACTTCTTCACCATGGGATCCGGGGCGAGCGTCAACTCCTTCTTCGGGATCACCACCATGATCATCTCGATCCCGACGGGCGCGAAGATCTTCAACTGGCTGTTCACGATGTACCGCGGACGGATCCGCTTCGAGCCGGCGATGATGTGGACGGTGGCATTCATGCTCACCTTCGTGATCGGCGGCATGACCGGCGTGCTGCTGGCAGTGCCGCCGGCTGATTTCGTGCTGCACAACAGCCTGTTCCTGGTCGCGCACTTCCACAACGTCATCATCGGCGGTGTGCTGTTCGGCCTGTTCGCGGCGATCAACTTCTGGTGGCCCAAGGCCTTCGGCTTCAAGCTCAACGTGTTCTGGGGCAAGGTGAGCTTCTGGTGCTGGGTGGTCGGCTTCTGGATGGCCTTCATGCCGCTCTACATCCTGGGCCTGATGGGCGTGACTCGCCGCATGCGCGTGTTCGACGATCCCTCCTTGCAGATATGGTTCGTGATCGCGGCCTTCGGTGCCTTCCTCATCCTGCTCGGGATCGCGGCCTTCCTGGTGCAGATCTATATCAGCATCCGCAACCGCGAGGCGCTGCGCGACACCACCGGTGATCCGTGGCACGGCCGCACCCTGGAATGGGCGACCTCCTCGCCGCCTCCGGACTACAACTTCGCCTTCACCCCGGTGGTCCACGACCTCGACGCCTGGTGGGACATGAAGACCCGCGGTTACGAGCGACCGCTGCAGGGGTTTCGCGCCATCCACATGCCCAGCAACACCGGCGCGGGCGTGATCCTGGCGGGGCTGAGCACGGTGCTGGGATTTGCGCTGATCTGGCACATCTGGTGGCTTGTTGCGCTGAGCTTCGCCGCCCTGCTCGTGACCGCCATCGGCCACACCTTCAATTACAAGCGCGACTTCCACATCCCCGCGGATGATGTCATCCGCGCCGAGGGCGAGCGAACCCGGCTGCTTGCCGCGGAGGCCAGGCCATGACTATGGAAATGACGGCCCCGGCGGCAACATCCAGCCCGGCGAAGACACCGGTGTTCTACCTGGCGGACGAGCACGAGCATGCCGAGGGCGGCAGCACCATGCTCGGCTTCTGGCTCTATCTGATGAGCGACTGTCTTGTCTTCGCAGTCCTCTTCGCGACTTACGGAGTTCTCGGCGGCAGCTTTGCTGCCGGGCCTTCGCCGAAAGAACTTTTCGATCTGCCGCTCGTCGCGGTGAACACGTCGATGCTGCTGCTTTCTTCGATCACCTACGGCTTCGCCATGCTGACCATGGCGCAGAACCGCGTCGGGCAGACGCAGGGCTGGCTAGCGGTCACCGGCCTGTTCGGCCTGGCCTTCATCGGCATCGAGCTCTACGAGTTCGCACACCTGATCCACGACGGCGCGACGCCGCAGCGCAGCGCCTTCCTGTCCTCGTTCTTCACCCTGGTCGGCACCCACGGCCTGCACGTGACATTCGGCCTGGTCTGGCTGGTGACGCTGATGGTTCAGGTCGGAAAATTCGGCCTGATCGAGGCGAACCGGCGGCGGCTGATGTGCCTGAGCATGTTCTGGCACTTCCTCGACGTCATCTGGATCGGCGTCTTTACCGTTGTCTATCTGATGGGGATGTTGCGATGAGCGCCAATGCACACGCCGACCAGCCCACCGAGCATGCGGGCCCTCAGCATGGCGGACACGATGACCATGGCTCCGGCCACGGCTCGCTGCGCTCCTATCTGATCGGCTTCGGGCTGTCGGCCGTCCTGACCGCAACTCCGTTCTGGCTGGTCATGACCGGCGCGCTTGGCAGCAACCAGGCCACCGTGCTGACGGTGATGACGCTGGCCATCGCCCAGATCATCGTCCACATGGTGTTCTTCCTGCACATGAACGCCCGTTCCGAGGGCGGCTGGACCATGATGGCGCTGATCTTCACCCTGATCGTGGTGGTGATCGCGCTGAGCGGATCGTTGTGGGTGATGTACCACCTCAACGCCAACATGATGCCGGTCCACGACATGAGGCAGATGCCGTGACGCTGGCCGCACGCGCAAATGGCGATGCAGTCGCGCCGCGCGTGCCTGGGCGCTCTCGCCCGCGCGATACCGCACGGACGTCACGGTCGCCGTTGACCCTGGCGGTGCTTGGCC
>BFBZ01000011.1_pt12 | contig 12345 bp, 14 predicted proteins | sample 1888401 | NCBI WGS metagenome assembly BFBZ01 (sample SAMD00112614, study PRJDB3348) | symbiont metagenome | host: Chara braunii | reverse complement strand
TCTGGATGTGGGTGGCGACGTCCTCGAAGCCGTCGCCCTCCACGCAGGCGCGCAGGTCGGCCATCGCCATCCTCCCGCTCCCGCCCACGTTCACCCCGCGCAGCAGGGCGACGTAGCGCGGCACGCTCAGCCTGGCCTAGCGGGTGGAGAAGTGGTGCCCCTCGCGGTCGCACCAGAAGACGAGGCCGTTCTCCTCGTGCCGGCCGACGCAGTGGCACTCGCCGCCGTGCTCGGGGCAGTCGCGGTGAACGCGGGAGAGCAGGCCCCACTCGGCGACGGGAGCGGCCCCCTCCGGGAGACGGCGATCGGCGTTCGTGCGCGTGATCACGGTCATGGGTGCTCCAACTCGGTCGAGGGTGTGGGTGCCACGGGGCCTTCGCCGTCGGTGGCCGGGCCCCTGCCGGCGCGCAGTGCGGACCACAGCGCCTCGGCGACGGGCTGCGGGCCCCCGGCGGAGACGTGCTGGAAGAGCCGGTCGAGCCCCATCGCGAACGCGTCGGGGTCGAGCGGCGGCCGGGTGGCGCGCATGATCTTGCCGTACCGCGTGGGACGGACCTCCTCGTCCACGTTGAACAGCTCCTCGTGGAGCTTCTCGCCGGGGCGGATGCCCACCACCTCGATCGCGATGTCGCGGCCGGGCTCGTGGCCGGACAGCTCGATCATGCGGCGGGCGAGGTCGATGATCCGCACCGGGTCGCCCATGTCCAGCACGAAGATGTCACCGGCCTCGCCGATGCCCGTCGCGGCGATCACCAGCTGCACCGCCTCGGGGATCGTCATGAAGAAGCGGGTCATCTCGGCGTGGGTGACCGTGACCGGGCCGCCCTCCTCGATCTGACGCTGGAAGATCGGCAGCACCGAGCCCGACGAGCCCAGGACGTTGCCGAACCGGACGGCCGCGAAGCGGGTGTCCGACGTGGCGCCGTGGGCCTCCACGATCCGCTCGGCCAGGGCCTTCGACGCGCCCATCACCGTCTGCGGCTCGACGGCCTTGTCGGTGGAGATCAGGCAGAAGCGGTCGACGCCATGGCGCTCCGCGAGCCGCGCCACCACCTCGGTGCCGAGGGAGTTGTTGGCGACCGCCTGCAGCGGGTTGAGCTCCATCATCGGCACGTGCTTGTACGCGGCAGCGTGGAACACCACGTCCGGCCGCTCCGCCTGGAACACGCGCTCCATCGAAACGGGGTCCTTGCAGTCCGCGATCACGGGGACCAGCAGACCGGCGTGGCCGCGCTCGCGCAGCTCCATGTCGATCTCGAACAGGTTGTTCTCGGCGTGGTCCACCAGCACCAGCCGGCGGGCGCCGATCGTCGCCACCTGGCGGCACAGCTCACGGCCGATGGAGCCGCCGGCGCCGGTGACCAGGACGGACCKCCCGTTGAGGTACCGGGCCATCCGGGCGAAGTCGATCTCGACCGGCGCGCGGCCCAGGACGTCCTCCACCCGCACCTCGCGCAGCTGCGAGACCGTCACCTCGCCGGTGATCAGCTCGGGGAGGCCCGGCAGCGTGGTGCAGGGCACGCCGGCGACGCGGCACACCTGGACGATCTCCTGGCGCACCAGGCCCGGCGCGGACGGCATGGCGATGATCACCTCGTCCACGTGGACCTCGCGCAGGACGCGCGACAGGTCGTGGCGGGTGCCGCGGACGCGGGTGCCCTGGACGCGCAGGCGCCGCTTGCGCGGGTCGTCGTCGATCAAGCCGACCGGGGTGTAGCCCAGCTCGCGGTTCTTCTTCATCTCGCGCAGAAGCGTCACGCCGGCGTCGCCGGCGCCGCAGATCAGCACCTCGCGGCCGCTCGCGACCAGCTCGGACCGCGACTGGGGGCGCTCGATGACGCTCCGCACCGCGAAGCGCGCGCCGCCCACCAGCACCAGCGTGAGCACCAGGTCGATGACCAGCACGCCGCGCGGCACCGGCACCAGGTCGTCCGGCCGCCACGAGGACAGCAGCGCCGTGATCAGCAGGGTCGACACCGCGCACGCAAGGACGATCGCCTGGAGGTCGCGGAGGCTCGTGAAGCGCCACCACTTGGTGTAGAAGCGCATCGCGGCGAAGGTGACGATCTTGATCGCGATGACGATCAGGACCGTCCCGGCGAACAGGCGCTCGTACCGCCCCGGCACGTCGCCGTCGAAGCGGAAGTAGAAGGCCAGCCACCAGGCGGCCGCGACGAGTCCCGTGTCGACCGCGACCTGTCCGGCGCGATGAACGAAGGCACGGGAGCTCCAAGTCAGGGGAGCCCTCACGGAGCGGCCACTCTACCCGTCGCCGGGGCCAGAATCAGGTCGAGCAGGGTCTCAGGGCTACGCAATGGTGGCGTTCGTCCCCGATTCCGTCGCTCCAGAACCACGTCCTCAGGCCGTTCCAGGCGCCGCAGGCGCCCCTCCTCGATGAGCCGACGGTCAACCGCCCCGAGGCGCGCGGCGAACGGCGTCCAGGCCGGGACGCCCAGCGCCGCGGCCTCCCGGTTCATCGTGCCGCCGGCGCTCACCACCAGGTCGGCGGCGGCCACCAGGCTCGGCCCGTCCACGGGGCGCTCGGGCACGATCGCCGGCCCGCCGGCCAGCTGGGCGCGCTGCTCGGCGGTGCGCGGCAGCACCACGGTCTGGACGGACTCGTCGGCCAGCAGGCGCGCGAGGGTGGCGGCGAACAGGTCGGTCGAGGCGCCCCGGTGGTACAGCGTCACCTCCGGCGGCGGCCGCAGCACCGCGATCACCCGCTCCCGGTCCAGGCCCAGCTCGTCGAGCACGCCCTCGTCCATGACGTGGTCCGCGAGGTAGTACTCCTCCTTCAGCCCGGGGTAGCGCACCAGCTTGGGCGGGCGCATCCCGTAGCGGGCGAGCGCGGCCTCCGGGATCGCGGACGGCACCAGCACGCGGGTGGCCAGGCGGCCGTTCCAGTGGTGCATCGCGGCGGCGTACTCGTAGTCGAACATCGAGACCTGAGGCGTGCCGGCCAGCTTCGCGGCGAGCGGCTGGTCGGTGCTGCCGTGGGCCACCGCCAGGTCGAAGCGCTCGCGGCGGGCGAACGCGATCAGCTCCTTCGAGCGGCCGGCCATCGCCGTGGCCTTGCCGCGACGCGACGCCCCGCCGTGGGCCCCGACGCTGGTGTGGGGGATCCCGAATCGGTCGAGCAGCCCGATCGTCTGGGCGAACTCGCGGGAGGTGACCGTCACCTGGTGCCCCCGCGCCTCCATCCGCGCGATGAAGGGCCGGAAGATCACCACGTGCGGCGAGTTGGTCACGTCGATCCAGACACGCATCGGCGGCGCAGTGTAGAACGGGCCATGCCCGAGAGCCCCGACCCGCTCGAGATCGCCGCCGACGCCGCCCGCCGCTGGCTGGACGGGCTGCCCGAGCGACCGGTCCGCCCCGAGGCCGGCGCCCGCGAGCTGCTCGACGCGTTCGCCGCCCCGCTGCCCGACGCGGGCGCCGACCCCGCCGACGTGATCCGCGACCTGGTCGCGCGGGCCGAGCCGGGCCTCATGGCGAGCGGCTCCGGCCGCTTCCTGGGATGGGTCATCGGCGGCGCCCTCCCGGTGGCGGTGGCCGCCGACTGGCTGGTGAGCGCGTGGGACCAGAACTGCGCGATGGCCGAGCCGTTCCCGGCCACGACGATGATCGAGCAGGTCGCCGCCGGCTGGGTGCTGGAGCTGCTGGACCTGCCGCGCGGCGCGTCGGTGGGGTTCGTGACCGGCGGCCAGATGGCGAACACCGCCTGCCTGGCCGCCGCCCGCAACCACGTGCTCGCCGCCCACGGCTGGGACGTCGAGGCCCAGGGCCTGCAGGGCGCGCCGCACGTCCACGTGATCGTGGGCGCCGAGCGGCACGACTCGATCGACGCCTCGCTGCGCGTCATCGGCCTGGGCGCCGCGACGGCCGCCGTGGTGCCCGCCGACGCCGCGGGCCGCGTCGACCCCGAGGCGTTCGCGGCGGCCGCCGCCGCGGTCCAGGGCCCCACGATCGCGTGCCTCCAGGTGGGGAACGTCAACGGCGGCGCGGTCGACCCGGTCGGGCGGATCGTCGCGACCGTCCGCCGCCACGACCTGTGGGTCCACGTCGACGGCGCGTTCGGGCTGTGGGCGCGGGCTGCCCGCTCCACCCGCCCGCTGGTCGCCGGGCTGGAGGCGGCCGACTCGTGGGCCACCGACGCCCACAAGTGGCTCAACACGCCGTACGACTGCGGGGTGGCGGTCTGCGCCCACCCGGAGGCCCACCGGCGCGCGATGGGCGTCCGCGCCGCGTACCTGCCGGCGGGCGACGACGCGGTCCTGCGCGACCCGATCGACTACAACCCGGAGCTGTCGCGCCGCGCCCGCGCCGTGCCGGTGTGGGCGGCGCTCCGGACGCTCGGGCGGGCGGGCGTGGCGGAGCTGGTGGAGCGCTGCTGCGCGATGGCCGGGCTGCTCGCGTCGCGCCTGGGCGACGGCGGCGCGGAGGTACTGCACCAGGAGCTGAACCAGGCGGTCGTGCGCTTCCGCGACCCGCGCGGCGCCGACGACGACGGCCACACCCGCGCGGTGCTCGCCGCCGCCCAGGCGGAGGGCACGTGCTACCCCAGCGGCACCGTCTGGCGCGGCGTCGCCGCGATCCGCCTGTCGGTCACCAGCTTCCGGGCGGGCCCGGAGGACATGGAGCGGGCGGCGGCGGCGATCCTCGCCGCCCACACCGCCCGCACCTGACGGCCCGGTGCAATTGAGACCGCACAGTCTCAATTGCACGCACGGCGGCGGGACCCGGCATCCACAGGACGCGAACCAGGATCGAACCCCTCATTGACGGGATGAGACGAGGGCGCCGCGGCCGTCCCCGCCGCCCACGTCGCCCCCGGGTGGCGGCGCCGGTGCAATTGAGACCACCGCGTCTCAATCGCACGCGTGGCGGCGGGCCCCGGCGGCCTCCGGACGCGAACCTGGGTCGAACCCTCATTGAATTGAAGGGTGAAGAACGAGGGCGCCGCTGCGCGCCGCTCCCCTCACGATCAGGTGTCGCACCCATGTGCGACGAACCGGGCCTAACGGGCGCCGGCCTCCACGCCCACCGTCCGGGCGGCGGCGACCACCTGGCGCACGTCGTCCCGGCTCAGGTTGGGGTGCATGGGGAGCGCGAGGGCGGTGCGGGCGGCCTCCTCGGCGACGGGCAGGTCGCCCTCCCGGTACCCGAGCGGCGCGAACACCGGCTGGAGGTGCATGGGGATGCCGTAGTAGACGGCGCTGGCGACGCCGCCCTCCGATAGGGCCTGCCGCACCTCGTCGCGGCGCGGGTGGCGGGCCATGTAGAGGTGGTAGATGTGGGTGGCGCCGTCGGCGACGCCCGGGAGGGTCATGACCTCGCCGAGCCCCTCCTCCGCGTACCAGGCGGCGGCCTGCGCGCGGGCGGCGTTCCACGCGTCCAGGTGGGGGTAGAAGACGCGGATGATCGCGGCCTGGAGGTCGTCGAGGCGCGAGTTGTAGCCCACCTCGTCGAACACGACCTTGTCCTTGGAGCCGTGGAAGCGCAGCCGCTTGACGCGCGCGTCGAGCTCCTCGGTGGAGCTGACGACCATGCCGCCGTCGCCCATCCCCGGGAAGTTCTTGGTGGGGAAGAAGCTGAACGTGGCCACGTCGCCGTACGTGGCGATCTCGCCCTCCGCGAGGCGGGCGCCGAAGCCCTGGGCGCAGTCCTCGACCACCTTCAGGCCGTGCTCGGCGGCCACGGCCATGATCCCCGGCATGTCGGCGGGGTGGCCGAAGATGTGGACCGGGAGGATCGCCTTCGTCGCCGGCCCGATCCGCGTCCGCACCGCCTCGGGGTCGAGGCAGTAGGTGACCGGGTCGACGTCGGCGAACACCGGCGTGGCGCCCACCCGCGCGATCGCCTCGGCGGTCGCGTAGAAGGTGTACGGGGTGGTGATCACCTCGTCGCCCGGCCCGATGTCGAGCGCGTTCAGGGCGATCACGAGTGCGTCGGTCCCGTTCGCCACGCCCGCGCAGGATCGGCCGTCGAGCCGCTCCGACACGGCCGCCTCGAGCGCCCGGCCCTCGGGGCCGAGGATGAAGCGCCCGCTGTCGAGGACGCCGGCGATGGCGGCGTCGATCTCGGCGCGCAGCGGCCCGTACTGGGCCTGGATGTCCATGAGGGGGACCGTCACGGCGGCGCGGGACGCTATCACGGGCCCGTCAGGGGGGCCCGCGCCGCCGCGGCCTGGGCGGCGGCCTTCGCGGCCGCCGGGTCGGGCGGCTCCGCGAGGGGCAGCGTGACCGTGATCGTGGTGCCGTAGCCCTCGCGGGAGCTCACGGTCGCGCCGCCGCCGAATCGCTCGCCGATGTGCTTCACCAGCGACAGCCCCAGGCCGGTCCCGCCGAGCCGCTTCGAGCGCGACGGGTCGGCGCGGTAGAAGCGCTCGAACACGTGGGGGAGGTGCTTCTCGGGGATCCCGGCGCCGTCGTCGGCCACCGTCAGGAGCGCCGCGCCGTGCTCGGCCCGCACCGTCGCGGTCGCGGTGGCGCCCGTCCCGGCGTACTTGACGGCGTTCTCCAGCAGGTTCCGCACGACGGTCACCGCCATCCGCTCCGAGAGCGGCGTCCAGACCGGGGCGGGCGCGTCGACCTCCAGGGTCACCTTGTGCTCCGCGGCGAGCTCGGCCAGGCCGTCGCGGGTGGCGTGCGCCGCCTCCGCCAGGTCGCTGCGGTCGGCCGACGGCGCCCCCTGGGTGGCCTCGAGCTCCGACAGGAACAGGATGTCCGAGATCAGGGCCTCCAGGCGATGGGTCTCGCTCGCGGCGCGGGCGGTGAAGTCGCCGCGCGTGGCGTCGTCCATCGTCGGGTCGGCCAGCGCCTCCAGCAGCGCCCGCAGCCCCGTGAGGGGCGTGCGCAGCTCGTGGGACACGTTCGCGACGAACTGGGAGCGCAGCTCCTGGTAGTCGACCACGTCGGAGGCGTCGAGCAGGAGCAGCAGCGCCTCGCGGGAGCCGTCGGCGGCGTAGGGCTGCACCGACGCCCGGTAGGTGCGCCGGCCGTCGATGAACAGGCGCACGTCGAACTCCCGGGGCGCCATGTCGGCCAGGGACGCATCGACGTCCGCGGCGAGCGTGTGCTCGCTGAACGCCTCGAGCACCCCCATGCCCGGCTCGAGGAACGGGAAGCGGTCGCGCGCCAGCCGGTTGAGGTCCACGATCTTCCCGGCGGAGTCGAGCCGCAGGGCCACCAGCGGCACCACGTCGCGCAGCTCGCGCAGCCGCACCTCGGCCAGCGCGGCGCGGCCCACCGCGGCCTCGGCCCCCTCCTCCGACTCCCCGGCGTCCGCGCGCGCCCGGCGCACGAACAGGATGGCCACGACGGCGGCGACGAGGGCGCCGATGACGAAGCCGATCAGAGCGGTGGCCACAGGGTCAGTCTCGCATCTGCGGCGGCCGCCGCCGGGCCTGGCGTCCTTTGGTGACAGGGCGTGCCGTGCAAGGGTTCCGCGCGATGTCGCGCGCCCTCGCCGTCCCCGCCGCCGCCGCGGCCCTGCTGGCGGCGCCCGCCGCGGCGTCGGCCGCCGTGGTGGAGGCGCTGCCGCCCGCCAACCCGCCGCCGGTGGAGGAGGTCGCGCCGGGGGTCGCCTACGAGCGGATCCAGCGCGCCGACGGCCAGGTGATCCACGTGGTCCGCGCCCCGGCGTCGCCGCGCGTGACGCTGGCGCCCGTGCTGGCGGGCGGGTCGCTGGTGACCCGCGGCTCGCTGACCGGCGCGGTCGCGGCGCGCGAGGACCTCGGGGTGGTCGCCGGGATCAACGGCGACTTCTTCACCGCGACCACCAACGACCCGAGCGGCATCCTGATGATCGGCGGCGAGCTGCTCCACGAGCCAGAGGGCAGCCGCTCCGCGCTGGCGATGCTCCCGGGCGGCGCGATCGACGCCCCCGCTCTGGCGCTCCAGGGCAAGATGCAGGCGGCCGACCCCGTCTCGGGCGCGCAATCGCCCGCGCGGACGTTCCAGGGCATCAACCGCCCGGCGAAGCGGGGCACCGAGACGATCCTCTACACGCCCGGCTACGGGGCGCTCACCACGCCCGCCGGCGGGTCGCGCTACGAGGTGCGCGTCCGCCTGGACCAGGCCGGCCCGCTGGTGCCCAACGTGGCCCGGACGGGGACGGTGATCGGCACGAAGTCGGGCGGCGGCTCGACGATCGGCGCCGGCCACTGGGTCCTGACGGGCGTGGGGGCGGCGGGGCCGGCGCTGGTGTCGGAGTACCCGCTGGGCCAGAAGGTCGCGATCTCCGCGACCGTCAGCGGCCTGCCCCCCAACGTCACGGACGCCATCGGCGGCGGCCCGGCGCTGGTGCGCGACGGCGTCGCGATCCCGTCGGCGGGCGAGGGCTTCACCGGCTCGCAGACCGACTCGCGGACGTCGCGGTCGGCGGTCGGGCAGACCGCCGACGGCACCACGATGTTCGTCACCGTGGAGGGCCCGTCCCAGGGGCGCCCGGGCATGACCGCCGCCGACCAGGCTGCGCTGATGAAGTCGCTCGGCGCCCGCACGGCGGTGGCGATGGACGCGGGCGGCAGCGCCCAGCTCGCGGTGCGCGACGACCTGGTGATCCCGTGGTCGGGGGCGCGGAGCCTCTCTGACGTGGTGCTCATGAGCTACCGGGGCGTCACGATCGAGCCCCTCCCCTTCCGCATCTCGCCGAACGCGGACCGGGTCGACGACGCGCCCACCACCGTCATCCGCTCGCCCGTGGGCGGGACGACGGCCGTGAAGATCATCCGGCGCTCCGGGAAGCCCTCGAAGCAGATCTGGCGGGGGCGGCTCGGCGCGAGCAGCGCGAAGGTCAACATCGACCCGCGCCGGCTGAAGCTCCCGGACGGCGTCTACGACGTGCGCGTGCGCCAGCTCCCGGACGACGGCAGCGGCGTCACGGAGCAGTCGCGGCGGGTGATCGTCGACCGCACGCTCGGCTCGCTCAACGCGACCCAGTCGGTGGTGAAGGTGGGCGACCGCCGTCAGGCGCGCCTGACGGTGTCGTTCCGGCTGTCGCGCGCCGCGCGGGCGACGGTGCGCATCCGGACCACGGACGGCGACCCGATCGCGACGATCGCCAGCGGGCGCCCGCTGCGCGCCGGCCGCCAGGCGGTCAACTGGAACCGCAAGGTCCGGAACAAGGTGGTCACCGGGACGGTCGACGTGACCGTCGAGGCGCGCGGGCCCCTCGGCACCTCCGGGCTGGTGCGCGAGGTGACCCTCCAGAAGCCCCCGAAGCAGCCGAAACCGCCCCGGCCGCGCACCCCCTAGGCTCCGCGGCCCGGGGGCGGCGCGTCAGTCCTCGTCGAGCGCGTCGATCTCCGCCTGGACGGCCTGGACCTCCCCCACCATCCGGTCGATCTCGGCGTCGAGCCCGGACTCGCCGTTGCGCTGGCGCACGACCAGGTATCCCAGGTCCTCCGCCAGCGCGTTCTGGCGACGCTTCAGACCGAGCTCCTGGGCCTTGTCACGCGCCTCCCCCGCGCCCTTCTGCGCGGCGTCGGCGGCCTTCTTCGCAGCGTCCTTGGCCTTGTCGACCAGTCCCATTCGGGCGCCCCTTTCGTCGAGGAGGGGGGAGGGGCGCCGACTCTACCGTTCCTCCTCCCGCCAATGCAGGAATGAGAGGATGGCCGCGACGATCGAGAAGAGCAGAGCGAGAAAAATTCCGAACTTCCGGTTGTCGCCCTCCAGGAAGATCATCAGCGTCACGATGAAGCAGACGCTGGTGAGGTAGGCCGCCCAGGCGGCCGGCCGGACCACCGGGGGTAGCTCGAAGTTCATCGCCTCGGCGATGAGGACGGCGGCGGCGACGGCGGCGAAGATCAGCAGGATCCACCACGACGGCACCGCGTCCTGGCCGCTGACGTTGAAGTCGCCGACGCCGAACCAGTTGAAGAACAGGCTGATGATGAAGAGGACGCTGGCGCCGGCGGCGGCGTACATCCTCTGTTCGCGGGTGAGCGAGTTCACGGGGCACCTCTCAGTCGGGCGGACGCGGGGGCGTCGGCTGGGATCGCCCGGAGTTTCGACACACCGGGCGGGCTCCCCTTCCGATCGGCGTCAGCGTGGAAGGTGTTGAGGAGGGTTGTGGCCGGGGATCACGACGGCCGGACCGGCGTCCCGGATCGCCCGGAACGCGGCCAGGTGGTCCTCGCGGCGGGGATGGCCCTCGGGCAGGTCCATGTCGGCGAGCCAGCGCGGGTCGGGGCCGGGGGTGTCCCCCGCGATCGCCACGATCCCCTCGCCGGTGTCGACGAGGTAGGCGACGTGCCCCTCCGTGTGCCCGGGCGTCAGGATCCAGCGGACGCCGGGGAGCACCTCCCCGGCGTCGTCGGTCAGGGGCCGGATCGTGGCCTTGTCGAGCATCCCCCGCTGCGCGTGGGCGTGCGGCTCCTCGAGCTCGCGCTCGTGGACGTGGAGCTCCACCGGGCCCAGCTGCGGGAGCGCAGTGATGTGGTCGCTGTGCAGGTGGGTCGCGAGGGCCGTCTCCACGTCGTCGGGCGACAGCCCGCGCGCGGCGAGCGCACCGGCGAGCATCTCCCCCTGGGTGCCGTAGCCGGGGTCGACGACCACGGGGCGGCCGTCGGGGTCGCGCAGCAGCACCGTGTTGGGCCAGGCGATCATCCCGTGCACCGCGTCGGGCAGGCCGCGGTAGGCGCCGAACGTGGCGGCCGTGGTGGGCGCGCGGAGCTCGATGATCTGGTCGCCCCGCAGGGCGAAGACGATCCGGTGGGCCGGGATCAGGACCTCGGCCGACCAGGCGGTCCCTATCGCGCCGCCTCCGTGCGCGCGGCGCCCGCCGCGGTCGCCCGGTCGTGGGCGTAGCAGGGCGCCTGGCGGAACGGGTCGACCGGGTCGCCGGCGCGGCGCCCGATGCGGGTGGCCCGGGCGCGGAGCGTCACGCCGATGCGGCGGGCCTCCGGCGACAGCGCCAGGCCCAAGAGGCCGCCGGCCAGGAGCCAACGTCCGCGTCGGACGTGTCCGCTCACTTCAGGAGCGAGAGGAACTCGTCGACGGGGATGGCGGTCAGGGTCTGGAAGTGCGCGGTGCCCCGCGCGGCGAGCTCGACCGAGACGCGGGCGATCGTCTTCTCGTCGGGCGCCTCGACGATGTTCACGAAGTCGTAGGGCCCGAGCACCGCCCACTGCTGGACGACCTTGGCCCCCATCTGCTCGACCTCGGCGTTCACCTCCAGCAGCCGCTCCGGGTTGGCCTTGATGGTCCCGACGCCGTGCGGGCTGAGGGTGCTGAGGAGGATGTAGGTGGGCACGGGCGGAGGCTCCTTGGGCGCCGTCTTCCGGGTGAAACGAGCCTACCACCCCGCCCCCGCGGACCCCGCTGGCCGAGCGGGTCAGCGCGTCCAGGCGCCCAGGTCCCGCCCGATGAGGTCGCCGAGCAGGGCGACGTCGTCGCGGAAGTACGCGCGGAGCCGGTCCGCGAACTCCGGCGTGATCTCCTCGCGGCGGGTCACCTGGCGGTTGGTGCGGCGCACCCTGTCGAGCACGCCCAGGCGCTCGATGCCGGCCACGCGCTTCACGCTCTTCGCCACCGCCACCAGCGGCGCGGGGGGCCGCTGGGTGAATCGCGCGACCGCCGTCCGCTGGTGCACCTTGTTCTCGTTGACGCGGGGGAACTCGCTGCGCCCGTCGTCCGGGACGCCGAGGAACGCGAGCGCGTCGCGGTAGACGGCGCCGGTGTCGGCCTTCATGTCGTCCATCACCAGCACCTTCACCTGCTCGCGCGGGAAGAACTCGTAGACGCGCTGGAGCTGGGCGCCGAGGCTCGCGGCCGCGCCGTACTGGAGGAACGCCGGGACGCGGACGCTCGGCGGCAGGTCATCGCCGTCGGCGCGGGCCTCCTGGAGGTCCCAGGCGCGCTCCGGGTCGGGCTCGTCCTCGTCGAGCATGTACCGCAGCTGGGAGTGGAGCGACGGGACCAGCTCCACCGGGTTGCGCACCATCACGATCACGCGCATCGCCGGGTCGAAGGCCGCGATGTTGCGGGCGGCGGTGGTCGAGTACAGGTACCAGACCGACGCCTCGCCGACGGCCAGGTGGTCGTCGCCGGCGCCGTCGAAGAGGTGGAGGTAGTGCTCCTCGGTGCGCTCGCCAGGGGCGTAGTAGTAGTCCCAGTCGTCGCAGAAGTAGTGCGGCTCCTTGGGGCGCGACACGAACACCTGCGGGTGGTCGCGGAGGTACTCGCTCAGCGCGGTGGTCCCGCACTTGGGCGCGCCGAGGACCACGAAGTTGGGGCGTGCGGGCACGACGCGCGAGGTTACACCCTGCATCCGGCGCATCTCGCGGCGCGGATGCGCACGAGCCCTCGCGCCAGGCGGGATTCGGCGCGACCCGAGGGGATC
>BFBZ01001965.1_pt1 | contig 12349 bp, 12 predicted proteins | sample 1888401 | NCBI WGS metagenome assembly BFBZ01 (sample SAMD00112614, study PRJDB3348) | symbiont metagenome | host: Chara braunii | reverse complement strand
CAGACCATCAACTTCGCCCAGGGCGAGTTCGTGATGCTGCCGGCCTTCCTGATGCTCGCGGTGATGCATCTCGGCGCGCCGTTCTGGCTCGCGGTTCTCGTCGGCATCCTGTTGTCGGCACTTCTGCTCGGTCTCGCCTTCAAGATGCTGCTGGTCGATCCGATGCTGCGGCATGGCGTGCTGCCGCTGGCGATCGCCACCATGGCGCTGGCGGTCGGGATCAAGGAGGCGGTGAAGCAGTTCTTCAGCGCCGAGGCCTCGCCTTTCCCTTCGATCGTGCCGGTAGGTGACGTCACCGTCCTGGGCCGGGCGATTTCGCTGCAGAGCCTCGGCGTGCTCGCCGTCGCGATCCTCGCGGTCGTCGGATTGACCACGCTGTTGAACCGCACCTCGCTCGGCCATCAGATGCAGGCGGCCGCGCAGAATCCCACGGTGGCGCGCATCATCGGCGTGCCCGTCGAGCGTATGATCCTCCTGACCTTCCTGATCAATGCCGTGCTGGTCGCGCTGGCGTCGCTGCTGATCACGCCGATCTATCTCGCGAAGTTCTCCAGCGGCGAGGTGCTCGGGCAGGCGGCGTTCATCGCCGCGATCGTTGGCGGCTTCAACCAGGTGCGCGGCGCCATCGCCGGCGGTCTCCTGATCGGCGTCGTCGACAACCTCGCCGCGGCCTACGTCTCCACCCAGTATCGCGCCGCCGTTCCGATGGTGCTGCTGATCCTTGTCATCCTGTTCCGGCCGCAGGGCCTGCTCGGACGAGCCGAGGAGCGCACGGTATGAGCAAGCACAGCAGACTGCTTCTCGCCGCGCTGGCCGTCGTGGTCATTGCGGGTCTGATCATCATCCCGATGAACTTCAACCGCTACGGCCTGTACATCCTGAGCCAGTGGGCGGTGATGACCATCGCTGCGATGGGATTGAACCTCACGCTTGGCTACGCCGGGCAGGTGTCGCTGGCGCAGGGCGCCTTCGTCGGCATTGGCGCCTATGGGGCGGCGATCCTGACCACGCATGGCTGGCCGCTGGTTGCCGCGCTCGGCCTCGTCATCGTGATCTGCTTCATCGTCGGCTGGCTCCTCGGCTATCCGGCGCTGCGCGTGCAGCATCACTATCTCGCCTTCGTCACACTCGCGTTTTCGACGCTGGCGTTCCTGGTGTTCCGCAACGAGAGCTGGCTCACCAACGGCATCTACGGCATCAGCAACATTCCACGTCCCGACATCTTCGGCTTCCCGACCCGCAAGCCGCTGCCGTTCTACTATCTCTGTCTCGGCTCCCTCGGCCTCGTGACGCTCGCGATGTGGTGGCTGATCCGCTCGCCCTGGGGCCGCGCCTTCATGGCGCTGCGCGAAAATCCGATCCGGGCGCAATCGCTCGGCATCGACACGCGCCGCTATACGCTGATGGCGTTCGCGATCGGCTCGGTGCTCGGCGGCATCTCCGGCGTGCTCTATGCGCCGCTGACGCAATATGTCGATCCCGTACCGTTTAACCTGCAGCTCTCGCTCGACCTCCTGATGATGGTCATCGTCGGCGGGGCCGGCTTCATGCTGGGACCGTTCCTCGGCGCCATGATCGCGGTGCTGCTGCCGGAGTGGCTGCGCTTCGCGGAAGGCTATTATCTGATGCTCTATGCGGCCGCCGTGATCGTGCTGCTGATCTATTCGCCGAGCGGCATTCTCGGCATCCTCGACCGCTATCTCAGCTCACGGCGAACCCAGGCGGCGTCCGCGTTGCGGGCCGCGGCTCAGTCCAAGCTGGAGGCCGTGCGATGACCGCAGTTCTCGACGTACGCGACGTCAAGAAGAGCTTCGGCGGAATCACCGCCGTCAACGGCGTCAGCTTCGACGTGCACGAGGGCGAAATCCTCGGTCTCATCGGCCCCAACGGCTGCGGCAAGTCGACCTTGTTCAACTGCATCCTCGGCCAGCTGGTGCCGAGCGCGGGCGAGGTCAGGGTCGACGGCAAGCTCGTCACCGGCCAGCGCCCGTCCGAGCTGAACCGCCTCGGCGTCAGCCGCACATTTCAGCTGCTGCAGGTGTTCCCGAAACTGTCGGTGCGCGACAATCTGATCCTCGCGGGCCAGGAGCATCGCGGCAGCATGCTGTCGCGCCTGTTCGGCCCGTCGGATGCGGGGCTCACGGAGACGGCCGATCAGATGATCGGCTTCTTCAAGCTTGAGCATCTCGCCAACGAGCCGGCCGGTGGCTTGTCCTATGGTCAGCAGAAGCTGCTCGATGCCGCCATGGCCTTCATGGGCGGCCCGCGGCTGGTGCTGCTCGACGAGCCTGCAGGCGGCGTCAACCCGACCATGCTGGGCGACCTCAAGGAGCGGCTGATCGCGATCAACCGCGAACGCCGCGCCACCTTCGTGGTGATCGAGCACAACATGGAGTTCGTGATGTCGCTGTGCTCGCGCGTCATGGTGATGGCGGAGGGCAAGGTGCTGGCGATCGGCAAGCCCGACGAGATCAGGGCCAACCCGGCCGTGATCGAAGCCTATCTCGGACATTGAGGAGACGGCGATGAGCGATCCCATTCTCGACGTCCAGAACCTCGTCGGCGGCTACGGCAAGATGACGATCCTCAACGGCACGACCTTCTCGGTGCCGGCGGGCTCGATCACCACCGTCATCGGTCCGAACGGCGCCGGCAAGTCGACCGTGTTCAAGGCGATCTTCGGCCTGCTCAAGCTGCGCGAAGGCAAGGTGGTCTTCAAGGGCCGCGACGTCACCGGCTTGAGCCAGCGCGCGCTGCTCGGCGCCGGCATCTGCTACATCCCGCAGGGCCGCAACATTTTCGGCGAGCTGTCGGTCCGTCACAATATCGAGCTCGGCGGCGTGGCCGCACCGCGCGAGTTCGATCTGGCCGCCCGTGTCGAGGCGGCGCTCGACGTCTTTCCCGTGCTGCGCAGGAAGGCGGACCGGCAGGCCTCGACCCTGTCAGGCGGCGAGCAGAAGCAGCTCGAAATCGCGCGCGGGCTTCTGCTCGAGCCGCAGCTCGTGCTGATCGACGAGCCCTCCATCGGCCTGTCGCCCTTGATGGTGCAGCAGACCTTCGACATGCTAAAACAATTGCGCGACCGCGGCGTCTCGGTGCTCCTGATCGAGCAGAATGCGCGCTCGGCGCTGGAGATCTCCGACTACGGCATCGTGCTCGAGCTCGGCCGCACCCGCATCATCGACAAGGCCGACCGCGTGCTGGCCGATCCGCGCATCGGCCAGCTGTTCCTGGGCGGCGCGATGGAGGAGACGGCGGCATGAACCAGCGCTCGATCGCAACGGTCTCCATCTCAGGCGCGCTCGACGAGAAGCTCAAGGCGATCGCCGCCGCCGGCTTCGATACGGTCGAGATCTTCGAGAACGATCTCGTCGCGTTCGGGATGCGGCCGCGCGAGATCGGGCAGATGTGCCGCGACCTCGGACTTGCGATCTGCGCCTATCAGCCGTTCCGCGATTTCGAGGGCATGCCGGAGCCGCAGCGCGCGCGCAACTTCATCCGCGCCGAGCGCAAGTTCGACCTGATGCAGGAACTCGGCACCGATCTGCTGCTGATCTGCAGCAGCGTGTCGCCGGCCTCGCTCGGCGGCATCGACCGGGCCGCCGCCGATTTCCACGAGCTCGGCGAGCGCGCCGCGAAGCGCGGCTTGCGCGTCGGCTACGAGGCGCTGGCCTGGGGCCGCCACGTCCATGACTATCGCGATGCCTGGGAGATCGTCCGCCGCGCCGATCACAAGGCGATCGGCGTCATCCTCGACAGCTTTCATGCGCTGGCGCCGGCGCTGCCGACCAACGCGATCCGCGCGATTCCGGCCGACAAGATTTTCCTGGTGCAGCTTGCCGATGCGCCGAAGCTCGAACTGGATGTGCTGTCCTGGAGCCGGCATTTTCGCAGTTTTCCGGGCCAGGGCGATCTACCAGTCGGCGCGTTCATGGAGGCGGTCGCCGCGACCGGCTATTCCGGGCCGCTGTCGCTGGAGATCTTCAACGATCAGTTCCGCGCCGGCTCGGCGCCGCGCACCGCGCTCGACGGCATGCGCTCGCTGCTGCTGTTGCAGGATGACCTCGCCGGGAACGTGCCCGCCCAGCCGGAGCCGTGCTTCGAGCCTCGGGTCAAGAGCCACGGCATCGGCTTCGTCGAGTTCGCGGTCAGCGAGGACAAAGCGGAGTCTCTGGCGGGACTGTTCGGACAGCTTGGCTTCCGCAAGACGGGGCGTCATCGCAGCAAGGCGGTGCAGCGCTGGTCCCAGGGCGCAATCGAGTTGGTGATCAACTGCGAGCCGGCCAGTTTTGCGCATTCACACTACGTCACGCATGGGGCTGGTGTCTGCGCGTTGGCGCTGGACGTCGACAGCGCCGCTCGTGCCATGGCGCGGGCGCAGTCCTTGAAGACGCGCACCTTCACCCAGCCGGTCGGGCCGGGCGAGCTGGAGATCCCGGCGATCCATGGTGTCGGCGGCAGCCTGCTGTACTTCCTGGATACCCACGGGCGGCACTGGGACGTCGATTTCGAAGCCGTCGCCAGCGACAAAAGCACCGACCGTCTCGTCGCGGTCGATCACATCGCCCAGTCGATGCCGCATGAGGAGATGCTGTCCTGGCTGCTGTTCTATGCCGGGCTGATCGACTTCTCCCGCCTGCCGCAGATGGAGATCGCCGATCCCCGAGGCCTCGTGCAGAGCCAGGCGATCGTCAACGGCGATCGCAGCCTGCGCTTCATCCTCAACGGCTCCACGGCGACGCGCACCTTGTCATCGCGCTTCATCTCCGAATTCTTCGGCTCTGGCGTCCAGCACATCGCGTTCTCGTGCGACGACATCTTCGCGGCCGTGGCCGAGATGCGCGCCCGCGGCGCCGGCTTCCTCGACATTCCCGACAACTACTACGACGATCTCGAAGCCAAGTATGATCTTGCGCCCGACACGGTCGCCGCGCTCCGTGCCAACGAGATCCTGTACGACCGCGACGGCGACGCCGAGTTCTTCCAAGTCTACACCCATATCTTCGAGGAGCGCTTCTTCTTCGAGATCGTGCAGCGCCGCAACTATCAGGGCTTCGGTGCGGCCAATGCCGCGATCCGGCTGGCAGCGCAGGCCCGCGAGGTGCGGCCGGACGCGATGCCGCGGCTTTAGCTCAGGGCTCGGGCCGGATGCCGGGCAGCCGGACGATCTCCTCGGCGAGATAGTCGATCAGCAGCCGCACGCGCGCGATGCCGGCACGCTCCGGGACGATCAGCATGTTGAGGGGAGTCGATGGCAGACGGTGGTCGGGCAGGATGACCGTCAGCCTGCCAGCCGCGATGAGGTCGTCGACCAGCCACGCATGGCTCCCGCCGATTCCGCGCCCGGACAGCACGGCCTCTCGAACCGCGAGTCCGTGATTGGTGCGGAAGCAGCCTCTGAACGGCACCTCATGGCGTTCTCCGTCGGGTCCCATGACGACGAGCGACTCGCTGCCCGCGACGTTGGTCATGCGGACGCCGTCATGCCCGATCAGCTCCTGCGGCGTGCGCGGCGTGCCGCGTTTCTCCAGATAGTCCGGCGAGGCGACAAGAAGCCGGTGCGAGTAGCCGAGCGGCCGCAGCTTCAGAGAACTGTCGGTGAGCGGAGCGAGACGCAGTGCGATGTCGACACCCTCCCGCACGAGGTCGATGCGCTCGTCGGTCAAATTGAGATCGATCGCGATGTCCGGATAGCGATCCTGGAACGCGAAGACCAGCCGCGTGATGTGCAGGATCCCGAAGGCCGCCGTACAGGAGATCCGGATCGTGCCGGCGGCGGCGCCACGCGCACCGCGTGCCTCGTCGCCGGCCTGGTCGATCAGGCGGAGGATCTGGACGCAGTTCGCGTAATAGCGGCTGCCTTCGTCGGTCAGGGTGACGCGCCGGGTGGTGCGGCTGAGCAGCGGCACGCCGATCGCATCCTCCAATTCCTGAAGGTGACGCGAGATGGTGGATTGGCCCAGCCCGAGCTCGCGCGCCACGGCCGACAGGCTGCCGCGCTCGGCAACCCGGACGAAGCTGCGCATGTTGATGAGGCTGATGCCTGACTTATCCATAAATCAGCATAATGTTATCGATATATGCCATATAGTGGATAGGTGGGCGCGCGTCTATGTTCCGGCTGTTCCAGCAAAGGGATCAAGGCCATGAATGTGCTGCTCGTCTCCGCCCACCCAGAACCCCGCTCGCTCAACGGCGCCCTACGCGACGTCGCGGCCGCCGAGCTCGAATCTCAAGGCCATCAGGTCAGGGTCTCGGATCTCTATGCGATCGGCTGGAAGGCGGCTGCGGATCGCGCCGACTTTCCGCAACTGCCGCCGGATGCGCGCCTCAACGTTGCCACCGCGTCGGGCGAGGCCTTCAAGACGCACACGCTCACTGACGACGTTAGGGCCGAGCAAGAGAAGCTCTTGTGGGCCGACGCGGTCATCCTGCAGTTCCCGCTGTGGTGGTTTACGATGCCCGCGATTCTCAAGGGCTGGGTCGACCGGGTGTATTCCTACGGCTTCACCTATGGTGTCGGCGAGCACAGCGACAAGCGCTGGGGCAACCGCTATGGCGAGGGTGTGTTTGCCGGCAAGCGCGCGATGCTGGTCGTGACCACCGGCGGCTGGGAGGAGCACTATTCGGCGCGCGGCATCAACGGGCCGATCGACGATCTCCTGTTTCCGATCAACCATGGCATCCTGTTCTATCCCGGCTTCGACGTGCTGCCGGCCTTTGTGGCGCACAAGGCGAGCCGGATCGACGAGGCCGGATTTGTTGAGATCGCTCACCGACTGCGCGCGCGGATGCGGACGCTGTTCACGGATCAGCCGATTCCGTACCGGCGGCAGAACCACGGCGACTATCTGATCCCGTCGATGCAGCTTCGTCCTGAGCTCGGCGCGCCGGACGCGCGCGGCTTCGCGCTGCATGTCGACGCCGCGCGCTGACGCGGAGGGCGCGGGCTCAGCCCGCGCCCATCGCGACCGCGATGTGGTAGGTCGCGAACGCCGCCGCATAGGCCAGCGCGAACATGTAGAAGAAGGTGACAGCCATCCAGCGCCAGCTGCCGGTTTCTCGGCGGATGACGGCGAGCGTCGAGGCGCATTGCGGGGCGAAAATGTACCAGGCGAGCAGCGCCAGCGCCGTGGCGAGGCTCCATTTGCTGGCCAGCACCTGTCCGATCTGCTCGGCGGCCTCCTTGCCGCCTTCGATCGCATAGACGGTGCCGAGCGCGGCGACTGCGACCTCGCGGGCGGCCATGCCGGGTACCAGCGCCACCGCGATCTGCCAGTTGAAGCCGACCGGCGAGAGCAGGGGGGCGATCGCCTGGCCGATCATCGCCGCGAGGCTGTAATTGATCGCGGGCTCGGTCGCGCCCTCCGGCGGCTGCGGGAACGACGCCAGGAACCAGATCAGCACCATCATCGCGAAGATCGTGGTGCCGGCGCGCTGCAAGAACATCTTGGCGCGGGTGTAGACGCCGATCGCGATGCTGCGCAACCGCGGCATCTTGTAGTCCGGCAGCTCCAGCATGAACGGCGCCGGCTGGTAGTCGCGCATCAGGAAGAACTTGACCAGGAACGACACCAGCAGCGCGCTGATGATCCCGGCGGCGTAGAGCCCGAACATCACCAGGCCCTGCAGGTTGACCAGGCCCCAGATCTTGGTCGGCGGGATGAAGGCCGAAATGATCAGCGTATAGACCGGGATCCGTGCCGAGCAGGTCATCAGCGGCGCGATCAGAATCGTGGTGAGCCGGTCGCGCCGGTTGTCGATCACGCGTGTCGCCATGATGCCGGGAATGGCGCAGGCAAAGCTCGAGAGCAGCGGGATGAAGGCGCGGCCATGCAGCCCGGCGCCGCCCATGATGCGGTCCATCAGGAACGCCGCGCGCGCCATGTAGCCGAAATCTTCCAAGAGCAGGATGAACAGGAAGATGATGATGATCTGCGGCAGGAAGACGATGACGCTGCCGACGCCGGAGATCACCCCGTTCTGCAGGAAGCTCTGCAGCAGGCCTTCGGGAAGCTCGTCGTGAACGAGCTGGCCGAGCGCATCAAAAGCCGCCGATAGCACCTGCATCAGCGGCTGGGCCCAGGCGAACACCCCCTGAAACATCACGAACAGGATCGCCAGCAGGATCAGCAGGCCGCCGACCGGATGCAGCGCGATGGCATCGATCCGGGCGGTCCAGGTATCGGGCCGCTCGGGCAGGCTGACCGTCTCCGCGATGATACGGTCGGCCTCGCGCTGGGTGGCGCGCAGCTCCGGGACCGTGAGGGGACGCCAGGTGTTGGCGCGCTCTCCGGTGGCCGCGGCCGCCTGGGCCAGGAGCTCGTCGGTCAGCCGCAGCAGGTCGTCGGTGCCGCCCTTGCGCACGGCGATCGACGTCACGACCGGCACGCCCAGCGCCTGCGACAGCGCGGAGACGTCGACCGTTACGCCGCGCCGCTTGGCGATGTCGAACATGTTGAGCACGAGCGCCAGCGGCCGGCCGGTGCTCTTGAGCTCGAGCAGCAGCCGGATGGTCAACCTGAGGTTGGTGGAGTCGGCAACGCACAACACCAGGTCGGGCAGGACCTCGCCGGTGGCACGTCCCAGCACGAAATCCCTGGTGATTTCTTCGTCAGGGCTGCGACCGCGCAAGGAATAGGTGCCGGGCAGGTCGACCAGCGAGACCTGGCGGCCCTGCGGGGTGACGAAGGCGCCCTCTTTGCGCTCGACCGTGACCCCGGGATAGTTCGCGACCTTCTGGCGGCTTCCCGTCAGCGCGTTGAACAGCGAGGTCTTGCCGCTGTTGGGCGTACCCACCAGGGCCAGATGCAGCAGAGGGCTTTCCATGACGACGCTTTCCGCGCGGCCTATGCCACGATGACGGCCATGGCCTCGCGCCGGCGGACCGCGACGGTGATGTTGTCGACACGCACGGCGATCGGGTCGCGCCCGACGATCCCCTCATGCAGGATTTCGACCCGGGCGCCCTCGACGAAGCCCAGTTCGATCAGCCGGCTCTCCAATTCGACGTCCGGCAGGGACGAGCTTGCGCCGCCCGCAGCCAGATGCTGGATTGTTCCGGTATAGCCTCGCCGGGCGAGACCGAGCGGCTGAGGCGGCCTTGTATCGCAGATTTCGCTCATAGCCTGTATTTTCAATCGCGTGCCAAGAGGTCAAGCGCGGCATGTTAAATGCCGCGGCATCTTAGAGCGATTTTAAACAGGCCGGGCGGATCGCCGTCTGATCTGCCTCAAGGAGCCGCGGCGGCTGCCGTGTGCCGGGTGTCCACCGCCGCCTTCGGCTCGAGGCCTGAAGACGCTGCGGCGCGGCTCTTGAAGTGGTCGAGCACGAACAGCCGGATCGCCGAGGACAGGTTGCCCTGCTGGCGATTGTTGTCGATCTCTCCGACCAGCTCGGACAGGGTCATGTTACGGAGACCCGAAATCTCCTTCATGCCGTTCCAGAAGGCCTCTTCGAGGCTGACGCTGGTCTTGTGGCCTGCGACCACGATTGAACGTTTTACGACGGGCGACTTCATCACGCGTCCTCGCCATTGATACGATGTTGATCGAGTAATTCGTTCGCGCGCTTGTCGCGTTGGGCGTCAGTTGCGCGTTCGGACTTCGTCCTGCCGAAGCGAGCGCGGTTGCTTTCGGCGACCTTCGCTTCCTGATCGCGCTCCACGCGCTTTCTGAAACGCTTCAAGTTGATGACATCACCCATGCTTGCTCCAATCATCTAAGCCATCGAACGTCGCGACGAGAGCATGCGCATTGCGCGGATGAGCCCAGGCGTTCTCCAGACAATCATGTCATCGCTCCCTGATAGTTCGATGGCCATTCGCGTCGTTGCGAGCGGGATTTGTTTACTCAACAAACGCAGCAGAACTTGTAGTCGAGAGTATCCTTTAGGGGTTAACAGCGAGAATTGCATCACCCCCCGTAGTACTACGGGGCTACCGCTACGCTCGCCCCGGCCTTGTCATCCTCTCGGGTTGAACGAGGCGGTCGAATTCGTCCTCGGAGACGAGACCGAGCCGCAAGGCCTCTTGTTTCAGCGTGGTGCCGCGCTGATGCGCTGATTTCGCGACCTTGGCAGCGTTGTCGTAGCCGATCTTCGGCGCAAGCGCTGTCACCAGCATCAGCGAGCGCTCCATCAGCTCGCGAATGCGAGCAGCGTCGGCCTGAATACCGGTTACGCAATGTTCGCTGAATGAACGTGCTGAATCACCTAGTAATTGTATGGACTGCATCATGCAATGTGAAAGCAATGGTTTGTAGACGTTCAGTTCGAAATGACCCTGACTGCCGCCCATGGTGATCGCCGTGTGATTGCCGAACACCTGGCAACACACCATCGTGAGCGCTTCGCACTGCGTCGGGTTCACCTTGCCCGGCATGATCGAGGAGCCCGGCTCGTTCTCCGGCAGGATCAATTCTCCCAATCCGGAGCGCGGGCCTGAGCCGAGGAAGCGGATGTCGTTAGCGATCTTGAACAGGCCGGCGGCCGCCGCATTCAGCGCACCATGGGTGTACACATAGGCGTCGTTGGACGCGAGCGCCTCGAATTTGTTGGCCGCGCTGGTGAAGGGCAGGCCGGTGATGTCGGCAACATGCTTGGCGAACAGCTTTGCGAACGTCGGATCCGCGTTCAGGCCGGTGCCCACGGCGGTGCCGCCCTGCGCCAGCGGCAGGAGATCCCGCGCCGCAATCTCGATTCTTGCGATCGCGCTCTCGACCTGCGCGGCGTAGCCGGAGAACTCCTGCCCCAGCGTGAGCGGCGTGGCGTCCTGGGTGTGGGTGCGGCCGATCTTGACGATGTCCGCGAACGCCTCCTGCTTGGCGCGCAATGCCGCCAGCAGCTCCGACAGCGCCGGCACCAGATGGCCCGAGATCGCGCGCGCTGCGGCGATGTGCATCGCGGTCGGGAACGAGTCGTTGGACGACTGGCTCATGTTGACGTGGTCGTTCGGATGAACGGGCTTCTTGGTGCCGCGCTCGCCCCCCAGCAGCTCGCTGGCGCGATTGGCGATCACCTCGTTGAGGTTCATGTTGCTCTGGGTGCCCGAGCCGGTCTGCCAGACGACCAGCGGAAAGTGGTCGTCGAGCTTGCCGTCGATGACCTCCTGCGCCGCTTGGACGATGGCGTCCGCCATGCGCGGCTCGAGCAGGCCGAGCTCGCGGTTGGTCTGGGCCGCGGCCATCTTCACCAGCGCAAGCGCGTGCACGATGCCGATCGGCATGCGGTCGTGGCCGATGCGGAAATTCTGACGGCTGCGCTCGGTCTGCGCGCCCCAATAGCGATCGGCGGCGACCTCGATCGGGCCGAAGCTGTCGGTCTCCGTGCGCGTCGCTCCGTGCGATGATGGATTTGCTGAATGTGCCATGAAGCATGCCCATGATTGGTGGTGAACCGGCGTCGACCGGTTCAAGCATGCTTCAATCTAGTGGTCCAACCGGCGTTCCGCGCGCGGCGAATGCGCCTACTTCTTGCGGAAACGGTCCAGGCGCACGACCTCGGCGCCTTCTCCCGGCGAGGCTGGCGGGAGCGGCTTGTCGTCGCTGGTCTCGGCCGGTGTCGCAGGCTGCGGACCGGCGATGGCCGATGGCGCCGGTGCGGCCGGCAGCTTCGGAGCTGGCGGCGTCTCGGCAATCGCCTCCGACGGCTCGAACTGCAGTCCGAATTGCACCGACGGATCGAAGAAGCTCTTGATCGCGTGGAACGGCACCACGAGGCGCTCAGGGATGCCGCCGAACGACAGGCCGACCTCGAACCGATCCTCCGAAACCACCAGATCCCAGAACTGGTGTTGCAGGATGATCGTCATCTCCTCCGGATATTGCGCGAGCAGCCGCGGCGACAGCTTCACGCCCTCGGCCTTGGACACGAAGGTGATGAAGAAATGATGCTCGCCCGGGAGACCATGGGCAGCAGCGTCGGTCAGCACCCGGCGCAGCACCCCGCGCAACGCGTCGCGCGCCAGCACATCGTATCGAATATGATCCGTCGCCATGATCGGTCCTGTATCGTGAGGGCTGCGCCCGACGTGTCGAGCGGCCGCGCCCGGCAGGCAGCAGCATTCCCGACTCGCGTCAGTCACATCGTACCCGGCATCGGTGCCGAGGTCAGCAGCCATGCCGGTCGATCGCCAGATATGGGAACGGGTAGAAGCTGGCGGAAGTCCGGTCAACGGAGGAATGAACGGATAACGCGCCAAAAAACTGGGGACAGCACGGCCCGCGACGGGGAGACCGGCCAAAGCGGGGCAAATGAAAGTGGAGGCTTCTGTTGCCAGGTGCCTCCGAACCCCGCCTAACGGAGCTTAACCCGTTAGGACTTTAAGGTGGTCTTTCAAACTGCGTTACGC
>BFBZ01000016.1_pt125 | contig 12359 bp, 12 predicted proteins | sample 1888401 | NCBI WGS metagenome assembly BFBZ01 (sample SAMD00112614, study PRJDB3348) | symbiont metagenome | host: Chara braunii | reverse complement strand
ACGAGCCGCTCATGCTCGAAGCGAGCGCCGCATGGAGAGGCCATTCGACCCAAAGCCGAACTCCGGGGCGCCAAGGTGACGCTCCGGAGTCTGTTGAGGCTAGGTCAGTCCAACTCGCCGCGTTCCTTCATCCCTGCCCGACCTGCCGGAGAAATTCGAGCACCGCCGGATCGAACCAGAGGGACTCAGACCTCGCCTGCGCCTCGGCGAGTGTTTTGGCATACGCGTTGCGCATAAGCTCTTGCTCAGCCTGGGGGGTCGAACGCCTGATGCCGACGGTACGGGATCGCATACGCCGAACGAACTCTTTGGCGGCTTCGGAATTGACGTCCCCCACCTCTTTCAGTCGGCTGGCTTCCGCCACCATGGCCTTCAGCGCAGCCTTACGGGCATCTCCGCTATACTCTTTCTTTATCTTGTCAAAGGTACGGCTTGCTTGCCCAGTCGGGTCCTGTTCTGCGATCAGAGATTCGAACCTTGCGACGAATTTCTTTTTATCGGTGGATTGTTGCACGAGAGTCTCCTTGGTGAGGATTACTAACTCGTCCAGAGAAAGGTCTCGCCCCTCATCAATCTGACATAGCGCCACCTCTATGAGGGCGATCGCGCGCCTGATCTTGTCTAGTTGGGACTCCAGGGTTTCGCGTTGCAGTCGCAAAATATCCCGAAGCCGGGAATGGCTCCCGACAAGTTTCTTGATCGATTTGAGGGGTAGGCCGAGATCACGAAGCACGATGATCTGGTGCAGGCGGGCGATTTGAGTTGGGCCGTATAGGCGCCATCTCGACTCGGCGCGGTGAGGGATAACGAGCCCCTCCCGCTCATAGACCCTGAGCGCCTTGGTGGTGACGCCGAGCCGCCGAGCTGTCTCCCCGGGACCGAACCATCGCTCCTTTTCGCTGCCCATACCCGACCTTCCGTTCCGGACCCTCGCTTCTGTAAGGGCGGCCCCAGGGTCCGATGCAAGAGCTCGTCGGCCGGTTCGCTCGCGCCGCGTCCCCTCGCAGAACATCGCGCCGCAAGCTGCTCCTGCGTAATTAGGGCCGTGATTTCATAGGGTTGCGGTGTGGACATAGTTGTCGCATTCGTCCACCGTGGGGCGCGCAATCGATGCCCAGAAATGGCGACGATTACAACCCTTTTGTCAACAGGTCCTAACTAACACTAAGTCGGATCCTTGACTTAGAATTGCGCTGACTCCGCGTACCGGAGATGTATTAGTGGATAGGCGCGCCGTGGTCGTCGAAGCTGGCATGCAACATTGGATTGCTGGGACAGCGGCATATTGCATCGCTCGATTGCTTTGGCAGATATTCAAGGATCAGCTGAATCCACTTTTCTTCAAGTCTCTAACGGTACTTGTAAAGCTTGGTGTTGCGTTTATGATATTCATGGCAATCTACATTATTGCCGAAAGACTGTTGTTCACTAGGCAAATGGCCGGGTGATTCCTGATCTCTATTTTGCATGAGGTCTCAGTGAGGAGACCGCTGACTTCTTGTGCCGAACCGTCGCTGAGGTCGAGGGGAAGGCGAAAGAATTGGGTTTGACCTGGCGCACGAGGGGGTGAAGTCGTTGCGTTGAATAGCACCCGTTGCATAATACTCCCTACGAGTCTTGTGCCCCGAATCGGGGCTGTCCGCCAGATTCGGAATGAGTTTGCGCACAAGGTCAAGATGTCATTTGACGACGAGAAGGTGAGCAAACTTTGCTCAGCCTTGAACTACAGCGCAAAGCCGTACGACACTGTGACGGTTAGTACACGTGGTGCATTCAGTTCGGCAGCCGTCTCTTTGATTCTCAGTTTGACCAATCGCCCCCACTATGTGGGCTTGGCAAGGCTCACATCCCGGGAGTGGCAAGTGTAGCCTTGTTCCACCCAAAAATTTTTGTGCGATATTTTCGAGGGGCATTTCACGGCATCTAGGGGCACCCGGCCCCCCACATATCCCCCACCCCGGAGGGGGTAGTTAGATCGCTAAGTTTCTCCCACAATCCTCCCACAGTTGGCTTGCCCTAACGCCTCTCCGATCGGAGAAATCCACACCGCAAAGCAGACGTTGCAGTGCCTTCCCTCTCCGTCTACAAAGGAAGTGCTCAAGGCCGATTGATGTGTGAGTGCTAAGGGTTGCCCGTAGCTCAGCAGGATAAGCCGTGACCGAAGGTCAGAGGACGATCTCTGATCGCGGCGTCAAGTCACCGAAGGTGACGCTAGCGCTGCCCTCCGAAGGCAGAGGTCACAAGTTCGAATCTTGTCGGGCGCGCCATCTCGTTTTTCGGCCGACCATGGTGCTGGCCGATCTGCCAGTTTCCGGCAGACCGGCCTCGCCTCAATGGTGATGAGCCGACACGCTCTTCACGCATTGGGACAGGAGATCAGCACCGGCAAAGTGGCCCACATCCCCCAGACTGATCATGCCGACCATCCGTTTGTGCTTGTTGATCACAGGCAGCCTGCGGATCTTCAGCGTTTCCATGTGATGCACCGCTTTCGCCAGATCGTCGTCTTCCTGGCAGCAGTGGATGCCTTCGGTCATCACGTCCCGCGCCATAGTGCGCGCGGAGTTGAAGCCCTCGCTCGCAAGACCTTTGCAGACGAGGTCGCGATCCGTCACCATCCCGATCAAACGATCGTCTTGCCCGATCGGCATACAGCCGATGTCGTGCCGTTGCATCAATTTCGCGATTTCGGTGATTGGAGTGTCGGGGCCTACCCAATCGACGCCCTTGTGCATCATGTCCTTGACTTTCATGGAGGACCTCCGTTCCAAGGCAGCAGCCCCCCTCGCTTGCAACTATACAACAGAGCTGGCGCGACTGCATGTGTACTGCGCCTTGATCAGGGCGCACCGACAGATGATCCAGCCGTCATGCCACCTAGGTCGTGCGCACTGATGCGGCCATCCACGGCACTGCCGGTCAAACGCGTGAATTGCGCAGGACCGAGATGAAGCCAAGCTGCATCGGTGACAAGCCTCACCGATGCCACCTCGCGATGTGGGCCGCGTGCGTCGGCCCGTACGCGTCGCCTCCGAAGAAGCGGTCGTAGTAATCGGTATCGATGTGATGGGCCTGCATCACCCACATCAGGTGCATCGCATCGGTGGCGCCGGGGAAGCGGCCGTAGGTGTCGTAGATGTAGTTGCACACCGCCTTGGTGCAGGCGAGCCCTTCGGCGCTGATACGGACGGTGCCAGCGCGATGCTCCTGGTCCGGAATGCGATGCGGCACCCGTGTCGTCGCCGCGCGCGGAGCTCGCGTTAGCACCGCGTCGACCGCCGCATCCATGGTCGGATAATAAGGCGGACAGCTTGCCTCGAACACGCCGTCGAGCCCGATCGGATTGCCGAATCCCGAAGCTGCCTCGGGCGCCACGATGCGGAAACCCATCCGCTCGAGAATCTGGAGCGACAGGAAACCACAATGCTTCCATCCGCCGAGCCCGATCGCCTCGGTCGCGAGGAACATGTTCTGGCAGATCGCCGCGGGCTCGCTGAAGACGTAGTAGCAGGCCTGACGCTCCAGAATCGACAGCGGCAGGACTTGCTCAGCGTTGAGAAATCCAGACGTGAGCCAGCACTCGGTGCCGGCGGGGCGAAAGCCGTGTCGGTCGTCGACGATGTTCATGCCGCCGCTGGCGGATGCATAGCGGCGCAACGCCGGATCGACGAACTGCGCGATCAACGAGATCAGCGAGGCGCTGACATCGCAGACGGGCAGAAACAGGGTGGAGCCCGGCCGGTTCGAGTCCCAAAGGTCGTGTCCGCTCAGCGGCGGCACGCGCCGGGGAATGTCGAGCCGGGCGGGCTTCAGCGTCCGACGCTGGGCGCGGTAGACATCGAGGAGCTTGCTGCGCTCCTCCCTGGTTTCGACCTCGCGCAGCTTGCCGGCCGCGACCTTGTCGTCGAGGACATAGAACCCTTCGTCGTTGGTCCAGAACAGCGCGGTGTTGCCCCCCGCCCGTGTCGTCGGGAAGGTACGTCCATTCAGGGCAACGTAAGGGGCCGGCGTCGGCAGATCCCAGAACGCGAGCCCGGTGAATCCGGCACCCGCACCGACCAGCAGGGCTTCCTCGAACTCGGTCAGCGGGACGGGCGCGTGCCCCGACGTGTAGCGGAAAGGGCCTTCTTGTATCTCGAAGCCGAGCCCGAAGCGCCGGGAGCGCCGACGGTAAAGCGCCTCGAACAGCGGGTAGCTCCAGGCTTCGTCGAGCGGTGAAGATGCGGTCATTTCCGAGGGTCCGTGCTGGTCCGCGGTCGGCGCGGAACGGTGCGGAACGGTGCGGCCTCGGAAACTAGCGCTTTACCGGACCGGCAGGATGGTCCAGTTTTGCTCATTACAGCAGACCACTTTTCCGATGGCGACGACATCGCAGGGATGGGCCGATCTCTATGCCTGGCAGCTCGACCGCGCGAGCCGCACCCCGCTGTCACGGCAGATCTACATGCAGGTGCGCTCCGCCGTGCTCTCGGGCGTGCTGCGCACCGGCACGCGCGTGCCGTCGTCGCGCGCCATGGCGTCGCGACTCGGTGTGGCGCGGGCGTCCGTGGTTTCAGCCTATGAGCAGCTGCTGGCCGAAGGTTATGTCGAGAGCCGCCCCGGCTCGGGCACGTTCATCTCGGGCGAGGTGGCCGGCCTCGCGACGCGGCGGCATCGTGCGCCGCGCGCGATAAAGCGCGCCGCCGTACCGACAACGGCGCGGGCCTTTCCCGACTTCGAGCGATCGGCGGCGCAAGGCGACGCGCGCCCGTTCAACACCGGCCGCACCCTGATCGACGCGCGCACCGCCGAAACCTGGCGCAGCTTGACCCATCGCGCCGTGCGCCGGCTCGGACCGAACGATCTCGGTTATGCGGATCCCGCCGGGCTTGGCGAGCTACGCGCCAACATCTGCGACTATCTCAGGGTGGCCCGCGCGGTCCGCTGCGAGCCGGATCAGATCGTCATCACGGCCGGCACCCAGCAGGCGATCGACATTGCCGTCCGGATCCTGCTTGCGCCAGGCGACGAGGTCTGGGTCGAGGACCCCGGCTATCCCCTCACCCACGCGCAACTGTTGCTTGCCAAGGTGCGGCCGCACGCGATCCCGGTCGACGACCAGGGCCTGATCGTCGACGCTGGCCGGCGCACGGCGCCGCGGGCGCGCGCGGTCTTCGTCACGCCCTCGCACCAGTTTCCGACCGGCGTTGCGATGTCGATGGCGCGGCGCCTGGAGCTGTTGGCGTGGGCGAGGCAGAGCGGCGCCTTCATCCTCGAGGATGATTACACCAGCGAGTTTCGCTATTCCGGCCCGCCGCTGGCTTCCCTGCAGGGCCTCGATGATTCCGAGCAGGTGATCTATGTCGGTACGCTCAACAAGGCGCTGTTTCCGGGCCTGCGCATCGGCTACGCCGTGGTGCCGCGAGCCCTGGTGCACGCTTTCATCGGCGCGCGCTATCTGATCGACCGCCAGCCCGCGACGCTGCAGCAGGCCGTCGTTTCGGAGTTCATGCAGCAGGGCTATTTTGCCGCGCATATCCGCCGCATGCGCCTGCTCTATCGCGAGCAGCGCGATGCGCTCGCCGAGACGCTCACACGCCGCGCCGCGGGCAGGCTCGATGTGGCGCTGCCCGATCAGGGCATGCATCTCGTCGCATATTTCCGCGACGCCGCGTCCGACATCGCCGTCGAGGCGGCCGCCCTGCGCGCCGGCATCGTCGTGCGCGCGATCAGCCGCTTCTACCGGGCGGCGCGCCCGCGGCCTGGCCTGATGCTTGGATTTTCCGGCTTCCCGCGGCAGTTGATCGTGCCGGCGGCCGCGCGGCTTGCGACGCTCATTGCCAGCCGCGGCCGAAGCTAGCAATAGGTGCCCGGCGAGAGGCGACGGAACATGAATGGACTTTGAACGGAAACCCCGCCGCTTGAAGAGTGGCGCGCCACCTCGATACAATACTACGCACCTAAACCCCGTTGCGCTTGCGCGGCCGATCCGAACGACATCGCCGGTTCAAGCCAATTTCCCAAGATCGCCTGGGAATCCTGGAGCATCCGACCACATGCCCCCTCCGATTCCTGGCGCCGCAGGCCGCATTGGGACTGTCTCTTATACACATCTAGATGTGTATAAGAGACAGCCTAAACCCCGTTGCGCTTGCGCGGCCGATCCGAACGACATCGCCGGTTCAAGCCAATTTCCCAAGATCGCCTGGGAATCCTGGAGCATCCGACCACATGCCCCCTCCGATTCCTGGCGCCGCAGGCCGCATTGGGAATGACGCTTTCACGAAGCTCACCGCGCAAAGCGGCCTCGCGGCGCCGGAATTGCAACGGCTTCTTTCCGGTTTTCAGCGTCAGTCCAAGACCGCCGCGCGAGCGCCTTCGGCGCCGTCCGCCGCCCCAGACCCGCGATTTACGAAGGCACGGCCGACCGCGACCGCCGCGAAGCTCACCATCGGCATGGCCACCTACGACGATTATGACGGCATCTATTTTACGTTGCAGGCCATCCGGCTCTACCACCCGGAAATCCTGAGCGAGGTCGAATTCGTCGTCGTCGACAATAATCCCGACGGCGCGTGCGGACCGGCGCTCAGGGATCTCGGGAATTGGATTGACAACTATCGCTACATTCCGAAGGGCGAAATCTCCGGAACGGCCATCCGGGACTGGGTCTTTCGCGAGGCCGCGTGCGAATTCGTCCTCTGCATCGACTGCCACGTTCTTGTCGTGAGCGGCGCGTTGAAGCGGCTGATCGACTATTTTCAGGCCGCGCCCGACACGATCGACCTTCTGCAAGGTCCGATGGTCTATGACGATCTGAAAGGCTATGCGACTCATTTCAAGCCGGAATGGCGGGACGGGATGTATGGGACGTGGGATACAGACCCGGCCGGCGCCAATCCGGATCAGCCGTCGTTCGAAATCCCGATGCAAGGGCTCGGACTGTTTGCATGCCGGCGCAGCGCGTGGCCCGGCTTCAATCCGGCGTTTCGCGGCTTCGGCGGCGAAGAGGGCTACATCCACGAGAAGATTCGCCGACGCGGCGGCAAAGCGCTTTGTCTGCCGTTCCTGCGATGGGTCCACCGCTTCAATCGCCCGCTAGGGCCGACATACGACAATCGCTGGGAAGACCGGGTGCGAAACTATCTCATCGGATTTCGCGAGCTGGGTTGGGACACCGGACAGGTCGCCGAGCACTTCAGGACATTCCTCGGCGAAAAAGTCTGGTCGACGGTCGTTGCACGACTGAGCCCGGACGTGCTGCCGCTGGCGGATCCGCGATCCGTCGAGCTCGCAGCGACCGACGACGAAGCGAGAGCCTGAATCGGGAGGCGTACATTGCTGATGACGCCGGCGGACATTCGCGACGGCGCGCTGCTGAGATTGCTTGGGGATATCCTGCAACCTGACATGGATCCAGCGGCTACGGGCGCAATGCGCCTGCGCCTCATGGGGCGGGGATTTTCCTGGCAGGCGCTCGTGGATCTGGCGAGAGGTCAAGGCGTCCTGTTGCCGATGATCTTCACCCTGACAACGCGCGGACTGTTGCCGCCGATGCCGCGCGTGATGAAGAACCGCGAGATTCACGTCACGGCGAAGCTCGGGACCCTTTACCAACACCATCTGGCGCGCCGCCGCGCCGAAACGCGGCAACTCGAAGGGGTGCTTCAGACCTTTCACAACACCGGCGTCGTGCCGCTCGTCCTCAAAGGCGCACGCTACCTGGTCGACCCGGTGGGATCCTGGTGCGAGGCTCGTGCGATGGCGGACTTCGACATCCTGGTGCCCGCGCGCGACGCCGAGGTCGCATTCGCGGCATTGAAAGCGCGCGGCTATCAACCTGTCTCTTATACACATCTAGATGTGTATAAGAGACAGGGCGAGAGGTCAAGGCGTCCTGTTGCCGATGATCTTCACCCTGACAACGCGCGGACTGTTGCCGCCGATGCCGCGCGTGATGAAGAACCGCGAGATTCACGTCACGGCGAAGCTCGGGACCCTTTACCAACACCATCTGGCGCGCCGCCGCGCCGAAACGCGGCAACTCGAAGGGGTGCTTCAGACCTTTCACAACACCGGCGTCGTGCCGCTCGTCCTCAAAGGCGCACGCTACCTGGTCGACCCGGTGGGATCCTGGTGCGAGGCTCGTGCGATGGCGGACTTCGACATCCTGGTGCCCGCGCGCGACGCCGAGGTCGCATTCGCGGCATTGAAAGCGCGCGGCTATCAACCGATCCTCGCCGACGGCCCGGCTTACGGGCCTCATCTTTCTCACCATCTCCCGGCCCTTCAACATCCGGAGCAGCCCGCTGCGATCGAGATCCACACCCAGGCACTTTCCGTGGCTGGTCAAAAGATCATGAGCACCCAGCACATCTGGGCGCGCGCCGCTCCGGCAGGCAGCGGCGCTTTTTTCGTTATGCCGATCCGGTGGCACGCGATGCACGCCCTGTTGCATCATCAGATCCAGGATCGCGGACACGTCCGGCGGACGCTGAGCATCAAAGCCTTGTGGGAATGGACGATGCTGGCGCGCGCGTTCACTGGCGACGACTGGGACGCCGTCACCGCGCACATGCGTGCCGCGGGTGCATCGGACGTGCTAGACAGCTGGCTCGTGCAGTCGGAAAGGCTTTTTGGATTAGCGGCACGTCGCCTACCCGCGGTGTCCGCCAAGGCGCGCGCTCACGCCGACGCCACGTTCCGCCTGGCCTCCAGGCCGTATTGGATGCGCCGCGCGCACTACATCGCCGACCAGGTCAGAGTCTCTTTCGCGCGGGAAACGCTCGCCAGCAAATACGACACGCCGCTCTCACGGGTCTCGCTTCGGCATGCAGGGAGGAACGTGGTGGATCTCTTGCGGCTGCATCGCGGCAAGGTGTGGCAGCGCCTGACCGGCAGCGAGGATCAACTGTGGTAGAAAGCGGTCAGCCTGCCGCACGCAATTGCGACAGGCGCGCCTTGAGATCGCATGCCGCGGGCGTGGGCGAGGTTCGCTCGGCAAGGCGATAGAGCCGTGCGGCATCGTGATAGCGGCCGGAGCGGAAGTAGCAGAGCGCCAGCGGCTCGGCGGAGAGATGGCCGAACAACGCCTTGTCGTAGGCAAGCTCCGGCTCGAAGAAGGTATCGCCGTCGATCGCGACAAGCTTTTCGAGAATCGGGCGCGCCAACTCCAGATCGCCACGATCGATCGCGCGCTGCGCAAGCATCCACTGCACGGCCAGATTGTCCGGAAAAAATGCCGTCGCCTCGGCCATCAGGCCGTCGCTGGGTGTGCCNGATGTAGCCGTCAGGGACTTCGTGTACCTCGAGGTTGCGAGCCTGAACAACCATTTCCGACATTCATCGCCTCGTCCGGCGCTCGCCCCAATTAGGTAACAAGATCGGCCACGCGTGCCCGCCAATAGGCCGGCGAATAGTCCCGCTTCGCTTTCGCGCGCGCCCGCTCCCCCAATCGCGCCGCGAGAGAACGATGTCGGGCGAGCAGCAGGCACGCGCGCACGAAGCTCATTGCGTCGTTGGCTAGTAGCATGTCCACCCCATGTTGAAAAGTCGTGCCCTGCGCCGCAAAACTGCTCGCAACAACCGGGATCCCATGGGCTGCCGCCTCGATGATTTTGATGCGCGTCCCGCCGCCGGCACGTATCGGCGCGACGACAAGATCGGCCTCCCGGTAGTAGGGCGCCACGTCGGCAACTGCGCCGGTCACTTCGATGCCGCGCTGTGAGGCGAGCCGCGCGACGGCAGGCGGCGGATGGCCGCCGACGATGACCAGCCGCACGCGCCCATGCAGGGCGCGTGCGAGGCGCCGCCAGACCCGCGAGACGAACCAGATCACGGCATCGGCATTCGGCGCGTAGCCCATCGTGCCCACGAACAGGATCGAGCAATAATTTCTCCGTCGGCGGCACGACCTTGGGGGAGCGGGAGCCACGTTCGGCACCACCATTGCCCCGACGCCGGACCTCCGCAGCGACCTCACCTCGTCAACCGAGGCTGCGAGCAGAACATCGAATTTCGGCAGCCAGTCGGAGGCAAAGCGGGCGAGTGCCGCGGCCTCCGCCTCCGCCCACGCCGCCGCAATGGGATTGCGTCGCCGGCGCTCCATGCCGGCAATGCGGCGATAGGTCAGGGCATCGTTCTCGTCGCAATCGACCACCATCCGCGGGCGATCATGGCCCATCCCGAGCCAAGGCGTCGCTAGCTCGGCGATATAGAGCCGGAAGACGTGTACGACCGAATAGCGATTATCGGCGGCGAGGAGAGCAAGCGCCTCGCGGGCAGGCGCGATAAAGGCCGCAAGCGAGGGGCGCCCGTAGCGACGAAAGGCGTCGAGGCGCGCGATCGGATCGCGAAGCGACGCCACGAGCGCGTAATGGGATTCCGACCGGTTGAGATCGAGGATTTCGATTCGCTGAACCCGGGACAGCACGAAGGCCGACGCTGGTTCGGAGCCGGCCACCGGAGCCACCACGAGATCGACGTCGAAACGACGCGAATAAGTATCGAGGAAGAAGCCCGCCCGCATGGCGAGGCCCATACCACGGCTGTCTCTTATACACATCTAGATGTGTATAAGAGACAGGGTGGACGTTGTGSGGGTTGTTGTACTCGTCGTCGTGCTCGTTCCAGGGCCCGCCGTTGTTGTCGTGGTTGCCGTCGTTGTTGTGGTCGTGGTTGTTGGGGGCCTGGTTGCGTTGGCAACTGCCGTATGCATGAACGCGTCAATGGTCAGATCGGCCATTGCGAAGGATACGACAATCGGCCCTATGAACGCTCCGGTGCCGATCAGGCGCTTCAACGTTGACCGCTTGCCTTCGTCGAACCCTTCCAAAGCGGCATCGAGACTTGGTTTGCTATCGTCCATTTTCCTAAACGCCACTCTTCCGCCGGCTGCGACGGCTCAAGTTACGGATATGCCGATAATCCCCGACGAGGAAACCGACCCGACTTGCCGCCCCCGGCGCGCACGAGAACTCGGTACCCCACTTTTCATCAATCGTCCAGTATCCGATCGATGCACTTCACTGCGCCTTCATGATCGCGGGGCGAAAGGTCGAAACCCTTGGCGCGGGTCATTGGTCGAGCACACCAGCACTGCGCCGGATCAGCAACGCTGCAACCTTTTGTAAGGCGGCAGCCGTCTGATGGCAGCGCTCATCGCACTTTGCGCGGCACCATCGACATTATGGTCACTGAGCGGGTTTGAACCATTGTATACGTAATTGTCGTCAGCCAGAAATTTGCAATGCGTCGGGCCGGCCATCTCGAGCATCGGCAGCATGAACGCTTGGTCCCCCGACATTCGCCAATACTTGCCATTGTGATCACGAAGGTCGGCCGGATTGATGGCGCGATACAGAAACGCTTGCCAGGTACGAAGATGCGACGTGACCCAGGCGCGGTTGCGGAGGTCGTCCCAGGATGTGAGGGGCTGCGAGAGAGTGCACGGCTCGACGGTTCTACCGTTGTAGAAGAGGCTGCTGCCCCACGTCAGCCAAATCTCCGGATCGGCATAAGCTTGAATGACGCGCTGAAATACAAAGCGGTCGGGGAGCCAGTCATCGCCGTCAACGGTGATGCAGATATCGTCGTCGGCGATCTCCGGACCCGACAGGACATGGAGATACGCTCCGACCTGGTAAAGCTTCTCGGTATGGTTGATGACGACGATGCGCTCGTCACGCTTGGCCAGTCCCGCGGCCAACCTGTCGGATCCATCGGTGGACAGGTCGTTCAAAACGTAGCAACGCCAGTCACGGACGGATTGTTCTGTGATAGTGGCGATGCATTTGCCAATGAAAGGAAGCGCATTGTACAGCGTCGTCAGGATTCGCAACATGCTCGGCTACAAGCGAGACTCGGATGGTTTCAGAGGCGAGGCAAGAATATTGCGGGACTTCCAACCTACCTGCTTTCCGTTAATCCTCCAATACTCGATCGATACACCTCACCGCGCCGTCATGATCGCCGAGCGAAAGGTCGAACAACTTGGCGCGGCTCACCAAAGCGGCAACCGCCCCGATCGAGGCTCCGCGGTCGACCAGGCGCATCCCCAGCTCTGATATCAGGGTCTGGGCCACCATCATGGCAGGCATGCGCCTGAGCGATGAATAGCCCCCGTGGTTGGGGCGCAGGACGATCACGCGATCCACGTTGCCCTTTTCGATGCGCCATGATCCGCCGATCACTGTCGGATCGACATTGAAGATTCTGCCGCCGCGGACGTCCTCGTAGACGGGGGCCGACAGAATGGCTTCGGCGAATTCCGGCAGCAGCGGCACGGACGTTTCCTTGACCCGGCACGCGCGCGGCCGGGCGACGAAGCCGTCACCGTCGAGAAAGACGTGCTCGTCGCCCTCCATCTCGTAGCCCGATCG
>BFBZ01000007.1_pt583 | contig 12369 bp, 11 predicted proteins | sample 1888401 | NCBI WGS metagenome assembly BFBZ01 (sample SAMD00112614, study PRJDB3348) | symbiont metagenome | host: Chara braunii | reverse complement strand
ACGCCGAGCAACATCTTCCAGCATCTCTATGAGGAGCGCGGCAAGTTCCTGCTGGCGGCGCTGGCCGTGCTCGGCGTCACGCTCGTCATCGGCTTCATCTTCTCGCGCACCATCACCCGCCCGATGCATGAGCTGATCCAGCGCAGCGACGGCATTGCGCATGGCGACCCGCAGGCGTTCCGGCCGCTCGCGCATTACGGCACCCGCGAATTCGCCCGGCTCTCACAAAGCTTCCTGGACATGGCGCAGCAGCTCTCCCGCAAGTCCAGCGCCATCGCCACCTTCGCGGCGCACCTCACCCATGAGCTGAAATCGCCGCTGACTTCGATCCGGGGCGCCGCCGAACTGCTGCAGGATTCGGCGCAATCACCGGCGCATGCGCTGACGGAGGCGGAACAGAAGACGTTCCTCTCCAACATCGTCAGCGACACCGAGCGGCTGGAGACCATGGTGGCGCGGCTGCGCGAACTGGCGCGCGCCGAAAATCCTGTCTATGACGGCCGCAGCAGCCTCGGCCAGGCCATTCCTCCGCTGCAAACCGCCTTCGGACGGCTCGCCATCGAGGCCGACGGCGCGCTTGGCCGCACCATCGGCGTCTCCAGCGAGAACATGCTGATCGTGCTGTCGCACCTCGCCGACAACGCGGTGCGCCACAACGCGCACGCGCTGCGGATCAGCGCCACGGAGCAGGCGGGCAGGCTGGTGGCCATCATCGCCAATGACGGCGATATGATTTCGGACCAGACCCGCGACCAGATTTTCGAGGCCTTCTTCACCACCCGCCGGGAGAGCGGCGGCACCGGCATGGGCCTGCCGATCGTGCAAGCGCTGCTGCGCGCCCATGGCGGCACCATCCGCCTGCTGCGGCCCGCTCAAGGCGTGGCCTTCGAAATCGAGCTTCCGGTGGCGTGAGACAACCCCCGCCACGGATTTCATAGATGCGACGCAATCAGGCAATTATGATAGGCCTGCGTCGGTACGAGCCCCCTTCAGCAACCGCGAGCAAGCCATGTCCCCGGTATCGTTTCTTCTCAATGTCCTCTGGATCGTGATCGGCGGCTTCTGGATGGCAGTCGGCTGGGCGGTCGCCGCCGTGATCATGGCGATCACCATCATCGGCATCCCGTGGGCGCGGGCCGCCTTCAACATCGCGCTCTATACCCTGCTGCCGTTCGGACAAAAGGCGGTGTCGCGCGAAGAGTATTTCGGCCAGCAGGATATCGGCACCGGCCCGCTCGGGGTGATCGGCAACATCATCTGGTTCATCCTCGCCGGCTGGTGGCTCGCGATCGGCCACCTGCTGACCGCGATCGTGCTCGCCGTGACCATCGTCGGCATCCCGTTCGCCTGGGCGCATCTGAAACTCGCCGGCATCGCGTTGTGGCCGATCGGCAAGGTGATCGTCCCGGCGTGAGGGGCGCGCCTCACCACCCAGTGTGTCATCACCGGGCTTGTCCCGGTGATCTCGCTTAGGGGCGCAGTGCGTCCCTGATCGGGGTTGTGTCCGCGACTTCGGCGAAGTCGAAGTCGCTGAGGACAAGCCCGGCAACGACAAAGATAAGCAGCGCATAACTCCGTGAATGTTGACACGCCCTCCTCCCGCTGATCTCCCATCTCGCCCTGCCATAGCGCTCAATCGCCAGCTCTGCATAATGCCTTCCAACACAGGGAGGTATCATGGCGTTCAGGGATTACGGCAAGTATGACGGGCTGGGGCTGGCGGAACTCGTTCGCACCAAACAAGTGAGTGCGACGGAGCTGCTGGACGAGGCCATCGCGCGCACCGACAAGATCGATCCGCAAATCAATGCCGTAGTGGTGCGCCACGACGACTATGCGCGCAAGCAGATCGCGGATGGCCTGCCGGGCGGCCCGTTCACCGGCGTGCCGTTCCTGCTCAAGGATCTGGACATGCTGGCCGGCACCCGCACCACCTTCGGCGCCAGCGTGTATGCTGATAATGTCAGCGATCATGACGGCACGCTGGCGCAGCGATTCCTGGCCAGCGGCGTCACGATTTTCGGCAAGAGTTCGAGTCCCGAATTCGGGCTGATGCCGACCACCGAGACGCGACTGCATGGGCCGACGCGCAATCCCTGGAATCTGGCGCACTCCTCCGGCGGCTCGTCGGGCGGCGCCGGGGCGGCGGTGGCCGCCCGCATCCTGCCGGTGGCGCATGCCAGCGACGGCGGCGGCTCGATCCGGATTCCCGCATCCGCCTGCGGCGTGTTCGGCCTGAAGCCGACCCGCGCCCGCAATCCACTGGGGCCGGACCGCGGTGAAGGCTGGGGCGGATTCTCCTGCGGCCATGTGGTCAGCATCAGCGTGCGTGACAGCGCCGCGATGCTCGATGCGCTGCATGGCCCGGAGCCGTCGAGCCCTTACGTGGCGCCGCCTCCGGAGCGGCCATTCCTCGAGGAGGTTGGCCGCGACCCGGGCAAGCTGCGCATCGCCTTCACCGACCGCTCGCCCACTGGCGACGCGATCGATCCGGAGATCGCCGCCGCGGTGCGCGATGTCGCCACCATGCTGGCACGGCTCGGCCATCATGTGGAGGAGCGCGCGCCAAAGCTGCCGGCCGATCCGACCGCGGTGATGGCCGCCATTGTCGGCGCCAACACCGCGCTGTCGGTGCGGCTCGCCGAACAGCGCTTCGGACGCGAGCTGACGGAACGCGATTTCGAGCACCTGACGCTGGCGATGGCGCACAATGCTGAACACACCAGCGCCACCGATTATGTCGCGGCCCAGCTCGACGGCTTCCAGATCTCGCGCGCGCTGGCCGACTTCTTCGCCGGCTGCGACGTGTTCCTCGCGCCGACGCTGTGCCTGCCGCCGGTGCGGCTCGGCGAGCTCGACACCATGGCGGGCGACCTCTCGACCATCTCGCCGCTGCTGCGGCGCTACATGCCCGGCACCGCCATGTTCAACATGTCGGGGCAGCCGGCGATGTCGGTGCCGCTGGCCTGGAACGCGGCGGGGCTGCCGCTGGGCATGATGTTCGCGGGACGTTTTGGCGACGAGGCGACGCTGTTTCGGCTGGCGGCGCAGCTGGAGCAGGAGCGCCCGGGGAAGGACAAGCAACCGCCGGTGTGTGCATAGGAGACGCGCCGGCGCGGCTGTCGGCACGCCGCTCCCCGCCGGATCTATGTCCGGCGGGAACAGCGATCGATGAACGCCGCGACCAGGCGCGTGATCTCCTGCGGCCGTTCCAGGCTCGGCAGATGAGCCGTGCCGGTCAGCTCATGGCCCGACGCGTTCGGCATCGCGGCCGCGATATGACGGCATCGGTGCTGAATGTGGGGAAACTCGAGATCACCCCACATCACCAGCGATGGCGCCGTGATTTCGCTCAAGCGCGGGAAAGCGGGCGCGACATCGAGATTCGCCCCGCTCGGTGGCGACCGCAGCACAATGGCGTTCATGTCGAGGAACAACCGGCGCGCCGGCCCCGTGACGCGCCCCTCGGGCGCCAACGGACCGTCCAGCAAGAGGCGAGCCCTGATCGCGTTCACCCGATCCAGATCGCCGAGGTCCTGCGCGTCCTTCAACTGGGCCATCACGCCCTCGATGTCGAGCGGATAGATCGCTTCGGGCGCACCGGTGACATTGGGCGCAATCAAAATGAGGGCGCGGACAGATGACGGATGACGAAGGACCGCGTCGAGCACCACGCCGCCACCCTGCGAGCAACCGACAAGGATCACGGGCTTGCCGTCGGCGAAGGCGTTTATCACCGCCATGAGATCGGCGACGGCGGAATAGTCCTCCTTGTCGGCGCGGGTTTCGCCAAAGCCCCGCCGATCGTAGGCAATGGCCTTGTGGGTCGCGCCGATGCCATCCAGTTGCGCACGCCACATGCGGCTGTCGCAGACGCCGGCATGCAGAAACACAACGGGATCGCCATGGCCGACGATATCAACAGCCAGCGAGGCGCGGCCGGACGCAATCCGATGCCTGGAATTCATGACAGATCCTACGGCTTGCGGAACTTGAGCACGAACTCGTCGACCGGCGTCGGATTCCTGAACACGATGTTGGTGCGGGTGTCTTCGGGATGGCGCAGGAAACCGGCGTCGGCGACGAACACGAAGCCGGCTGCCTCGATCTCCTTGCGCAGCGTCGCCTCCGCAATGCGATGGAAGGTCTTGCCGACCGTCGCGCCGTCTTCGGGCCGCGCCGAGTGGTCCGCGATCACCAGCACCCCGCCGGGCTTGAGCGCATCGAACAGCGCCTTGTCCATGCGCGCGCGATCGACCGGCATGAACGTGGTGTCGTGGTAGCCGAAGAAGAACGTCACCAGATCGAGGTTGCGCAGCGCCGGATTGGACAGATCGTCGAACGGCGTCACCACCAGTTCGACATCGGCCATCGCCGGGGTCTTCAGCCGGGCCGCGAACTTTTCCGACGCCTTGTCGTTCTGCGCGAACACCTTGCCGCCCGGCGCCACCGCGCGCGCCATCAGTTCGGTGCTGTAGCCCGCACCAGCCGCCATATCCAGCACCCGCCAGCCCGGCTGCGGCGCGACAAAGGCCAGCAATTGCACCGGATCGCGCTTGGCGTCGGTCTGCCGATCGGCATCGGACCGGTCCGGCGCGGCGATCAGCGCGGCGTAATCCGCTGCGCGCGCGGGCTGAACGATGAAGGCGATGGCCACCATGGCACAGCCGATCGCAAAACGATGAAGGGTGGTCGTGGTCATCGTGAACTCCCGTTTTGCCGCGGCCCTGTTACTTGATCTGCGGCCCGACGTTGCCGGCGACATCAGGGCGATCCGACGTTCAAGTCAAATGACATTGCCGACAGCATGGCCGGGATCGGACGGCCATTTGTGACATGGAGATGGCGCACCAGCCCCGTTTGTGTCGTCCGCCGGGGCGCCTGAAACAAAACTTTCCGGCGACGAAACCATTTCCCGTTTCGACGCAGACCGGCTGAAACCAGCGATGGTTATCACTGTGCCCAACACCACGGCGGATATCGCCGCCAATAAAACGCAACCAACAGGGATGACCATCATGACACTCTTCAGCGCAAAAGCGATCGGACATATCCTCAAGGCGGCCGGTGCGGCTGCCATTCTGATGGTCTCGATGACGGCAGGCCACGCGCAGTCCGCGCCCTTTGCCGGATTCGACGGCTCCTGGAGCGGCAACGGCACGGTGGTGCTGGCGGACGGCACGTCGGAACAGATCCGTTGCCGGGCGACCTACAACGTTGTCGGCGGCACAGCGCTGAAGCAATTGCTGCGCTGCGCGAGCGACAGCTACAAGTTCGAACTGAGCAGCGACGTGCGCAGCCAGGGTAACCAGATCACCGGCACCTGGGGCGAGGCCAGCCGCAACATCTACGGCAACCTGCAGGGCAGCGCCGGCGGCGGCCAGATCGACGTCTTCGTCGAAGCCGCGGGCTTTGCCGCCGAACTGACGCTGACCACCAGGGGCAACAAGCAACTGGTGTCGATCAGCTCCAAGGGCCAGATCCGCGACGTCTCCATCAACATGATCCGGAGCTGACGACGACGGGATCGAGCCTTCGTCCCGCGTTCAGCGCTGCGACAATGGCCCGAATACGATCGCCCGACCCGCCTTTCGGCGGGTCTCGGCTCTATGACATTGCCCAAAAAGGCCTTTTCGGCGCTCAAAAGCACCCGGCTCCCCGTTGCCCGCGCTCCGCCAATCGGCTAAAGGAAGCGTCACGCACCCGTAGCTCAGCTGGATAGAGCGTTGCCCTCCGAAGGCAAAGGTCACACGTTCGAATCGTGTCGGGTGCGCCATTTGCACACAAAACCACCAACATTTCCGTTCCCGGCCTGTCTGCCGATACTAGCCTCTTGCAAGGCATCCCTGCTGCCGATGACCCGGATGGCTTGATCCGCCGACCTCGATGATCGAGTGGATGTCTCCCTTGCGAGCATTGACGCCACCGGCGCTCAGCTCGCCAGATATCCGCCGTGCAGACGCCTCGATCTTCTCCACATTGATCGCCGCCGCCGTATCGCACCGAGGGCGGGCCTGGTCGAGCGCTGCTGCGACGCGCGCTCGCCGAGACCATAGGGTGGTGGTGCGTCATGGACTCTCCGGTGAGCGCCTCTCACGAGCAACGCCACCGGTCTGGCAAAAGAAAAGAGCGTTCCGGCCATTGGGGCCGCCAAAAAAGGGAGATGGACGGCAAACATCCTGCTTCAGCCAGGAGCGTTTCGCTCAAACAGATTGGCATGAAGCTTTGCGTTTTGCCGCAGGCCAAAGGTGTCGAACGGCACCTTGCGTGGCATCCGGCCTATTTCTACGGCTTGAACAAGTCGCTGGGCGAGATCGATGTGATTTCCGATATCAAACGTGTACAGAACGCTGCCGAAGATTTTCTGGAATTCCAGAAACGACAGATTGTTCGCGGCGACAATGTTGGCGCCCACTTCGTGTCCAAGCGCGATCACGCCCGACATCCCCTGGCCGACTTCGAGATAAGGAAGAGCTGCAGCGTCCACGCAATGCAAGGCCTCGATAAAACCGTCATCATCGGGCGAGCCCATGAAGCGCACGCGCCCTCGTGATCGCCGCGGAAGCTTCTCGATCGTGCTCATGATCTGCTGAACGGAGACTTCGATCCGTTCATTCGACTTGATCGATTGGGGGTGCTGGCTTCCGAACAGAAGAACTTCGTATTCGGGAGGCAGGTAATTCAGTGCGTTGATGAGGGTGTCGTACCCCTTGTACATGCCGAAGAAGCCGAATGCTCCGATGTACTTTTTACCCTGATCCAGCCCGTAACGGCGGATGAAGGTGTCGCGGGTGCAGGTCGCGAGATACCTTTCTCGATCTTCCGGAAACAGATAGGTAAGCGGATAGTTGGAGACGTTCTTGAGTTTGTATATTTCCTCGAAGATGCGTCGCTCGCGCTCCGTATGTACCATCGCCCATGCGCTTCCGCTCCCGCGAGCTTTCCTGTTCAGCTCGGCGACCAGCCTGCGATACATGATGATGGTGGCGTGATCCAAAGCCATACTTGGGATCTCTCCAAATCGAAGCTTCACGATGCGCATCGCGACGTCGAGCATGTTGAAGGTCGGAGGGTCCACGCGATGAAATGTAACGATCACGTTCTTCGCCGCGCGGATCAGTTTGATCACGCGTTCGGCGGCTTTCGGGGCGGTCGCCCCATATAGTCCACGCTCGAATTGAATATTCAGAAAGTCGGCTTCCGCGGCGCGGGACGCGATTTCACCGATATGCTTGTCGGCCGCTACGACGAGATTCTGTTCATTGCTCTGCGTCAAATAAAGCTTGAGGGGGGCCACCTCCACTTCATAGTGCTCGGACAAGCCGCGAACAATTGCCGTCGTGTAAGTCGCATTCCCACACATCTCATCATAGCTGCTGACAATCAGCACTTTCTTCTTCACGACACTCTCTTCATTGGATACAGACTTGAATCGGGATACTAAGCTAACAATTCTTGGAACGGAAGTCGCTGGAAGTGGTGGATCTGGGACGGATCGTCGTGACGGGAGCCGGAGGGCTTGTGGGGACCGCACTGATTCAGAATCTCGTGTCCCACGGCCAGACCGTCATTCCATTGACCCGGAGCGATTGCGACCTCCTGAAATTCGAGGACACTGTTCAATTTTTCAAGGACGTTCGCCCTGATGTCGTATTTCACCTTGCCGCAAAGGTTTTCGGCATTCGCGGCAACTACCGCAACAAGGGCACGCAGTTTTTCGAGAACATGATGATCAATGCGCATGTCGTTGAGGCATGCCGGATTGCCTCGGTTCGCAAGATTGTCGCGATGGGGACTGTTGCCTCCTACGGCGATACCGTTCCCCGGCCAATGAAGGAGGAGAACATATGGCTGGGTCGCCCCCATTCATTGGAGGATTCCTATGGTCATGCCAAGCGCGCCATGCTGGCTCACCTCAAGTCCTATCGCGAACAATACGGCATGGCGTTCGGCTACGCGATTTCAACCAACCTTTATGGACCGAACGACCGGTTCGACATCGAGAATGGGCATGTCGTCCCTTCCCTGATCGCCAAATTCAGCGCTGCAAAGGCCGCGAACAAGGCTGTTGAAGTTTGGGGTGATGGCAGCCCGACGCGGGACTTCCTGTTTTCTCCGGATGCCGCGGATGCCCTGATCCGCATTTGCGAGCAGGGGAGTGGGGCCATCAATGTTGCAACTGGCGACGTGGTTACGATTCGCGATCTCGTCGGAGCACTTGCAGAGATATTTGATTACAACCGTGTCGTGTGGAACACGTCGATGCCCAACGGGCAAGACCACCGTCGCTATGATTTGAGCAGACTACGGACCATCGGCTTCGCGCCGAAGCATTCGCTCCGCCAAGGGCTGCGAGCGACAGTGGACTGGTATCAGAAAAATCTCGGCAACATCCGGACCTGACTTCGGCAATGGCCTCGGCATCCCCCTATCTTGCCTTGGCCCCGGCCACTTGAAAATCTGACATTCCCAGACCGGCGTGAGGCGTCTTCACGGGTCGCTTCCTGCGGAGAATTCAAGGACTATCCAGCTCGCCCTCGAAGAGGTGCGGGGCCTCCCGGTGCATTGCCGCGGTGTGAACACGAGACGGCGGCCTTGGGTGACACGCGACCTCAGAGCGATCTCGCCTGGATCCGGCGGCCGGCTCATCAGGAACCGGTCGCCTCGTTGCCGCATCGAGCGCCCCGGACGCAGTCGTCGGCCGCGGAATTTTCCTTCCACCGCCGTACTTTTCCGTGACGATCATGTGTCTAAGAGCCCCCCCGCGCCTGAAACGGACCCGGTTTTGCCCGAATGAATGTGCCGGCCCTTTCCAACGATGAGACCCGCCTTTAGGTCGGTGAAACAGAGATCGCATAGCTTCCGAAAGAAAGAAACTGGTTGGCAACGTCCGGGAAAACTCTTTCGCGCCGGCGAAGCTTCGCGAGCGGTCGTCGGTCGGCGCATCAATAAATCTAATGCGAACGAGTAGAAATAATCATTTTTCTACTCCAGCCTAATCATTACCATCTGGACCGCCGAGAACAAGAAACAAGACATAACATCAGGCTGGGGAGCGACGTGAGGAGCGACTTGGCAAACGACTTGGCGAACGGTGAGACGCCGTCGATAACGATCGGCTTTGCGAGCGGCGCCCCCGCGATTCGGGGCGCAGTGCCAGCGACGCCGTTGATGGGCCGTCGTGCGCGGCTCGGTTCAGACGGCCGGGTGGACATCCGCGACCGCAGCCACCCAGAAAATTCGACCGAATGACGCGCGGATGAACTGTCCGTCTTCTTTCGCCGGAGCATCCAGACTCGGACAGCCGAGCCGACCGCGTGGCACAGTTCAGCATCCCCTCACGGGACCGGCCCGTGGACCGGATCGCGTTCGGCAGGGCTTTTTTAGACAACGACAGAAAACGAACGAGAGAATAGCCATATAAGCGGGGGAACAGCCATGAGAACAGTCACGGGATCACGCGCGCGAATTCGGACCGGACTCACAGCGGCACTCGGTTACGCACTGTTCCTGCTGTTCGGCGGCACAGCCTCGGCCCAGGACGCCGATCACTATCCCAATCGGCCGGTCATGATGATCGTGCCATTCGCGCCCGGCGGCGCGTCCGACTTCGTGGCCCGCATCATCCAGCAAGGGGTCAGCGACATCCTTGGCCAGCAGGTCGTGGTCGACAATCGGCCGGGTGCCGCGGGCATGATCGGCACGGACGCCGCGGCCCGCGCGGCGGCGGACGGCTACACCACCTTTCTCGGCAATATCGGCACCGTCTCGATCAACCCCGGCGTCTACGCCGCCAGCATGCGCATCAAGCCGGACAGGGATTTGAGCCCTGTGACGATTTGCGCCGATACGCCAAGCATCCTGATCACCCGGCCCGACTTCCCCGCGAGCAGCGTCAGCGAGCTGATCGCCTATGTGAAGGCGAACCAGGGCAAGGTCGCCTTTGCCTCCCCCGGCAACAGCACGCTCAATCGGCTGGAGATGGAGGTGTTCAAGAAGGACGCGGGGCTCGACATGGTGCATGTCCCCTACAAGGGCGGCGCCGGGCCGGCAGTGACGGATGTGCTGGGAGGCCACGTCGACCTGATGTTCACGACCCTGTCGTCCGCGTTTCAGTTCGTGAAAGACAAGCAAGTCAAGGCGCTCGCCGTCACCACCCGGGAGCGAATGGCCGATCTGCCCGGCGTACCGACCATGTATGAGCTCGGCTGGACAAACCTCGTGACGTCATCCTGGCAAGGCGTGATGGTGCCCACGGGCACGCCGCGACCGATCGTCGACAAGCTGCACGCGGCTCTCATCAAGGTGCTCGCCGATCCGCGGGTCCAGGACCGCATGCGCCAGGGCGGCGCGATCGCCGTCAGCAGCAAATCGCCGGAGGACTTCAAGAGCTATATCGACGGTGAAACCGCCAAGTGGACCAAGGTGATCGAGGACAGCGGCGTGCGCGCCGATTGACGCCAAGCCCACGACAAATGCCAACGAGAGAAACGGGAGACAAACGTGCAACAGGTTGAAGTCGCTGTTATCGGAACGGGGTGGTGCGGGGGAATACGGGCGGAAACGCTGTCGCGCTCCTCGCTCGTCGACAAGCTTCACATCTGTGACATCAGGCCCGAGCGCCTGGCGGAGGTCAAGGCGCTGACCAACGCGGCAACCGCGACGCTCGACTACCATGACATCGTCAACAACGACCGGATCAAGGTGGTCTACATCTCGACCACGCCGGAATCCAACCACTATCCGATCGCGCGCGCTTGCCTTCGGGCCGGCAAGCACGTGCTGCTGGAAAAGCCGATCGCCATCGAACTGTTCGAAGCCGATGAGCTGATCGAGATCGCCAGGCGCGCCAATCTCAAATTCACCATCGGCTATTCGCAGCGCTTCAACCCCAAGCTCGCTTACGCCAAGAAGAAGATCACCGACGGCACGCTGGGCAAACCGGTGTCGGTGATGGTGAGCCGGCATCTGTCGCGCAGTCTCGGCAAGAAGATCTCAAGCCGGGGCCGGCTGTCGCCGGCGACGATGGAATCCACCCATGACCTCGATTTCGTGTTCTGGCTGCTCGAGCCTGCGAAACCGGTGCGTGTCTATTCGCAGGGCGCCTACGGTTACATGCAGGCGGTCAACGGCTCCTATGACATCATGTGGAGCACGGTGACCATGGACAACGGCGTGCTGGTGTCGATCGGCGGCGGCTGGAACCTGCCGCCGAGCTATCCGAACTATTGCGCAACGACCATCGAGATCACCGGGACGGAAGGCTCGCTGTTCCTCGACGATACGCAGCGTGACAACTGGCTCAACACGATGAAGGACGGAACGCAGTATCCGATGTCGACGATGCCGGGCGAGTGGGTCGACCACGTCTATGCCGGGCAGATGGGCCCCGAAACGATGCACTTCCTCGAATGCGTGTTGCGGGACCAGCCGCCGATGGTGTCGCCGGACAGCGCGCGCCGGGTGATGGAGACCTATCTCGGCGCGGACCTCTCGGCGGAATCCGGGGTGCCTATCGGTCTTCCGCTCGACAACCAGTCACTGTCCGCGGTCCAGGATCTCTACAAGAAATTCCGCACGCCGGTGTAGAGCGCGAAAACAGATTTCCTTGAAACTTCCCGCTGTGCGAAAGGGCGAAGACATGAAACCCCAACGAAAAGAAATTGGCCTGGCCGTGATCGGCTGCGGCACGATCGGCCGCATCCGGGCCGAGTTCGCGCGCGACTATCCCGGCATCGGCTGGCTCGGCCTGTGCGACTCCAACGCCGACGTCGGCCAGAAACTCGCCGAGGACGCCGGGGCCGATTTCTTCACCACCGACTACAACGAGCTGTTGCGCCGCCCCGAGGTCACGGCAGCGATCATCGCGACCGACGAGAATGCCCATGTCGGCCCGCTGCTGGCCGCGTGCGAACGCAAGCTCAATCTGTTCATCGAAAAGCCCCTGGCGACCGATGCGCGGGACTCCGCAAAAGTGCTCAAGGCGATCGAGCAAGCCGGAGTCGACGCCGTGATGGGCTACACCAACCGATTCCGGCGGCGGTTCCAGGCGGTCAAGGGCAAGCTCGCCCGCGGCGAAATCGGCGATGTCACCTCCGTGGTGACGCGCGCATTCATGAACCGCATGGTGCCGATCGCCACTATCCGCAAGACCAACCAGCGCCAGAATCTCACGCCGATGGTGGTCTCGGGCACGCACGCGCTCGACATGTCGATGTACCTGATGGAGGGCAAGACGCCGGTGTCCGTGTTTGCCCGCTCGGTCGACAAAGCGCTCGGGATGCTGGGCACCAAGGACTCGACCTTCGGCATCTTCACAATGGATGACGGCACGATCTGGAGCATGAACATCAGCTGGGCCCTGCCCCA
>BFBZ01001962.1_pt1 | contig 12376 bp, 10 predicted proteins | sample 1888401 | NCBI WGS metagenome assembly BFBZ01 (sample SAMD00112614, study PRJDB3348) | symbiont metagenome | host: Chara braunii | reverse complement strand
CGCCTGATCGATCGTGATGAAGCAGGCTCGATGGAAAAGAAGAAGCGCGAGGGATACTTCTGAGCATGCGCCACATCATGGTCAAGAGCCTCGCCCCCACCGACAGCGTCCGCGATTATCTGGCGGCGCAGGAGAAGAAATCGTTGCTGCGTTTCCTGACCTGCGGTTCGGTCGATGACGGCAAGTCGACGCTGATCGGGCGCCTGCTTTCGGATACCAAGCAGATATTCGAGGACCAGCTTGCCGCGCTTGAGCGCGATTCGCGCAAGCATGGCACCACCGGCGATGACATCGATTTCGCGCTGCTGGTGGACGGCCTCGAGGCCGAGCGCGAGCAAGGCATCACCATCGACGTCGCCTATCGCTTCTTTGCCACGCCAAAGCGCAAGTTCATCGTTGCCGACACGCCCGGCCACGAGCAGTACACGCGTAACATGGCGACCGGCGCCTCGACAGCGGATCTCGCCATAGTGCTGATCGACGCCCGCCAGGGTGTGCTGCGCCAGACCAGGCGCCATTCGATCATCGCCTCGCTGCTAGGCATCCGCCACGTCGTTTTGGCCATCAACAAGATAGATCTCGTCGGCTTCGACAAGGCTGTCTTCGAACAGATCGTCGAGGATTACAGGCAGTTCTCGCACGAACTCGGCTTTCAGACGATCATGCCGATACCGATGTCCGCCCGTTATGGCGACAATGTCACCAGCCGTTCCGACAAGACGGAATGGTATTCCGGCCCGACACTGATCGAGCATCTTGAAACCGTGTCGGTTGATGAAGCCATGGTTGAGCTGCCGTTCCGTTTTCCGGTGCAGTATGTGAACCGCCCCAATCTCGACTTTCGCGGTTTTGCCGGCACGGTTGCCTCTGGTGCGGTTTCGCAAGGTGATGAAATCGTCGTCGCCAAATCCGGCAAATCCTCCCGCGTCAAGCGCATCGTCTCCTATGGTGGCGACCTCAAGCAAGCTGTCGCCGGCCAGGCCATCACTCTTGTCTTGGACGACGAGGTCGAGGTGTCGCGTGGCAACATGCTGGTGTCACCGGCTGCTCGGCCACAGGTCGCAGACCAGTTCGCCGCCAATATAGTCTGGTTCGACGAGCATGCGTTGCTGCCCGGCCGTTCCTACATCCTGCGGACGGAAACCGACCAGACGAGTGCCACCGTCACCGATCTGAAGTATCGGGTCAATGTCAACGACTTTGCCCATGAGGCGGCCAAGTCGCTTGAAATGAACGAGGTCGGCATCTGCAACATCTCGACGCGGGCGCCGATCGCCTTCGACAATTTCGCCGAGAACCGCACGACCGGTGCGTTCATCCTGATCGATCGCATCACCAACGCCACCGTCGGTGCGGGCATGATCCTGCACTCGCTGCGCCGCGCCGAGAACATCCACTGGCAGTCGCTCGATGTCGGCAAGCGCGTCCGTGCCGAGATGAAGAACCAGCGGCCGGCGGTGTTCTGGTTCACCGGGCTTTCGGGCTCCGGCAAATCGACCATCGCCAATCTGTTTGAAAAGAAGCTCTTCGCCACCGGGCGCCACACCTACATCCTGGATGGCGACAATGTTCGCCATGGTCTCAACCGCGATCTCGGTTTCACCGATGCCGATCGCGTCGAAAACATTCGCCGCGTCGCCGAGGTGGCGCGGCTGATGGCGGATGCCGGCTTGATCGTCATCGTTTCCTTCATTTCACCGTTCAGCGCTGAGCGGCGCATGGCCCGGGAATTGATGACCGACGGCGAGTTCGTCGAGGTGTTTGTCGACACGCCTTTCGAAGAATGCGCCAGGCGCGACCCGAAGGGCCTTTATGCCCGCGCGCTGAATGGCGAGATCAAGAATTTCACCGGCGTCGATTCACCCTACGAGGCCCCGGAAAAACCCGAAATCCATCTGAAGACACTCGGCAAGTCGGCCGAAGAGATGGTAGAGGCCCTGGAACACTGGCTGAACGAGCGTGACATTGCCGAAGACCAATATGACAACGGCGGCGGAATCTGACGACAAGCGGATGCTAGACACCTTCGAGCGGTTGGCCTTGGCGGCCGGGCGCGAGGTGATGCGCGTTTTTCATGCCGGTTGCGCCGTCGATCAGAAAACTGACAGCTCACCGGTGACCGAGGCGGATCGCGAGAGTGAGAAGATCATCCTCGCCGGGTTGCGCGCGGCGTATCCCGACATTCCTTGCGTGGCCGAGGAGGAGGCCTCCGTAGGCATCGTGCCACCCGACCTGGACGGGGCTTTCTTTCTGATCGACCCGCTCGACGGCACCAAGGAATTCGTCAACCGCCGGACCGATTTCACCGTCAACATAGCGCTTGTCCGTCATGGCGTGCCGGAAGTCGGCGTCGTCTTTGCGCCCTGCAGTGGCCGTTTCTTTTCCGGCCGGCCGGGCAGGGCGGAATCCCTCGATATCGATGGCGATTATAACATCGTCGGCCGTCGGCCGATTTCCGTGCGGGAGGCTGTAGCGCCGCTGGCCGTCGTCGCCAGTCGGTCGCACAACACGCCTGAGACTGAAGCCTATATCCGTGACCTCGGCACCGCCGAGATCGTCTCTGTCGGCTCGTCGCTGAAATTCTGCCTTGTCGCCGGCGCCGAGGCCGACGTCTATCCGCGCTTTGGCCGCACCATGGAATGGGATACCGCGGCTGGCGATGCGGTGCTTCGCGCCGCGGGCGGCATGACGCACACGCTCGACGGAAAGCCCCTGACCTACGGCAAACGCAATCAAAGCGAAGACACAGATTTTGCCAATCCGCACTTTATCGCCAGCGGAAAAGCTAAAGCTGGCGACACGGCGCGCGGAGACTGATGCGGTTTCAGAAATATCGAGCCGTCATGTTTGGGGGGCTTCCGGTTTTGACCGGTAATCGCGATGAAATATTCGCGAGGATGTTGGTCGTCGTATACTTCGTTTCTCCCATTCTGTTTATCTCTATTGAAACATCGCCGACGGCCCTGGCTATTGTTGCCGGTATCATCGGTTCCGCGCTCCTTTCGACGAAAAGCGGCTACCTTACACGTGGGATGGTTACCCTCGCCCTCGTTCTCGCAGTTTTGTCGGGCTTTGTGCTCTTGAGTGTTCTCTGGTCGGCCGACCCAAGCCGTTCAATCTCTGCTGCCAGCAATATCTTGGGCTACTCGGCGGCCGCGGTCGCGCTAGTTCAATGCATCCTGACTCTTCCGGTTGCCCAGTGCGACAGGCTTGTACGGGCATTCCTCGCTGGTGCGGTGGTTGCGTTGTCAATATTGGTTGGGAAAGAGCTTTATTTCGCGTTTGGCGTGGAAGATCCAAGTTTTGTAGGAAATGTAGTTACGCTTCACAAGATCACATTCTATGGAGCGTTTTTTGCAACCGTCCTTCTTGTTCGGCCAGACTTGCCTTCAAGGTTTCTTGCGGCCATTTTCGCGATCTCGACGATGCTCTACGGTTGGTCGACCGGCGTAGACTTGGCGATCGTGGCCGTCGCGCTGTTTTTCATGACCCCCGAGCGATTCCGCCAGCGCGCCTTGGTTGGCTTCGTAATTGTCTACATTGCCTTGGCCCTGGTCGCCCCACTTTTCGTCGGCCCCTTGTTTGCCTTTCTCGATTCGAGGGGGATGCTGTCATTCTATCCAGGGACATTCGCCGCACGGCTTGATCTCTGGAGAATGATCTCGGATCGCCTGGCCGAGGCACCAATCCTTGGTCACGGCGCCAATACGACAAGGAACGCAATCGGGGTGGTGGTCAATCCAAAATACTATACGCTTCCAGACCTCCCGAGTGCCCACAACATCGTATTCGATTTGTGGTACGAACTGGGCATCGTCGGTATCATTGTCTACGGATTGCTGCTGGCGGCGATCACAAGGACGATCGGCCGTCTGACCGGTGCATGCCATGTCATCGCTGGCAGCTACTTGATGATAGCCATGATAGAGCTATCGGTAGACCATAGGATATGGCTGTCGTGGATGCTCGGCGTTTTGGTTTTTACGGCCGGTGTCGGTGTGCTGTACTGCCGCTCCAGCCTTTATGCGAGGCACCGCCTGATCGTCGGTCGCGCCTTCTCGACCGGCCCTGTCAAAGGACGGAAAGAATGCGTTCGTGTCCTGACGACTTGCGACCTTTGATCTCGGAAATCTACTCGGCCGCGGCCTGCGCCGAGTTCGATCCGATATAGTTTCGGATCGTCTCGATGATCCGGTCCTGGTCGGCTTCGCTGAGATAGGGGTGCATCGGCAGGCACAGGATGCGCTTGGGGAGATCTTCCGAGACGGCCAGACCAGTCGGCGTCCGCGGATAGTCGCGGTAGGCGATCTGCTCGTGCAACGGCTTCACATAGTAGATGACCGATGGAATGCCTTTTTCCTGGAGGTGTGCCTTCAGCCCGTCGCGCTTCGGCGTCTCAATGGCATATTGCGCCCAGGCCGAGCGGCCGCCGTCCAGGTTGCGGGCTGCCGTGACGATATCGCCAAGACCTTCGGCATAACGGTTTGCCACGACCTGGCGGGCGCCCATCTCGTCTTCGAGGATAGCCAGCTTCTCGATCAGGATTGCAGCCTGCAGCGTGTCGAGCCGCGAATTGATGCCGACGCGGACATTGTCATATTGGGTTTCGCCCTTGCCATGAAAGGCGAACGACCGAAGCTGTTCCGCAAGCGCGTCGTCATTGGTGAACATCGCGCCGCCATCGCCGTAGCAGCCGAGCGGCTTTGCCGGGTAGAAGCTTGTCGAGCCGACCGCGCCGAACGATCCGCACATCTTGCCGTCTGCCGAACCGCCCATCGACTGGGCCGCGTCCTCGATGACCATCAGCTTTTCGCGATTGGCGATCGCCATGATGGCATCGTAGTCTGCGGCAAGGCCGAACAGGTCGACCGGGATGATCGCCTTCGGCTTCAGCCGGCCTTCCTTCCTGATCATGGCGATGGCCGCCTCAAGGCTGGCAATGTCAATGTTATAGGTTGCCGGATCGACATCGACGAACACCGGCTCGGCCTTGGCCAGCGCGACCACTTCGGCGGTGGCAGCGAAAGTGAAGCTCGGCACGAATACGGCATCGCCGGGGCCGATGCCGGCAGCGAACAGCGGCAAGAGCAATGCGTCGGTGCCGTTGGCGCAAGCGACGACATGCTTGGTGCCGATATAGGCGGCGAGCTTGTTTTCGAATTCGGTGACCTGGGGACCCAGGATGTAACGGCCTTCGTCGACGACGCGGTCGATAGCGGCCTTCAGCCGGTCGCGGATTCGTTCGCGCTGTGCGCCAAGATCGATGAATTGCATGTCGGCCTCAAACGGGTTAGCCAGATAACCGGCCGCTGGTACCAGAGTTGCGACAGCCGAGAAAGCCGCGCTGGCAAACCCGTGAATTGCTCAAGTGTCGCAGTCTGTTACCAGCATTTTCCGGTGTGCCTTCGCGAGATGCCGGAAATCCGGGCTTCGTCGCGCTCGTGATCCCGGTCTTATAATCCCAGCGGACGGCACTGCGAAACATAAAGTGATCGACAAGCTCAACTTATCTTGAGCGCGTGGTGGCTCCGTCAGCCGATTTCGTGACGCCAAGGTGGGTTGGCGCCGGCCCGCGATACGGTCACTGCCGCAGCCTTTGCCCCAAGCGCCAGCGCCTTTTGAATGGCGTCTTGCGGCAGGGCGGAAATTGCCGTCTTGGTGAGCATGCCTTGCTCGTGAAGTGAGGCGAGGATACCGGCGTTGAACGTATCGCCGGCGCCGACCGTGTCGACCACCGTGACTTTTTCCGGCATCACCGTGACCTTGTGATCCCTGCTGTACCCGACGGCGCCTTCGCTGCCATGCGTGACGACAATCAGCTTCGGGCCGCGATCCAGCCAGTTGCGGATGACATCCTCGTGCGAGCCGGCCTCACCAAACCAGCGGAGGTCTTCGTCCGACAGTTTCACGATATCGGCCATGGCCATCATGCCGCGGATGCGCCGCAAGTGCTTGGCCTTGTCGGGGATGAAGTTCGGCCGGATGTTGGGGTCGAGCATCATGACGCGCTGGGCGTGCTCGCGCTTCATGAACTCCTCATAGGCGGCCCCGGCCGGATCGGAGATCAGGCTGATGGCCCCAAACAGCATGGCTTCGATCTCGCCGCCAAGCTCGGGCAGGTCGTCAGTCGTCAGCATGCGGCCGGCCGTGTTCTCATCGTAAAACGTATAGGTCGCCTGGCCATTGTCGAGCCGCACGAAGGCCAGCGTGGTCGGGCGAGGCGATGTGTGCGCATAGGTGGAACTCACCTTGCTCGCCCCCAGCGCGTCCCTGAACTGGCCGCCGAACAGGTCGGACGACAGGCCGGAAAAGAAGCCAGCGGGTGCTCCCAGCCGGCCTAGTGCGATTGCCGTGTTGAACACCGCGCCCCCGACATAGGGAGCAAAGGCCGGCTCCCCCAGCGTGGTGGTGCGCGGCAGCATGTCGATGAGGGCTTCGCCGCAGCAAAGGATCATGGTGTCTTGGTCTCCGGCGGATAGATCACGCCCTTGCGGATGATGATATTTGCATAGAGCCTTGGCTCGCTGGTGGCGACGATCGCGTGCGCGGCCTTGACCCGTGCATAAAAGTCGGCGCCGGCCAGCGCAACCACCTTGCGGCCCGGCGCGCGTTTTGCACAGATCGCCTCCATCTCGTGATGAACGGGATCGGCGAGCGCGGGGTCACCCTTGACCGAAGCGCGAAACAGCGCCTCCGGCACCGCATCGTCCACCGGCAGCACGCTCAGTATGGCGTCGAGCACCGGGACCAGGGGGTGACCGTCGGCGCGGATCAGCCGATGCGCCTGCTCCTCGGCCGGGTAGTTGCCATCGACAAGGGCGATTTCGTCGCCGTGTCCCATGGCACGCAGGGTTGCCAGAAGCTCCGGACCGAGCAGCGCCGGTATTCCGATCAGCATCAGACGCTCCTGGAAATCGTGTTCGAACCGACGAGGAAGCGCTCTGAAAGCGGCAGGCTGGCGCCTCCGAGCGCGCGGGCGTGGATGCCGACCGTCCCCTCGCGAACCGTTGGAAGTTTCAAGCCTTCGCCGTCGATCTTGGCGATGGCCTCAGTGACGGCGTCGACCAGCCGCCGGCGCACTGTCAGCGGCATCCAGCCGTCAATGACCGCCGCCTCGAAATCGATGACTGCGGATGCCGCCACGATGGCGTAGGCCAATGCCTGCGAAGCGCTGGCGATCCAGTCGTCCAGTTCCGCGCCGATCTCGCCCCAGTCCTCGGGCGACGTCCACAGGTGCGAGGCTTCGACACCGCTCGCATTGAGCGCCTTTTCCAGCATGGCGATGGACGCCACGTCGATCAACTGGGTCGGCTTTCCATCAGGGCCGGGCACTGGCATGGAACCCAGCGCGCCTGCATTGCCTGTCGGGCCACCATAGAGGCGGCCATTGAGCACGATGCCGCCGCCGGCAAAGGCGCCGATGTAGAAATAAACGAAGTCGCGGGCGGCCCCGGCCTTGCCGAAAACAAGCTCCGCGCCGCATGCCGAGGTGGCATCATTCTGAAGATAGACCGGAAATTCGCACTGCAGCTGGATCTCGGCACGAATGTCGCGATGGCGCCATTCATCCATCACGTCCCGGGGCGCGCCTGCCGTATCGGCCCAGTTCCATAATTCGAACGGCATGGCGATGCCGAGCCCGGCAATGCGCTTGTTTTGCGCAGGGCTGAGATCTCCACGCATCTTCTCCATGCCCGAGGTGACGAATTCAACCGTCTCGCGCGGTGCTGGATAACGGTACGAATTCTGAAGCATCGACCGGACATTGCCGAGGAAATCGATCAGCACGAGTTCGGCGCTGCGGCGGCCGATCTTCAGGCCGATGAAATAGGCACCCTCGGGGTTCAGTGCCATTGGGATGGAGGGTTGGCCGATCTTGCCGCGCAACGGCGCCTGGCGCACCAGCAGGCTGTCATCCTCGAGCTCGCGCATGATGACGGACACGGTCTGAGCCGAAAGTCCGGTCATGCGGGCGATGTCGGATTTGGCCAGGCTCCCATGCTGGCGCACCAGAGAAAGCACGAGCCGCTCATTGTGGTCCCTCATGCCGCTCTGGTTGGTGCCGCGGTGAAGCCGGCTATCGGCTGCCTCGGGCGAACCGTGCCTAGCAATGCCGGTTTCCACCCTGTTCCTCCCGTTGTTTCCCCTCGATGCTTTTGGGCCAGAATGAGCGGTCAAAGCAAGGCTGTCAATAATAAATAAGAGTGATTTAATTATTGACAGCTCGTACGGTCTGGTGTCTGCTGGGACCAGGCATCCATGCTGGGATGGTTTGTCTGGATGCTTGTGTGGATGCCGGTTGGCCGGCACCCGAAATGGTTCCATTGGGAGGACAATCGTGACCGATACAAGAGTATTGAAAGCCACTGTTTTTGCCGCCACCGCGCTTGGCCTGATGACGTTTGCGCCGGCAGCGTTCGCTGCCAATGTCAGCGCTTGCCTGATCACCAAGACCGACACCAATCCCTTCTTCGTCAAGATGAAGGAAGGCGCTACGGCGAAAGCCAAGGAAATCGGCGTGGATCTCAAAGCCTATGCCGGCAAGGCCGAAGGTGACAATGAAGGCCAGGTCGCGGCGATCGAATCCTGCATCGCCGATGGCGCCAAGGGCATTCTCATCACCGCCACGGACACGGCGGCAATCGTGCCGGCCGTGAAGAAGGCACGCGATGCCGGACTTCTGGTGATTGCGCTGGATACGCAGCTCGAGCCCGCCGACGCTGCCGATGCGACGTTTGCGACGGACAATTTCAAGGCCGGCGAGCTCATCGGCTCCTGGGCCAAGGCGACCTTGGGCGACAAGGCCAAGGATGCGCACATAGCCTATATGGATCTGATCGCCAGCCAGCCGTCGGTCGATGTGCAACGCGACCAGGGCTTCATGAAGGGCTTCGGCATTGACATCAAGGATCCGAAGAAGATCGGTGACGAGACGGATCCGCGCAATGTCTGCCATGATCTGTCGGGTGGTAATGAAGATGGCGGCCATACCGCCATGGAGAACTGCCTGCAGAAAGATCCCAACATCAACGTCGTCTACACCATCAACGAACCCGCGGCTGCTGGCGCCTACCAGGCGCTGAAAGCCGTCGGCAAGGAGAAGGACGTGTTGATCGTTTCGATCGACGGCGGCTGTCCCGGCGTCAAGAATGTTACCGAGGGAGTCATCGGCGCCACCGCCCAGCAGTATCCGCTGCTGATGGCCTCGCTCGGCATTGAGGCGATCAAGGCTTTCGCCGACACCGGCAAGAAGCCGCAGCCGTCGCCTGGTCTGAACTTCTACAACACCGGCGTCACGCTCATTACCGACAAGCCCGCTGCCGGCATCGATTCCATCGATACCAAGGCAGGCCTCGCCAAGTGCTGGGGTTGATTTGACCTCGCGATCGGCTCAATCTTGAGACAACAATAAGAACAATTTAGTGTGGGGCGGCTTCAGCCGCTCCACCCATGAGGCGGGGAGGCCGAGTTGAGCGTTGAAACAACCAAAGTCAGCGGACCGCAGGAATTCGAGAAGACTTTAGCCGCGAGCGACAAGAGTGTCGCTTCGTTCGATACGCATTCCCGTACCGCTTTGGAGAGCGTCCAGCATCGGCTTCACAAAAGCCCTGCGATGGTGCCGCTGATCATCCTGCTCCTGTCGGTGATCCTGTTTGCCATCGTTGTCGGCGGGCGCTTCTTTTCGCCCTTTACGCTGACGCTGATTCTGCAGCAGGTGGCGATAACAGGCATGGTCGGCATCGCCCAGACACTGGTGGTGCTGACCGCTGGCATCGACCTTTCCGTTGGCGCCATCATGGTGCTGAGTTCGGTCGTCATGGGCCAGTTCGCAATGCATTATGGCGTTCCCGCGCCGGTGGCGGTCGCGGTCGGTCTGCTCGTCGGCGCGATCTGTGGCCTGATAAACGGATTTCTGATAGCCCGGGTAAAGTTGCCGCCCTTCATCGTCACTCTCGGCACATGGTCGATCTACGCGGCCGTCAATTTCATCTATTCGGGCAACGAGACCATCCGAAGCCAGGATCTCGAGGCGACGGCGCCCTTGCTGCAGTTCTTTGGCAGCTCGTTCAAGATTGGCGGCGCCGTCTTCACCTATGGCGTGCTTCTGATGCTGATCATGGCGGCGATCGCCTGGKATGTGCTCAATCACACCGCCTGGGGACGGCATGTCTATGCGGTGGGTGACGACCCGGAGGCAGCCGAACTGTCGGGTGTTCGCGTCGACCGGATGCTGCTCGCGGTCTATACGCTGACGGGCCTCATCTGTGCCATTGCCGGCTGGGCTCTGATCGGCCGCATCGGGTCGGTATCGCCGCAAGCGGGCCAGTTCGAGAACATCAATTCCATCACTGCCGTCGTGATCGGCGGTACCTCGCTGTTCGGCGGACGCGGCTCCATCCTCGGCACCATCTTCGGTGCGCTTATCGTCGGCGTCTTCGCGTTGGGGTTGCGGCTGTGGGGGACCGACCCGCAATGGACGCAATTGTCCGTCGGCGCCCTTATCATCGTCGCGGTCGGCATCGACCAGTGGATCAGGAAGATTTCGGGATGACCCAGGCTCAGGAACCTATCCTTACCGCGCGTGGCCTGGTCAAGCGCTATGGTCGCGTTACTGCCCTCGACAGCGCCGACTTCGATCTCTATCCGGGTGAAATTCTCGCTGTCATCGGCGATAACGGCGCCGGCAAGTCATCGCTGATCAAGGCGATTTCCGGCGCGGTTACACCCGACGAGGGCGAGATCCGGCTGGAAGGCAAGCCCATCGCTTTCAAGTCGCCAATGGAGGCGCGCGAAGCGGGCATTGAAACCGTCTATCAGAATCTGGCGCTGTCGCCGGCCTTGTCGATCGCCGACAACATGTTTCTTGGTCGCGAACTCCGCAGGCCGGGCTTCGTTGGGCAATGGCTTCGCATGCTCGATCGTCCGGAGATGGAGAAGCGTGCACGCGAGAAGCTCACCGAACTGGGTCTGATGACCATCCAGAACATCAGCCAGGCGGTGGAAACGCTATCAGGCGGCCAGCGCCAGGGCGTCGCGGTGGCGCGCGCCGCAGCCTTCGGCTCCAAGATGGTGATCATGGATGAGCCGACGGCGGCCCTTGGAGTCAAGGAGAGCCGCCGGGTGCTCGAGCTGATCCTCGACGTCAAGAAGCGCGGCCTGCCGATCGTGCTGATCTCGCACAATATGCCGCATGTCTTCGAGGTCGCCGATCGCATCCACATTCATCGGCTCGGACGTCGTCTCGCTGTCATCGATCCGAAACAATATTCGATGTCGGACGCTGTCGCCTTCATGACCGGAGCGAAAGTTCCGCCGGAAGCGGCGCTGGCGGCCTAGGGCAGGATGCGCCCACTTGCCAAATTGCCGCAGGCGAAGATGGTCGCGCTTCCGTCTAAATCGATTGAATATGTAAGGGGATGCATTAGCATGGGCTGGGAGGAACGGTGAAAGCCGGTATGATCATGGCAACCGCACGAGAGGCAGCATGACGCGCGCGATGACAACCGAAGCCCCCCAGCCCGCACTCGAAAATCCCGATCCCAAGACGCTCGCCGAAGAAGTCTTGATGTCCCTCAAATACAGGGTCGGCAAGGACACGACTGTCGCGACGCAATACGACTGGCTGACCGCCTCGATCAAGGTCGTGCGCGATCGCATCGTCGATCACTGGATGCAGGCGACGAAGGAAGCCTACGACCAGCAGGAAAAGCGGGTCTATTACCTGTCGCTGGAGTTCCTCATCGGCCGGCTGATGCGCGATGCCTTCTCCAATCTCGGCCTGATGGAGAATATGCGCGAGGCACTGTCGTCACTCGGCGTCGATCTCGATATCATCGCCGCGCTCGAACCGGATGCAGCCCTCGGCAATGGCGGCCTCGGTCGTCTCGCCGCTTGCTTCATGGAAAGCATGGCAACGGTCAATATTCCCGCGCATGGCTACGGCATCCGCTATGCCAATGGCATGTTCCGGCAGGAAATCCATGACGGCTGGCAGGTGGAACTGCCGGAGACCTGGCTGGACCACGGCAACCCCTGGGAGTTCGAGCGGCGCGAACGTTCCTTCGAGGTCGGTTTTGGCGGCTCGGTGGAATCGATTACCTCCAAGGACGGTCGGCTTGAGCGTCACGTCTGGAAGCCGACCGAACACGTTCTGGCCGTCGCCTACGACACCCCCGTGGTCGGCTGGCGGGCGCACCGCGTCAACACGCTGCGCCTTTGGTCTGGCATGCCGATCGATCCGATCCTGCTCGACAAGTTCAACGCCGGCGACCACATCGGCGCGCTCGCCGAAAGCAACAAAGCCGATGCCCTGTCGCGCGTTCTCTATCCCGCCGATTCCCACAAGGCCGGCCAGGAACTGCGGCTGCGGCAGGAG
>BFBZ01001961.1_pt1 | contig 12377 bp, 12 predicted proteins | sample 1888401 | NCBI WGS metagenome assembly BFBZ01 (sample SAMD00112614, study PRJDB3348) | symbiont metagenome | host: Chara braunii | reverse complement strand
GATCGACGACATGCTGGCGCCCTATGAGAGCGCCGGCCGGCTCACCGTGCTGCGCCGGCACGCGGTGGTCTCGGCCCATCGTGACGGCGACCGCATCACCGGCCTGACCTTTCGCGACCTCGCGACCGGCCGGCACATCGACATCGAAGCCCTGCTGGTGGTCGATGCCACCGAAACCGGCGAGCTCCTGGACCTCGCCGGCGTCGAGCACGTCATCGGCGCCGAATCATCAGCCGAAACCGGCGAACTGCACGCTCTGCCGGTAGCCGATCCCATGGATCAGCAAGCGCTGACCTGGTGTTTCGCCATGGACCATCTGCCGGAGGAGGATCACACCATCGCGCGGCCGGCGCGCTATGCCGAATTCCGCGACCTGAAGCTCGATTTCTGGCCGAACCGGCAATTCGACTGGACGGTGAGCAACCACGTCACCCACCAGCCGCTGAAGCGCGCCCTGTTCGCCGGCGACAGCGACGAAGATTATCTGTTCGATCTCTGGCACGCCCGCCGCATCGCCTGCCGGCGCAGCTTCGAGCCCGGCACCTATGCAAGCGACATCACGCTCGCGAACTGGCCGCAGATGGACTACTGGCTGAAGCCGGTCATCGGCGTCTCGCCGGAAGCGCGCGAAGCGGCGCTCGACGAGTGCCGCCAGTTCAGCCTGTCCTTTCTCTACTGGATGCAGACCGAGGCGCCGCGCCACGACCGGGGCTACGGCTATCCGGGCCTGCGCCCGCGCGGCGATGTGCTCGGCACGTCGGATGGCCTCGCCAAGCAGGTCTATTACCGCGAGGGGCGGCGGATCAAAGCCGAGTTCACCGTCAGGGAACAGCATATCGGCGTCGCCGCGCGGCCTGGAGCGACCGCCGCCGAGAGCTTCTTCGACAGCGTCGGCATCGGCGCCTATCGCATCGACCTGCATCCGCCGACCACGCGCGCGCGCGACACCGTCGACATCGACAGCTATCCCTTCGAGATCCCGCTCGGCGCATTGCTGCCGGTGCGCGTCGAAAACCTGCTGCCGGCCTGCAAGAACCTCGGCACCACGCGCATTACCAGCGGCGCCTATCGGGTCCATGTGGTCGAGTGGAGCATTGGCGAAGCGGTCGGGACCTTGGCGGCCTATGCCGTGAAGCACGGCGTGCCGCCGCGCGCGGTGCGGGCCGATGCCGGGCGGCTCGCCGACCTGCAGAGCCTGCTGGAGGACGTCGGCGCGCCGATCCGCTGGCCGCGCTTCGGCGCGCTGACGCCGAGTAGCCGGCGCGGCTATCGGCCGCCCCCGCAACTCTAGGCTCGCAGGTCCATGATGCTTGATGGTTTCGCCTATCAGACGGTCGATACCGGGGACGCCGCGATCCGGGTCGCGGTCGCGGGCTCCGGGCCGCCGCTGCTGTTGCTGCACGGCTATCCGCAGACCCATATGGCCTGGCACCGGATCGCCCCGGTGCTGGCGCGCGATTTCACCGTCGTCGCACCGGATCTGCGCGGTTATGGCGACAGCACGGTCTCGGCCCACCTTTCCGGGCCTCAAAGCATGGCGAAGCGAGCCTTGGCGCTGGACCAGGTCGCGGTCATGGCGCGGCTGGGCTTCGATCGTTATGCCGTGGTCGCCCATGACCGCGGCGCCAGGGTCGGCTACCGGCTGGCGCTCGACCGTCCCCGTGATGTCACGGCCTTCGTGTCGCTCACCGTCGTGCCGACCGTCGAGGTCTGGGAGCGGGTCGACATGGCCTTCGCCATGGGCGCCTGGCACTGGTTCCTGTTCGCCCAGGCTTTCGACCTGCCGGAGCGTTTCGTCGGCGCCGATCCCGACGACTTCCTCGACCGCACCTTGCGCAAGATGACCCGCTACCGCGACCGGTTGGCGCCCGAGGCGGTCGCCGCCTATCGCGCGGCATTCCGGCGCCCGGCCGTCCGTCATGCCATGATGAACGACTATCGTGCCGGCGCGACGATCGACCACGATCACGACAAGGCCGATCGCGCGGCGGGCCGAAAACTCGGTTGCCCGGTGCTCGTCACCTGGGAGGCTGGCCGCCACGAGACCGGCGAGACGCCGGCCGATATCTGGCGCGGCTGGGCCGACCATGTCGCGGGAGCGGCGATCGATGCCGGTCATCTGCAGGCCGAGGAAGCGCCCGACGCTGTCCTGGCATTGCTCATCCCGTTCTTGCGTCGCAACGCCTGACGTCCGGACCAGACCAAGACACCAAGAAACCAGAAGCCTGAGACCAAGAAACCAATGAGGAATTCCGCCATGTCCCGTCTCGTTGCCTCCGTCGCGGCCCTGCTGGGGCTCGTCCTGGTGCCCGCCCCGACGCTGGCGCAGCAGCCGCTGCTCGATCGCGCGATCAACCTGCATGTCGGTTTCGCCGCCGGCGGACCGGCCGATGTGCTGGCCCGGGTGGTCGCCGAAAAGCTGCGCGAGACCAACGGCCAGACCGTCGTGGTGGTCAATCGCGCCGGTGCCGGCGGCACGCTTGCCGCGGCGGCGGTCGCCAAGGCCGCGCCCGATGGCGCCAACCTCTTGCTGGTCACCAGTGGCCATGCCGGCGCGCCGGCGCTCTATCCCAATCTGAGTTTCGACAATCAGAGGGATTTCGCAGCCGTCATCGCGCTCGCCCAGTCGCCGATCGTCGTGCTGGTCAATGGCAAGTCGCGCTACCGGACCCTACAGGATCTGCTCGATGCCGCCCGCGCCAATCCGGGCAAGCTCAATTTCGGCACCGGCGGCGGCGGCGCCACCTTGACTGCCTTGTCGGCCATGCTGTTGCGCAAGGAAGTCGGCTTCGACGCCGTCGTCATCAATTTCCCGGGCTCGGGTCCAGCCAATGTCGCCTTGATGGGCAATGTCATCGACTTCCAGTTCGACACGCTGTCGGGCGCGGTCGGGCTTTTGGCTTCGGGCGACCTCAGGGCATTGGCGGTCAGTACCGCCACGCGCTCCAGCATCCTGCCCGACGTGCCGACGGTCGCCGAAGCGGTCAGGCCGGGTTTCGACGTCACCGGCTGGTTCGGCATCCTGGCGCCGGCCGGCACCGATCCGGCTTTGGTCGCGCGCCTGAACGCGGCGATCAACGCCGCGCTTCAGGCCCCCGATGTTCGCCAGAAGCTCGCCCTGCTCGGCATCGAGCCGATCGGCGGCGCACCGCAGCAATTCGGCGCGCTGATCGCCTCCGAGACCGTGCGCTGGGGCGGGCTGATCCGTGAACTGGGACTGCGGGTCGACTGACCTCGGTCATTCCCGGCCTGGGCTTTCAAGTCAACGCTGGCCCAGGGCCTCGAGCGTGGCGCGGGTGCGCTCGCCGCAAAGCCGGGCGCGGTCGATGACCGATAGCCCGGCATGGGCGGCGACGGGCGCTTCGATGCTGAGCGGGATCCCGGCCGGGAGCGCGGCGAGCAGGCCCGCGATATCGAGCTCGCCGTCGCCCGGATAGAACCGGTCGCCGCGCGCCTCCCGCCTGAGGTCGTCAGGAAAGGGCGGGTCGCGGCGCGCATCGCAGAGCTGGATATAGCTCAAGCGATCGGGCGAGACGGCGGCGAGGTCGGCGGCCTTGCCGCCCGAGCGCTGAAGATGCAAGGCATCGATCATGATGCCGGTGCCGGGAACCCCGGCGGTATCGATGACGGCTTGCGCCGCACCGATCGTATTGACCACGCAATAGGGGATGAATTCGAGCCTCGTGCCGAGGCCATGGGCCCGCGCGGTCTCGGCCAGCCTGGCGAAATTCTCGATCTGCCGGTTGGGCTCGGGGTCGTGGCCGATGGTCAGCACCTGGGTCGCGCCGAGCCGCGCCGCGGTCTCGGCAATGGCCGCGAAGGCGGCGGGGTCGGTATCCGCCGTCAGCCAGATCGCCTCGACGTCGAGGATGCTGACACCGGTCGCCGCCGTCTCGGCCAGGATGGCGCGGATCATCGCCTCCTCGCCGATGACGGGCACGATCCGGTCCGAGGCGGTGGGCGCGACGATCCTGAGGCCGACATGGTCGAAGCCGCCGGCCGCCGCGGCGCGGATGAGCTCGACCGGACCGGCATCGATGATTGTCAGGTGGGCCAGCGACAGCCTGCGCCGGGGCTTGGAGAACTGGGCCATGCGTGGATCCTCAGGCGATGAGCTCGAGGAGCTTATCGCAAAGCAGCTGGGGGTGGGTGACCATGGCGTCGTGCGGCGCCTTCAATCCCACATAGCGCCAGGACGCGTCGGCCTTGATCCGCGCGCGCGTCTCGTCGAAAAACACCATGCCGGGATCGTCGCAGGAAATATAGGAGCGCCGGGCGAGGCCCCCGACACCCCTTTTGAGCCTGATCGGTTGGGAATAGGTGCCGAATGGCTGGGCGCTCATGCGGCCGTCGAGCCAGGCGGCGTCGGTCTTGTCGGTCACGCCGAAATCGGCGGCGCTCAACGGCGGAATGTTCCAGTTCGGATCGGCGGCCGCCTTGGCATTGCGCTCGATGGTCGATTGTTCGCCGGCATATTTGTTCACCGTCTCGCCATCAAGGGGAAAGAAGGCGTCGAGCAGGATCAGGTGCGACACCCGTGCCGCGAGGAGTTCGACGGCCCCCGTGACGACGAAACCGCCATAGCTGTGGCCGACCAGCACGACGTCGTTCAGCTCTTCGTTCTCGATATGCTGCACGACGTCCTGGATATGGGTGTCGAGCACCACCGAACGCGCGATCAGGTGTCGCCTTTCGCCGAGCCCGGTCAATGTTGGCGCGCTGACCGCGTGGCCGGCGGCTTCGAGCCGCGGCTTGACCCGCGACCAGCACCAGCCGCCATGCCAGGCGCCGTGGACCAGCACGATCGGTGCGCGCCGTGGGGAAACCGGTTGTGCTGTCGCATCGCTCGCCAAGGCGGCAAGACCGAGGCCGCCGGCGACAACCATGTTGCGTCGGTTCATTGGATCGTCTCCCGTTTCGTTTGTTCCGGTTTGCGAAGGAAGCGTCACTTCACGAAGGACCAGTCGGTTGGCCGCATGACCACGCCGACATGGTCCTGTTCAAACTCGCGCGACTGCCGGATCCAGGCGGCCCATGCGGGAAAATCCTCCGGCCGGGATTCGGCCCGCGTCACCGACAGGACGTCGGGAAAGGACCAGAGCAGAATGACCTCGCCGCCATTGCGGAAGGCCACCTCATAGGCGCCGAGCAGGCTGAAGCCATAGGCCGTGCCGATCGCCTGGCGTGCCTCGCCGAGGCGGGCGAGATAGCCCGCGGCGCCGCCCGGTTTCAGGCGGATGGTCTGGTGCAGCACCACCGGCGCACGCCGGCCGCTGCCGATCAGCGCCTCGCGGGTCGGGGTATAGTCGGTGCCGACGAGCACACGGTCGAAGCCGCCGCTGCGTTCGCCATACCAGCGTTCCAGCGGCTTGTGGAACAGGTCCTGGTGGCTGTCGAAATGACGGCCGAAACCGTCCCAGCTGCCGGGGCCCTGCCAGAACGACACCATTTGCGGCCAATGCCCGGTCAGGAAGATCGGCACCCACATGGCGATCAGCTCGCCGCCGGCCGAGCCCTCGGCATTGCCCTCGCGGTGCACGATCTCGCCGAGCTGGTCGAGATAGCGGCTGTGGGCGCCCGGCGCGCGCACCGGATCGAGCGTTTCATGGAAATAGATCTGCATCGGTGCTTCCGTCGGCTCATATGATCAAATGTGCACAGAGCGCACATAAGAGCGATATACGCACAATGCAAAACATGCTGTCAAGCACCCACGGCAGACAGGCCGGCGGGCGGCGTGTCTTGAAAAAAGGAGCGATGGCTTGAACGAAGGAGCCGACGATCGCGCGGCCACGCCGGTCTCTTATCGGGCCGCGCAGTTGCGCCGATCTTGCGCTAGTGGCACCCTGGGTGCTGGACGGATCGAAGAACGGTGAAGCCGTCTTGGCTTATGTCGAGAAGGTGCTGACCCCACCCTGGGCGAGGGCGATATAGTCGAGATCGACAACCACCCCAGCCACAAGGCCCAAGGCACGCGCGCGCGGCCATTGCGGCCAAGGGCGCCAAGTTTATCTTCTCGCCGCCCTACTCCCCCAGTCGACGTGCCGACGATCGAAATGAAACGACGATACGCTGCATCAGAAAAAAGATCCTCTATTTCGACTTGTCAAGAGACGTTGCTCCTGGGGTCGGAGGCATCTTGGCACCTCTATTCACGACATCCGTGAGAAAATATAGAGCCCAGAAGACGGTGATCACCAGCATTGAAAGTAGAGCAAATACAACCGCGATCCCGCCTAGGCGCACATACCTAGCCACGAGCGGTAAGTCTTTCGTCCAAAAGAGGACCGTGTCCTTCAAAAGGCCGGCCACCACTACTGTGATAAGAGCGACCATCCCCAAGAAGCACAAGTAGCCGAGCAGGTAGCAGGTGAATTGCCTGAGTGTCAGGATCTCCCCGTCCAGCATGAGCTCTGCGCCCAATGGGCGGCGGTCCAAGTGTTGCCCCGGGGAGCCCATGGACACTGTTGCTAGTGCCCCGACCATAAACGGCACAGCCATGATTAGGAAATCGCGAGTAAATCTTAACAGGCCGCTTTCGCCAAAAATTGGTGGCGACGGATGCAAAAGCACAAAGACAAAGAATGAGACAATTGTGATGAGGGCTGGGAGTTTGAAATCGTACCGGCGTTTCTCTGGATGATCGATCTGCAGATAGCGAATGGGTGCGAGCAGGCGAAGGCGAGGGGGTGCCTTGCCTTGGCGAACATCAGTGAGGCCTATCCGGCGCGTGACCATAGCTCGTCCCGATCGACAATCTCTCGCATCTTAGCAAGCGTCTGGTCGCAAAATGTGGCGCGCCATCCCTTCCGCTCCCCAGGCAGCGTCACCATTTCCTTCGGGCACATAACCAAGTCGGCCGCTCCCTCAATGTCTCTGTGCAGAATCTCGCCTGACACCACCGACCCATTTGCATTGCGATAGTACGCTCGCGTCTCATAGCCACGGCCCTCCCAATAGGTTCGAAGCTGAGTTAGCCAGCCAGCTCGTTCCTTCTCGTCAGTGGGTGCCTGTTTCGCCGAAACCCGCACCTCGACGCTTGCGAGGTACTCTTCGTGCAAAACACTTGTCGGCCCGGCCAGTTCCTTCTTTTCAGAACGATTCACGAACACTAGTTGTGAGAGCGTCCGCTTCTGTCCAACGGACAAGTCCAAGGCGCGACCGACATCGGCAGCCAATTCCAATCGCGGCCGATATTTGTACTCGACCGGCTTGCCCTTGCCTTTCGCCTTGGCGGGGATATCTCCCGGGAACACGAAGCCATGGTCCTTAGAATAGCGGCGAAGCTGCCGGCAAAGGAGTGATTCAATATCTCGCCGCGTGATTGGCCGGACGGCTTCAACCGCGCATCGGTACTGCGCATCATCATACCCGTCCGCTGTTGGCAAGCGAATCACGACATGCGCGGTAGCAGCCCCCCGCTCGTCTTCATCGCCCTCAATTTCGCGGCCTGAGAATGTTTCAATGTTGACGACAGGAAAGCTCGTTGCCGTTTGGTCGATATGTTCAATAAGGACAAAAGCGTAGCGGCCAGTGCCGATGGTTTCGAGTTTCAGATCCTTGAGCCGTATCAGATCATATCCACGTCCTGCCGCGATGCGCTTCGCGTCGTCATCGTCCTCGGTCGCGCCGAAGAACTCGACGGCAGTTCCGGCTCTGAGGCGGGCTTGTAGGATGCCTAAGAGTTCTTCAGCGCCATGGGTCGGCGGGGCATGACCTTTTGCGTGAGAAACTGATTTTGAAATCAGCCAATTTAGAAGAATGTGCCGATCGTAGGTCTGCTCAGTATCAACCATTACTACTCCCCCGCCACGTGGAGGATCGCGCAGCCTGAGCTTGATCGCAATAGTCCTGTGCGCGCTGTGGATATCGCTAGTCCGCCCGGTCAGGAACAACGTGACGAAGGACCTGAGCGGTTGCGCCAATAGCTTCGTGCTGCATCAGTCACGCACCATCTGAAGACCGTGAACATCTCCACATTTGTCGCGCTCATGCCCACTGTTCCTCTTCAACGTGCTTGCCAATTCGCAAGCCAACGAATCGCCATGTATGGGCGGCTGCCAGGACAAGTAGTCCCCATCACGCCCGTTGATCTGTGGCCCGTGTCTCAAGGTGCGCGGCATCTATGGCTAAATCCGTATCGTCCTCCCAAATAACCACCGCCCCCGAATTTGCCACAACCGCCTGCGCGAACAGCGCGGGTGGCTCGAGAGGGGCCGGCACTTCATCCCTTATCGCAATCCAGTTGGAAAGATCGACACGCTCGGTGCTCCCGTCTCGTCATTCTAGGGCGAGTGTCGTTGCCCCAGCGATCGAGATCTTCGCAATGCGTCGTTCGCCGGACTTCATGCCCCTTCTATTCAGGACCATTGTCGACGAGCGCACTGGCCGCTCTAGGCATGCACGATCTGAGATTGCGGTCAGGTGCTTGAGGCCTTCCGCTACTCGCTTCACCTGAGACGCGTGCGGTTCCTCCCGCTGCTCGTCCCAGATTAGGTCCTCCAGTGTGGCCGAGATCGCCGCGCCGTCGGCATGGCAGGAGGCAGGGCTTGCAGGGAGATCCCTAAGTGCGCCCCGCTCGCGGGCATAGTCCTCGCGAATAGTGGCATCGACTTGCGGCGGCAGAGGGTCCTCGAGTTTCTCGGCGAGGTCGAGGATGCAGATCTGATCGACGCGCGTTGCGGGATAGGCATGAAGTGACGAGGCCTGCCCCACATTGCGCAAGTGCGCCGGCCTTTGTCCTATACCGCGCAATAGCGCTCCTGGATCGCCTTGTCGGCGAGCAGGGCCGCGGCGCTGCTTTCGTGGACCACCTCGCCCTGGTCGATGATCACGGCGCGGCTGGCGAGCTTCAGCGCCCATTCGACATTCTGCTCGACCAGCAGGAGCGTGACGCCTTCGTCGCGCAGCCGGCGGAACAGCGTGCCCATTTCCTCGACCAGAACCGGCATGATGCCTTCGGAAGGTTCGTCGAGCAGGATCATCTTCGGCCGGGCGATCATCGCGCGGGCGATCGCCAGCATCTGCTGTTCGCCGCCCGACAGGGTCGTGCCCTGCTGGTAGAGCCGTTCCTTCAGCCGCGGAAAACTCCGGGCGATCTCGTCGATGGCGCCGGCCATGTCGATCTTGCCCGGGGTGGCGACCAGCCCAAGCTGCAGGTTTTCCCGCACGGTGAGGCCCGGCACGATCCGGCGCTCTTCCGGCACATAGGCCAGCCCCAGCCGGAACCGGGCGTGCGCCGGCAAGCTGGTCAGGTCATGGCCGTCGAAGCGGACGCTGCCGGTCACCTTGGGCATCAGCCCCATGGCGGCGCGCATGGTGGTGGTCTTGCCGGCGCCGTTGCGGCCGACCAGCGCGACGATCTCGCCCGGCTGGACGGAAAGCGAGACGCCGTGCAGCACATGGCTCGCGCCGTACCAGGCGTTCAATCCTTGGATTTCAAGCATAGCCATCATTCTGTCCGAGATAGACGCGCCTGACTTCGGTATCGGCCTGGATCGCCGCCGGGCTGCCGTCGGCGATCACCCGCCCGTGGTGCAGCACCAGGATGCGATCGCTGAGGCCCAGGATCATCTTCATCTTGTGCTCGACCAATAGGATGGTGCGGTCGGCCGCCAGCGTCTCGATCAGCGCCACCATGTCCTTGGTCTCTTCCGGGCCCATGCCGGCGGTCGGCTCGTCGAGCAGCAGCAAAGCCGGGTCGGCGACCAGGGCAATGGCGATTTCGAGCGCCCGCTGTTCGCCATGGGCGAGAAATTTCGCTGTGCGGGCGCCCTTGGCGGCAAGCCCGACGGCCGCCAGCGCCGCCTCGGCCTTGGCGTCCAGTTCGCCGAGATGAGCGCGGTTGATCAGGATATTGTAGCGCGAGCGGAAGGCCTGCGCCGCCACCCGGACGTTCTCGTGCGCGCTCAGTTCGGGGAAAATATTGGTGATCTGGTAGGAGCGCGAAATGCCGAGATGGGCAAAGCGATGCTGCGGCGTGCCGGTCAGGTCGCGACCGCGGAAATGGATGGTTCCGGTCGACGGCGGCAGCACTCCCGACAGCACGTTGAAAAAGGTGCTCTTGCCGGCGCCGTTCGGGCCGATGATGGCGGTCACCTTGTTGGCCTCGAAGGTGGCGGTGACGCCTTCGAGCGCAACGAAACCGCCGAAGCGCCGGCCGATATTGTCGACGGTGAGGAGCGGCGTCGTCATCGCCCGGCCCTCCAGGTCAGCAGCGTGCCCCAGATCCCCTTCGGCAGGAACAGCACGCAGAGGACGAACATCGAACCGACAATGATCTGCCAGTGCGAGGTCCACAGCGAGGCGACATCCTCGACCAGCAGGAACACCAGCGCACCGACAAATGGCCCGAAGAAACTGCCGGCACCGCCGAGCAGGGTCATCATCACCACCATGCCCGAAGCGTTGTAATGCAGGGTGTCGAGCGGCACGATGGCGAGATGCAGCGCCGACAGCGTGCCGGCCAGGCCGCAGATCAGCCCGGACAGGACGAAGGCGATCAGCTTGGTCCGCTCGACGTCGTAACCGCAGGCGCGGGCGCGCACCTCGTTCTCGCGGATCGCCTCGATCACCGCGCCGAAGGGCGAGTTGAGGATGCGCGAGACGAACCACAGGGCGAGCGCCGCGAACACCATGATGACGTAATATTTGTTGACCGGGTCGAGGAAATCGACCGACAGGCCAGCCAGCTCGAGCTTGCTGACGGTGAAACCGCGCAAGCCGTTCTCGCCACCGGTCCAGGCCGAGGCCTGCAGCGCGGTGTAATAGACGAGCTGCGACAGGGCGAGCGTCACCATCGAGAAATAGATGCCGCGGGTGCGGATCGACAGCGCCCCGATGATGAGCGCCAGCAGGCCGGAGACCAGGATGCCGGTGGCGACCGCCGCGTACCAGGGCAGGCCGAAATGGGCGATGGCTATGCCGGTGACATAGGCGCCGGCGCCGAAAAACGCGGCATGGCCGAAGGATAGAAGGCCGGTATAGCCGAACAGCAGATTATAGCCGACGGCATGGATGCCGAAGATCAGCACGTTCACGGCGAGCGCCTTGGACGGCAGGATCCAGGGCAAGAGGCAGAGCGCGACGACGCAGAGCGGCACGCGCCAGCGGGTGAAGGCCGCGGCGAGCCCGCCGGCGGGCCTGGAGGGCGCGGGCCCCGTTTCGATGGCTGTCGTCTCGATCGCCATGGCCGGTTTGTCGGTCATGCGCCACCACCCGTCTTGCCGAATAGGCCCTGGGGCCGGATCAGCAGCACCAGCGCCATCAGGGCGAACATCACGATGGTTGCCATCTCGGGCGCGACGAGCGCGGTCAGGCTGACCGCGATGCCGACCAGCAGGCCGGCGACGACGGCGCCGACCAGCGAGCCGAGGCCGCCGATGACGGTGACGACGAAGGCTTCCGCCAGCACCAGCGAGCCCATCTCCGGATTGACGTTACGCATCGGCGCCGACAGCACGCCGCCGAGCGCGGTCAGGCCGACGCCGAGGCCGAAGACGACCAGCCAGAGCCGGCCGATATCGACGCCCAGCACACGCATGATCAGGGGATCGCGGGCGCCGGCCCGGACGATCAGCCCGAAGCGGGTCTTTTCCAGGCCGAGCCAGAGCGCCAGCAGCACGACGGCGACCACCGCCACGACGAACAGCCGATACACGGGGAAGAAGCCGATGCCGAGATCGACCACGCCCTGCAGCGCCTGGGGTGTCGAGAACGGGATGCCGTCCGATCCGAAGATGATCCTGACGGCTTCGACCAGCACATAGCCGAGCCCGAAGGTGAGCAGCAGCGGATCGTCGGGCGAGCGCTTGTAGAGCGGCCGGATCAAGAGCCGCTCGATGGCGACGCCGAACAGGCCGATGGCGATGGGCGCGACGATCAGCGCCCACCAGAAGCTGCCGGTGAGCGAAGCCACCCACAGGCCGGCATAGGCGCCGACCATGAACAGCGCGCCATGGGCGAAGTTCACGATGCCGAGCATGCCGAAGACGATGGTCAGTCCGAGCGCGACCATGATCAGGATCGCACCGAGGGCGACGCCCGCGACGAGCTGCATGGCGATGAGTTCGACGTCCATTCGGGCGCGCCTCCGTGGATCAGCCGGAGATCAGGCCGGGAAGCCGAGTTCGGCACAGCTGCGCAGGGCCGCCTCCGAACCGGTTTCCTCGACCAGTACGTTGAACAGGTCCATGTCGCTCTTCATGTCGGCCTTCTTCTTCGACTCGAGCACCAGCACCGATTGCACCGACTGGTGGTCGCAGGCGCGATAGCTTTGCGGGCCCTTGGCGATGTCGTATTTCAGGCCTTCGAGCGCCTTCACCACCTTGTCGGTCTCGGTGCCGCCGGCCGCCTGCATGGCGAGCAGCAGCGAATAG
>BFBZ01001960.1_pt1 | contig 12380 bp, 11 predicted proteins | sample 1888401 | NCBI WGS metagenome assembly BFBZ01 (sample SAMD00112614, study PRJDB3348) | symbiont metagenome | host: Chara braunii | reverse complement strand
CCACCGCCGCGATCAGCACCCGCCTCGGCCAGCCGTCGCGCATGACGTTCATCACCAACTCGACCGAGATATTGGTGTTGCGCCGCATGACCATGGCGCCGCCGACGAAGACCAGCACCATCAGCAGGTAGCGCGCGATCTCCTCGGTCCAGGCCAGGCTGTCGTTCAGCACATAGCGCGTGAAGAACTGCAGGAAGATGATGAAGGCGAGCGCCCAGAACAGGCCGATCGACAGCCAGTCCTCGAGGTAATATTCGACCGTCACCACCTCGTCCTCGGCGACGATCAGATGGACGTCCTCGGCGGGCTCCGACGGCGCTCTCGCGATGTCTGTCATGGCGGCGTTCCTGGGATCGGCATGCGTCAAGGGCTGAGGGCGGCGGCTCGAAACGGGCCGGCCACGGCGGATGCGGCTTCGCGAGCAGCGTCGGAAGAGCGGCGGCGAACCGGCGCTCTTCCGCGCCGTGTCAGGTTGCGGGGGCGAGGGCCTGCAGGGCGTCATATTCGGCGCGCGACCAGCCGGCGCCGGCCGCGGCATCATTGTGCAGGGGAATGGCGACCGCCCGGAAGGCGGCACGATCCGGCTCGATCACGGTCTTGCCGAGCTTCCTGAACTCGTCGGCCAATTGGCCCTCAGAGGTGCGGATGGCTTCCGAAGCCCGCGCCGAGGCCTGCATCAGCACCTCCTGGAAGATCGCCTTCTCGGCATCGCCGAGCTTGCTCCAGACATGGCTGCCGACGACCGAGACGAGCGATTCGGCGATATGGCCGGTCAGCATGATATGACTCTGAACTTCGTAGAACTTCTTGGCCATGATGGTCGGCAGGGGATTTTCCTGGCCGTCGACCGTGCCCTGCTGCAGCGCCAGATAGACTTCGGCGAAGGCGATCGGCGTGGCATTGGCGCCGACCGACTTGGTGAACATCAGGAACAGCGGCGCTGGCGGCACCCGGAGCTTCATGCCGCGCATGTCCTCGGGCTTGTTGATCGCCTTGTTGGCCGTGACATGGCGCGCGCCGTAATAGGTCAGCGACGCCACCTTGTGGCGAGTGCGGCCCTCGTAGCCGGCGGCGATCTGCCGGAACAGCGGCGAGTCGCGATAGGCCTTCCAGTGATTGTAATCGCGCAGCACATAAGGCGCGTTGGTGATGGCGATCGGCTTGTGGATCGAACCGGCAAAGGCGACGCCGGTATAGATCATGTCGACGGTGCCGAGGCTCAGGCCCTCGTTGATCTGGTTCTCGTTGCCGAGCTGGGACGCCGGGAAGACGTCGATCTGGTATTTGCCGTTGGTGCGCTTGGCGATCTCCTGCGCGGCCCATTGCGCCTCGGTGTGATAGGCCTCGTTGGTCTCGTAGACATGCGCCCATTTCAGCTTGGTGGCCTGGGCGCGCAACGGGGTGGCGGCGAAGGTCGCGAGCCCCGCGCCTGCGATCAGCGCGTTTCGGCGATTGATGATCATCGAATATCCTCCCTTGTGTTTTCTGCCTTGTGTTTCCTGGGCTCGGGCGGTTGACCCGCCACTGGTTGCGCGGCGTCCCTTTGCGGACGCCCGGCATGATTCAGGCAACGAAGCGCTGGATGGTCGCGACATCCTCCTCGAAATGGTCGGGGTTGATCCGGCGGATCTCGGCGAGATTGACGTCGAGGCCGGTAATGTGACGCGCCATGGCCGCGGCGGCGGCATCGGCATCACGCGCCTCGATCGCGTCGAGGACCGCCTGGTGCTCGCCGATGGCCCGCGCGATGCGGCCCGGTTGCGGCAAGGTCAGGCGCCGGTAGCGATCGACCTGCAGCTTGACGTTCTGCAGCAGGGTCCAGATGCCGGGCAGCCGGCCGACCCGTGCGATCGCCTCGTGGAAGGCCTCATCGGCCAGATGGAAAGCGTCCTGTTGGCCCGCCTCCAGGGCCTCGGCCTGGCGGGCCAGGATGGCGCGAAGCTCGATGATCTGGCTCGGCGTCGCATGGGTCACCGCCGCCCGCACCGTGACCTCTTCGAGCGCCTTGCGCACGACGATGCTCTCGGCGAGGGCCGACAGGCTGATGCGCGAGACATAGGTGCCGGCCTTCGAAACGACGTCGATCAGGCCTTCGCCGGCAAGCCTCAGGATGGCCTCGCGCACAGGCGTGCGGCTGACCCCATGGGCAAGCGCGATGGCCTTCTCATTGACCTGCGAACCGGGCTTGCGGGCGAGCGAAACGATGTCGTCTCGCAGCGCCAAGTAGACCGTCTCCGCGGCCGTGCGGCCACGCGGCACCCTGCCCGATCGTGGCTCATCATTCGACATCGCCACCTGCTCCTCCCAGGAGCCGGAGCATGTATGCCTTATATATAAGACGCAAGTGCGAATTGCGCCGACCACCATTTTTGCGCGCGCCGCCGGTCCGCTCAGCCGGCGATCACGCCCTTGCGAATGAGGAAACAGCCATAGGGCCTGGCATCGCCGACCTGGACGACGGCGAAGGCCTGTTCGGCCGCCGCGTAGAAATCAAAGCGTTCGATACCGGCCATCGCCAGGGGCCGGCCGGCGATCCGGTCGATCTCGGCCTGCACCTCGCGCTGAACTTCGGGAACCGCAGCGGGATCGCCGACCACCTGCATGCGCCGGACCGGATCGGGTTCGAAATCGTCGACCGGCAATAACGACAGGATGGCTCTCGCCGCCCGCGCCATGTCGAGCCCGGGCAGGCGCACCAGACGCCCCGATGTCGTCGCCCCCGCGATCCTTTCCGCCGGGTGATTGGCATCGACCAAAGCGAGGTCGTCGCCATGGCCCATGGCGGCGAGGATCCAGAGGAGATCCGGTGTCAGCAGCGGGTCCAAACCCCTGAGCATCATGGCATCCTGTCGCAAGCGGTCTGATCGAAGCCGAAATCGGGTGCGTAGGACATGGCGGTCATGCCGGCGTCGGCGCATGGGCGGGCAGCAATCCGGCAATCTTCAGATCGCTCCAGAGCCCCGCCGGAATCGGCCGCGCCAGCGTGGCGACATTCTGCCTGATCTCCTCGGACCTTACCGCGCCCAGCACGATGGATGCGACCGCCGGATGGGCGGCAGGAAAGGCCAGCGCCGCGTGGGGCAAGGTCGTTCCATGGGCCTTGCAGATGGCCTCGATCCGGCTGGCGCGCGCGAGCATGGCGGGCGGAGCCGGCGCGTAATTATAGAAGGCACCGGGCCGGGGACCGGTGGCGAGAATGCCGGAATTGAACACGCCGGCCAACAGCACGGCGATGTTGCGCGCCTCCGCCAGCGGCAGGAACGTGTCGAGCGCCCCCTGCTCCAGCAGCGTGTAGCGGCCGGCCAGCATCATCACGTCGAAATCGCCGGCATGGGCGAAACGCTCGCACATCGCGGCCTCGTTGACCCCGACGCCGATCGCCTTGACCACGCCCTCGTCGCGCAACCGGACCAGGGCCCGGTAGGCGCCGGCCATGGCGGTCGCGAAATGCTCCTCGACGGCGTCGCCGTGGGTCCAATGGTCGATGTCGTGGATCAGGAGGATATCGACATGGTCGGTGCCAAGCCGGATCAACGACTGTTCGAGCGAGCGCAGCGCGCCGTCATGGGAATAGTCGATGACCGCCCGATGCGGCAGGCCGCCGACATAACCGGAGCCATCGGCCCTCGACGCGCGCGGATCCATCCAGCGGCCGATCTTGGTCGACAGGATGACCTGGTCGCGCGGCACCGACCTCAACGCCGCACCGATCCGGTGTTCCGACAGGCCGTGGCCATAGAGCGGCGCGGTGTCGACCAGATTGATGCCGGCGCCGAGCGCCGCCGCCACCGCGCCCTGCGCCGTCGCCTCGTCGAGCTTCTGGTAGAGATCGCCCAGCGGCGCGCCGCCGAAACCGATCAGTGTCGGCGCGAGCTGTTCGCCGATGCGCCGGCGCGGCAGCACGGATAGCGGACCAGCCGGAATGGATTGAGGATCGGGCGCGCTCACAGGCATCATCTCGGATCGATCGGCAGGACCGGCAAAGCAAGCTCCCGTTCAATCCAGGCCGCAAGGCTGAACAGCGCGGCTTCGTTGCGGCTATGCGCCAGGATCTGCACGCCGACCGGCAAGCCGTCAGGGGCAAAGCCGATGGGAATCGAAATGGCCGGCAGGCTGGTCATCGACCAGATCGCGGTGATCGAGATCCAGTCGAGATAGGAGGTCGAGGCGATACCCTCGATCTCCGCCGGGTAGAGCGTCTCGACTGGGAAGGGCATGGCCTGGGTCGCCGGGCAGACCAGGAACTGATGCTCGTCGAGAAAGTCGGTGGTGCGGCGAAAAAGCTCCGAGCGATAACGATGGGCCTCGGCGAGCGTTGCGCCAGCCTGATCGCGGCCCCGGTCGAGATCCTCGAGCACGGCGGCGGGAAACTTGTCGCGTTCGGCCGGCAGGAACGGCTTCCAGGCTCCGAAGAAGCCGGCGCCGCGCAAGGCACGGAAGGCTTCCATCGAACCGGTGACGTCGGGCGCGCCCATGGTAACGGCGACGCCGGCCCTGGCCATATGCCGCGCGAAGGCATCGAGCGCCGCACGGATCGGGGCGGCGACCGGCAGGATGCCGAGATCCGCCGAGATCGCCATCCGCCGTGGCTTGCGGGGGGCCAGCGCGGCATCGAGAAACGGCGCCTCGATGGTTTGCGAGGTCAGGAGATCGCCGGGATCGAAACCGACCATGGCATCGAAGAACAGCGCGAGATCGACGACGTTGCGCGCCATCGGCCCCTCGACGGCGAGCGTGTCGAAAGGATCGGCCAGGCGCTTGCGCGGCACCCGGCCGGGCGTCGGCCGAAGCCCCGCGACATTGCAGAACGCCGCGGGTATGCGCAGGCTGCCGCCATAGTCGTTGCCATGGGCGAGCCAGGCCTCGCCGGTGGCGAGCGCCACCGCCGCCCCGCCCGACGAGCCGCCGCAGGTCAGCCTGAGGTCATAGGGGTTGCGGGTCGTGCCGAGCACGCGGTTGGTGGTTTGCGCGCCGCCAAGCTCGGACAGATTCGACTTGCCGAGCACGACGGCGCCGTTGCGCTCGATCAGCGCGACGGTGCGGTCGGAAACCTCGGCCACCCGGTCCTTGAACAAGAGCGTGCCGCCGGTGGTGCGGACGCCGCCGACGTCATTGTTGTCCTTGACCACGATCGGCAGGCCGGCCAGCAGGGTCGCCTCGCCCGCCCAGCGCGCCCGGTCGGCGGCGGCGGCCTGCTCGCGCGCCCGATCGAGACAGAGCGTCGGCACGGCATTCACCTGGGGCTCAATGGTCGCGATGCGCCGCGCCGCCGCCTCGACCAGTTCGAGCGACGTCACTTCGCCGCGCAGGAGAAGATTGCGCGCCGCGAGCGCATCGAGCCGGATCAGCTCGCTGGAGCACGTATCACTGGACATGGACGGCCTGCGTCACGGTGGGGATTGCGCATGAATTGCGGACGATCAGCCGGGGCGCCATGACCATGGTCGCCCCGGCGGCGGTATGCGCGCCGGAAATGCGCTCGACCACCAGGTCGAGCGCCGCCTCGCCCATGGCGCGGACCGGCTGGGCGACCGTGGTCAGCCGGGGCGTCACGGCTTCCGCCCAGGACAGATCGTCGATGCCGACGATCGACACATCGCCCGGGCAGCTCAGGCCGAGATCGGCGAAAGCCCGCAAGGCGCCGATGGTCATCAGATTGTTGGTGGCGAGGATGGCCGTCGGCGGCGCCATGCCGCGCAACAGGTCGACGGCCGCGTCATAGGCCGCCTGTTCCTGGAAATCGGCATCGCGCACCAGCGCCTGATCGAAACCGAGACCGGCAGCGAGTAGCGCCTCGCGGTAGCCCTGCAGCCGATCCGCCGCCGTGCGGACGATTTCCGGGCCATTGATCAAGGCGATGCGCCGGTGGCCGTGGCCGGTGATATGGGCGGTCGCCTCATAGGCCGCGCGGTGATTGTCCAGGACCACCGCGTCATAGCCGAGCCCGTCCATGGCGCGGTCGACCAGCACGACAGGAATTTCCAGCGCGGCCAGCAGGGCCGCACGGTTCATCGAGACGGCACCGGTCGGCGCCAGGATCAGGCCGTCGATGCGCTGCGAGCGCAACATCCGCAAATGCGCCTCTTCGCGCTCGACCCGTTCGTTGGAATTGCACAGGAGGACCAGATAACCGCGCGCCGCCGCGGCATCCTCGACCGCCTCGAACAGGTCGGAAAAGAACGGGTTTGTGATGTCGCCGACGATCAATCCGATCAGCCGGCTGGAGCCCTTGCGCAGACTGCGCGCGGCGGCGTCGGGCGCATAGCCGAGCTTGTCGACGGCGGCGCGGACCCGGGCCAGCAGTTCCGGGCTGACCCGCCCTGCATTGTTCAGCGCATTCGAGACCGTGGCGACCGACACATTGGCCAGTCGCGCCACGTCGCGGATCGTCGCCATGACACCCCCTCAATCGAGCGGAGGCCGCTCTCTGAAACGATACAAACGTCTCACGCAATCTTTCCCGAGCTCGCGACAAATGACAAGCCCGCGGCTAAAAACATTTGACTTGTGCCGCACATTCATCTGTGACAGCGTAATTGAAACGTTTTACAAAAAGCATCGCGGGAGGGTTCGAGACATGGCACGGCAAGACTTGGCACGGCAAGACAACGCAACCATCCCGGCATCGGCGTAACCGCCATGCTCGGCTATATCCTGCGCCGGCTGGCAGCGACCGTTCCCGTTCTGCTGTTCGTGGCGCTCCTGGTCTTCTTCCTGCTGCGACTGACCCCGGGCGACCCGGCGATCCTGATCGCCGGCGATCAAGCGACGTCGGCGCAGATCGAGGACATCCGGCAGAAGCTCGGCTTCGACCGGCCGCTGACCGAACAGCTCCTGACCTATGCCGGCCAACTCGCCCGCGGCGACCTCGGCAGCTCGATCTTCTCGGGCATGGCGGTAACCCACCTGATCGGCATGCGGGTCGAGCCGACCGCCATGCTGGCGCTGGTCGCCATCGTGCTGGCCCTTGCCATCGCGATACCCCTCGGCACGGTCGCCGCGGTCAAGGCCGGCAGCCGCTTCGACCGCGCGGTCATGGCCTTCGCCATGCTCGGCTTTTCGTCGCCGGTCTTCGTCATCGCCTTCCTGCTGGTCTATGTCTTCGCGCTCGGCCTCGGCTGGTTCCCGACGCAAGGCTATGTGCCGCTGGCCCAGGGCCTCTGGCCCTGCCTCAACAGCCTGGCCCTGCCCGGGCTGACCCTGGCGCTGCTCTATGCAGCCCTGATCGCCCGGATCACTCGCGCCAGCCTGCTGGAGGTGCTGTCCGAGGACTATGTCCGCACCGCCCGCGCCAAGGGCCTGCTGCCGGGCCGGGTCATCCTGCGCCACGCCCTGAAAAACGCCGCCATTCCGATCGTCACGGTGGTCGGCGTCGGCATCGCGGCATTGCTCGGCGGCGTGGTGGTGACCGAGACCGTGTTCAACATTCCCGGCCTCGGCCGGCTGACCACCGACGCCATCCTCAGGCGCGACTATCCGGTCGTGCAGGGGCTGATCCTGGTGTTCTCGACCATCTACGTCCTGATCAACCTCCTGGTCGACCTCAGCTATGTGCTGTTCGACCCGCGCGTGCAGTATTGAGGCCGCCATGGCGATGACCGAAACCACCGGCCATGCCATGCGGCCGACATCGCGGGCGATGCGCCGGCTTCGCGCGCTCGGGAAATTCCTGCGCGGCCAGCCGGTCATCATGGCCGGCGTCGTAGTGCTCGCCTGCTTCGTCGGGCTCGCCGTCGCCGCCGCCTTGTTCCTGCCCGACCCCGCCCGGCTCAACCCGATCGTCCGCCTGCGGCCGCCGAGCCTCGACCACCTGTTCGGCACCGACCAGCTCGGCCGCTCGACCCTGTCGCGCACCCTCAACGGCACCACGGTCTCGCTCACCGTCGGCGCGCTCGTCACCCTGGTCACCACGGTCTTCGGCCTGGCGATCGGCCTCATCTCGGGGTTCACCCGCTGGCTCGACAGCGTCGTCATGCGCATCATGGACGGGGTCATGGCGATCCCCGGCATCCTGCTCGCCATCGCGCTGATGTCGCTGTTCGGCTCCAGCGTGCAGAACGTCATCGTCGCCATCAGCATCGCCGAGATCCCGCGCATGGCGCGGGTGGTCAGAAGCTCGGTGCTGGTCATCCGCGAGCAATTGTTCGTCGAGGCGGCGACGACCAACGGCACGCGCCTGCCCCGACTGCTTATCCGTCACGTCCTGCCCAATGTCGCAGCCCCGGTCATCGTCCAGGCCACTTACGTGTTCGCTTCCGCCATGATCGTCGAATCCGTCCTGTCCTTCCTCGGCGCCGGCACGCCGCCGACCATTCCGAGCTGGGGCAACATGCTGGCCGATGGCCGCCAATATCTGCAGCGCGCGCCCTGGCTCGTCGCTTTCCCGGGCGTGGCGCTGGCGCTGCTGGTGCTGACCGTCAACGTGCTCGGCGACGCGCTGCGCGATGCCCTCGACCCGCGCCTGGCGCGGCGGCCACGGAATTGAGGGCGCGATGAGCAAGCCGCCTCTCCTCTCCGTCCAGAACCTGACCGTCTCGGTGCGCAGCTCGGTCGGCTGGACGCCGATCGTGCGCGACCTGAGCATCGAGGTCGCGCCGGGCGAGACGCTGTGCCTGGTCGGCGAATCCGGCTGCGGCAAGAGTTTCACGGCGCTGGCCGTGATGGGCCTGCTGCCGCGCGGCGCCCGCATCGACAGCGGCCGGATCCTGTTCGACGGGCAGGACATCGCAAGCTTCGACGAACCGGTGATGCGCGATCTGCGTGGGCGCGACCTCGCGATGATCTTCCAGGAGCCGATGACCTCGCTCAACCCGGTGCTGACCATCGGCGAACAGGTCGGCGAAACCCTGATGCGCCACGAAGGCCTGTCGGGACGCGCGGCGCGCAGGCGCGCGCTCGAGCTGTTCGAGCGGGTGCGGATTCCGGATGCCGCGCGCCGCATCTCGGCCTATCCGCACCAGCTCTCCGGCGGCATGCGCCAGCGGGTGATGATCGCCATGGCGCTGGCGTGCAAGCCGAAGCTCTTGATCGCCGACGAGCCGACCACGGCGCTCGACGTGACCATCCAGGCCCAGATCCTGGCGCTGATGGCGGAGATCCGCGAGGAACTCGGCACCGCCATCATCTTCATCACCCATGACCTCGGTGTCGTCGCCGAGGTCGCCGACCGGGTGGCGGTGCTCTATGCCGGCAAGGTCGTCGAAGAGACCGACGTGTTCGCGCTGTTCGACGATGCCCGCCATCCCTATACCCGCGGGCTGATGCGCTCGACGCCCAGGCTGACCGCCGGCCAGGCTCATGACGCCGCGTTCCGGCTGACCGAGATCCGCGGCACCGTGCCGCCGCCGACCGACCTGCCGGAGGGTTGCTCCTTCGCGCCGCGCTGCGACCGGGCAAGCGAGCGCTGCCGGCTCGATCCGGTCCTCGCCATCGGTCTCGACGGACGCCAGGTCGCCTGCTGGCATCCCCATGAGAATGCCGCCGGCATGCCCTCGAGCCAGCGAGCCGCGTCATGACGCCGGTGCTTTCCGTCAGCGGCCTGTCCAAGCATTTCCCGTTCCGGCGCGGCCTGTTCCGGGCCAAGGGCACGGTCCGGGCAGTTGACGACATCTCGTTCTCGCTCGACAAGGGCGAGACGCTGGCAATCGTCGGCGAATCCGGCTGTGGCAAGTCGACGGTCGCCCGGCTGATCCTGCGCCTGATCGAACCGACCGCCGGCATCATCCGGCTCGGCGGCGACGACATTACCCGGGCTTCGGGCGAACCGCTGCACCGCGCCCGGCGCAACATGCAGATGGTATTCCAGGATCCCTTCGCCTCGCTCAATCCACGGCTCACCGCGCGCGACATCGTCGCCGAGCCGCTGATCAATTACGGCGTCGCCGAGGGCGAGGCGCTCGATGCCCAGGTCGCGGCCCTGTTCGAGCAGGTCGGCCTGGCGCGTTACCAGGCCGACCGCTATCCGCACGAGTTCTCCGGCGGCCAGCGACAGCGCATCGGCATTGCCCGGGCACTGGCGCTCGATCCGAGCCTGGTCGTCGCCGACGAGCCGGTTGCAGCACTTGATGTCTCCATCCAGGCCCAGATCCTCAACCTGATGCAGGACCTCCAGCATGCACGCGGCCTCGCCTACCTGTTCATCAGCCACGACCTGAGCGTGGTCGAGCATGTCAGCCGGACGGTCGCGGTGATGTATCTCGGCGCCATCGTCGAGATCGCGCCGCGCGACGCCTTCTTCCGCGAGCCGTTGCATCCCTATTCGCGTGCGCTGATCGACAGCGTGCCGATCACCAATCCACGCCAGCGCGGCACGCGCCGCCTGCTGCAGGGCGAGATCCCCAGTGCCAGCGCGCTGCCATCAGGCTGCCGCTTCCGCACGCGCTGTCCGCTCGCCACCGCCATCTGCGCCGAGACGGCGCCGCCACTCGAGGAGAAGCGCACCGGCCATCGGGTCGCCTGCCATCTCGTGGCGCCGGACATACCGCCGAAGGCAACAGGCGGAGCATGACAATGACGAAGACACGAGGGAGTGAGACATGACGACGTTGAGAGGCCGATTGAAGACGGCGCTGCTCGCCGCGGCCGTGGGCATCGCGGCCGGCACCATCGCCGCTCTGCCGGCCATGGCCCAGACGGTGCTGAAGGTGCGCCCGTTCGGCGACCTGAAGACCATCGATCCCATGGTGACCTCGGACTACATGGTCCGCAACCACGCCTACATGGTCTATGACACGCTGTTCGCCCAGGACGAGCACGGCGTGATCAAGCCGCAGATGGTCGAGCGGTTCACCACCTCGGCCGATGGCCTGACCTGGACCTTCGTGCTGCGCGACGGCCTGAAATTCCATGACGGCGCTCCGGTCACCTCGGCCGACGTGGTCGCCTCGCTGAAGCGATGGGGCGAACGCGACGGCCTCGGCCAGCAATTGCTCGCCCATACCGCCTCGCTCGCCGCAACCGATCCGAAGACCGTCACCCTGGTGTTGAAGGATCGCTGGGGCTTGGTGCTCGATGCCCTGGGCAAACCGAGCTCGATGCTGCCGGTGATCATGCCGGAACGGATCGCGCAGACGCCGTCGAACCAGTCGATCACCGATCCGACCGGTTCCGGGCCGTTCATGATGGTCCGGGCCGAATGGTCGCCGGGTGCCAAGATCGTCTATGTCAGGGCACCGACCTATGTGCCGCGCACCGAGCCACCGAGCGGGCTCGCCGGCGGCAAGCGCGCCAATGTCGACCGGGTCGAATGGCTGGTCATCCCGGACGCCCAGACCGCGCTCAACGCATTGCAGGCGGGCGAGATCGACATCTTCGAGGAAATGCCGCCGGATATGCTGACGCTGGTCAAGGGCAATCCCAGGATCGCGGTGGCCAGGCTGTCGGCGCTGCAAGGGGTGATGCGGTTCAATCAGCTGCAGCCGCCGTTCAACAATCCGAAGCTGCGCCAGGCGATCCTCAGGCTGGTCGACCAGGAGCAGACGTTGCGCGCCTATGTCGACGACAAGAGCCTCTACACCGTCTGTCCGTCATTCTACATGTGCGACTCGCCCTATTTCACCAATGCCGGCTGGCGCGCGCCCGACGTTGCGGCGGCCCGCCAGATGGTGCGCGACAGCGGTTACGACGGCACCAGGATCGTCGTCCTCGACGCCACCGAGACGGCGCTGAGTCCGGCCACCCAGGTTGTCGCCCAGGCGATGCGCGAGATCGGCCTGAACGTCGACTACCAGGCGATGGACTGGGGCACGCTGTCGAGCCGGCGGACCAGCAAGAACCCGGTCGGCCAGGGCGGCTGGTCGGTGTTCATGTCGGGCCCGGCATCACCCGACATGGCCGAGCCGGTCGGCCATCTGGCGCTGCGCTCGAATTGCGACGCCGCCTGGTTCGGCTGGCCCTGCGACGAGGCCATCGAGAAACTGCGCGCCGCCTTCACCATGGTGCCGGACCTGGAAGGCCGTCGGGCCATCGCCCGGCAGATCCAGGAGCGGGCGCTGGAGACCGTGCCCTATGTGCCGGTCGGTCAGTTCTGGCTGGTCAGGGCGCATCAGGCGAGCCTCACCGGCCTCATCGCCGCCGGGCTGCCGGTCTATTGGAACGTCGCCAAGCCGCGCTGAGCCGTGGCGTCGCGACAAGGGGAGGCCTCGCCTGACGGCGGGGCCTTTCTCATTGGAAAAACTCAGCAGAATCAAACCTCTCCCTTTGGGAGAGGGTGCCCGCGTCAGCGGGCAGGTGAAGGGCGTGAGCGTCGAAAACGAAGAACGGCGCTCGTCGAGCATAGGGCCCGTTCGGAGAGGGTGTCCAGCGGATAGATGGGTAACAGATCAGCCCGGATAGATAGGTAACAGTTTTCACGGTCAGGTTTCGGCGTTTGTCGGATTGTC
>BFBZ01000022.1_pt3 | contig 12382 bp, 15 predicted proteins | sample 1888401 | NCBI WGS metagenome assembly BFBZ01 (sample SAMD00112614, study PRJDB3348) | symbiont metagenome | host: Chara braunii | reverse complement strand
TCCGAGATCGTTGCAGATGAAGCCGAGAACACAGCGCACTCCCGCCTCCTGCGTCGCCCGAGCGACGGCGGACGCATCGCCCTCCGCGCGCGTGCCCGCATCCACCACCGTGGTGAAGCCGCCGCGCAGCGATTCCAGCGCGGCCGCCTTGCTGGAGAGATAGACCATCTCCTCGTCGAGCACGCCTTCCATCGGCACCCAGATCCGCCGGAAGATTTCCGACGGCTCGCCGAACGCCAGCGCCTTGCCGAAGGCCTGGGTCAGATGGGTATGGGCGTCGATCAGGCCGGGCATCAACACCATGTCCGGCGCTGCGACAGCCTGCAGGTGCGGATATTTCATCGCCAGCTCGGCGCTCGGCCCGATGTCGCGGAACACGCCGCGGGCGATCAGGACACCGTGCCCCGCCACCGGCCCGTCCCGCAGCATCAATTGCCTGGGAAACAGCAGGATCTCGTCGGCATCGAGAAGCTGCGCCTTGATGTCGGTCATGGTCTTGCTCCTGGAATCGGCTCCGTCATCGATCACGCGACGGACGCATCAGTGGCGGGCCGCGGTTCGGCGACCGCGGTGACCTCGGCACGAGCGCCGACGTGCTGAAAGGCGATGTTGAGCATCACGGCCGTGATCGTTCCCGCGGCGAGGCCGTTGCCGAGCACCATCTGCACATAGAACGGAAACTTGCTGTAGATGCCGGGAACCAGAATTGGCAGCAGCCCCATGGTCAGACCGCCCGCAAGCGTGAACAGGTTGCCGTGCTCGCGCAGCTCGACCTTGCGCAGCATATCGATGCCCATCGCCGCGATGATGCAGAACACGATCACCGCGGTGCCGCCGACCACCGCCCCCGGGATCGCATTGATCAGCCGCCCCAGCGGCGCAAACAAGGCGAGTACGATCAGGATGACGCCGCTGGTCGCCGTGACGAAGCGCGAGCGCACGCCGGTCGCCCGGACCACGCCGATGTTCTCGCCGCTGGTGATGATCAGGGAGGTGCCGAGACATCCGCCCAGCAAGGAAATCAGCGCATCGCCGCGGATCGTCTTCGGCACTTCGGCACGAACATCGATGTCCTTGCCCACCGCCTCCGCGATCGCAACCGTCTGGCCGGTGGCCTCCGCCATCGAAATCACGCTGAACACCAGCAACGGGATCGCGGCAATGAGATCGAATTTCGGCATTCCGAACGGAAACGGCGCCGGCACGCTGAGCACCGCGCCCGGCAGAACCGCATCGAACGTCATGATGCCAACTGCCGCAGCCACGATCGCGCCGGCCAGCAGCCCGAGCCTGTCTCTTATACACATCTAGATGTGTATAAGAGACAGGTATGATGCCAACTGCCGCAGCCACGATCGCGCCGGCCAGCAGCCCGAGCAGCACCGCCAGTTGACCGAGAATGCCGCTGAAGATCCGCGCGAACAGCAGGGTGAATCCGACCGTCGTCAGCGCCAGGTAGATGTTCGCAGGCGCCGCGAAATTCGGCGAATTCGGCGCGCCGGTGATGATACCGCCATATACCTTGACGAGATTGATCGCGACCAGCAACAGCATGACGCCGATCACGGCTCTGGGAAAATACTTCAGGCCGCGCGCAAACACCGGCAGCACCGCGAAATAGAATATGCCGGTCAGGATCACGGTGCCGACCGCGGTCTGGATATCGGTCTGCTGGGCCGTGGTCAGGAAGATGACGACCGGGGCGCCGCCGGGAACCATGATGAAAGGCAGCCGCGCCCCGAATTTCCAGGGCCCGTAGCTCTGCAGCAGCGTCCCCAGTCCGCAGACCAGGAACGTCGCGCTGATCAGGTTGACGGTCAGCGCTGGTGGAAAATTCAGCGCCTTGCTGACCAGAAACACCGAGGTGATCGGCGACGCGGCCATCACCAGCACATGTTGAAGACCCAGCAAGACCAGCTTGCGGGCAGGCAGGATTTCATCGACCGGCAGAACCTGTGCTTGCATGACGGCATCCCCAACGGACCGAGACTTAAGGGTTTGAATTCTCTCCAAGGCACTCTGAAAATCGCAACTAAAGCGTGACTAAATCGATTTACTCAGGCATAATGAAGATGTTTCCGGAGCGAGAGTCAATCGCCCCGCCATATAAATTGTCGGCACTCTGCCGGTTCGCGCGCTTGTGAGCGCGCCGGCAGCGCGCGAGGTATTGTCTGGAGATGCGAAAACCCCGCCCCAAGATCATCGACGTCGCAAAGGCGGCGGGCGTCTCGCCGGCCACGGTGTCGAACGCGTTGAGCGCCAACCGCCATGTCGACGCCGCGACGCGGGAGCGCGTCAAGGCGGCCGCGGCGAGGCTCGGCTATACACCCGACCTGCGCGCCCAGCGGCTGCGCACCGGGCGGGCGAACACCATTGCCATTCTGTCGTCGATGCCCTTTGCGGTCGCGGCCGGTCCGTCACGGCTCGGCTTCCTGATGGAAATTGCGGCGGTCGCGGCAGCCGCGGCGCTGGAAAACGGGCTGGCGCTGGTACTGGTGCCGCCTGCGGAGTCCACCCGGGTGCCGATCGAAAACCTCGACATCAACGGTGCGATCGTTGTCGAGCCTCTGGAAAACGATCCCGAGGTGGCCCGGCTGCGCGAACGCGGCCTGCCGGTGGTGACCATCGGTCGTCAGCCGATGGACAAACACCAACTTCCCTTTGTCGATCTGCAATCGGCAGAGACTGCGCGGCTGATGCTGGAGCATCTGCATGCCCAATCCGCGCACCGCGTCGCGCTCGTGATCGGGCAGCAGCGGCGCAACTCCTACCAGGAAACCGAACGGGAATATCGAGCCTTCGTCCGGACACACCGGATGCCGGACCACGTCCTGCGCATCGATGAGACCGGCGGCGAGGCCGCCGGCCGGGAGGCTTGCCGGCGGCTGCTGACGGAGCATCCGGAGATCGACGCGCTCTGCATTCCCGTCGACGCCTTCGCCTCCGGCGCGGTGCTGGCGGCCAACGATCTCGGCCTGCGCATTCCCGACGACCTTGCGCTGGTCACGCGCTACGATGGCCATCGGGCGCGCGAGAGCACGCCGAAACTCTCTGCGGTCAACCTGCATCTTCCCGACATCGCCGCGGCGGCGGTCAATCTGCTGCTCGGGCATTTACAGGGCACTGCCGGTGACCGCAGCGTCACCGGACCGCCGCCCGAATTGATCCCGCGGGAGTCCTCGCTTCGCCGTCCCGACTGATCGAACGCCGGTCTTCGACCCGTCCGGGCTCATCGCCCTGAAAAACATTAAAATGCGACCAATGCGGCGCCCCGGACGCCCCGGCACCGAACCCGCGGCACACCCTACGTTGCCCCACCATCGCCACGAATGGCTGACACATCCTGCGCGGAACCCGGAGGCGACGCCTCCCCGGACGCGTTCGCAAGACATTTGGACCCGTTATGAGACTGCCCCAGACGATCGCCATCATCGGCCTCGCCTTCTCCGCGGCATCGGCCATCGCAGGGCCGGCATCGGCGCAGACCAGCCCCCCAAACAGCCCCTATGACGGGATCATTTCCAGCCAGGCCGCGGCCAATGGCGTTCCCGAGGCCCTGGTGCATCGCGTCATCGTCCGCGAGAGCAAGTACCACCCCAACCTGGTCGGCCGCGGCGGCGCCATCGGCTTGATGCAGATCAAGCTCGCGACCGCGCGCGGGCTCGGCTACACCGGCACCGCCGAAGGCCTGCGCGATCCCGAGACCAACCTCACCTACGGCATTCGCTACCTCGCCGGCGCCTACCGCACGGCGAACGGCAATCACAACCGCGCAGTCTCCTACTATGCCGGCGGCTATTATTACGCCGCCAAGCGCCAGCGAAAAATGCCGCTGCAGCTTCGCGTGATGGACGAGCCGCGATAGGCCATCTGCGCCAAGTAGCCGGCGACAGATATGCCGAAACCGCCGCCGGCCATTCAGGCAATCACGTTGACGGCGATCCCGGCAAGCTTCAGGTTCGGACCCTTAATCCGGACAGGTTGATCATCATGCGACATTGGATCGCCGCATCTCTCTTTGCACTGGCATCGATCGCCGCCACTGGCGATCTCGCCGTGACGGCGGAGGATCCCCTCGGCGGCGCCAATCTCTACGCCGATGTCGAGACCTACGTGTCGCTCGGCGTCCATCGTTTCGGCACCGACACCGATCGCAAGACCACCGACTGGATCGCCGACGAGCTCTCGAGCGCCGGGCTGAAGACCGAGTTCCAGACCTTCTCGCTCGGCAAGCAGTACCTGCTCGATCAGGCCAGTGTCACACTCGGTGACAAGACAATCGCGGCGCTGCCGTTCTGGTGGCCGCCGCAGGACAAGGCCTCGTTCTCCCTGACGGCAACGCTCGCCGGAGACACTGGCGATGCCGGCGGTCGCATCGTCTGGCTCAGATTGCCGAACGACCGCGCGGCCTATCTGGCCGACGCCCACCGCAACGCCATCAAGGCCGCGGCCGCGCGCATGCCGCTGGCGATTGTCGTCACCATCGACAACTCCGGCGAGGATATCTACGCCTACAATGTGGCGCAGGACGATGCGCCGTGGCCCGTGCCGGTCATCATCGTCGCGGCCAGCGCGCAGGCTGTGCTGGACAAGGCGCGGCATGACGGCACGCCTGTCGCCATCGACGTCAAAGGGCGCTACGCCGCCAATGTCGAGGGCCGCAACGTGGTGGCGCGGCTCGATCGCGGCGCCGACAAGACCATCGTGGTCTCGACGCCGACCACGGGCTGGTTCACCTGCGGCTGCGAGCGCGGCTCCGGGATCGCCGGCTTCCTCGCCATGGCGCGCAGCTTCGCCATCATGAAGCCCGACGTGAACTTCGTGTTCGTCGCCACCGCGGGCCACGAGATCGGCCATGGCGGCATGGAGGTGTTCCTGCACAACCAGCCGCCACCGCCGGACAAGACCCTGGCCTGGATTCATTTCGGCGCATCGATCGCCTGCTATGAATGGCAGAAGACCGAGACCGGATGGACCACGACCAAAACCGTCGATCCGCGCCGCGCCATGATTTCGAGCCAGTCCGCGGCAAATCTGACCCAGGCCGCATTCAACGGCCAGCCGTTCGTCCGCGTCACCGCCAGCGGGCCGCCGCCCGGCGAGCTGCGCGACATTTATGCCGCCGGCTACAGGAACTTCTTCGGCATCGCCGCCGGCCACCGCTTCTTCCACACTCCGGCCGACACCGCCGCCACCACCGGACCCGAGGCGCTGGAGCCGGTGGTGCGCGGCTTCGCGCAGGCGATCGCGACCATCGTGGAACGGGGAGATGCGGCGTTTACGCAGAGTGCAGCAAAGCCGTAACGCCGACGCAACCCACGGACTGCGGATTCACTCCGCCGCCTTCGCACTCTTCATCCCGAACGCGCGTGTCGACGTGGGAAACCCGCAGGACGTGCCATCGGTGATCTTGACCTGATCCTCCCACGGCAGCCGGAACGTGCCCGCCACCATGTCCTGCATGAAGGTGTAGGGACAATCCATCGCGCCGCCCTTCACCGCGACGTAGCCGCGATGCCAGAGCTGGTAGATGTTGTTCTCGACGCCCCAATGGATGCGCGCCTCGCGCACCAGATCAGGACGCACTTCGGCGGTGATGATCTCGTCGACACGCCCCGTGGTGCCGTGCGCGATGACGGTGCCGTCGAAGTTCACGATCATGCCCTCGCCCATCGAGTCGAACGAGCCGTCGGAACCGCACATGCAGACGTTGGCGGTGATCATCAGGTTCTGGAACGCATTGGCCTGGTTGGTGAAGCGCCACGAGTCGCGGATCGGCGCGGTGTAGCCGGCGGTGCGGATCATGATCTCGGCGCCCTTGTAGGCGCACTCCCGCGCCATCTCCGGGAACATGCCGTCATGGCAGATGATCAGCGCGATCCTGGCGCCCTTCGGCCCCTCGATCACCGGGATGCCGATGTTGCCGGGCTCCCACGGCTCGACCGGAATCCAGGGATGAAACTTGCGGTAATAAAGCTTGAGCTCGCCGCGATCGTCGATGACCAGGCCCGAATTGTAAGGATTGCCGTCGGGGTTGAACTCCATGATGGAGAAGCAGCCCCAGATCCTGTTGTCGATGCACGCCTGCTTGAAGGCTGCGACCTCCGGGCCGTCGAGCCGGCACATGATCTCCGGATTGGTGTCCATGGAGAGGCCGTGCAGCGAGTACTCCGGGAACACCACCAGGTCCATGGTGCCGAGATTGCGCCGCGCCTTGCCGATCATGGCGACGATCTTGTCGGTCTGTCGCGCCAGGTCCGCCTTGGTCGCCACCACCGGCAACTGCAGCTGCACCAGTCCGATGACGACGCCGTTGGGCGATTTGTTCAGGCCACCAAGACCGCTCATGACGCAAGCCTCCTCTGTGTTTTTTGCCGGTGTCTTCCGCGCGATGGTTTGTGCGCCGCATCAATCACGCGCGCCAATGGAACGGCGAGAGCAAAGCCGATATTTACGCGCGGCTAAAGGCAATATTTCAGGCGTCGCGTTGCCCATTTCCGCATCCTCAGCAACGACGAGGTCTCCACCACACGGGCGCGACATTGTGGTCGATGGGCCGTGCGGTTGACCTTTTGTGACAGCACACTATTATCAAGCCTTGTTCCGAGGGGGGCTCCGACATGGAGCTGAGATACCGCAAATGGCGCGGTGACCCTTTGAACCTGATCCGGGTCATGCCGGCGAAGGGACAGGGATGCTTCAGACGTCTTCCATACGCGATTCCGCGACCAATCATCCGAACGTCGACATCATCGGTGCAGGCATTGCCGGCACGTGGCAGGCCCTGCTGCTGGCCAAGGCCGGCTGCAAGGTCACGGTATACGAGCGCGACAGCGCGGCCATGACGCAGGCGACCAGCCACATGGCCGGCGGCATGCTGGCGCCATGGTGCGAGAGCGAATCGGCCGAACCCGTGATCACGCGACTTGGCGCTCGCGCGCTGGATCTGTGGCGCGCGGAACTGCCGGACACCCCGTTCAACGGATCGCTGGTGCTGGCGCATCCGCGCGACCGCGCCGATTTCGAGCGCTTTTCCCGGCTGACCACCCACCACCAGCGCCTCGGCGCCGACAGTATCAATCAGCTCGAACCCTCGCTCGACGGCCGCTTCCGCGACGCCTTGTTCTTTCCGGACGAGGGCCATGTGGAGCCGCGCCGCGTGCTGCCGCTGTTACATGCGCGGCTCGCCNACCAGCCACATGGCCGGCGGCATGCTGGCGCCGTGGTGCGAGGGCGAATCGGCCGAACCGGTGATCACGCGGCTTGGCATCCGCGCGCTCGATCTGTGGCGTGGGGAATTGCCTGATACCCCGTTCAACGGCTCGCTGGTGGTGGCGCATCCACGCGACCGCGCCGATTTCGACCGTTTTGCCCGGTTGACCACCCACCACCAGCGCCTCGACATCGACGGCATCGGCGCGATCGAACCATCGCTCGACGGCCGCTTCCGCGAAGCGCTGTTCTTCCCCGACGAAGGCCATGTCGAGCCGCGCCGCGTGCTGCCGCAACTGCATGCGCGGCTCGCCACAGCCGGCGTCGACATTCGCTTCGAAACCGAACACAGCAATGACGCCGGCGACATCGTGGTCGATTGCCGCGGCCTGAGCGCACGCGACACCCAACCGGACCTGCGCGGCGTCAAGGGCGAGATGATCGTGGTCGAGACCGACGAGATCGCGCTGTCGCGTCCGGTGCGGCTGCTGCATCCGCGCTGGCCGCTCTACATCATTCCGCGCGAGGACAATCGTTTCATGATCGGCGCCACCTCGATCGAGAGCGAGGACCGCGGCGTCAGTGTGCGCTCGGCGCTGGAACTGCTGAGCGCGGCGTATGCGGTGCATCCGGCGTTCGGCGAGGCGCGGATCGTCGAGTTCGGCGCGGGGCTGCGGCCGGCCTTCGCCGACAACCTGCCGCGCATCGACATCAAGGACAACACAATCGCCGTGAACGGGCTGTACCGGCACGGCTTCCTGCTGGCGCCGGCGCTGGCGGAACTGACCGCGGCCTACGTCAGCCGCGGCGAAATCGACAACGAGGTGATGCGATGTTCCTGATCGTCAACGGCGAGCGCAGGGAGACGACGGCGACCCGCGTCGATGCGCTGCTCGGCGAGCTCGACTACGAAGGCAATCATCTGGCCGTGGCGGTGAACTACGACGTGGTACCGCGCACGCGCTGGGCGGAGACGACGCTGAATGAGGGCGACCAGGTGGAAATCCTGACACCTCGGCAAGGTGGGTAGGCCGATGGCTGCCCCCAACCTCTCCTCGTCATTCCGGGGCGCGCACAGCGCGCGAACCCGGAATCTCGACCGCACCAAATGGCGCAACCGTCGAGATTCCGGATCGGCCCGCTGCGCGGACCGTCCGGAATGACAGTGAATAGCAAACGGACGTCGATACCATGCTGAAATTCTACGACACCGAATTCTCCTCGCGGCTGTTGATCGGCACGGCGCTCTATCCATCGCCCGCGATCATGCAGCAGGCGATCCGTGCCTCGGGATCGCAACTGGTCACGGTTTCGGTGCGGCGCGAGAGCGCCGGCGGCAAGACCGGTGACGCGTTCTGGTCGCTGATCCGCGAACTCGGCGTCACCGTGCTGCCCAACACCGCCGGCTGCAAGAGCGTGCGCGAGGCCGTGACCACCGCGAAACTCGCTCGCGAACTGTTCGGCACGGCGCGCATCAAGCTGGAAGTGATCGCCGACGACGAGACGCTGCAGCCGGACGTCATCGGCCTGGTCGAGGCCGCCGGCATCCTGGTCAAGGACGGCTTCGAAGTGTTCCCCTATTGCACCGAAGACCTCGGCGTAGCGCAGCGGCTGGTGGACGCCGGCTGCCGCGTGGTGATGCCCTGGGCTTCGCCGATCGGCAGCGCACGCGGCATCATCAATCGCGACGCCTTGATCCTGCTGCGGCAGCGCCTGCCGGATATCACGCTGGTGGTCGACGCCGGCATCGGCGCGCCGTCGCACGCCGCCGAGGCGCTGGAACTCGGCTTCGATGCGGTGCTGCTCAACACCGCCGTCGCCAAGGCCGCCGACCCCATCGCCATGGCCAACGCATTTCGCCTGGCGACCGAAGCGGGCCGGACCGGCTTCGAGGCCGGCCTGATGGGCCCGCGCGACTTCGCTTCTCCCTCAACCCCAGTCATCGGGACACCTTTCTGGCATGCCGTATCCTGACCGTTTTTATCCCGTCGTCGACACGCTGGCCTGGGTGAAACGCCTCACCGGGCTCGGCGTCGGCACCGTGCAACTGCGCGCCAAGAAGCTGAGCGACGCCGATGCGCTCGCACTGGTCCGCGAAGCGCTGGACATCACCCGCGGCACCGAGACCAAGCTCGTGGTCAACGACTACTGGCGCGCGGCGATCGAGGCCAAGGCCGACCATGTCCATCTGGGGCAGGAAGATCTGGCGGAGGCCGACGTCAAGGCGATCCGCGCCGCTGGCCTCACGCTTGGGCTCTCCACCCATGACGACGAGGAGCTGGAGACCGCCCTGCGCCACGCCCCGGATTATGTCGCGCTTGGGCCGATTTATCCGACCACGCTGAAAGCGATGCGCTTCGCGCCGCAAGGCGTGCCGAAGATCAGCGAATGGAGCAAGCGCGTCGGCAAGATCCCGCTGGTGGCGATTGGCGGCATCAAGCTCGAACAGGCCGGACCTATTTTCGCCGCCGGCGCCGATTCCATCGCCGTCGTCAGCGACGTCACCCAGAACGCCGATCCGAACGCGCGGGTGCGCGCCTGGCTCGATCATGTTTCAGAAGCTGCTTAACAGAATCCACGACCTCAGCATGATCCCAAAAAGTGGCAACCGGTTTTTGGATCAGATCGTGCTCACTCAAACAAGGAGGACGCCATGAACATTCGCTCCAACCCCGACAAGACCCTTCCCGCAGTGACCACTGGTCCGATGTCCTCATCGCGGAAGTTCTACTCCGTGCCGGAAACCGCGCCCGACTTGCGCGTGCCGCTGCGCGAAATCATCCTGTCGGAAGGTGCCGGCGAGCCGAACCTTCCGGTCTATGACACCTCCGGTCCCTACACCGATCCGGACGTGCTGATCGACGTCAATTCGGGCCTCGCGCGCGCCCGCACCGCCTGGATCAAGGAGCGCGGCGGCGTGGAGGAGTATGAGGGCCGCGTCATCAAGCCGGAAGACAATGGCAATGTCGGCGCGTCGCATGCCGCCAAGGCCTTCAACGCCTATCACAAGCCGCTGCGCGGCCTCGACGGCCAGATGATCACCCAGATCGAATTCGCCCGCGCCGGCATCATCACCAAGGAGATGATCTACGTCGCCGAGCGCGAGAACCTCGGCCGCAAGAAGCAACTCGATCGCGCAGAGGCCGCACTGGCCGACGGCGAAAGCTTCGGCGCCGCGGTGCCCGCCTTCATCACCCCGGAATTCGTGCGCAGCGAAATCGCCCGGGGACGCGCCATCATCCCCTGCAACATCAACCACGGCGAACTCGAGCCGATGATCATCGGCCGCAACTTCCTGACCAAGATCAATGCCAACATCGGCAACTCCGCCGTCACCTCGTCGGTCGAGGAAGAGGTCGACAAGATGGTGTGGGCGATCCGCTGGGGCGCCGATACCGTGATGGACCTCTCCACCGGCCGCAACATCCACACCACCCGTGAGTGGATCCTGCGCAATGCGCCGGTCCCCGTGGGCACCGTGCCGATCTACCAGGCGCTCGAGAAGGTGGATGGCGATCCGGTCAAGCTCACCTGGGAGGTCTACAAGGACACCCTGATCGAGCAGTGCGAACAGGGCGTCGACTACTTCACCATCCANATCCACGCCGGCGTGCGCCTCGCCTATGTGCCGCTGACCGCCAACCGCGTCACCGGCATTGTCTCGCGCGGCGGCTCGATCATGGCCAAGTGGTGCCTGGCGCATCACAAGGAGAGCTTCCTGTACGAGCGCTTCGACGAGATCTGCGACCTGATGCGCAAGTACGACGTGTCGTTCTCGCTCGGCGACGGCCTGCGGCCGGGCTCGATCGCCGACGCCAACGACCGCGCCCAGTTCGCCGAACTGGAGACGCTGGGCGAACTGACCCAGATTGCTTGGAAGAAGGGCTGCCAGGTGATGATCGAGGGGCCCGGCCACGTGCCGCTGCACAAGATCAAGATCAACATGGACAAGCAGCTCAAGGAATGCGGCGAAGCGCCGTTCTACACTTTGGGCCCGCTCACCACCGACATCGCGCCGGGCTACGATCACATCACCTCCGGCATCGGCGCCGCCATGATCGGCTGGTTCGGCTGCGCCATGCTCTGCTACGTCACGCCGAAGGAACATCTGGGCCTGCCCAACCGCGACGACGTCAAGGTCGGCGTCATCACCTACAAGATCGCGGCGCATGCCTCTGATCTCGGCAAGGGCCACCCGGCCGCGCAGTTGCGCGACGATGCCCTGTCACGCGCCCGCTTCGACTTCCGCTGGCAGGACCAGTTCAATCTCGGTCTCGATCCCGATACCGCGATGGCCTATCACGACGAAACCCTGCCGAAGGAAGCCCACAAGGTCGCCCACTTCTGCTCGATGTGCGGCCCGAAGTTCTGCTCGATGAAGATCACCCAGGACGTGCGCGACTACGCCGCCACGCTCAACGATCCGAACTCGATCGGCATGTCGATCTCCGGTACCCTCGCGGACGGCCTGCCCGCCGAAGCCTTGGCAAAGGCGGGCATGGCGGAGATGAGCCAGAAGTTCAGGGATATGGGCGAGCAGCTCTATCTCGACGCGGATAAGGTGAAAGAGAGCAACAAGGCGCTGTGATCAACGATCGAGTTGCGATCACTTGCTTGTCGACGGGTAACAAGGGGCGGATCTCTCGCGGATCCGCCCCGCGTGATTCACGCAGCCACATCATGCGACGATGATTCGCGGCGGCACCCTGTGCATCGATACCTTCCAATCATCTGCTCTGGTGCTGGTATGGCGCGCAATGCGATCCCGCCACGGCTGCGCGTTGGTCTCGTCGAACTTGGTTCCCATGCCCATGACATTGTCACTGAGCGCGCGAGGCCGATGCGATCCGTAGCAGATATCCGAGTTCGACCCACCCTTGAATAGCGCGGGCGTAAACCTGGACAGCGCGGTACCGTCAAGCGCGATCGCCAGCACGCAAGGAGGATCCTGATGAGACTGACCGATATGAGGCAGCCCGATCGCATGCCCGATCTCATGCACGATTGTCAAAAAATTGACAGGCTTCTTCGGCGGTTGCCCGCGCTCGTCGGCGGGTGCGGTGTCGAACGGCAGAGTATCAAGCGAGTCGTAGTCGGAGGCGTCTGATCGGACAAGGCCACCGTCCAGCTTCGCGCCCGGATATTTGGATTTCGCAAACTGCTTGTCGAT
>BFBZ01001959.1_pt1 | contig 12392 bp, 11 predicted proteins | sample 1888401 | NCBI WGS metagenome assembly BFBZ01 (sample SAMD00112614, study PRJDB3348) | symbiont metagenome | host: Chara braunii | reverse complement strand
GCGCCAGCAGGCTTTCCAACGCATCCACGCTCACGTCCATGATCGCAGCCGCTTCCGCATTCGACAGCGCCTGATAGTAAACCAGAACGATCGCCTCCCGCTGCCGGGGCGCAATCATCTGCATGGCGCGCTCCACCCGCCGCGACGGATCGTCCTCATTCAGCAGCCCTGCATCCGGCGCCGGACCTTCGTACTCGATGTCGGGCGGATGTTCGGCAAGCACATCCTTGCGCCGGCGCAGCCGGTCGTAGCAAAGATTGATCGCCACGCGGTGCACCCAGGTGCTGAAGCGGGCGTTGCGCTGGCGCCAGCCGCCGGCATTTCGCCATACGCGCAGGAACGTCTCCTGGGCGACGTCCTCGGCCTCGGCGGCGTCGCCAAGCATACGGGTCGCCACCGAAAGGATCCTCGGCAATTGCCGTGTCACCATCGTACGCATCGCCGGAACGTCGCCGGCAGCGATGCGACCCAGCAAATCTCCATCCGGGTCGCCATTCTCGGGCGTGCGATCCGTTTTCATCGACAATCGCCACCGTTCCAATTTCGTGCGACATCCGCATTGCACGCCCCTCGGCCGCCGTTGACAAGAGGTCTTTGCCTATTCGTCATTTCCGGCGCATCGTACCAATCTGATCGCAGCGTCTCTTTCCTTCGACATCGAAGCATATGTTGTCGATGATTGAACGGGCCGTCTGCCGAAATCCGTCGCTCTCACACTATCGATTTGTTCATTTTTTCTGCGGCGGGCCAAACGGTTATCCGTGCCATGAGCAACGTCCGCGCGACAACCGGCCTTTTCAACACAATCCCGTGCGAGCGGGGCAACAAAAAGCCGGCACGCTTGGATGTGGAGGCCCCAACGTCTCTCGTCCAAGCTGCCGGCACATTCGCAAGGTCACATGCGAAAGGTTTTTCGGTCAGAGTGAGAGCAGGTCGCTCGTCGTCTGATCCTGTTCATTGAAGGCGTAAAGATTGTTGAAATCGGGCATCTGCGGCTGCTGCGCCTTCATAGCGGATTCGAACTGGCTCTGCGTCAGCGATCCAGAACCGGACGTATCCAGGCTTTTGAACAGGGTCGTCGCCTGATCCTGACTGACATCGGACGGACGTGCCGCCACGAATTCGGCTTCGCTTACACTGCCATCGCCGTTTGTATCCATCGAGGAAAACAGGCTGGAGAGCTGGCCATCGTTCGATTGTCCGCCATGATGTACGTGGCGACCCGACTGCATTGCGCTTGCCAGCTGCGAGTCGGTCAACGAACCAGTACCGTCCTTGTCGAAGCTTTCAAACAGCTTCTGAGCCTGGTCCTCGCTGACATTGGACGGCCGAGCGGCAACGAATTCCGCCTCGCTGATACTGCCATCGCCATTGGTATCCATGGCGCTGATTCTGTCGGTCAGCTTGCTGCTCTGCGTGGCGGTTGCCGAGGACTGCTGAGTGCTGGACGTCGAATCGACCGAATCACCACTGGAACTCGATGCAGAGCTGTCGCCGCTACCGCTGCTGCCGCCACCACTGTTCGCCTGAAGATTTAGGATGATGTTCATCAGCTGGGCAATCAGCTGCTCTGCCGCGGTGATCTGCGACTGGTCGTCCGACGAGGACGAAGAACTCGTGGTGGAAGAACTGCCGGACGAAGTGCCGGACAGTATCGAGGACGCAGAATCGTCTGACGATGACGTCGCCGAACGAGACGTCGGATACTGATAGTAATTGTTTGATAAGACCGAGGTAATGCTCGTCATGGGGCCTCCGGATACGAGCGTTGAGAGGAACTCGGATGGTTTACACATACTCGACTTGAACACATGACCGTCATGCCCGACCGCACGGATGCGGAGCCATGACTTCGATTATCGATATGAGCTGATGGAACTGCCGAACGCCGGAGACCAAATCTCTGCCGCGACCCGTCATGGTGAATGCACCACTCCGAGATGACTGGATTACGATCGTCCGTAGCGAGCTTTCGCCCTCATGGCGCTATCGGCATCTGCACATTTTCGACTTTGCACTTCCCAACGCGTGAAAATTGCACGAGGAAACTTGCGCGTGGCTTATAGGTGCTTGACGAATACATCGCGTTGCGATTTCCTTTATCGATTTTGAGGAAACATCTAAACGCTGCTATGCTGCTGAATATAGCCGGTATGGGGATCCCGGCTTTGACGCCGCATAGACGGAGCAAAAATATAAAATGGGGCACAGCTTGAGAATCTGTTTCTGTGGAGAGCGGAATGAGGCGGACTAAGGAGGAGGCGGCAGAAACGAGGAGCGAGATTTTGCAATCGGCAAAAGCTCTGTTTCTCGACAAGGGCTATGAGAATGTCAGCCTCGAGGAGATAGCTGCATCCGCCGGAGTTACGCGCGGCGCGGTTCACTGGCATTTCAAGAACAAGCAGGGCCTCATGTTCGCGATACGCGATGAAGCCCAGCAGCCGTTTCAGGAATTGGCCGAGCGGATGTCGAAGGAATTGCCGCCCAATCCGCTCGATCTCGTTGCCGACGCGATTGCTGCGATATTCGAGGATGTTCAGCACGATCCGCGCAAGCGCAGCATGCTGAAGGTGATGATGCACCTCGATATGGCGTTCTGCGACGGAACCACAAGCCGCGCGAGCTCCTTCCGGCAGGACATGCACGACAACTTCGAGCGTATATTCACCTTGATGGATGCGAAGACGAAGTTGCCGGCACCCTGGACGCCGGATACGGCCGCCTCGTCGCTCACCGCCGTCATCGGCGGCCTCATCACGGAGTGGACCCTCGACAGGGGCAATTTCCAGCTCGTGCCCTGCGGGCAGATGTTCATCAAAATGGTCTTGAAGACTTGGTTCCCGTCGGCCCAGACGCGCGAAATGGCGACTTCAGCGGCTTAAGATAAAAGGCGGCTCAAAATAAAAAGGATCCGGAGGGAAAGCCGGATCCTTTCTCTTTGATCGGAGGTCAACCGATCACTGAAAGAAGCCTGACGGATTGGAACATCAGGCTTCTCTTACCCGGCACGAGGCCGGGTAATTCTTGATTAGAAGCTTCGCTCGAAGCGCATGATACCAGCCCACTGATCCTGGTTCACAGAATCGAAGTTGGTGTAGGAAACTTCCGGACGGAGCGTCAGGTTCTTAACCGGGTTCCAGGTGAGGTTCGTCGTAGCGGCGAAGATCTTGGAGTCGGTGTAAGCGAGCTGCAGGTTCCACTTCAGCTTGTCGTTGATCGGAACGCTACCGCCGCCCCAGACGGCCCAGTCGCCCCAGCCGCACTTCGAAGCATCGTTAACCGGGCAAGCCGAACGATCGAGGTTGGTGCCTGCGTACTTGTTGAGCTTGCTGCCGTCGGTGTTGTAACCGCCCATCAAGAAGGCCGAGAATACGCCGAAGTCAGCGTCTACACGAACCTTGACAGCGCCTTCTTCAACGATCGAGTCGTAACCGCCAACGACCTTGACGCCCCATGCGCCAGACTTGAAGCCGAGACCGGCGACAACGTCAGGAGCGTAATGGTTGGTCTTGTCGTCCGTCCACCAGCTCGCGCCGTAGGAAGACTTGTCCGAACCGCTGGAGTTCGAGTCTTCGAGCGAGACCATAGCCGTGAAGCCGTTGCCGGCGTCGTAGTTGTAGGTCAACTGGTTGAGTTCGTACGGGCCGTCATAGATCACGTCGTCGTTGATGACGTCGCCAGCGTAGCCGACATACAGGTTGTACTGCGAGTCGAGCTTACCAACGGTGAAGCCGCCGAGGCTGATGTTAGCAAACAGCAGCTTCGTGGAGGTCGCGCCGCCATCGTTCCAGTCCCAACGGAAAACCGTGTTGGTCTTCAGCGGGCCGTATTCGGTGTCGGTTGCGGTGTCGAGGCTCAGCTCAGCACGGGTGTGCCACAGCGTGCCAACCTTGCTGTTCGGGTTGTAAGCGTCGTACCATTCGCCTTCAGAACGGACACGTCCGCCGATCTTGAGGCAGGTCTCGGTACCCGGGATGAAGAAGTAGCCAGCACCATATGCGTCGCAGATGCGAACGTATTCCAACGGCTCCGGCTCAGCAGCAACGATAGCGTCAGCTGCATGGGCACCGGAAGCTGCAGCGAGCGCAGCAGCGGAGCCGAGAAGAAGGCTCTTGATGTTCATTATAAACTCCTGGTTGTAATATGCATTTCTTGTCTGCAGCGAGTACTGAGCTGGAATACCAACTCAGAGATCGGTTCGGCCTCAACACGAGCGGGTAGCCCGGCAAAATACGCACCTAATGTTGGCTTGAGTCCCCCCGAACCTTCATAATCGACCCCACAGCAAGGCCTTGAAATGCCTCTACCGATCCGGCCGATTACCCGACCGTAAGACAACTTATGTCCTGTATTTGACTTACAAACAGCCCGTATGTTTGTCAATTATGTGAAACCGCTTCAAGCGTTAGTCTTGATCTCTGTTGCCTAAATGCAACTGCCCTCAATAGGGCACAGGAGTTTCGCCCGCTGACGGCAGAAACGCGTCGATTCATGCCTTTAAGGAGCGAGATAGCGGCTCCGGCTGATGGCCTTGCCGTCAAAACCGGGTCTGCGCCTTCAAATTCCATGGGCCACTGACAGCCATTGGCATTGGAGCCGACGCCGGCCGACAATCTCTCTCCAGCAACATCCAGCAAACTTTCAGAAACAAAATTCAACAATTCGGTACACACAGAAATAGTGAATCTCCCTAGATTCTGGCGAATCGCACTTCCGGAAAGGAACCAACTGCGAATGACCGAGAATCGGCTGATCTTCATTGCGACTCCCTGTTTCGGCGGTCTCGTCACCAAGGATTATATGCAATCCATCTTCTCGCTCATGCAGCGAGGCGCTCAGGCAGGCATTCAGCTGACACTCGCCCTGCTCGGCAATGACGCGCTGATCACCCGCAGCCGCAATACGCTGGTGTCATCCTTCCTCAACGATACTGCGGCGACTCATCTGCTCTTCGTCGATGCGGACATCAGTTTCGAGCCCGATCAGGTCATGCGCCTGCTGGATGCCGACAAGGACGTCGTTGCCGCCATGTATCCGATCAAGGATTACGATTGGGAAACCGCCGCCCGCATCAATTCGCAGGATGGCTCGTCGCTTGCTGCAGCCGCTCTTCATTATGTCGGCACGCCCCTGGTGGGACAAAATGCGGAACGCGACGGCGATTTCGTCAGCGCCGTCTATGCCGGCACCGGCATGCTTCTCATCAAACGCGCGGTCCTGGAGCAGATGAGCGAATCCTACCCAGGGTTGCGCTACAATGCCATCCATGCCTATCCGAGCACCAAGGCCTCGCCGGGTACGCAATATGCGCTGTTCGAATGCATGATCGAGGAAGAAACCGGCCTATATCTCAGTGAGGATTTCGCCTTCTGCCGCCGCTGGCGCGCCTTGGGCGGCAAGATCTGGCTCGATACGGCCAGCAAGCTGAACCATACCGGCCCTCATCGCTTCGTCGGCAATACCGCACCCCGCTACTGATCCGGCGCGAGATTACAACCACTCTCGGCTTTGTGCCTGCCGTGCAGCCAAAAAATCGCTGCGCGCACTCTTGAGTTGCGGGTGGCGAAAGAGGTCGTAAGAACGACAATGGCTGCGGGGTTGACAGCAGCCGAAGAGAGAGCATAGCCTTTCGATATTCACCAGGGGGGTCCCGGCAAGGGGCTGAGATACTGCTGGACAATACGACTCTGTCGATTGTGGCGCAGTGACCCGTTGAACCTGATCCAGTTCATACTGGCGTAGGGACGGTGCAAGCGCTCGATGGCTTCGGATTCACGCATGGAATCCATGCCGGCGTCTTTTCATCATTCCGGCTGATTGACTGGGTCTCCAACAACCACTTGGAGCCTCAAACCATGACCATTGCCGCAAAAAACCTCACCCCCACCGTTACCACCGGACCGCTGCCGGCATCGCGAAAGATCTATATTCCGGGGGAGATACACACCGATATCCGCGTGCCGATGCGCGAGATCAGCGTCCATCCGACCGCGGGCGAGCCGCCTGTCGTCGTCTATGATTCCTCCGGCCCCTATACGATCGAAGGCGCAGATATCCTTATCGAGCAAGGCCTCACGCAGCTGCGGCGCGACTGGGTGCTCGCCCGCGGCGATGTCGAAGCCTATGAGGGTCGCCACATCCGCCCCGAAGACAATGGCTTCGTCAGCGCCGATCGGCTGACGCCGGAATTTCCCGCCAAACGCCAGCCATTGCGTGCCACGGGTGGTAAGGCCGTCACGCAGCTGGCCTATGCACGGGCCGGCATCATCACGCCGGAGATGGAATTCATCGCTATTCGCGAAAATCTCGGCCGCAAGGCAAAGGCCGAAGCCCTGATTCGCGACGGTGAGAGCTTCGGTGCCCATATTCCAGACCATGTGACGCCGGAGTTCGTCCGCCAGGAAGTCGCAGCCGGTCGGGCGATCATCCCTGCCAACATCAACCATCCCGAGGCCGAACCGATGATCATCGGCCGGAACTTTCTGGTGAAGATCAACGCCAATATCGGCAATTCCGCCGTCACGTCGTCGATGGCGGAAGAGGTCGAGAAGATGGTCTGGGCCGCCCGCTGGGGCGCCGATACCGTCATGGACCTCTCAACCGGCCGCAACATCCACAACATCCGCGAATGGATCATCCGCAATTCGCCGCTGCCGATCGGCACCGTGCCGCTCTATCAGGCGCTGGAAAAGGTCAGCGGCATTGCCGAAGACCTGACCTGGGAGGTCTATCGCGACACGTTGATCGAACAGGCCGAACAGGGCGTCGATTATTTCACCATCCATGCCGGCGTGCGGCTGCATTACATCCCGCTAACGGTCAATCGTGTCACCGGCATCGTCTCGCGCGGCGGCTCGATCATGGCCAAGTGGTGTCTCCATCACCACCGCGAGAGCTTCCTTTACGAGCATTTCGAGGAGATCTGCGACATCTGCCGCGCCTACGACGTTTCCTTCTCGCTTGGCGACGGCCTTCGTCCCGGCTCGATCGCTGATGCCAACGACGCCGCGCAATTCGCCGAGCTGGAAACCCTCGGCGAATTGACCAAGATCGCCTGGGCCAAAGATTGCCAGGTGATGATCGAAGGCCCCGGCCATGTGCCGATGCACAAGATCAAGGAAAACATGGACAAGCAGCTGAAGGTCTGCGGCGAGGCGCCCTTCTATACGCTCGGGCCGCTGACGACCGATATCGCGCCGGGTTACGATCACATCACCTCCGGCATAGGCGCTGCGATGATCGGCTGGTTCGGCACGGCGATGCTCTGCTATGTCACGCCGAAGGAACATCTCGGCCTGCCCGATCGCAATGACGTCAAGACCGGCGTTATCACCTACAAGATCGCCGCCCATGCCGCCGATCTTGCCAAGGGACATCCGGCCGCCCAGCTCCGTGACGATGCCCTGTCGCGGGCGCGATTCGAATTCCGCTGGGAAGATCAGTTCAACCTCTCGCTCGATCCCGATACGGCCCGCAGCTTCCATGACGAGACCTTGCCGAAGGAAGCGCACAAGGTCGCGCATTTCTGCTCGATGTGCGGTCCGAAATTCTGCTCGATGCGGATTTCACACGACATTCGCGCCGAGGCCCAGAAGGAGGGCTTGGACGCGATGGCGGCAAAATATCGCGAGGGCGGGGATCTCTATATGCCCATCGAAAACCTTGCTCATCCGGCCGAGTGAGATGCGCGTCCTGATCAAAGGGGCCGGCGTTGCCGGCCTCACTCTCGCACATGAACTGAATGTCCGCGGCGCCGAAGTCACGGTCTTCGACCCGCGTCCGGAGTTCGGCCATGCCGCCTCCTGGCTCGCCGGCGGCATGCTGGCGCCATGGTGCGAACGGGAAAGCGCCGATGCGGCGGTACTCTCGCTCGGAATCGATGCCGCCGACCGGTGGGATACGATGCTGCCGGGAGAAGTCGTGCGCAACGGAACTCTCGTTGTCGCGCCGACACGCGATCAGGTGGAGCTGAAACGATTCGCCGGCCGCACGAGCGGCTATCGCCGGGTCGAGGAAAGCGAAATCGCCACCCTGGAGCCCGCTCTTGCGGGACGCTTCAGGCATGGGCTGTTCTTTCCCGAGGAAGCCCATCTGGATCCGCGCCGGGCGTTGACCAGGTTGAAGGAGAGGCTTCTGGCGAAGGGTGTCGTCTTTACCAGCGGTGATATCGACGAAAGCGATTTCGCCGGGATCGCCGATTGCACAGGGGCTGCTCGTATCGGGCAAACCCATGATCTGCGCGGGGTGCGCGGTGAAATGCTCTATCTAAGCACCGAAGAAATAACGCTCGCCCGGCCCATCCGCCTGCTGCATCCACGCTTTCCCGTCTACATCGTGCCGCGCGGCAACGGCCTTTTCATGGTCGGTGCCACGATGATTGAAACCGAATTCGATGGGCCGATCACAGCACGCTCGCTGATGGAGCTTCTGAACGCCGCCTACGCGCTGCACCCGGCCTTTGCCGACGCCGCTGTTGTCGAAACCGGCGCCGGCATCCGCCCAGCCTTCCCCGATAATCTCCCGAAAGTGACCCGGGAAGGCAACGTCACCATCCTCAACGGTTTTTACCGCCACGGCTTCCTGCTGGCACCGGCAATGGCGGCGGAGGCTGCTGATCTCATCCTTTCCGAATGGACAAAACAAAGGAGCTCTCGATGCGCCTGATCATCAACGGCGAAACCCAGACGATCGCCGTTACCACGCTCACCCAGCTTCTCGTCGCACTCGACTATGAGGGCGACTGGCTGGCCACCGCCGTCAACGGCGAACTCGTCCACCGCGAAGATCGCGACGACCATTCGCTTGATGACAATGACAGGATCGAGATCCTGACACCGATGCAGGGAGGCTGAGCCATGCTTGATCTTTATGGAAGCCAAGTCGGATCGCGGCTACTTCTTGGTACGGCTCGCTACCCCTCACCAGCCATCCTCGCCGAAGCGGTCAGGCGGTCGGGAACAGAGATCGTTACCGTCTCGCTGCGCCGTGAGACGGCGGGTGGACGCGGTGGCGGCGCGTTCTTCGACATGATCCACGGCCTCGGCGTACGCGTTCTTCCCAACACGGCTGGCTGCCATGGTGTTTCGGAAGCGGTGCTGACGGCGAAAATGGCTCGCGAAGTGTTTCGAACCAACTGGATCAAGCTCGAGGTGATCGGCAATCACGACACGCTGCAGCCGGATGTCTTCGCGCTGGTGGAAGCGGCACGCATTCTCAGCGGAGACGGCTTCGAGGTCTTTCCCTATACGACGGACGATCTTGTAGTCGCCGAACGCCTGGTCGAAGCCGGTTGCAAGGTGCTGATGCCCTGGTGTGCGCCGATCGGCACGGCGGCAGGGCCGCTCAATCTCTCCGCTCTTCGCTCGATGCGCGCGCATTTTCCCGAGGTACCCCTGATCGTGGATGCCGGTATCGGCCGTCCCTCGCATGCGGCCACGGTCATGGAGCTGGGTTTCGATGCAGTGCTATTGAACACCGCCGTTGCCGGCGCGGCTGATCCCGCTGCGATGGCCGAAGCCTTCGCAAAGGCAATCGATGCCGGTAGGCAAGCATTCGGCGCGGGCATGCTGGAGCCGCGCGACATGGCGGTGCCATCGACACCGGTCATCGGAAAGGCGGTTTTCGCGTGAAACTCGATCCTTTCTACCTGATCGTCGATGGTGCCGCATGGATCGAAAGGCTGGTGCCGCTCGGCGTAAAACTGGTGCAGCTGCGTATCAAGGATCGCCCTCTCGCCGAGATACGCGCGGACATTCAAGCTGCAAAGGTGATTTGTGCAGCACATGGGTGCCAGCTGATCGTCAATGATTATTGGCAGCTTGCGATCGAAGAAGGCTGTGACTTCATTCACCTGGGACAGGAGGATCTGGCGTCGGCCGATGTCGGCGCCATACGCAAGGCCGGTTTGAAGCTGGGGCTTTCGACACATGACGAGACCGAGCTGGCGACAGCTCTTGCGGCAAGTCCCGATTATATCGCGCTCGGGCCGATCTACCCCACCATCCTCAAAGCCATGGCCTGGGCGCCGCAAGGTCTTGAGCGGATCGGCCAATGGAAGGCCGAAATAGGCAACATCCCGCTTGTCGCGATCGGCGGCCTCACGATTGCGCGTATTGCCGGCGTGTTCGAAAGTGGCGCCGACATTGCCGCCGTTGTAACCGACATCACGCGCAATCCCGATCCCGAATCACGCACGCTGGAATGGATCAAGGCAACGCGTCCGCGGCTTTCGAGCTGAAAAATACGACTGGAGATCATCGTGAAAGGCCGGTTTCCCGGGATTCGGCTCAGATGAACGGCACATTCATAAAATATTCAGCTGAACATAATCATGCTTAGATCGTTGAATAGATGACTCGCGAATTCGCTGAGCATGTAGACTGCTTTGGAGGTAGTCATGATAAAGAAAACAGTTCTAACGGTTTTGCTGGCCGCTACGGTCGTAGGTGGCGCATTGGCGCCCGTCAGCAGCGCGCAGGCGCAGTATTACGACGGCCGCCCGCCCTATCGTGGCGACTGGCGCGGCCATGACGATTGGCGTGGCCATCGTCACCATGGCAATGGTGGCGCAATCGCCGGCGGCGTCGCCGCAGGCCTCATCGGCGGCCTGATCGTCGGTGGCGCGCTTGCCAACCGCGGTCCGGTGTATGAAGCACCTCCCCCGCCGCCCAGATGCTGGTTGGAGAACCGTCAGGTTGAAAACCAGTATGACGACGGCTGGCACTACGAACGCGTCCGCGTCTGCAATTAAGCAATCAACCGAGTGTCGGCGACGAGCCGATGCTTGATTGGACAGTCATTTCAAATCGCCGGCGGCCAGACCGCCGGCGATTTATTTATGTGGCCTTACAGATGCGAAGCGCTGCCAAACTTAAAGCCCATGCGTTCTCGGATACAGGCTGCGCTCCGGAAAGGCCCTACCCGCAAGACTTTCCGGATCAGGCCGCAAGATTTCCACCCGCAGCGGATAGCAGGGCGCCGCGTCGCTCGAATGGCCGCTGCCGCAATCGCCGCCTGGGCAGGCCGACAGCGCGCCCAGAAGATCGATCTCCGCGAAAAACTCGATGAAATCGCCTGGCCGCACCGGGCTTGCCTTCATGAAATACTGATGCGTGTCACGCGTGAACCCGGTGCACATGAAGACGTTCAGCACGTCATGAACATGTATTTCCGCTTCCTGGACGGGAATGTTCATTTCGGACGCGAGCGCCCGCGACAGGTTCGAATGGCAGCAATGATGGTAGTCGTCGCCCTTCAGCAGCCGGTTGGTATAGGGATCGCAGCGTGTGCCAATGACGTCGTGGACACCGGCTCCATCAGCATCCCAGCCATACCAGCCGAGCGTGTCGTGGGTGATCGTCGCCATCGGCCGCAGATATGGCAGGGTACTCCACAGCCGATCGCCGAGGCCGACATGCGTGGCATGAAGGGCACGCGTCTTGCCGCTGAAGAAGCGTTCGGAGAGATCATCGGCATTCCACAGATTGAGGTCGCCGACCTGCGATCCTTCCACGCTGACGATGCGAAAGAAATGCCCCTTCGGCACACGGAAACTGCCCGCTTCTCGCGGCGGCACGATGATCTCGCTGACCTTGGTCAAGCTTTGCCTTGCGGAATGGAGCACATCCAGATCCGCCGGAGGCAGCGTTTCATTGGGATAGACGACCACCGGCGGCTTGCCGCGCCGCTCCTCGGCATCGGGGGGAACGGGAGTATCCATGGTCCTATGCATCACGATCCCTAGTCCTTTGTCAGTTCGCTTGCCGATTTCATTGTGCCAATGGGGCCGCACTCTAACGAGATTGGCCCATTGCACAACGCTCATTGTTCTTGCTCTATGACCAAGTATTACTTAGCCTTGGCCTATGCGCCAGTTTCCCCTCGCCTCCCTTCGCGCCTTTGAGGCAGCCTTCCGCCATCAGAGCTTCGTCAAGGCGGCCGCGGAACTCAATATGACGGCTACCGGTATCAGCCAGCATGTGCGGGCCATGGAAAACTGGCTCGGTGTTTCGCTATTCGTCCGCCATGCCCGCGGCGTAACGCTGACGGCGGCCGGACGCGAATTCGGGACGGCGGTGGCCAATGGGCTCGGGCATATCGAGATCGCCGCCCGGCAATTGAAGCTCGAGAGCCCTGAGCGACCGGTGAGTGTCGCATGCATCGCTTCCGTCGCCACCCGCTGGCTAATCCCGCAATTGCCGGCATTCAGGCGAGAGCATCCAGATATCCGCATCAACATCGTCTATGCGCTCGATGCAAGAACGCCGGAAACCGCGAGCGTCGATCTGCTGATTCGGCATGGGACACAGCCCGGCACAAATGCCGTCGCTCTTTTGAGCGGCGAGACGCGACCCACCTGCTCGGCGGAATTCGCCCGACGCCACGGCCCGATC